>Ga0209067_10001493_pt1 | contig 14321 bp, 14 predicted proteins | sample ColStrG_CSR_2013_FD_187199 | JGI IMG/M metagenome (GOLD analysis project Ga0209067, IMG submission 187199) | Freshwater sediment microbial communities in response to fracking from Pennsylvania, USA - Cold Stream Run_MetaG_CSR_2013 (SPAdes)... | ecosystem: Environmental > Aquatic > Freshwater >... | reverse complement strand
CGAGGCCGCCGACGCGGCCGGGGGACCGGCGGCGGTGCGCGCGGCCGGGATCGCCGCGGCGAGCGAACTCGGCGCCCAATTGCTCGACGCCGGCGCGCCGGGGCTGCACTTCTATACGCTCAATCGTTCGACGGCGACCCGGGAGATTCACGAGTCTCTCTATGGTGCCGGCGGGGTCCGACGACCCTAGCGCCACCTCTGACCGCACCGCCCCGCACGTCATAGGATGGCGATATGGCTGACATCATCACGACAAACGCCGAGGGCGTACTCAACGTTTCTGACAACCCCGTCATCCCCTACATCGAGGGCGACGGGACCGGGGTGGACATCTGGCCCGCCGCGCAAATGGTCATGGACGCCGCGGCGAAGAAGCACGGCAAGACCATCGGCTGGAAGGAAGTCCTCGCGGGCGAGAAGGCCTTCAAGGAGACCGGGAACTGGTTGCCCGAGGAGACCGTCGAGACGTTTCGTACGCACTTGATCGGTATCAAGGGTCCGCTCACCACGCCGATCGGTGGCGGCATGCGCTCGCTCAACGTGGCGTTGCGTCAGATTCTCGACCTCTACGTGTGCTTGCGTCCGGTGCGCTACTTCCAAGGCGTGCCCTCACCAGTGCTGCACCCCGAGTGGGTCGACATGGTGATCTTCCGCGAGAATACCGAGGACGTCTACGTGGGGATGGAGCTCGAGCACGACACTCCCGAGGCCGAGAAGTTGCGCGCGTACGTCAAGGAGACCTTCGGCTGGGACATTCGCGAGCACGCCGGCATCGGCGTCAAGCCGATCTCCAAGTTCGGTTCGGAGCGACTCCTGCGCGCGGCGTTCAAGTACGCCGTGGACCGCGGCCGCAAGTCGGTGACGTTGGTGCACAAGGGCAACGTCCAGAAGTACACCGAGGGCTACTTTATGAAGCTCGGCTACCAGTTGGTGAAGGACGAGTACTCCGACACCTTCGTGGGCTGGGACGACTGCGGGGGCGACCCCGGCGACAAGATTTTGGTGAAGGACGCCATCGCCGACATCGCGTTGCAGCAGGTGCTGTTGCGCCCCAAGGAGTACGACGTGGTCGCCACGACCAACCTCAACGGTGACTACATGTCCGACGCCCTGGCCGCGCAGGTCGGCGGCATCGGTATCGCCCCGGGCGCCAACATCAACTACATGACCGGCCACGGCATCTTCGAGGCCACCCACGGCACGGCGCCCAAGTACGCCGGTCAGGACAAGGTGAACCCGGGTTCGGTGTTGCTCTCGGGAGTGCTGATGTTCGAGCACCTCGGGTGGCAGGCCGCCGCCGACGACATCATCCGCGCCATGGAGGCCACCATCTCCGAGAAGATCGTCACCTACGACTTCGCGCGCCTCATGGAGGGGGCCACCGAGGTCAAGTGCTCGGAGTTCGGCTCCGCCATCGTCGACCGCCTCTAAACCACCACATTCCCCCAAGGAGAAACATGACCACCCCCGTCCACGTCACGGTCACCGGCGCCGCCGGTCAAATCGGCTACTCGTTATTGTTCCGCATCGCGTCGGGACAGCTCCTGGGCCCGGACACCCCAATCGTCCTACGTCTGCTCGAAATTGAACCAGCGATGAAGGCCCTGCAGGGCGTCGTGATGGAACTCGACGACTGCGCGTTCCCGCTGCTGGTCGACATCGAGGCCACCAGCGACCTCGACGTCGCCTTCACCAACACGTCGTGGGCGCTGCTCGTCGGCTCGATTCCGCGCAAGGCCGGCATGGAACGCGGCGATCTGCTGAACGTCAACGGGGGCATCTTCAAGCCCCAGGGCCAAGCCATCGCGGCCAACGCGGCGAGCGACGTACGCATCCTCGTGGTGGGCAATCCGTGCAACACGAACTGCCTCATTGCGCGCTCGAACGCCCCCGAGGTCCCCGCCGACCGGTGGTTCGCCATGACGCGCCTCGACCAGAACCGCGCGGAGACGCAGCTCGCGAAGAAGGCTGGCCGGCCCGTCACCGAGGTGAAGAATCTCGCCATCTGGGGTAACCACTCGGCGACGCAGTTCCCCGATTTCGCCAACGCCACCCTCAGTGGCGTCGCGACGCCCGACGTGATCGCCGATCACGATTGGCTGCGGGGCGATTTCATCACCACCGTGCAGAAGCGCGGCGCGGCCATCATCGAGGCTCGCGGGGCCAGTTCGGCCGCGTCGGCCGCGAACGCCGCCATCGACACCGTGGTGAGTCTGACGACGCCCACCCCCGCGGGGGACTGCGTGTCGGTGGGTGTCACGTCGACCGGGCAGTACGGCGTGCCCGAAGGCCTGACCTTCGGTTTCCCCGTCGTCGCCGACGGTCAGGGCAATTGGTCGGTCAAGGAGGACTTCGTAATCGACGAGTTCGCGGCGGAGCGCATCAAGGTCACCACCGATGAGCTAATGGCGGAACGCGACGAAGTGCGGGCGCTCGGTTTGATCTGATCACGGACGTGGGACCCTCGGAAACCATCTTTGCCTCAGTGAGGTGAGGGGGTGTGAGCGGTCCACGCGAGAGCGCGGGAACGTCAGGTCGTCGGCGAACCGGTGCACGTCTCCTTCACGTGAGCGACGTCGTCGTGATCGAAGGTCAGTTCGAGGTGGTTGCTCGTCGTGGCGCGTACTCGAGCGAGGTCGAGTGGACGATCTCGCTGGCGGACCGTCAGCGCGTCGCGCAACGAGCCGCCGCGGACGTCGTTGACGTAACTGTCGAGGGACGTTGTGGTCATGACAATCAATTGGCCCACGGATTTCACCGCCGTCACGGCGACGATGGCCGGGTGGACCTTGATATGGTCGTCCCATGTCGACTCGACTGCGTCCGGAGTGGATCGTCGTCTCGAGTGTGCAGAACGTCGAAGGTGATCGATGCGTCGACGTCTTTCGCCGACCGAATCGGACCTTCGGGTTCGAGGAGTTTCGTCGAGATCCCGAAGATGGCGGGGCGTGGACTCCACTGCACCACTACAGCGCGACGGAGTACGCCGACCAGCCGGCCGCCGACGCGGCGGCCCGGCGCTGCGTCGTGTGGCTCGCGCGGATGACGAACTAGGTCGACGTTCTACGTTACGCCGGGAGTCGAGGCATGCCTGGCGCGACGAGAATGGTCGGCGTGGTTCGCGGGCGCGTGCCACCCTGACCGTGCGGCGGAGGGACCGTGCCCCAGAGGGACCGGGGTGCGCTAACGACGGCCCTCCGCGACGCGCGTGACCGAACTGCGGTGAGCGTGGCCCGGGCGCTCAGATCTTCGTCAACAGCACCTTGGCCAGCGCCTCCACTCGGGGCAACGAATAGTTGGCCACGACCTGGAGCTGATTCGATCCCTTCAAGATCGTGATGGAGTTGGTGGTGAAGTGGAAGGCCGCCGAGCTCAATGAGGTGGCGAACGCCGGGTACGGCGCGTACTTCGAGACCGTCTTAGGGTTCTGCCCCGCCGACTTGGCGTACTTCATACTGGCCTTGTACAACGCCAACGTGTACTTGCCGCTCACCGTGAAGGAAATCGCCGTCGCGTTGCCGTCCACCGTGTAGTCGCACATCGCGAACAATCCCCGCGCGGTCGTGGTGACGTTGGTGGCGTTGACCCCCATGATGGCCGACACTTGGGCCAACGACAACTTCTGACACACCGTGGACTTGGCCTGGGCGACGGAGGCGGAAGTGAGTGGCACCAGGAGGGCGCTGGCCACCACGAGGACACTGAGACCAGTGCCGAGGGTGGAACGACGAAAACGCGAGGACGTACGCATGGGTGAGTTCCTTTTCTCTACTGTTCGTGTCACATCGTTGGCGGTGAGCATCGAGAGAGCGTGAAATCCAAACAAGCGCGCCGAACTGGAGCGTACCCTTCGTGACGACCCTCGGCGAGACCGGCTCGCTCGATCTCGCCGAGAGGTCGTCTCGTCGACATCCACTGGCTCGGCGAAGCGTGCTGGCGAACCGGTGAGAGCGGTGGCGCAGGGCGGAGCGGGCGACGCGAGGACTACGACCTCGTCACGATGAGACAGAACGGGTGACCCACGGGATCGAAGAAGACGCGAAAGGTCTCGCCGGGTTGGAACTCCGCCTTGCGGGCCCCGACGCTCAGTGCGTGGGCCTCACCTTCGTCGAGGTCATCGACCTCGAAGTCGAGGTGGATCTGCTGGGGCGTCGCACCCGTTGGCCAGGTGGGCGCCACAAAGTTCGACACGCGCTGGAAGCTCAGCGCCGGCAAGGTGTCGTGGACCAGATCGATGCCGGGCATGTCGTCGGGTTCGAATCCCGGCCACGACTCCACGGCGATGCCGGTGAGCGCGGAATAGAAACTCGCGAGCGCGTACGGGTCGGGACAATCCAGTGACACGAGGTGGAGTCGGGGAAAGTTCATGTCGTCACGATAGCCAGGGGTCACGAGCCGGAGTGGCCCCGAGTTCTAGATGCTGGTGATCGCCCGGGACTCGGGACCCGTGAATCAGTACTTCTCAACGGCGCCGGAAATAGGTCAGGTAGACGGCGACGAATACGAGCACGATGCCGACGTTCGCGAGGAGGCGCTCCAGTGTGTGGTGACGAAAGAAGGCGATGTCGGACCCGACGATGACGGCGATCATCACGATGACGAAGAACGTGGCGACGGTCTTTGATCCCATCCTCCCAACCTACCCAGTCCCCTCCAGTGCCGTTCGCGGGGCGTCGAGGTGGATTGCGACCTCGTAGAAGCCGGTGAACTTGCGACGGAGGGGGAAATCGAGGTGAGGGAGAATCTGTTCGACCCGCTCGGACTCACCCCGCGACCAGTCGGCGAGGAAGCGACCGTCCGCGCCCGCCCTCGCGGGCGCCCGATGACGAAGGATGCCCTCGATGGTTCCCGTGCGTCGAAAGGGTGAGTCTCGTGAGGGGTCGAACTGCCAGGGATCGACCCGCACGAAGCCGTCGCCGTGGACGTCATCGGAGTCGGGAACGGCCGTTGAGGCGCCGAGCGCGAAGAGGGCGTCGGGTGCCTCGAGAGCGACCAGCCCGTGTCCGGAATCGTCATGGTCGAATCGATGGAGGCGGCCGACGAGGTAGTACTGGGGAGTGGGATCATGACCCACGCGCGCGATGGGCCACATCCCCACGTCGGCGCGGTGTTCCACTGGGCGCGGCGCAGTGGGGACGAACACTAAGTCGACGCGCCACTCGTCGCCAACGCGTAGGCGCGCCACTGCCCCGTCGGTCACCATACCGGGGTCGAGGACAACCTTCATCGCTCCATCTTTACTGTCGCCGTGGCGACGATGAGGGCGAGGGGGGTCCCCACGAACCGCATGGCTGGCGCGAGGAGGCGATTCGCGTCTCTCGCCAGTTCGTGACCATGATTCAAGCGGCGGGGTTCTCCGGGTAGCCGAAGGGACAACTCGCGCCCGTGACGGGATTGACGGCGAGGTTGAACGCCCACCAGTGACCTTCAAGGTGGCGTGCGCATTGGTGGGGGAACCAACTGAGATCGAGCCGCGACGAGATGTAGGCGTAGCCGCGGGTGCGGTCGATCGTGGTGAAGGTGACGACGTCGCCGTCCCCGGGATTCGTCATGCAGACCACGTAGGGGGCCGGCAATCGACCGACCGAACCCGAAGCCACTTGGTGGCATCCGACGTCGTTGCTCGCCACCATGACCTGGGCGCGGTGCTGGGCAGCGGCGTCGAGAGCGATGCTGGCGGACAGGACTCCGAAGAACGCCCAGAGTGGGGCGATCAGACTCAGCGCGAGGACGCCACTCGCGAGTCGAAGGTGGGCGCGCCATCCGCCGCGTGGACGCAACAACGCTGACCACGCGCCTAGTACCGCGAACATCACCACCACGCCCCCACCCGTGGGACCCACGAGCGACACCCCGGGCTGGACGAGATGCCACGACACGACTCCCGACGCGGCGACCAGAAGTCCGCTGACGGTCAACGCCGTCGCGAAACGGCGACCATGCGTCTCGGTCCGCTGGAGTGCGGTCTCGGGAGCGGTGGCGAGGGACACGGTCCAGTGTCCCACGTGGCGGGCGGCACCGCGAGAGCGGCGGGCGACTACCTACACGCCGCCGGCCGGGCCGCTCAGGGGAAGTCGCAACGTGGCCGAGGTGGACGCGACCAGGATGGTGGCGTGGTAGAGGCCGGGCCTCGGGGGCAGGAGGCGTAACCAGTAGAGGCACGAACCCTGAGCGGGCACGCTCGTGGCGCAGTTCGGTGACGCCGGCGTCACCGTGAAGTGGCTGACCGTCGTCGCACTCTGCCACAGTGAGACGGGCTGGACCTGGGCGGTCGGATTGATGAGGACGTAGGGGAGCGTCGGGGTCTGGTCGGGGAACGCGATGCGCCGCGCCGACGCCGTGAGCGCGCCCACGTGCGGCGCGTCGTTGATGAGGATCTCGCCATAATTGGCCGGGCGGCCCGCGCCGCAGTGCTCGACGTAGGTGAGATCGAGTCGCGTGAGCGTGCCCGCCGCGTCGCTCGCCACGTCCCAGATCTGGAAGCTGCCACTCAGCCGGACGCAACCGGTGGGACGGCCGGGGCCGGTGATCTCGATGCCGGGAAAGCCGGCCGAGCGGTAGGCGGCGCGCTGCACGTTGGTGTAGGTGCCGACCGCCAGGGTCTCGCCCGCTACCGGCGCGAAGGAGAAGGTGGCGAAGGACTTGGCCGCGGGATTGTTGTTGGAGAGATAGACGCCCGTGGTGGTCGCGCGTACCGTGGACCAGTGCGTGGTGAGCACGCTCGAGACCCCGTTGGCGATGAAGTCGCCCTTCTCCGAGAAGGCGGACACGATGACCTGGGGCGGTCCTGGATTGATCGTCGTCGTGGTCGTCGAGGCCGACGACACGGTTGTCGCGACCAGGGGCCCGAGCGACGCGAGAGCGGCCGCGTAGAGGGCGCGACGACGGTGGGACTTCATGGGGTTCTCCTTTGCGCTGTCGCGCGTCGAACTGCGAACTGCGATCTGCGAACTTGGACCCATGGTAGTGAGTGCGTCTCGGCTCGCCCGAGACCGTTGGGGTCGGTCCGTTCGTCCGCGTGGTCGTTATACCCCTGATCACAGGCAACATCACTCCTGGCAGTGGCGGTGAGCGCTTGAAGAAATTGATGCGGTGTTGACAATCAGTGGGGTGGGTCGTGAGGTCGCGCCGCGAGACTGGACGTACAACGAAAGGTGTGACGTGCGGTTCAACTCAGTGATGCGGCGCGCCCTCGGCGTGACCATGGTGGTGGCGAGTGTCGCCATTGTGACGCCGGGACTCGCTCAGGCCGCCCCCTCACCTCGAGTCGCTCCCGCCTCGGCCTGGCGCGTCGCGACGACGGCCCACCACGGGGAGAGCTGGTACGCATCGACCTACGCCGCGGGACGCTTCGTGGTCGTGGGCCACGGAGCCGTGGTGGCCACCTCGACGACCGGCGTGACCTGGGTGGAGCACGCCGCGCCCGCGGGTGCGTGGCAGACCGTGGCCTACGGCGCGGGACGCTTCGTGGCCCTCTCGGCGTTGCCTAGCGGCCTCAATGAGATGACCTCGACCGATGGTGTCCACTGGTCGGCCGCCCCGGGGCCATCGGGACAGTGGACTGGCATCACCTTCGGCGCCGGACGGTTCGTGGCGGTCTCCACCCTGGGTCAATTCATCACCTCGACCGACGGGTTGCACTGGACCACCACCTGGGTGCGCTCGCAGTTCTTGTTGAATTCCGTCGCGTACGGCAATGGTCGCTTCGTCGCGGTCGATAGCGCCGGCGGCGACGCCCTGATCTCGCTCGACGGAGTGAATTGGAGTTTCTACCCGGTCACGACCGCGGGGACGCCGTGGTACGCGGTCACCTACGGGAACGGTCAATTCGTCGCCTTCACCCCCGCGGGACTGGCCGCGACGTCGATGCTCGGCTACGTCTGGGTGACCCATCCGGCCACGGCGCCCCAGCAAATGAATGGCGCGAGCTTCGGCTGTAATACCTTCGTCGCGACCGGCCAGGCCGCCGGGGCCGTCAACAACGTCCTCACGTCGCACCTGGGTTCGGCCTGGTCCAGTGGTCCCGTGCCCACCGACGTCACCGCCAATTGGACCAGCTCGGCCTACGGCGCCAATCGCTACGTCATGGTGGACAGCGCCGGCACCATCGCCTCACGGCCGATGCCCGGCTACTGCGGCGCGACCGTGGCCACTCCTCCGAAGGACGTCTCGGGCAATATCGAGAATGGTCAGGTCTGGACCTACCAGCACCCGCCGATGAGCCAGGGCGGCGCGCCGATCGACGGCTACCTCGTCACCATCACCGACGGTCAGCGTACGTGGACCTGCCACGCGCCGCTCTTCTACGAACCCAATTGCATCATCCACGGTCTCACGAACCGCAAGGTCTACACCGTCACCACTCAGGTGCACAATCGCTTCGGCTATTCGGCCCCGACGGACCCGGAGTGGGTCATTCCCGTCCCGACCTGGAGCCTGCAGGCGGTCACGTTGAGCGCCACCACGCCCTCATCGCGGCCGGTCACGATTCAAGTGACCGGCGTCATCGCCAACTCCGAGGGCATCTACCCCCAGAGTCCGGTGAGCGTCCACTTCGGGGCCGCGACCTACTACTGCATCCCCAGCCCCTTCGGAGAGTGCCTGATCACGGTGGCTCACCCCCACCTCGGGCGCACCGCCATCTGGGCCAGCTACACCGGGTACGGGACCTACTACCGCTCGCCCGTCGCCTACGTCACGGTGGTCGCCGGTCACTGACGTTCCGTCAGGTGCCGCGACGTCGGCGAACCATTACGCCAGTTCGGGTCGGTGCGCTCCTCGGTGCTCGGCGAGGTGGCGCGGGTGGTGCGCCACCCGATGTCCTCCGCGATGTCCACCGAGTTCGTTGACCGCGAAGGGAGCGTCGGCGCGGTCCAGGGCGTCGAAGTGCTGGGCCATCGGGCGATGGGAAGTCACGACGTTGACCACCAACGTCACCGCCGCGACGACGCCGAGGGCACCGGCCACCGACCACGAGTCGGCCAACGCCCCCACGATCTCTTGACTGAGGGGACCCACCACCAGCGGGATGAGGGCGACCAGCGTGAACATCGAGGCGCGCTGATCTTGTGGAGTGGCGATCTGGATGACCGAGGTGACGATGGAGGCGTTCATCAAGACGGTGAAACTGATGGGGATGGTGATGGCCACGAGCATGACGTTCGGGGCCAGGGAGTGGTGGCCGGAGACGAATTCGACCGTGGACATGGCGGCCAGGGCGATCCCGGCGGCGAAGTAGCACCAGCGCTGCATGCGTCCCCAGCTCACCCGACCGTGGACGCGTTTGACCACGACGGCGACGAGGATGCCGCCGAGGAGTGAACCCGACTCGAGTAACGCCAGACTCACCGCGCCGCCGCCGAGGCGATTGGCGATGGCCGGCAAGGTCACGGCGTACCCGGCGACGAAGAAGCACAGGACGGCGAAGCGCACCGCGGCCCAGAGTCCCGGCTCGGTCCGGAGCAACTGCAGCGCCTCGCGCAGGGAGTCGGTGGGCGCCACCGGGTGGGTCCGGCGCGCCATCGCCGCGGCGAGCCTGAACAGGACGACGATTTCCGGTCCGGCACTGAGCGCGCAGACGAGGAACACCCAGCCCGACCCCGCCCAGGTGTAGAGGGCCCCGCCGCACAACGTGCCCAGGGCCGCGGCCGCCGCCACGTTGCGGGTGTAGGCACTATTGAGTTCGGGTAAGCGACCGGGGGACGCGAGTATCTGGCGGACCAGGAAGGAATTGGGCGTGTTGAGTCCCTCACAGACGCCGTAGACGCCCACCCAGCCGTAGACGGCGCCCAAGGTCAACTGGTGGTGGAAGCCCAGAGCCATCGGTACGAGGGCCACCAGGGCCTCGACGAGGTTGACCCAGGCGTCGACGCGCGCCGCGCCGAAGCGTTGTGTCAGGCTCGTCGCCGGTGAGGCCAGGAGCAGCGCGGGCAGATTGAAGACCACCAAGATGAGCCCCGTCTTCACGACCGAGTGAGTGCGGTGAAACACGATGAACGAGGCGATGATCATCGCCATGTACTCGCCCAGGTGAATCATCATGGCCGACCAGAGGTAGGGCGTCTGGTACGCGACGACGTCGCCGAGGTCCGAGTCGTGGGCGGGGGTCGGGGGAGTGTCGCTCACCCGTCCAGGTTAGGGAACAGAGGTCACGCGCGCGGTGCGCTCCGGTGAGCAGTGCGTGAAGAGTAGGTGTCCACCCGGTGAGATACCCCGGACCACTCCCCGAAGAGGATCCGCGGAGCCCCTACGGGGCGAGGGCCTGCGCCAACCACCCGGCCAGGGGCACCACGACGTTGACGTCGCCACGAACCTTGATGCGACCCTCGCGCAACGCCGTCGCGCTGTCGAGGGTGCCCGTGGTCACCGCGAGGGCGTCCGAATAGTTCAGGCGCACCACGGCGTCGGCGGCGAGGGAATCACCCGGGCTCACCCGGGTGCCGCTCTCGGCGATGCTCAGGGTCAGCGCGTGGGGCGCGGCCGCCGGGGCGTCGACGAATTCGAGCACCACCACGCACGCGCGAGCGTCGACCGGCCACGCCGCGTCGCGGGCCTGGTTCACCCGCGCGGTCACGTCCTCGAACCACTGGTCCGAGAGAAAATCGGCCACGGCCTAGGGAGCGGGCTGGACCGCAGCGTCGGCGGCCGAGCGCTTCGTCTTGCGACGAATCTTGCGTCCGAGCCACGCCACCGGGTCGTAGTGGGCGTCGACCACGCGCTCCTTCAACGGGATGATGGCGTTGTCGGTGATCTTGATGTGCTCGGGGCAGACCTCGGTGCAGCACTTGGTGATGTTGCAATACCCCAGGCCCATGTCCTCGCGAATCAGGTCTCGGCGGTCGTTGGTGTCGAGCGGGTGCATCTCGAGTTCCGCGTAGCGGATGAAGAATCGCGGGCCGGCGTAGTGCTGCTTGTTGTCCTCGTGGTCACGGATGACGTGGCAGACGTCTTGGCACATGAAGCACTCGATGCACTTGCGGAATTCCTGACCTCGCTGCACGTCCTCTTGGAACATGCGATAGCCCTCCGCCGGCATCGGTGGCGGCAGCAACGCCGGAACCTTCTCGGCCTGGGCGTAGTTGAAGGAGACGTCGGTCACCAGGTCGCGAATGATCGGGAACGTCTTCATCGGCGTCACCGTGACGGGACCCTCGGGCAACTGGTCCATGCGCGTCATGCACATGAGCCGAGGCTTGCCGTTGACCTCGGCGGCGCAACTGCCACACTTACCCGCCTTGCAGTTCCAGCGACAAGCCAGATCGGGTGCCTCAGTGGCCTGGATACGGTGGATCACGTCGAGCACCACCTCACCCTCGTTCTGCGTGACGGTGTAGTTCTCGAAGTCGCCCCCGTTGGCGTCACCGCGCCAGACGCGCATCGTTACCTCAGCCATTACTTTGCCTCCTCGAGCAGGGCCTTCAATTCGTCGGGCAGGGTCAAGATCGGTGACTCTTCGGTCACAATGGCACTGTCCCAGTTGCCGCCGTCGGTGGTGTGGGCGAAGTTGAACGTACCCAAGTGGGCGTCCGCGGTCGGGTAGTCCTCGCGCGTGTGGCCCCCACGCGACTCCTTGCGCAGGGTCGCTCCGATAGTGACCGTCTTGCACACCGTGATCATCGCTGGCAAATCGGTCGCGAGGTTCCAGCCCGGGTTGTAGGCCCGGCCACCCTTCACCTTGATGTTCTTGACGCGCTCCGTGAAACTCTCGAGCTGCCTGGCGGCCTCTTCGAGCTCGCTCTGCGTGCGGATGATGCCGACGTTGGCCTGCATCATCTCCTGAAGGTCGCGCTGGATGTCGTAGGGGTTCTCGCCCACTTCACGCTCGAAGGGCGCCAGTGACTCGGCGATGGCCGCTTCAATAGCGGCCGGGTCCATCGGCCCGGCGACGTCGCCCGCGGCCACGTACTCCGCGGCCCCGGCGCCGGCGCGCTTACCGAAGACGATGAGGTCACTGAGCGAGTTGCCACCGAGTCGGTTCGCTCCGTGCATGCCACCCGCGACCTCTCCGGCGGCGAAGAGCCCCGGGACGGAGGTGGCGGTGGAGTCGGCCTCCACCTGGACACCACCCATGATGTAGTGGCACGTCGGACCGATCTCCATGGCCTCGGTGGTGATGTCGACGCCGGCGAGCTCCATGAACTGGTGGTACATCGACGGCAGGCGACGACGGATGAACTCCGGCGTGCGGCGCGTGGCGATGTCGAGGAACACGCCCCCGTGGGGACTGCCCCGCCCGGCCTTGACCTCGGCGTTGATGGCGCGAGCCACCTCGTCACGCGGCAACAGTTCGGGCGGCCGGCGGCCGGCGGTGTGGTCGTCGTACCACTTGTCGGCCTCTTCCTCGGATTCGGCGGTCTCGGCGCGGAACATCGGGGCGACGTACTTGAACATGAAGCGTTCACCCTCGGAGTTGCGCAGCACGCCACCGTCGCCGCGCACGCCCTCGGTGACCAGCAGACCGCGCACCGACAGGGGCCACACCATGCCGGTGGGGTGGAACTGGATGCACTCCATGTCGATGAGCTTGGCGCCCGCCCACAGGGCCATGGCGTGGCCGTCGCCGGTGCCCTCCCAGGAGTTGGAGGTGAACTTCCACGACTTGCCCGCCCCGCCGGTCGCCAGGATGATGGCCTTGGCGCCGAAGGTGATGAATTCGCCGGTCGGACGACGGTACGCCACGCAGCCCGCCACCTTGCCGTTGGCGTCGTGGACCAGCTTCAAGATCTTGCACTCCATGAACACGTCCGTGCCCATCGAGACGACCTTCTGCTGCAGGGTGCGGATGAGTTCGAGACCAGTGCGGTCGCCCACGTGGGCCAGTCGCGCGTAGCGGTGACCGCCGAAGTCCCGTTGGAGAATCTTGCCGTCCTTGGTTCGGTCGAAGAGCGCCCCCCACTGTTCGAGCTCGAGGACGCGATCGGGCGCTTCCTTCGCGTGCAACTCGGCCATGCGGTAGTTGTTGAGGTACTTGCCGCCGCGCATGGTGTCGCGGAAGTGGACCTGCCAGTTGTCCTCGGGGTAGACGTTACCCATGGCCGCCGCCATGCCGCCTTCGGCCATCACGGTGTGGGCCTTGCCCAGTAGTGACTTGGTGACGATGCCGACCTTCAGGCCGCGTTGCTTGGCTTCGATGGCGGCGCGCAGTCCGGCGCCACCCGCACCGATGATCAGTACGTCGTAGTCGTGGTGTTCGTAGGTCACGTCAATTCCTTCTTAGAACAGCTTGTAGTCAGTGAGGGCCCCCGAAGCGACCAGGCGCACGTACACGTCGGTGAGGGCCACGAAGACGAGCGACGCCCAGGCGAAGTTCATGTGCTTGGCGTTCAGCGGGGTGAGCATCTTCCAGAAGCGGTAGCGGATCGGGTGCGCCTTGAAGCTCTTGACCCCACCGCCACAGAGGTGACGACACGCGTGGCACGACAGCGAGTAGAGCCACAGCAACGTGGCGTTGACGACGAGCACGATGGTGCCCACGGTCACGCCGTAGCCCAGACCCGGCTGGCGGAACGCCCGGAGGGCGTCGTAGGTGAGCAGGACGTTGAAGACCAGGCCGGCGTAGAAGAAGTAGCGGTGCATGTTCTGCATGATGAGCGGGAATCGCGTTTCACCGGAGTAGTTGGTGTGGGCGTCGGACACGGCGCACGCCGGCGGTGACCACCAAAAGGCGCGGTAGTAGCTGCGTCGGTAGTAGTAACAGGTCAGTCGAAAGCCGAGGGGGAAGATCAAGATCAGCAACGCCGGCGACAGCGTCCAACCACTGAGGAAGAAACCGGCGCGGGCGCCTGGCACGCAGATCTTGGCGATGCAGGGTGAGTAGAACGGGCTGATCAGGTCGCGGCCCACGTTCGAACCCACGTAGTAGTAGCGGTTCTGAAAGGCGGCCCAGGTGGAGTAGATGATGAAGGCGGTCAGGATCGAGACCGTGACCACGGGCTGGATCCACCAGCGGTCCTGTCGAAGGGTCGCGACGTCGGGGCCACCTCGCGTCCCGCCTAGAACGACCTTGGTGGAACTTTCCGTGGTTGACACTGCGTCTCCTAACTCTGTTGGCCGCCGACTCGCGGACGCGAAACGACAACCTGGCCCATTCTAAGTAGGTACTGCGCGGCCCGCGAAGACCGAAAAAGTTTTAGTGCTCGCCGCTGCGGCGACCCTCCGCGGTGCCCCCGAGGAGGGCCCACACCACGAGACCGAGGCCCGGGACGAGGAGCCAGATGCCGAAGACCAGCGCGAGGACCACGAAGAACGCCCCCATGCCCATGACGAAGGGGAAGATCGACGACCCGGGGAAGGCTCCCACCACGACCGAACTCTCGGCCTGC
>Ga0209067_10001492_pt1 | contig 14327 bp, 13 predicted proteins | sample ColStrG_CSR_2013_FD_187199 | JGI IMG/M metagenome (GOLD analysis project Ga0209067, IMG submission 187199) | Freshwater sediment microbial communities in response to fracking from Pennsylvania, USA - Cold Stream Run_MetaG_CSR_2013 (SPAdes)... | ecosystem: Environmental > Aquatic > Freshwater >... | reverse complement strand
GTCACGCTGTGCCGAAGTCGCTCTTGTCGAACGCAAAGGGAATCAGCTGCGCTGGGCACTCGCTGGCGAATTCAGTCTTTTGGTGCAAACAGATTCAGGTTTTCAAATTTTGGCGCATCAAAAGACTCTTCGTCCACGACCTGACAGTGCACCTTTGCCCATCTTGGCGGTCGGTCTTGATTCTTACTGCTCAGTGGTCTCGGGGCAGGCCCATGTCGAACCTCATCAAAAATTGATTCTTCTGTACTCGAATGTTGTTCCTGTCGAGCTTTTCGCCGCTCAGGATCTGACGTTGGAGCAGGTGATCGATCTGGTCTCGGCGGCTGGCCCTGATCTGCCGCATGCAATTGCGATCAGCGACTAGGACTGTTTAAACTTCGCCATCGGCTGCGCAAGGGATCTGCCATTGCGAGCTCCCACAGCAAAGCTTCATTGAATTTTTGTTCCGAAATCGACCACACCAATCCCAGTGCCCAGTTCCACTCCCACAGGCGCAGGATTTTTTGATTTTCCTGATCTTGCGCCAGTATTTTTTTAAATGCATCGTCAGCGGGGTGGAGACCTGAGTCGAGCAGAATTTCCAAATGGGATTCCCGACAGTTCAGGCGAATTTCAGGTGTGGCCATGTGGGGCGACTCAAGAGTGAGAGCTTGCAGGCAAATATTGGTGTAGCGACTTCCTTTGAGATGCTGATTGCGACTGGCGATTGCTGTCCAGTCGTTTTGATTGATCAGTTGTCCCAGAACCCCAAGCGAATTCCAATCCTGCGTTTTCAACCAAATGTGCGCCAACAGCAGTGTGAGTTTTTGATAGAGACCCTGGTCCAGAAGAGACGGCGATTGAGATTTTTTGCCTTTGGCTTCCAAGAGTTCCACTTGCAGAAGATTGGCCAAATTGTGCAGTTCAACAATTCGCTCATTCGATTTTTGCCAAATTGGTATTTGCATAAAAGGCTCAGCCATCTCGACCGGATCGAAGTCTTTGGTCCGTTTGTCGGTGTTCACTTCCAATGTCGAGAGTTGGCCAGGCGTGTGGATGTCCAGTTGCTGCCAGTACGGCTCAAGAGCTTGTGCGGCTTCCATATTGTTCGCCACGTGGGTGGGTGACAATTCGAGGTGATCGGTCGATGATTGAAACTGAGTGATCTGGGTTTGAGAGCGACTTTTGCTTCGCAAGAAAAAACGATACTCCTGGCGCAAGCCACTCCATTCCAAATGTCCGCCTTGCCAAGCCTCCCACAAACTTTCAAATGGAATCCATCGGTCTGCCGCCAGTGTGATCGAGCCCGTTCGCAGGAGCGGTGCCAAAGAGGTCGTCACAAAAAGGGGGTTGGTCGCGGGGCCGTCCGCTTTCACCCAACTCCAAAGAGTCTGACCCACATCGGCAAGGCTGACATTTTTGTCGAAGGACCAGTTGACACCTTGGTCGCGGGGTTTGCCTGAAGGTTTCAGCAAAAGTGCGACTTGTGTTCCCTCGTTCATAAGATTCGTACTTCCGATCAGACCCTTGCGACTCAGGGTCTGGCGTCCCATCAAGCCGACCAGGACAATTTGCGTGTTGTCCCACTTTTTTTCACGTCGAAGAGTTTGCAGAACACGGCCCAGTTGAGTGTCGAGTTCCTCAATTTGGCTTTCGACCGAAAGATTGCGAGACTCGCCCAACTCATTGCGCGTGGGCATTCGGACATCGCCCAAGTCGGGAAGATAAACGAGCGCAAAGAAAGGCTCTTGCAGGCCGTGCTCCCAGTTGAGAAATGCGGAAAATGAATCTTCACTGCCCCGGAATGGCTTTTTTGCCGTCGGCGCAAAAGTGTCATCGAAAAGAACAAAGCCTTGCTGCAATCCCGTGTTGCGCAAGACGGGTGCGCCACCACTGAACAGTGCGGTTTGGTAGCCAGCTCGGTAGGCATATTGTGCCACCGAATGCATGCGTGTCGACAAACTGGTTGAGCCATTGTCGCGCACACCATGTTGAAACGGAAAGAGCCCAGTCAGAAGTGTTGCCAAGGCCGGTACGGTCATTGGAACCGGAGAATAAGCATGAGAAAAACGGACGGAACTCTGGCAGAGTTCTTCAAGCCCCGACTTTAGTGGGGGGCGCCCCTCACGCAGACATCCCAGATCACTGGGTCTGAGTTGATCGACCGCAATCACCAGAATGTTGGCGGAATCCGAGCTCCAGCGCGAGCAACTCAGACTCATTGTGGCAATCAGAATTCCGCAAAGAAGTCGCCAGTGTCGTTGCAAATGCATCCCCTAGTCTTGACCTGTTCAAATATAGACAGAGATAATGTGGCAGTCTACAGCCGAACGACTTTTGAAGGAGCATTCACCATGTTAAACGATAAAATTTTTGGAATCGCCAATGTGGCCGATCAGGCCGTTCTCTACGTTCTGATTTTACTGAGCATCCTCAGTATCGGAATGATTCTGGAACGATTTTTTGCCCTTCGCAAAGTCTCCAATGAAAGTCGCTTGATGCGCAGTCGGGTTCGGATGGCTTTGCAAAGCAACAGTATAGACGAGGTCGAATCCCTTGCGAAAAATCCCGACGCCCTCGAGGGGCGAGCTCTCACTTTGGGGTTGCGCTACATCAAAGAGAACGGGACTGATGGTTTGGCTGAAGTTTTCAATGTTTTTGTTGCCACGGAAAGGCCCGAGCTCGAGCGCTACCTCAACTTTCTGGCGACGATTGGGTCAAATGCACCCTACGTGGGATTGCTTGGAACTGTGTTGGGCATTATGAAAGCCTTTCATGACCTGGCGACAACAACGGAGGCGGGTCAGCAAACCGTCATGGCAGGGATTTCATCTTCTCTGGTGGCAACGGCAACGGGGCTGTTTGTCGCCATTCCTGCGGTTATTTTTTACAACTATTTTCAACGTCAGGTGCGCGGAATTTTGATGAATTTGGATGGAGTCAAAGAACTTTGTTTGGCTTATGCCAAACGAAAGGTGAAGTAACTCATGGCAAAAGTTTCAGATTCGGAAGAGCCAATTTCAGATATCAATGTCGTGCCTCTCGTTGACATTATTTTGGTGGTTCTGATTATTTTTATGGTGACTGCGCCAATGATTATGAAGCCCACGATCAGCGTGAATTTGCCTAAAACTGCAAGCGGGGACAAGTCCGCTCCGACCCAATTGGCGATTACGATGACAGCCGATGGTCGAGTCTTATTGAATGGCAGTGCCGCTGACGACAAAGCCATTTCTGAGAAGTCTCAAGCTGAGTTTAAGAAAAATTCTGAGATCCAGGCCGTTATTTCTGCGGACAAAAATGTACCCCATGGTCGAGTGATGACCATCATCGACATTGTGAAGCTTGCGGGCGTCAAAAAATTTGCTTTTAGCATCGAAAAGACGACTGTCTCAAAATAATACCACTTAAGTCCGGTCAAAGAATTGCCGATGTCAGAGGGAATGAAACGTTCCGCTCTGGCCAAATCAGAAACGCAGTTTTTATCAGTGGTCGCCCTTTTGGTGGTCCTGTTGGGCGTTCCCGTGGTCACTTCGATTGGTCCTTCGAGCACTCATGATCAAGTGGTGGTTCGCAGTCACAATCTGGAGGATCAGTTGCGGGCACCCGCCAGTGAAAGTCAAAACGTCGAACCTGCCGCAGGTGGATTGAAAAAGACACCAGGCCGCACCAACAACTTGATTACGCTGAAATGTGGTGTCGCGACGACCACTCATCAGGTGCAATCCGCTCATGTGCGACTGCAAGGTGGCTTGTGTCACAATGCCAAGGCCTTGAAAGTCACAAACCTGACCAATGGATTTTCGGCTTCCATTATTATGACGGGGCCCAATGAATTTTCCACTGACTTCATTGACCTTCAAGAGGGCGAAAACGAGCTTCAAGTGGTGCATCTGAATGGCACCAAAGAGGTGCTCAGCACAAAAGTGCAATTGCATTTGCGTCATCCGGCAAATGTCGACCAAAAGCTATAAGTTCCCTTGCCGTAAAAAGTTATTCCTGGACTGGCCCTAAAGGTTGTCATTGGCTCGAACCTCCATTAGGGTGGGGGCGATGACCGATATGAGCTCGGAACTCAAACAAAAAACGGACATGCATTGGGCGCGCAAAATCTGGCATATGATGGGTGTGTCGACGATTGCGATAGTCTTTCATTTCCTCGCGCCATTTTGGTCGGGAGTGGGTCTTGTGCTTCTGTGGTGCTTGACGGTTCCCGTCGATCTTCTGCGTTTGCGCAATCCCCATATCAACGAGCTGATGCTGCACGCCTTCGGCCCCATCATGCGAAGGTCGGAACGAGATCAGATTGCGGGGACCTCCTACCTTTCCACGGGTATTTTACTGACCTTTTGGATTTTTCCACGCGACATCTTTCAACTGACGTTGTTGTATTTGGCTTTTGCCGATCCGATCGCCAGCATTATTGGAATTCAGTATGGTCGCGATAAAATCTTTGGCCAGAAGAGTTTGCAGGGCAGCTTCGCAGCTTTTGTCGTCTGTGCAGTCCTGTCATTTGCCTTTTTTCTCTACAAAGGGTTGTTGCTGGATCATATTCTGGTGGTCAGCGTTTTGGGCGGTGTGATTGGCAGTTTGGCTGAGGCTTTGCCCATTGCCAAATTGGACGACAACTTTACGATTCCTGTGATCAGTGCGATTGGGCTGTGGATTTTATTTCTGCTTTTTGGTGGTCTGTCATTTTAGGGAGCTGCACAAATGTCAAACTTGTCTTCCGAGCCCAAGGGCAATCAAGAGTTTCATGAGTTCGCTGCCGAGCCAAAGAGAAAGCTCGCGATGCACATTTATGTGTTGCCCAACCTGGTCACGACGGGAAACATTTTTTTTGGTTTTTATTCGATGTTAATGGCGATTCAAGGAGATTTCCTGCATGCTGCTTACGCCATCGTGGTCGCAGCTATTTTTGATTTGATGGACGGTCGACTGGCGCGCCTGACCCGCTCAACTTCAAAGTTCGGTGCGGAATACGATTCTTTGTGCGATTTGGTCAGTTTTGGATTGGCGCCTGGTCTGTTGCTTTATTTGTGGGCGTTGCAGCCTTTCGGTCGATTGGGATGGCTGGCAAGTTTCCTCTATGTGACCTGCGGAGCTTTGCGGTTGGCCCGGTTCAACGTTCAAGCCCACGTCGTTGAAAAAGCCTATTTTCAAGGTTTGCCGATTCCCATGGCTGCCGGCATTGTGGCCAGCTCGGTTTTGGCGTTTGTCGATTTGGAATGGAAGGCCACTGGAAATATTTTGTTGTTGATTATGACATTTCTTTTGGCCTTCGTGATGGTGTCCACCTTTCGCTATCGCAGTTTTAAAGATTTGGATTTGAAAGAGCGCCTTCCTTTCAAATACTTGGTTTTGGGAGTTCTGATTATTGTCGTGGTCGCCTTGCGACCGGAAGTGAACCTGTTTATTTTGTTCCTCAGTTATGCCTGCCTTGGAGCTCTTGCCGGAGTTTTGCAGTTCGGTAAGAGACGAATTCGTGCCAATGTTTACCTTCCTGCGCACAACAATTCGGATCCGGACTTGGTTGAAGAAGATGAGGACGAGGAGCCGACCAAGAACAACTTGATCCCGCCACAGGAGAAAAAATGAAACCCTTAAGAGTGGGCGTTGTCGGAGCCACCGGAATGGTGGGGAAGTCATTTCAAGAACTTTTGGTTGAACGAAAATTTCCGATCGCGGAATTGCGGCCCTTTGCAAGTGACAAGTCCTTGGGCCAAAGCATCGAGCTTGGGGGCAAGGCTTGGCCTATTCAGATTCTTCGTCCCGGTTGTTTTGCGGGACTCGACTTGGTTTTTTTCTCATCAGGCGATGACATCTCCAAGGAGTGGGCTCCTCAAGCGGTGAAGTCCGGCGCTTTTGCGGTCGACAATTCTGCCGCCTTCCGTATGGATCCAGGCACCGCACTTGTTGTTCCTGAAGTGAATGGCGACCTGCTCAGCGCCATGCGAGGCAAGGCCCAAGTCATCGCCAATCCCAACTGTTCAACGATTCAATTGGTGGTCGCCTTGAATCCACTCTTGCAAAATTTTGGCATTGAGCGTGTGACAGTCGCCAGCTATCAAGCGGTCAGTGGCGCGGGTCTTGAAGCCTACCAAGAGCTCCAAGATCAGGTGAAGAACCCGTCTCTTCCTGCCAAAGCGTTGGCCCATCCCATTGCCTTCAACACAATTCCGCAGATTGGTTCCATTGGCGAGAATGGTTTTTCCGGCGAGGAAATGAAAGTGATGAAGGAGACTCGCAAGATTCTGCGCCACTCAAGCCTCCGTGTGTCCGCCTTCACCGTTCGAGTGCCTGTCCTCAATGCCCACGCCGAGGCTGTTTGGGTGACCTTGGGTCAGGATGTCACCGAAGAGAAACTGCGCCAGACTTTGCAGAATGGGCCTGGCTTGGTGATCCAGGACGACCCAAAATCAGGCATCTATCCTTTACAGAACAAAGTGTCGGGACTGGACCCTGTTTATGTCGGGCGCATCCATCGTGACCTGGATGATCGGAACACCTGGTTGATGTGGGTTGTGGCCGATAATATTCGCAAAGGCGCGGCGTTGAACGGCATCCAAATTGCCGAGGTTCTTTTTCAATAATCGGGACACGTCGTCCAGTTGGTCAGTCCGCGGTTTTCAGTTCTCGGTTTGCTGTGCTACCATTTTGCCATATGCAATTGACCAAAAAAAAGCAGCGACGGTTCGCGAGGCTCTCGAGGCTTGGCAGCGCAAGGGAATTTTAACCCCTGAGCTTGCCGCTCAGCTGAATTCTGATCTTCAGGTGATACCCTTTGATTGGCGGCGTCTGGCCAAATACTCGCTTTGGGTTTCAATTGTCTGCGTCGTGACGGCGGTGGTGTCCGTTCTTTCGGATCATGTTTTCATGCGTCTGCTCGAAAGTATTTTCGACGCTGCACCCATTGTTCGGGCGGCCTTTGCAGCTCTTGTGGCCGCTGGTTTTTACATTTGGGGAGTCAAACGCAAGCGCCAGTCGCCCGAAAAAGTTTACAGCAATGAGGCTCTTTTGTTTTTAGGTGTCCTTGCAACTGCGGCATCAGTTTCGCAGGTGGGAATGGCCTTCGACACTGGCAGCGGGCATTTTTCGATTTTACTTCTGTTGTCTTTTGTTATCTATGCCGTCCTGGCTTTTGCCTTTGCCTCAAACTTGATTTGGATTTTTGCACTCGCTGCATTTGGCAGTTGGTATGGCACTGAAACAGGGTACGAATCGGGCTGGGGAGCCTATTATCTGGGAATGAATTACCCGATGCGCTTTGTTCTCTTCGGCGCAGCCCTTCTGCTTGCCACGGGACTGAGCGCAAAAGCGCAATGGGCGCGAATATTTTTCAGGGCGACTCTGGCAATGGGTCTTCTGTATTTTTTTATCGCGCTTTGGCTTCTCTCGATTTTTGGCAATTACGGCAGCATGGACTCTTGGTATCATGCGGGTCATCTGGAGCTCTTGCAGTGGTCGGTTCTTTTTGGTCTGGCTGCGGCTGCGGCCGTCGGTCACGGTCTGAAATACGACAACGGTATGACCAAAGGCTTTGGAATCACTTTCTTTTTCATCAATCTCTACACCAAGTTTTTTGAGATTTTTTGGGACCACATGCACAAAGCCATCTTTTTTGCGATTCTGGCCGTCAGCTTCTGGTTGATTGGAACTCGCGCTGAGCGAATCTGGAGCCTGGGGCCAAAAAAGTCAGCCGACGCCAAGACCTTGAAATAGTCTCCGTCTTGCACCTTTGTGATTGAAGACCTTGGGCCAGTCATGGTGCAATTGAAGAATGACGGTCCTACAGCGCAAGCAGAAATTTTCAACTTTGGTCCTGACCCTTGGCGTGCTTTTTCTGGCCCAAAGCGTGAGTGCGACACTGAACAGTGTGACCTACTCACCCAGCGATTTTTATAGCAAGTCTGGAACAACTGTCGCGCCTGTGATCAATGCGGGAATGACGGACGCCATTGCCTCGATCACTTGCACCGGCAACACTCTGTGTGACAGCTGTGGCTCGACGACTGCGGCGTTGTCGACTTACACCGGAGGCTTTGGACCTCTGTGCAGTCTCAAAGAGGTCAACACCAATTTGAATCTCACGATCACTGGCAACTTCACACCCACAACAGTGCCGACCACGACTTATTTCGTCATGCAAATCAGCAGCTCCAGTGCCACGACTATCGTTTCCACTGGTGATTACACGGCTCCAACGGCAACCCTGGCGACGGGTTCCAATGTCAATCTGAGCTATGTGATTCCCTGGGCGCACATCTGCAATTACGCGGGCGCAACCACGGCCTGCACAGCGAGCTTCACCGCTACGATCACTTTTGGATGGTCCAACTCATCGACAGCCTTTTCAGGTGGCGAAACCGGGACTTTGCAGATCAACTATCGGTATGTGAAAACCTCTGGAACAGCGGGTGTCGCGCCCTACACCTCGCCTTGGGCGACATTTGGTCCGGGGCCTACGACAAATGACTACCAAGGCTTTTACAGTTTTTTGGCGTTTCCGGGGGATCAAAAAGTTTACATTTTGAATCCCACGACAATCACGACGAATTCCTATGACGTTTCGAATCTCAGTGGCAGTGGGACCTCACCAGGGACAGACGCCAGTGGCTTGAAATACAGTGGGATTCGCGTTTTTTACAAACTTGCAACCAGTTCCACCGCGGCGGCGTTTACGGCTTCGGGTGGTGGTCAATCGGGAACAGATGACACCCAGGATCTGACCCTGGATACGACAAATGGGAGCATCACACCCAAATCCGTCACCGGACTGAAAAATCTCAATGGCACAACTCAGGAGTATCAATTTGTCATTGCCTCAATTGATCAAGCGGGGATTTTGACCTATTGGACAAATCCGAATGGGACTTCTCCGAATGCGATGAATTTTGCGATCACGCCGACAGGCACAACTCAGGCGGCACAACCCCAGCCGGTTTATGGTCTCTTGGATGGACAAGGCTGCTTTATTGCGACGGCCGCTTACGGATCCATCTTGCAGCCCGAAGTGGCGACTTTGCGGGCCTTTCGTTCGAAGATCTTATTGCAATCCGAATGGGGGCAGAGTTTTGTCCGGTGGTACTATCACAACTCTCCCACCTATGCGCAAAAGCTCAGTCAGCATGAAGCTTGGCGATTTGTGGTTCGCGGAATGTTGTGGCCCTTGGTGTGGTTTGCAGATTTGGCATTGTGGCTGGGGCTTTGGCCTGCGATAGCAATTGTTGTGGGTCTTTTGGTTCTCTTGGTTTTGACGCTCTCGTGGTGGCAAGAGTCTCGGCGGGTGCGGTCATGAGGTTTTTTCTGGGTTGCGGCCTGCTGAGTTTTCTTTGCAGTTGGGCGCCTGATTCCCGAGCTGTGGCTGAGACTGGGTCAGCGACTCGCGCACCGGCTCTCAAAGAGGGCGATGTAGTCAGTGTGGCAGCAGACGAAAAGGTCATCCAGATCCAGCATCCGAATGCGGAAAAGGGCCTCGTCAGTATTGAGAAAGACAAATCCTATCAGTACGAGCTCGCCCATCGTCCGAAAAAGTCAGCGGCTTCGTTCGGCATCAATGTGGCGCCAGCGCCCAACATTTCGGTGACAACACCGTCGAACAACCAGATTTCATTTTCCTCAATGTACAAGTCGGACAGTTTGGTCACGTTGGTGGGGAACTACGAGTGGGTGCTGTCCAGGTCGTATGGCACATTTGGGATCATTTTTGAGGCAGGGCTGGCCAACCGGCATGGCAATGGGACCTTGGCTTCGGGAGAGCAAGCCCAAGAGGGTTACTCTTTGTTTATCGTTCCTCTGACGGCAATGCTGCGCTATCGCTTTGAGTACACTTACGGTCAGTGGGTGGTTCCTTATGTCGAAGGCGGCGGGACTTATTATGGGTTTGCCGAAATTCGCGATGACAACACCTACAATGTTGCGGGATCCGAAGCGGTCGGTGGCGGTGGTGGTTTGATGTTCAATATCACTCGCTGGGATCGCAAAGGCGCGTTTCAACTGGAGAGTGAGTTCGGGGTCTCGGACCTGTATGTCACCTTGGGGGCGCGGGCAATGGCGGGTTTGAAACCGCAGTTGGACATGTCGGGTCTCAATATCCTTGCCGGAGTCACGGTCGACTATTAGAACCAATTGCTCATGCCCAAAATCAAATTGATCTTGTCCTATGACGGCACCGACTACTGTGGGTGGCAAAAGCAAAAAGCTCATCGCCATGCCTCGGCATTGCCAAGTCTCCAAGAGACCGTTGAAAAAGCGCTGGAGACTCTCCTGCAGCACCCCGTGGATCTTTCGGCCTCTGGCCGAACAGATGCGGGCGTTCATGCCGTGGCTCAAGTTGCCCATTTCGACACTCAAAGTCGCCTGCCGAAGGACTTGTGCTGGGCTTTGCGATCCAGACTGCCTCATTCTATTACGGCCAAGGCTGCCTTTGAGGCTCCGCGTGAGTTCCACTCCACCCTTTCGGCAGTTCGGAAGACTTACAAATATTGGATTTGGAACGATCCACGTCCGCCAGCGCTCCTGTGGCGCTACGCCTGGTGGGTGCGTCAGCCCTTGTCCGTTGATTTTCTGAACTCCTGTGCACGCCAGATTCATGGACGCCATGATTTTGCCAGTTTTCGGTCCATGGGAACTCCGGTCAAACACACAGTGCGCGAGATCTATCGCGCCGAGTGGACCCGACGCTCGCCGCAACTGTTGCAATTCATCGTCACTGGAAATGGTTTCATGAAACAGATGGTACGCAATCTTGTGGGCACTCAGGTTGATTTGTCGCTAAAGGCGCAACCCCATGAAATGATGAGCGAAATCCTCAAACTTCAAGATCGGCAAAAAGCGGGGCAGGCGGCGCCACCACAGGGTCTGTTTTTGCAAAAAGTTTATTATCCAGCGGCTCTTGACAAGCGGTGCCGTGATCTTTAAAACCGTGATTTCCCGAAGGGTTTCCAGGTCCTTGGTTTTGTCGTCCACCCGTTGATGACCGAATTCGAGGGGATCTGCAGATTTGAGGGCGTTCAATGTGAAAACTCAGGTTGGCTGGCGTCTTCCCAGGTTTTGTCAGAGAACACAAATAGGCAAACTGAATATTATTTAGTAATGGAGACAACGTGCAAACAAAATTTGTTGCAAAAGAAGACTCGGAAAGAAATTGGTGGATCATTGATGCTACCAATCAGCGTGTCGGACGTATCGCGACGCAAATCGCGGTTTTGCTGCGAGGCAAACACAAGCCCACATTCACCCCCAATCAAGACAACGGGGACTTTGTGGTTGTGATCAACACGGACAAGCTGGAGATGACGGGAACCAAATGGACGACCAAGAAGTATTATCGGCACAGCCGGTTCTTCGGATCGATGAAAGAGAAAACAGCCGAACAAAAACGTGCTGAAGATCCTGCTTTCATTCTGGAAGATGCGGTTCAAGGCATGCTGCCAGATGCGCGCTTGTCTTACTCTCTGCTGTTGAAACTGAAGGCCTATCCTGGTGCAGAACATCCACATGCGGCCCAAAAGCCAATGGCCTGGACTGCCCCTACTAAAAAGAAAAAATAAGGATAAAGGAACAACATGGCGACTGAAAAAGTTTATTACGCAACTGGAAGACGCAAGACCAGCTCGGCTCGAGTGTTTCTGAAGCCTGGCAAAGGCTCTTTGGTCATCAATGGACAAAAGGCTGATGAGTATTTGAAGCGTCAACAGTCCAAAATGGTCATCTTGCAGCCGTTTGAGGCTGTGGATCAGATGGGCAAGTTTGATGTCGACGTCACTGTTGCTGGTGGCGGTGAAAACGGCCAAACTGGCGCAATTCGTCTGGGTATCGCTCGTGCTTTGACAGCATTTGATGCTGCCAACCGACCGCCCTTGAAAAAAGCGGGCTATTTGACTCGCGATCCTCGGGAAGTTGAACGTAAGAAGTACGGAAGAGCCGGCGCTCGTCGTCGCTATCAGTACTCGAAGCGATAATCTCGAATCGAAAGACAGTTTTCAAAAAGCCGGAGTCAAACTCCGGCTTTTTTTTGGTTCGAACAAGCGCACAGACAATTGGTCGAGCCAGAGCCTGAGATTCAGTGTCCCAGGACTTTGAGTGCGCGAGATTTGGCGTCGTTCCACTTTGCACGATCGGGGACGGCGCCTTGGGCAAAATCGGGTCGACCGCCGCCTTTGCCGCCCATCGCTGCGGCGATTTCTTTGAGCAAAGCTCCAGCTGAAACTCCTGGATTCAGATTTTTTGTGACACTGACAATCACGGGGTGGGAATCCATGCCTTTGCCCAAAACGACGACAACTCCGGATTGGATTTTGTTTTTCAATTGATCGGTGATTTGCGCCAAGACATCTCGGTCCTCGATTTCCAAATCAGCGAAAGCAATTTGGCCGGCTCCTGCGCCAGTTGTGAAAGCAGAGGCCTGGGCCAGGATGGCTGACAGATCGATTTGATCACTTTGCAGTTTTTTGATTTCTCTTTCCAGATTGCGAATTTGAGTTTGACGTTCCTCAAGGATCGACGCGGGCTCATTGGTGGATTCCAGAAAGCTTTGCCAACTTTCTGTCCAGCCCAACTTTTGCCGAGCGCGCTGGTTTTGCTCCGCATGCCGTTGCAGAAAGTTCAAAGCGCCCAGGCCTGTCAGGGCTTCGATGCGACGGACCCCGGCGCTAACCCCGCTTTCGCTGACAATTTTGAAAACCTGAATTTGGGCTGTGTTGCTGACATGGGTTCCGCCACACAGTTCTGTTGAAAAGTCTCCCATACTGAGGACTCGGACCTTGTCGCCATATTTTTCACCGAACATCGCAATGGCGCCCTCGCTGATCGCCTGCTTGTACGGCAGGACTTTTGCGACGACCGGATTGGCACTGCTGATTTCGCGGTTGACCAAATTTTCGACGGTTTGAATTTCCGTCGAAGTCAAGGCCTTGGTGTGCGTGAAGTCAAACCGCAGCCGAGTGCCATCCACCGCCGAGCCCGCCTGCCCGACGTGGTCACCCAACACCTGGCGCAAGGCGGAATGCATCAGATGTGTGGCCGAGTGATTGGCAGCTGTCGCGCGACGCTCGCTGACCGCAACTTTCAAGTCCGCAAGTGTATTGATTTTCAGTTCGCCACGCAGAATTTCAACGTGGTGAATATAAATTTCATTTTGTTTAGTTGTTGTCAGAATACGAGCTTCGCCGTCAGCCCAATGGATGTCACCCTGGTCGCCCACCTGGCCGCCACCCTCGGCATAAAAGGCCGTCTTTTCAGTGATCACAAGACCAAATTGCCCTTGTCGCAAAGACTGCTGGGTCTGTTGGCCGTCGCTCAAAAATTGAATCTTCTGCTGAGTCATCAATTCGTCGTAACCCACAAAGACAGTCGCACCCATTTTGTCCTTTGCGGCTTGGGCCAATTGGACAACATGGGTTTCATTGGCCGCGGGACCTTTGCCTTTCCAAGACGCTTTGGCCCGGTCGCGCGCTTGCTCCATGTCGCTCTCAAACGCCTTTTCATCGACGGTCAGGCCGTGCTCTTCGGCCATCAAACGAGTCAAGTCCGCGGGGAAGCCATGAGTGTCATAAAGTTTAAAAACGAGTGCACCCGGAAGTGTCTTCTGACCTTTGAGTTTCTGCAGCTCCTCTTTGAGCAAGGCTTCGCCAGTGCCCAGTGTGACCAGGAAACGCTCTTGTTCGTCTTGAATAGTCGCCAGGATCTGGCTTTGTCTTTGTTTGAGCTCGGGGTAGGCCGATGCCATGTGGTCAATCAGCAGACGCGCCATTTCAGGTAGAAAGGCTTTGCCGTCAGCAAGAAGATTAGCAAAGCGGACTCCGCGGCGCAAAATCCGACGCAGGACATAGCCCCGGCCTTCGTTGGAGGGCAAGGCGCCATCCGCCAAGAGAAAGACACAGCTCCGAGTGTGGTCGGCGACAACTCGTAGGGCTGCGATCATTTTTTTGTCATCCGTGCTCACTTTGGCGTGAACGCCATCGCGATTTAGAATTTCGATTGAATGCAGCAGGGATTTGCGACCACTGATTTCAGCGGCACGCGTGATCAGGGGCCAAAAAAGATCCGTGTCATAATTGTTTAATTTTCCCTGCAAAGCCGCGGTGACTCGCTCAAGACCAGAGCCGGTGTCGACGGAGGGTTTCGGCAAGGGCTCCATCACGCCAGGAGATTTTTCATAAAATTGCATGAAAACTAGATTCCAGATCTCCACGAAGCGATCTTCGCCTGCTTTGATACCCGTCAAGGGGTCGCTTTCATGACCTGCATGGGGACCGTGATCATAGAAAATCTCGCTGCAGGGGCCGCAGGGCCCGACATCACCCATGCGCCAGAAATTGTCTTTCTCACCGAGGCGAAAGATTCGA
>Ga0209067_10001490_pt1 | contig 14348 bp, 12 predicted proteins | sample ColStrG_CSR_2013_FD_187199 | JGI IMG/M metagenome (GOLD analysis project Ga0209067, IMG submission 187199) | Freshwater sediment microbial communities in response to fracking from Pennsylvania, USA - Cold Stream Run_MetaG_CSR_2013 (SPAdes)... | ecosystem: Environmental > Aquatic > Freshwater >... | reverse complement strand
CAGCGGCTTTGGCCTGGAGGCCGGCAAGCCGCTCGCCTCCAGCCCGCGCATCGCCAAGATCGCCTTCACCGGCGAGACCACCACCGGCCGGCTGATCATGCAGTACGCCAGCCAGAACCTGATCCCGGTGACCCTGGAGCTGGGCGGCAAGTCCCCGAACATCTTCTTCAAGGACGTGATGGCCGAGGACGACGCCTTCTTCGACAAGGCGCTGGAGGGCTTCGCCATGTTCGCCCTGAACCAGGGCGAGGTCTGCACCTGCCCCAGCCGCGCCCTGATCCAGGAGGACATCTACGAGGCCTTCATGGCGCGCGCGATCCAGCGGGTGGAGGCGATCAGCCAGGGGGACCCCCTGGACCCCACCACCATGATCGGCGCCCAGGCCTCGTCCGAGCAGCTGGAGAAGATCCTGTCCTATCTGGACATCGGGCGGCAGGAGGGGGCGCAGGTCCTGACCGGCGGCGAGCGGGCGAGCCTGGGCGGCGACCTGGCCGGCGGCTACTACGTCAAGCCGACGGTGCTCAAGGGTCACAACAGGATGCGGGTGTTCCAGGAGGAGATCTTCGGGCCCGTGGTGTCGGTGACCACCTTCAAGACCGAGGCGGAGGCCCTGGAGATCGCCAACGACACCCTCTACGGCCTCGGCGCCGGCGTCTGGACCCGGGACATCAACCGGGCCTATCGCTTCGGCCGGGGGATCAAGGCCGGCCGGGTCTGGACCAACTGCTACCATGCCTATCCCGCCCATGCGGCCTTCGGCGGCTACAAGCAGTCCGGCATCGGCCGCGAGAACCACAAGATGATGCTCGACCACTACCAGCAGACCAAGAACATGCTGGTGAGCTACAGCCCGAACAAGCTGGGCTTCTTCTGATAGGCTGAGGCTTTCGCCATTTGGCGTCGGGCGGTCCGGAGACGGGCCGCCCGTTCGCCCGGGAGATGCGCATGTCCGATCCGGGTCTCGTCACCGCCACGCCGGCCGCCCTCGAGCTCCTGCGGGAGATCGTGGCCGACCACGGGCCGGTCATGTTCCACCAGTCCGGCGGCTGCTGCGACGGCTCCTCGCCCATGTGCTACCCGGTGGGGGATTTCCTGCTGGGGGACCTGGACGTGCGGCTGGGGGAGATCGACGGCGCGCCCTTCTACATCAGCGCATCCCAGGCCCGGGCCTGGGAGGGGACCGAGCTGATCATCGACGTGGTGCCGGGCCGCGGCGGCATGTTCAGCCTCGACAATGGCCGCGAAAGACGTTTCCTCACCCGGTCGCGGGTCTGCGCCGTTGCGCCGGATCAGCCCTCCGGCTCCGGCGCCTGAGGGCCGCGGCCCCGAAGCCGCGCCGCTGGAATGGTCAGGGTCAGGGCCAGGGCCAGCAGGACGATCACCAGCCCCGCGGCGAACAGCCCGTGCATGGCCGAGGACAGCACCGTCTGCACCGTGGCGTCCGGCGCCGCGGCGCCGGCGGTCGAGGTCCGCACGGCGGCCAGCCCCTCCAGCTCCGCCAGGGTCAGCCCCCGGCCGCCCGGACCCCGGGCGCCGGCGAGGCCTGTGGTCAGCAGGGTGCCGAAGATCGCCACCCCCATGGTCGACCCGATCTGGCGGAAGAACTGGGAACTGGCCGTGACCACGCCGATCTGGTGCGGCTCCACCGAATTCTGGATCGCCACATTGAACAGGCTCTGGGTGGGGCCGAGGCCGAGACCCATGATGAACACCCGCCAGCTCACGTCCCACAGGGGCGTGCCAGTCCGGGTCTGCAGCAGCAGGACGACCCCCAGCAGCAGGACGCCGACGCCCGCCAGCAGCACCGGCTTGAACACGCCTGTGCGGGTGACGACCTGCCCCGAGACGGTGGAGGCCAGGATCAGCCCCAGCATCAGCGGCAGCATGGCCATGCCGCTGGCGGAGGGCGAGGCGCCGAGGCCGAGCTGCATGTAGAGGGGGAGGAAGGACACCACCCCCATGAAGGCGACGGACACGATCAGCAGGGCGAAGTTCGCCCGGGTGAAGGTCCGGTTGCGGAACAGGCCCAGCGGCAGGATCGGGTGGCTGGCCCGGGCTTCCGCCGCAATGAAGCCGGCCAGCCCCGCCGCGGACAGGGCCAGGAGGCCCACGATCCGGGGCGAGCCCCAGCCATAATCCCGCCCGCCCCAGCTCAGCGCCAGCAGGAACGGAATGAAGGTGACCAGGATCAGGGCCGCGCCCAGCCAGTCGATGCTGCCGGGAACGCGGCGGTTGAGGGGCGGCATCTTGACGATGATCATGAACAGCGACAGCAGCGACAGGGGCAGGTTGATGTAGAAGATCAGCCGCCAGCCATCGAGGCTCAGCGGCCCCAGATGCGCCGTGCCGATCTGGGTGAAGAACCCGCCCAGCAGGGGCCCGAAGATCGAGGCCAGGCCGAACACCGCGCCGAACAGGCCGGCGAAGCGGCCCCGCTCCCGCGGGGGGAAGATGTCGGCGATGATGGAAAAGGCCGAGATCATCAGGGCGCCGCCGCCCAGTCCCTGAAGGCCGCGGAAGGCGATCAGCTGGACCATGCCCCCACCGCTCGCCGCATCGCCGCCGAACTGACCCGACAGGCCGCACAGGACCGAACCCAGGGTGAAGATCAACACGCCCGTGATCAGCACGGGCTTGCGGCCATAGAGGTCAGACAGCTTGCCGTAGATCGGCACCATCACCGTGGACGACAGCAGATAGGCGGTGGTCACCCAGGCATAGAGGGACAGGCCGTGCAGCTGGGTGGCGATCCGCGGCATGGCCGTGGACACGATGGTCTGGTCAAGGGCCGAGAGCAGGAACACGATCATCAGGCCCGCCAGGGTCACCCGCCGCTCGGTGGCGGTCAGGGTCTCGACGGCGGTCGATGGCGGAGGAACGGGAGCGGAGAGGGGCGCCCCTGCGGCGCGCGACGGCTGTGGCACTCGGTCCCTGATCCTGTTCCGGCTCGGATGGTCGTGGTTCGGACCGACGTTCTCAGAAGGTCTCGCGCGCCCACACCGTATCGCACTTGTGCTCCTGACGGAACGCCGACGTCGCCATCGGGGCCACGCCGCCGCGACCGGCGACATCCAGGGCCTGGACATGGCCGCTGCGGAAGGCGGGCCAGGCGGGCCGGCCCGGCCCATTGGGATCGCCGCTGCGGGCGAAGCTGGCCCAGTAGCCGGAGATGGTCGCCTTCAGCGCCTGCTGGTCCGCCGGTCCCACATCGACCATGTTGAAGACGAAGGGCAGTTCCGAGGCATGGGCCGCGCCCTGGGGCGTGGCCAGCACATACTTGCCGCCGAACCGGCCGACGAGGGGCGGGGAGGTCTGGTCGCGGAACTCGTAGGACCAGACCGGCGACCCCTGGGCGGCGATCCGGGCGGAGACGTTCAGACCATTGCAGGCGAAGGTGCTGTCCGTGCCCGCCGCCGCAGCCGCCAGGGTGGGCTGCAGCGCCGGATCCGATCCGTAGGCGGACAAGGGATAGTCGCGCCCGGTCAGCTCCGCCGCCGGAACGCCGGACTCCGCCGACAGGGTCGCCGCCCCCTTGGCGTAGCCGTCCGGCGACAGCAGGAAGGACCGGTTCGCCGCGTCCAGCACCGGCGGCTTGGCCGACAGCCTCTGCCCCAGTTCATTGAGGGCGAGGAACAGCAGGTTCTCGTCCTCGTTCGATCCGTTGATCACCGGAACCTTGTTGTTCGCGCCCGCGGCGAAGGTCGCCTTGATCGTGCGGGGCAGGACCTTGCCGTCGACGGAGGGGATGATGTTCGGCACCGCGGTGTTGAAGGCCTTCATCAGCCTGGCCTGGACCAGGGACGTCGGCAGGGCCCGCAGACAGGCCGCCGTCTTGACCCCGGCGCTGCAGGCCGCCGGCGCGTCCGCGCCCGCTTCGGCCAGGACCCGGTCCACCGCCTCGCCGCTGCGGGCCTCGAGCTCGGCCTGGGTCAGCTGGCCGGACACGCCATAGGCGCCGCTTTCGATGACGGCCTTCTGGAACAGGCCTGCCGAGCCCGGCGAGGCGAGGTGGCTCATCACGCTGAAGCCCCCGGCCGATTCTCCGAACAGGGTGACGTTCTTCGGGTCGCCGCCAAAGGCTGCGATATTGTCCCGCACCCAGCGAAGCGCCGCCTGCTGGTCCATGATCCCGTAGTCGCCGGCGGCGCCGTCCGCATCGCGCAGGGCCGGCAGGGCCATGAAGCCCAGCGCGCCCAGCCGGTAGTTGAGGGCGACCACGATCACGCCCTGGCTGACCAGCGGCGTCGGGTCGGCATAGCTGGCGGCGCTGCCGGTGACGAAGGCGCCCCCATGGATCCAGACCATCACCGGGAAGGGGCCCTTGCCCGCGGGGCGGTGCACGTCCAGCACGAGGCAGTCCTCGCTCTCGACCCCGGAGCGGAAGACCGAGCCCGCTGTCTGGATGCAGGCGGCGCCGGACTTGGGGTTGGCGAGCGGGGCGGACCACGGCTGGGCCGGTTGCGGCGGCCGCCAGCGCAGCTCGCCCACCGGGGGCGCCGCGTAGGGGATGGCGAAATAGGAGCTGAAGGTCCCGCGGGCCACCGCCTGCACCGGGCCGGACGCCGTCCGGACCAGATCCGCCGGCGCGTCCGCCGCCATCGCCGCATGTCCGATCGCCAGCGCGCTCGCCGCGCCGATCAGCCAGGCTGAAACCCTTCCGCCCATGTCCCTGTCTCCCCCGTCATCTCTTGTTGACCCAAGGCTAGGCTATCGACAGGTCCCGCGCCATCGGTGTTGTGCAAGGGCGCCTCCGCGGGGCGATTTTCCCGACGCCTGTGGCGCCGCCGCACAAGGCTAGGCTCCTATCAGTAGTCGTTAGGAAACTATTAACCATCCGGCCCCGGCGCCGGCGCGGCGCTGGGCGCGGTCTGTTCGGGAGCGAGGGGCTGTGGACAACCGGCGCTTCCGCCGGGTGACGCCACGGCGCCGCAGGGAATTGCGGGGGAGTCCGCGGGTTTTCGTGGACCTTGGCTGGACTGTCCTTATGCTGGGTGATCAGCAATCATCAAAAAAGGACCATGGGGAATGAAGACGCGCATCACGGAAATGTTCGGGGTCGAGACGCCGATCGTCATGGGCGGAATGACCGGCGTGGGCTATGGCGACCTCGTCGCCGCGGTGGCCAATGCCGGGGCCCTGGGCTTCATCACCGCCCACATGTTCCCGTCCGGCGAGGCCCTGCTGGCCGAGATCGAGAAGACCAAGGCCCTGACCGGCAAGCCCTTCGGCGTGAACCTGACCCTGCTGCCGTCGATCAATCCGATCCCCTATGACGACTATCGCGAGGCGATCATCGCCTCGGGGATCAAGATCGTGGAGACGGCTGGCCGGGCGCCGGTGGATCACCTGCCGCGCTTCAAGGAGGCCGGGGTCAAGGTGATCCACAAATGCACCTCCGTCCGCCATTCGGTCTCCGCCGTGCGCCACGGGGTCGACGTGATCAGCATCGACGGGTTCGAGTGCGCCGGCCATCCGGGGGAGGACGACATCGGCCTGGTGGTGCTGCTGCCGGCCACGGTGGACGCGGTGGACGTGCCGGTGATCGCGTCCGGCGGCATGGCGGACGGCCGCAGCCTGGTGGCGGCCCTGGCCCTGGGCGCGGAGGGCGTGAACATGGGCACCCGCTTCTGCGCCACCGTCGAGGCGCAGATCCATCCGGCGGTGAAGCAGCAGATCGTGGACTTCACCGAACGGGATACGGTGCTGGTCGGGCGCTCCCTGAAGAACACCGCCCGGGTGGCGCGCAACGCCATCTCGGAAAAGGTGGCCGAAATCCAGAAGGACCCGACCAAGACCTTCGCCGATGTGAAGGAGTTGATGGCTGGCGTCCGCGGCCGGGAGAATGTCCTGCGGGACGGAGACCTGAACGGCGGGATCTGGACCACGGGGCAGAGCCAGGCCCTGATCCACGACATCCCCACCTGCGCCGAACTGGTGCGCAACATCATGGCCCAGGCGGACTCCATCCTCGACCAGCGCCTCGCCCGGATCCGCGCCTAGACCTGCAGGCCCGGCCCGATCCGGTTGGCGGTGTCGCCGCGGCCGGTGGGGCTTTGACTTGATGGCGCGATGCGCGCCAGTATCTGGAAAACAGTCTCTGGAAAACAGACCGCAGGACACCTGCACGGGAGGTCGCCATGAACTTCAAGAGCGCAAGTCTCGCTGTCGCCTCGGCGATGGTTCTCGCCGGCGCGCTGGCCGGTCCCGCCGGCGCCGCCGACACCGACCGCTCCGGCGGTCCGCCGACAGTCGTGGGGTCGCCGAAGGAGCGGGCGGAGGAGCGGGTCTATTTCGGCGACCTGCACCTGCACACGGCGTTCTCGTTCGACGCCTACCTGTTCAAGACCACCGCCACGCCGGAGGACGCCTACGGCTTCGCCCAGGGCCGGCCGCTGAAGGGGCCGAACGGCGGGGTGTCGACCATCGACCGGCCCCTGGACTTCCTGGCGGTGACCGACCACTCCGAGAACATGGGGGTGATGAAGGCGTCGGGCGATCCGTCCAGCCCGCTCTATGAAACGCCCCTGGCCAAGGCGGCGCGGGACCCCGATCCGACCGTGTCCGGCGGCGCGTTCAAGTCCATCATCGCCGCCGCCAAGGAGGGGCGGATCAACGACATGTTCGACCCGGCCCTCGCCCGCAAGGCGGTGGTGGACGCCTGGGCGCGGGAGATCGAGGCGGCGAACCGCAACTACCATCCCGGCGTCTTCACCACCTTCATCGCCTATGAGTGGTCCTCCATGCCGGAGACCAGGAACCTGCACCGCAACGTGATCTTCCGCGGGGGCGTGGCGCCCATGCCGTTCACCTCCATCGACAGCAGCCGGCCCGAGGACCTGTGGAACTGGCTCGAGCGTCAGCGCCAGGAGGGTTTCCAGGTGCTGGCCATTCCGCACAACTCCAACATGAGCGACGGCGCCATGTTCGACAGCGTGGACAGCGACGGCAAGCCGATCACCGCCGACTACGCCAATCGCCGCCGCCGCAACGAGCCGGTGGTGGAGATCACCCAGTTGAAGGGCCAGTCCGAGACCAATCCGATCCTGTCCCCCAATGACGAGTTCGCCGATTTCGAGGTGGTGAACGAGCGGGTCGGCTCCGGCATCAAGGAGACGAAATTCCACGGCTCCTATGTCCGCGACGCCTATCGCGCCGGCCTGACCATGCAGGAGAGCCAGGGCTTCGACCCCTACAAGTTCGGCGTGGTCGGCGCCTCCGACAGCCATGCGGGCCTGACGCCCACCCGGGCGGATCGCTATCACGGCGCGCACGGCATGGTGGACGCCTTGCCGCAGCTGCGCCTGTCCTGCGCCTTCTGCAAGGGGGCGAACGACACCCGGCGCTTCGGCGCCATGGGCCTGACGGCGGTCTGGGCGCGGCGCAACACCCGGGAGGACATCTGGGACGGCATCGCCCGCAAGGAGACCTACGCCACCTCCGGTCCGCGGATGAAGGTGCGCTTCTTCGGCGGCTGGAGCCTGTCCTCCGTCACCCCCGGCCAGGGGGACTGGGTCGAGGCCAGCTATCGCCAGGGGGTGCCCATGGGCTCGGACCTGCCGGCGCGGACGGGAGCGAAGTCTCCCCAGTTCGTCGTCTGGGCGGTGAAGGACCCCGACGGCGCCAATCTCGACCGGGTGCAGATCGTCAAGGTCTGGTCCAGGGGCGGCAAGAACGACGAAAAGGTGATCGACGTGGCCTGGTCGGGCGACCGGAAGCGTGATCCGAAGACCAGCAAGGTCCCGTCGGTGGGCAGCACGGTGGACGTGAAGGCCGCCTCCTATTCCAACACCATCGGCGCGGTGGAGCTGAAGGGCAAATGGCGCGATCCGGACTTCGATCCCAAGGCGCCGGCGGCCTATTACGTCCGCGTGCTGGAGATTCCGACGCCCCGCTGGTCCACCTATGACGCCAAGCAGATCGGCAAGCCCGTTCCGGACGACCTGCCCGCGGCGGTGCAGCAGCGGGCCTACACCTCGCCCATCTGGTACGACGTCCCCGGTCAATGACCGAGACTTCCGTTCCGCTGGACCGGTGGCGGGGCCTGTGGCGTCATCCGGTGGTCCATTTCCTGCTGATCGGCGCGGTTCTGTTCGGGCTCAACGCCTGGCGATCGTCCGGCGGTCCGCCCACGGACGAGGCCGCCATCCAGGTGGACCGCCCCCGGCTGGAGGCCCTGGCCGGCATCTGGCGGGCCCAGTTCGGCCGGTCGCCCACCGAGGCGGAACTGACCACCGTCGCCCGGGCCTGGGCGGTGGAGGAGATGCAGGTGCGCGAGGCCCGGCGCCTGGGCCTGGACAAGGACGACAGCGTCATCCGCCGCCGGCTGGCGCAGAAATACGCCTTCCTGATCAACAATCCGGCCAGCCTGGCGCCGCCCTCGGACGCGACCCTGCGCGCCTATCTGTCCCGGCACGCGGACCGCTACGACGGCCCGTCCCGCTACAGCTTCACGCAGATCTACTTTTCCAGCGACCGGGGTCGCGCCAAGGCGCTGGCGGCGGCGCAGGCGGCCCTGCGCAACCCCGACGCCGCCCGGGGCGACAGCTTTCCCGGCAATGCGACAGAGCGTGACGCCACGGAGGCCGAGATCCGCCAGGACTTCGGGTCGGACTTCGCCGCCGCCCTGCCGCGGCTGAAGGTCGGCGCCTGGGACGGTCCGGTGGAATCCGGCTTCGGCTTTCACCTGGTGAAGATCTCCGCCCGCAAGGCCCTGGCGCCGCCGGCGTTTTCCGCCGTGCGCGGCCAGGTTCTGGCCGACTGGCTGGCGGACGCGGCCCAGGACGCCGCCACCCGCGCCGGGGCAGAGCTGGAACGGCGGTACCACGTCACCCTGGACCCGAAGGCGGTGAACGCCGTGGCGAGCGGCCGACCGTGAGGCGTCGGGGGCTCGCAGCGCTGCTGGGCCTTTGCCTCGCCCTCGTCGGCCGGCCCGTCCAGGCTCACGAGGTGCGGCCGGCCTATCTCGAGCTCCGGGCCGAGAGCGACACCCGCTTCGCCATGATGCTGAAGCTGCCGACCCTGGGCGGCCGGGCCCTGAAGGTGCGGCTGGAGATGCCGGAGGGGTGCGTCATCGACCAGACCGGCGCCCAGGAGACCGCCGGCGCGGAAGTCGTTGTGGGACGGGTGACCTGCCGCGCTTCGCCCTACGGCCGGACGGCCAGGCTGGCCGGCCTGCAGAACACCCTGACCGACGCCCTGGTCCGGGTGGTCCAGCCCTCGGGAGAGGTGGCGACGCTGCGCCTCACGCCGGACAGTCCGGAGTTCCCCGTTCCGCGTCCGACCAGCCGGCTGGACGTGTTCCGCACCTATGGGGCGCTGGGGGTGGAGCATATCCTGACCGGGTTCGACCATCTGGCCTTCGTCGGCGGGCTGCTGCTGCTGGTGGGCACGCTGCGGCGTCTGCTGGCCACGGTCACGGCCTTCACCCTGGCCCACAGCCTGACCCTGTCGGCGGCGACGCTCGGGCTGATCCACATTCCCCAGGCGCCGGTGGAGGCCCTGATCGCCCTGTCCATCCTGCTGGTGGCGGTGGAGGTGGTGGCCCTGTCCCGCGGATCGCCGGGCCCGATCGCCCGTCATCCGGCCCGGATCGCCTTCACCTTCGGTCTGCTGCACGGCCTGGGCTTCGCCTCGGCCCTGCGCGAGGCGGGCCTGCCGCCGCGGGAGATTCCGGTCTCGCTGCTGGCCTTCAACCTGGGGGTCGAGGCCGGGCAGGTCAGCTTCATCCTCGCGGTGACCGCCGTGGCGCTGGTGCTGGGTCGGGTGGCGAGGGTTCCCCGGGCGCGGGTCCTGCTGCTGGCGGGCTACGCCATCGGCGGGCTGGCGGCCTTCTGGTTCCTGGACCGGGTCGGGGCCATTCTGGCCGCCTGAGCTGTCAGGCCTCTGCGGCGGCCCCGGTCTTCAGCCGGAAGACCTGCTGGCCGATATGCCCCAGTTCGAACGACAGGGCGGTGTCGCACCAGATGGCGAAGCCGGCCTCCCGCGCCCGATCACAGAAATTGTAGTCCTCGCCGATGATGACGCCGGTGGTCTCGTCGAACAGGAACCGGAAATGGGGGCGGGAGAGGCGGTCGAACACGCTCATCCGGATCATCAGGCATCCGGTGGGCATGTGCCGCATCCGCATCAGGGCGCCGCCGGCAGAACCGGGCGGTGAACTGGCCGCCGCCTCCTCCGCCGCGCCCAGCACGGCGTAGGGCGGGACCCGGCGCGGATAGGTGGCGCCGACGATCTCCACATCATGGGCCAGCAGCCGCTGGAGGGTCGCCCGCGGGAAGATCATGTCGCTGTCGAGGAACAGGAGATGGGTGGCGCTGAACTCCCGGGCCAGCTCGACCCCGCGGTTGCGCGCCTCGGCGACGATCGAGCTCTTGGTGTTGATCAGGGTCGTGTGGACCTGGCCGCTTTCGGAGCAAATCCCGGCCAGGGACATGGCGAAGTCCGCATGGACCATGTCTCCGGAGGGAAAACAGATCGCCACGCTCGGAACGGTGCTCATGCGCCAGGGACTCCCATGGGGGGCTCACGCCCTTGTCCGCTGAGTCGGAGCCGCCCCGAAGCCGTGCGGGTCCGTCAGGCGGTGACGCTCGTGCCGGTGCTGACCGTCGCGGTGGTCGAAGCGGTGTTGGAGGCCGTGTTTTGGGCGCTCTGGGTGGCGGAATACTGCTTCAGTGCGTTCGCCAGGTCCGTCAGGAACGTATCGATCGGCGACGTGCTGCTCCCGCTGGTGGAGGTGGTGGCGGAGCTGGACGGCGAACTTGAGGCCTGGGTCGAGCTGGCGCCCGCCGATCCGCCGTCGCTGTCGTGGTGATGATGGCCGTGGTGGTGGCCGTGCGCGCCGGAGGTCTGGCTGGCCAGGGTCTGGAGATCCGACACCAGGGCCGCCGCGGCGTCGGCGACCGATGTGCTGGAGGTGGAGCTTGTCGTCGACGCCGAAGCGCTCGCCGACGTGGAGCTGTCCGTGGCCGAGGCGGTCGACGCCGTCGTGCTGGCCGACGCGCTGTTGGCGGTCTGCAGCGCCAGCAGCAGCGCCTTGAGATCGTCCGCGAGCTTGGAGACTTCGCTCGACACGGGCGGAGGCGGCGGCGGCGGCGGGGCCCCGCCGCCCGTCGGGGCCAGGGAGTCTGCGGCGGACGATGTCGAGGCGGTGCTCACCGACGACGCCGAGCTGGTCGTCGACGTCGCCGCGAGCTGCAGGGCCTGAAGCAGTTCCCAGCTCGCGGACCCACCAGAGCTGTTGCCAAGCGATCCGACGGACATGTCTCTGTTCCCTGTGTGTGGTCTGGACGCGGCGCGCCCGTTGTCCCTTCCGTTCTGCGCCCAACTGGTTAAGCGTGTCTGGAGAAACATGGTTAACCGAAGTCGTTGGATGTAAAAATCAGCCCCTATTCAAGTCTTCATGGCACGTTTTGCGTAAATATTGCGATTGTTGCGGTCAGGAAACATGCATCTTTGGGTAATTATTGCCCGGCGGCAAGATGTGCCCGGCCTGTGCTTGCGGCGATGTCAGAGCGCTGCGGGCAGCCAGTGGGCGAGGGTGGTGAGCAGCACCTCGGGCAGGATCGGCTTGCCCACATGACCGTCCATGCCGGCCCCCAGGCAGGTGGCCACCTGCTCCGGCAGGACATTGGCGGTCATGGCGATGATCGGCGTGTGACGGTTGCCGGCCGTCTCGAAGGTCCGGATCCGGCGGGTCGCGGACAGACCGTCCAGCACCGGCATGTGCACGTCCATCAGGATGATGTCGAAGGGCGCCAGCTCGCCGCTGGCCCGCTCCACAGCGGCGACCGCCTCGATCCCGTTGCCGGCCGTGTCGATCTGCAGGTCGAACGGGGCGAGGAGGGTGCTGATCAGTTCCCGGTTGTTGGGATTGTCGTCCACGAGGAGGACGCGGGCGGACCTTTCCAGATACAGCGTGGCGGCATCGACCGGCGCGGCGGGCCGCGCCGGATCGGCCACCGGCGCGGTGATCTCGAACCAGAAGACGGCGCCGCCGCCGGGATTGTCCGCGACGCCGATCGCGCCGCCCAGGCCGTCGATGATCCGCTTGGAGATGGCAAGGCCCAGACCCGTGCCGCCGAACTGGCGCGAGACCGAGGCGTCGGCCTGGGTGAAGCGGCTGAAGATGCGCTGGACCTGGTCGCCGCGGACGCCGATCCCGGTGTCGCGGACCTCGAGCCGCATGCGCGCCTCCGGGCCGGTCTGACGCAGGTCGACCTCCAGCGCGATCCCGCCCCGGTCCGTGAACTTGATGGCGTTGGACAGGAAGTTCAGGACCACCTGGCGCAGGCGCCCGCCATCGGCCAGCAGCACGACGGGGTCCCCCGACACGGTCACGGCCAGGGCCAGGCCCTTGCTCTCGGCGTCGTCGGCCAGCAGGTCCGCGGCGGCGGAGACCAGGGCGGCAGGGTCGACCGGCGCCTGTTCGAACTCGATCTGGCGCGCCTCGAGCTTGGAATAGTCCAGCACGTCATTGACGATGTGCAGCAGGGTCTGGCTCGCGTCATTGACCAGCCCGACATACCGCGCGTCCGGCGCCGACAGGCCGTCCGACCGGGACAGAATTCCGGAAAACCCGATGATCGCATTCAGGGGCGTTCGCAGTTCGTGGGTCATGTTGGCCAGGAACTCGGACTTGGCCCGGGTCGCCGATTCGGCGACGCCGAGGGCGTCGATCAGTTCGCCCTCCAGCCGCTTTCGCTCCGCGATCACCCGGTGAAGGTCAAACCGCTGGCTGATCAGATAATATGTGACGGGTGTGCCCACGACCAATGTGATCGTCAATGTGACGAACGGCGTAAAGCCGGCCGGGTTGTGCCCAATGACGACGTTGATTGTATAGTCACAGCCAATGGCCGCCGTGACGTAGAATATATCCAGCGCCAAGGTCCACAGTATCTTGCGACTCAACATCAAATCCACAAGTCACCTCGACGGGCTGAATTCCGTGACCGTCCGCTTGCAGGATTTTACGTCGCGGTTCGGCGTAGCGGAAGCCATTCATGATTACAGCGCGAAATCATGATCAATCCGTTTCCATGGGGCGGCGCCGAACCTCGATCCTGTGCTTGCCCCGCGCAGGGCGGCGCTCCCGCGACGACGGACAGGTGCTAGACCTTGCGCCGAGGCCGGCGCTGACCGACCCTCAGGCCACCCTGACACACCGAGGCACGACCGGATGATCGATACTCTCAAGGACGAATTGCACGAAGCCGAAGCGGCGCTGCTGGCGGACCTGCGCCGAAAGCGCCGGGAACTGCGGGACTGCTGGCTGGGCGACGGAAGCGCCAACCAGCTCACGCTGGGCCAGAAGATTGCCGACCAGGTGGCCGCCACCATGGGTTCGTGGCGCTTCATCATCATCCAGAGCACCATCCTGCTGGTCTGGATCGTGCTGAACGTCACGGCCTACTTCGCCCACTGGGATCCCTATCCGTTCATCCTGCTGAATCTGGCCCTGTCCTTCCAGGCGGCCTATGCGGCGCCGTTCATCATGATGAGCCAGAACCGGCAGCAGGAGATCGACCGTCGCGAGGCCGAGGGCGACCACCAGATCAATATCAAGGCCGAACTCGAGATCGAACTGCTCCACCAGAAGATCGACGCGCTCCGGGAAAAGGAGATCATCCAGCTGACCCAGGCGGTCCAGACCCTGACCCAGATGCTGGACGCGGAGCGGGCGGCCCGCCTGGCGGCCGGCGGCTAGGTCCGGGACCGGCGCGAAGCTCGAACGGGCTCAGCGCCGGTGGACGTGCAGGGCCGGGCGGGGGTTCCGGCCCCTCCAGGCAAGCCGTATGACGCCGGGCAGGACGAACAGGTTGCCGAGTCCCGCCGTGATCAGGCCGCAGAGGATCACGCAGGCCATCGGCCCCAGGATCTCGTGGCCTTCGCCCCCGGCCTGCAGGGCCACGGGCGCGAGCCCCAGTCCGATCAGCATCAGGGTGATCAGCATCGGCGCAACCCGGTGGCGCAGGGCGGCCATGATCTGCCCGGGCGTCGGACGGGCGTCCGGCGCGGTGGACAGTTCCTCCAGCCGGTCGAACAGCAGGACCGCATTGCGCATGGACAGGCCCAGCAGGGCGATCAGTCCGGCATAGACACCCGCCGTCAGCCCGGAGCCCAGAAGCCGGATCGCGAGCGCCGCGCCCGCCAGCGAGAACAGGCTGGAGGTCAGGGTCAGGACAATCGAGGGCGTGTTGAGCGCCACCCGCAGCATCAGCACCACCAGCAGGGCGGCGAGGCCATAGTTCAGCAGCAGGCGGGTCTGCGCCTCCCGGCTCGCCAGCAGGGTCCCGTTGATCTCCGCGAAGGAGGCCGGAGGCAGCAGGCCAGGCCTCGCCGCCCTGCTG
>Ga0209067_10001489_pt1 | contig 14349 bp, 15 predicted proteins | sample ColStrG_CSR_2013_FD_187199 | JGI IMG/M metagenome (GOLD analysis project Ga0209067, IMG submission 187199) | Freshwater sediment microbial communities in response to fracking from Pennsylvania, USA - Cold Stream Run_MetaG_CSR_2013 (SPAdes)... | ecosystem: Environmental > Aquatic > Freshwater >... | reverse complement strand
CGTGGCCGCAGCACGCTGCAGTTTCAACAGTGGGGTCTGGTCCGGGATCAGTCCGCGCGAACGCAAAGCGGTGCTGCTGCGCTGGGCGAAGCTGATGGAACAACACAATGACGAACTGGCTCTGCTGGACACCATCGATGCGGGTAAAACCATTACCGATACATCAACCGGCGATATCCCCTGCGTCGTGTACTGCCTGGAATGGTTTGCCGAAGCCATCGACAAGGTGCACGGTGAAGTCATCGGCACCGACCCGAGTTTTCTCGGCACCGTGACCCGCGAACCGATAGGCGTGGTGGCCGCCATCGTGCCATGGAACTATCCCCTGCTGATGGCAGCCTGGAAATTTGCCCCGGCACTGGCAGCCGGTAACAGCGTGATCATGAAACCGTCAGAAAAATCACCGCTGTCGATTTTGAGAGCCGCGCAGCTGGCAAAAGAAGCTGGCATCCCGGATGGCGTATTCCAGGTCTTGCCGGGCGCCGGCGAGGTGGGCAATCTGCTCAGCCTGCATCAGGATATCGACTGTCTGGCTTTCACCGGCTCAGGCCCCACCGGACGCAAGATCATGCGCAACGCGGCTGACTCCAATCTGAAGCGGATCTGGCTGGAACTGGGCGGCAAATCGCCCAACATCATTTTGAAAGACTGTCCTGATCTGCAACGCGCTGCGAGTGCAGCGGCGTTCGGCATTTTTGCCAATGCCGGACAGGTGTGCAGCGCCGGTTCAAGGGTGCTGGTACATCGCGATTTACTGCCTACATTTTTGATGTACCTGAAAGAAGCCACTGCCGGTTTCAAGGCCGGCAATCCGCTCGACCCGGACACCACAGTCGGCGCGCTGGTCGACGAAATCCAGTTAAAGCGCGTCATGAGCTACATCGACAAAGGCAATGCCGAAGCCAAGCTGATCGTCGGTGGCGTGCGCTCCACGCCCGAGGCTGGCGGCTTTTATGTAGAGCCGACTATTTTCAGCTGCGCCGACTCGCAACCTGCGGTGGCGCGCGAAGAAATTTTTGGACCCGTATTGTCGGTACTGCCGTTTGACAGTGCGGAAGAAGCGATAGAAATCGCCAACGACAGCGAGTACGGATTGGCCGCGGCAGTGTGGAGCGCCGATATCGCCACGGCGCATGAAATGGGCCGCAAGCTGCGCGCCGGTACCGTCTGGATCAACTGCTATGACGAAATCGTCGATATGAATTTCCCGTTCGGCGGCTACAGACAGTCGGGCAACGGTCGCGACAATTCGCTGCACGCACTCGACAAATATACCGAAGTCAAATCAACCATTATGCGTTTGCGCTGATCAAGGAGCTGCGACTATGTCCGCCCGGATTATCGACGGAAAACTGTTATCCCAACAATTAAGAGCTGAAGTAAAAACACACGCGGCACAACTGGGCGCCGCGGGTAAGCGGCCCGGCCTGTGCGTGATGTTGGTGGGTGCCGATCCCGCTTCCCAGGTCTATGTGCGCAACAAGGTGGCAGCGTGTGAGGAATGCGGCTTTTATTCGGTGCTGGAAAAATACGACGCCGATTTCACCCAGGAGCAACTGCTGGAGCGCATCCGTGTGCGCAATGCCGACCCGGCCATACACGGCATTCTGGTGCAGCTGCCACTGCCGAAACACATCGACGCACAGGCCATCATCGCCGCGATTGCAGCAGAAAAAGATGTCGACGGTTTTCATATCAGTAATGCCGGCGGTCTGATGACCGGCAAGCCGCTGTTTCGTCCCTGCACGCCTTATGGTGTGATGAAAATGCTGGAATCGATTCAGTACCCGATACGCGGCGCCCATGCCGTGATCGTTGGTGCATCGAACATCGTCGGCAAACCGCAGGCGATGTTATTGCTGCAGGCCGGTGCCACAATCACGATATGCAATTCCAAAACCCGTGACCTGGGTTCGCACACGCGCAACGCCGATATTCTGGTGGTCGCCACCGGCATCCGCAATCTGGTGACGGCCGACATGATCAAGCCCGGCGCGGTGGTGCTGGACGTAGGCATGAACCGCGATCCTGAAGGCAGGCTGTGCGGCGACGTCGACTACGCCGGGGCCAGCGAAGTGGCCGGGTATATCACGCCGGTGCCGGGTGGCGTGGGGCCGATGACCATTACCATGTTGCTGGTGAACACACTTGAAGCCGCCGAACGCGCATCGGCAACCCACTTCTGAGCCCGGGATCATGAACACGACTCTTTATATTCTGATCGTTGACGACAGCGACATCATGCAGGAAATATTGAGTGCTGCACTCAAAAGTCTGGGGCACCGGGGCGTCATCGTTGGCAATGTGGCTTACCGGCTGTGGGCCTGGCTCAGGCATGACAGGTTTGCGGGGGTCGAAGTGCAGGAGCGGGTGCAGGAGCAGGATCAAAATAAGGCCGCCAAAATGTAGATTCGGGTTTTGTGGTCACCTTGTTATGCCGCTGTTCTCAGTTCGAATTGGTATTAACGGACTATCAGTCCCACCTCACTGGTGGCAAATAAAGTCCGCTCTGTGTGCGTTGATGAAACGACATCGCAATCAATATAAACGACTATATCGGCCCAGTTTTTGGAAAACCGGCATAACCCGGTTATGATTTGCCGGCAGATAAAGTAAATCCGTCATTATTCACTCAGATTCAATCATTGACATTGCCCGGCTATCACCATCTGATCGCCCTGCGCAGTCTGAAAGTTGCCACAACAAAAGCATGATAATTCGCTACTTCCACCGTTTAAGCGCCGGCCGACGCAGTCAGCGTGCTGACCGGCATCTGGGCTATACGCTGGCTTTTGTGGCCGGGGCGGTCAATGCCGGCGGGTTTCTGGCTATCGGTCAGTACACTTCGCATATGACGGGCATCGTCTCCAGCATGGCCGATCGGTTTGCGCTGGGCGATGTCAGATTTGCGTTTGCCGCGCTGGCAGCGTGGGTGGCCTTTGTGTTGGGTGCAGCAACGACAGCGATCCTGATCAACTTTGCCCGCCGACGTCATCTGCGCAGCCAGTATGCGCTGAGTCTGTTGCTCGAAGCACTGCTGCTATTGCTGTTTGGCATGGCTGGTGCTTATCTGAACCGGCTGCATGAATTTCTGGACCCGGTTACGGTGCTGCTGCTGTGTTTCATCATGGGACTGCAAAACGCCATCATCACCAAAATTTCGTCCGCCGTGATTCGCACCACCCATGTCACCGGTCTGTCGACCGATATCGGCATTGAGCTGGGCAAGCTGATCTACATTAACCGCAACCATGACCCTGAGCTGGCGGTGCGTGCCGATCGCGCCAAGTTAACACTGCACACGCTGTTGATCAGCTACTTTTTTACCGGCGGGGTGATCGGCGCGCTGGGCTTCAAACATATCGGTTACGCCACCACCATTGTTCTCTCAGGCGTACTGGCGCTGCTGGCCGCCGGACCGATTATCAGTGACCTGCACAGTTTTCTGAAAAAGCCGCTCCCGGCCCGACAGGTATAATCGCGCTTCCAGCAAGCCTGCGTCGTATTGTCCCCTCCTTAAGAAAGAATACCTCATGAGTACCCTGCCTCCCTGTCCGCAATGCAATTCCGAATTGACTTATGAAGACGCCGATCAGTTCGTTTGCCCTGAATGTGCCCATGAGTGGAAGGCCGACGCCGGCGCTGCCGCTGAAGAAAAAAAGGTTTATCGAGACGCAACCGGCACCGTGCTGCAGGACGGTGATACGGTCACCGTCATCAAAGACTTAAAACTCAAAGGATCGGCCGGTACCATCAAAATGGGTACCAAGGTCAAAAACATCCGCCTGGTCGACAGTGACCACGATATCGATTGCAAGATCGATGGATTTGGCGCGATGAGTCTGAAAACCGAGTTTGTGAAAAAAGTCTGAAGCTGTCACCCAACCTGATCGGAGTCTCCGTGCCACTGGAACGCGTGCTTGCACAAATTGCCGCCGAAAAAACATCCTCAGATCCGCAGTTGCTGCGCGAACTGATCGCTGCGATCCGCCCCAGGCCAGCCGGCAAAACCGATGTCGCCACCGAGCGCATTCAGGCCCTGTGCTACCTGCTGACCTGCAATCCGTCTTATGCCAGCGCGTTGCGTCATTACCTGGTTGAGATCGTCGCGTGCCGCAAAACCATGCATTTATTTTCCGATACCGGCATTACCTTAAGTGCCGGGTTCTGGAACGTTGCCTGGCAACGTCTGATATTTAAAATCCTGCCACCACTGGTCAATGATGATTACCTGCGCGACGTCTTCGGACAGATTTTTTGCCACGCCGATGATCATGTCTGGATCAATGGCGTTGATGAACTGGTGTGGCTGGAACTGATACGCGCCATCGGGTTCCGGGTGCGTGCCACGCAAACCAGACCGGACGGTATTTTGAATGAGGTGCTCTCGGCGCTGCAGGTACTGTCGTATCGGATCAGCGCAATCGGGCTGGAGTCCGAGCTGGTGCGCAACTATCCCGCCATCGAACGCTATGAGTCGCCCTTTTTGCGACAAAACGACGAGATCAACGATTTCATCAATGAATATCGCAGCTGGCTGGTCGACCGGACTCTGCCACATCGCGACAGTCAGCAGATTGAAGTTCTGCTGACGCAATGTGAAGCAATCGTGCTAAAAATTCGCCGCACCTCGGCCGAGCTAGGTGTCTCGGTGAGTCTGACCAGGTTGCTGCTGGCGGTCACGCAGAGCATTACCCGCCTGCGCACGCTGCTGGCCCTGATTGAAGCACCCAGTAAAGAGCAGGTGCTGCTGGTCGGCCTGCGGCTGTTTCAAGAACTGGTGTATGCCGACAACCGCAAATACAGCATCCGCGAGCTGATTCAGTCCAACACCGATCTGATCACCATCCAGGTGACCGAGCATGCAGGACGCAGCGGCGAACATTATGTGGCCGGCAATCGCCGTGAATGGCTCTCGATGCTGAATTCGGCCAGCGGTGCTGGCTTCATCGTCGGCTTCATGGCGATGATCAAAATCGTATTCAGCAAATTACTGCTGGCGCCGTTCGGCTTTGCGTTTCTGTTCAGTCTGAATTATTCGCTCGGCTTTATGCTGGTGCATATCCTGCACTGCACGATTGCCACCAAGCAGCCTGCCATGACCGCGGCACTGATTGCCAGATCACTGGACAAAAGCAAACAGAATCTGGATGACCTGTGCGAACTGGTGGTGCAGGTGATACGCACCCAGTTCATCGCCATCATCGGCAATATTGCTGTTGCCATGCCGACGGCTTATGCCATCGCCTGGGCATGGTATGGCATGACCGGTCAGCACTTCGTTGATCCGGTCAAGGCCCAGCACCTGCTGACTGATATTAATCCGCTGGCCAGTCTTTCACTGTTCCATGCCGCGATTGCCGGTGTCTGTTTATTTTTATCGGGACTCATTTCCGGGTATTACGACAACAAGGCCAGTTACAGCAAAATCCCGGAACGTCTGTTGCAGCTTGCGGGCATGAGGCGGTTATTTGGCACACAACGCTGGACACGCATGACCAGCTATATCGGCAACAATCTCGGCGCACTGGCCGGTAATTTTTATTTTGGTCTGATGCTGGGCAGTATCGGACAGATCGGTATTTTTCTCGGTTTGCCGATCGATATCCGCCACGTTACTTTTTCCAGCGCCAATTTTGCCTTTGCCCTGGTCGGACTTGACCACCAGCTGAGCTGGCAGGTGTGGCTGATGTCACTGGTGGGCATCCTGCTGATCGGCATCGTCAATCTGATGGTCAGTTTTTCTATCGCGCTGTTTGTGGCCATGCGCTCACGCAATGTCAGTTTTGAACAAAGCCGCGCCCTGCTGGCGCTGCTCGGACGGCGATTCCTGCACAGGAGCCGTGATTTCTTTTTTCCCCCGGCTGAACAGCCAGACGCCTGAACACCGGGTTTGATTGTCGCCGGTCAAAGCAAAGAAATTGAGTCGGTGTATGGTTGCATGCTCATCCCTGTATGTTGAAATCACTTTATGGAGAATTGTATGAACCGTCTCACTTCCATCGCCATCGCAGTCAGCTTTGTGTGCGCCGTGCCGCTCACCGCATTGTCCCAGAATACCGTATCCACTTCCCCCACCACCTCGGGCGCGACCACGGCCACCACCAGAAAGGATCTGCCTATCCGCATCAAACTGGTTGATACCAAAATCACCGCCAAGGTTGTCGAGCTGGATATGGCAAATCGCCGCGCTACGTTTCTGACACCGACCAATGACTTTGTGACCGTACGCGTACCGCGCAAAATTCATTATTTCGATCAGGTGAAAGTCGGCGACAGTCTGGTCGTGCATTACACCGTTGCTGCGGCGGCGAAAATCAATCCGGCCGTCAAGGACGGGATTCGCGAAACGATTGAAACAAGCACTGCAGCGGCGGCCAGGCCAGGTGCGGCGATGCGAAACAGGGTCGAAGTGCTGGCCAATATCCAGTCATTTGATATCAAGGCCAGAACCGTGACGATTCAGGGTGCTACCCGCACCGTAACGATTACCGTGCCGGATAATCTCGACATGTCCAGACTGCAGGTGGGTGATCAGGTACAGGCGGAATTTTCTGAAGCAGTCGCAATCGACATTGAACCCGTGCCTGCCGGAAACAAATAAGCAGCCCGTATAAAAAATGCCGCTGTCCGGACGGAGCAGCGGCATTTTTGTGGGTGCGGCCGTGTCAGTTGACAGGATCGGGATTCGGCACCGGATCGACCTTGGCCGGCGGCGGTGCGACATACTTTTTGACGTCGCCCTCGTCAATATATTCAAACACTTTAACCACTTTCTTTACGCCGGGAATCCCGCGTATGGCTTCTGCGCCCGTATCGCCTTCACGCTGCGACACACGTCCCATCAGATAGACCACGCCAGCTTCGGTGACGACTCTGAAAGAACTGGAATAAATATCTGCCGTGCCGACCAGGACGCCACGTGCACGTGTGGTGATGAGCGCATCATTTGACTGCGCGCCGACACCGGGCAGAAACAGGCCGACCTGGATTTCGTTAACCACCGACTGCACATTCTCAACGCCTTTGATTTCGTTTTCGACTTTGGCGCGGGTCTCTTCATCTTTGACGATGCCAGTCAGCAGCACCCGGCGGTTATAGCTGGTGACATCGACATGAACCGCATCACCAAATACCGTGCTGATCCGGTTTGAGCCCTTCAATTCAATACCGGTATCTTCCGTTTGGGAGCCGAGGGTGCGCCTATCGGAAACCGCCATGGCGCCACCGACTGCGCCACCCACAACCACCAGAGCGCAGCCAGACAATCCCGACAGCAGACTGATGGCCATTGCCGCTGCGAGCAGCGGTCGGGCCAGACGACGGGGTGACCAGGTCATTTTATTCATCCACTTCTCCTCCAAATAAGGCGTTATCAATACCATCGCAAATGCAATGGATAGCCAGCAAATGTACTTCCTGAATGCGTGCGGTGCGTTCGTGTGGCACGCAGATGTTGGCGTCCAGATCAGTGAGCATGGTGGCAAGTATGCCGCCGTTTTTACCGGTCAGCGCAACGATGCGCATATCCCTTTCCAGCGCCGCTTCCACTGCCTGGACCACGTTGGCCGAATTACCCGAGGTGGAGATCGCCAGCAGTACGTCGCCCGCCTGACCGAACGCCATCACCTGCTTGGAAAAGACGTCGGCATAACTGTAGTCATTCCCGACAGCGGTCAAGATCGACGTGTCGGTGGTTAATGACATGGCAGGCAATGGCAGACGCTCACGTTCAAAGCGCCCGACCAGCTCGGCGGAAAAGTGCTGGCAGTCTGCAGCCGATCCGCCGTTCCCGCAGGACATGATTTTGTTACCGTTGGACAGCGCGGTAAACATGATTTCGATCGCCCTGGCTATCGGTGCTTCCAGCTGTTCGGCAGCCTGCATTTTGAGTTCGGCACTTTCCTGAAAGTGCGAAAGGATCAGTTGATTTTTCATAAGCGGTATGGAGTGAGTAGAGTGGCAATTCGGTGCGGTACTGCAGTGTGGACCGGGTCAACAGGCGATTATAGACTATCGCACCCCTGCACCCGTTACGCTTCAATGACATTTTTCAGCCATTCGATCGCCCCCTGGTCGATCGCGACGACATCAAACCGGCAGGGCGGGGAAGTCTGGAAGCGCTGCAGATAGACCTGGGCGGCCAGCATCAGACGCCGCTGTTTGGCCGGCGTGACTGAATCGGCTGCGCCACCAAAGCGCCCTTTTGCCCGACTGCGAACTTCAACAAACACCAGGGTGCCGTGGTCCTGCATGATCAGATCGATTTCACCGAACGGACGCCGGAAATTGCTTTCTATGTGAATCAGGCCCCGAGAATTCAGATATTCCAGCGCCATCAGCTCACCTTCCCGCCCCAATTGCTGTGGATCTTTTGGAGTCTTTTTCCACCATCGCATCCGATTCACCTGCTGTTGTTTAAAAATGTGAGTACTTTAGCATTGAATCACTGCAACATGAGACTAATATCCGGCAGCCAGGCCGGTATTTCTGCGCGGGTCATTGGCACCAAAATACCGGTTCCTGCCTTGCGCCTGACCATCCATGGTCGGGGCGCCAACCAGAATGGCCTCAATATGATTGGCCGGGCGGGACTCAACAAAATGATGTCCCATGCCGGTCAGGATAGCCTGAGTGTCCGGGCTCAGTCCGAATTTCTCGACATAGGTAACGTCTGGCAGCCACTGCTCATGGAAGCGCGTTGCGTCGGTTGCTTCCTGGATGTTCATGCCGTAATCGACCACGTTGAGAATGGTATGAAAGACGGTGGTCGGGATGCGGCTGCCACCTGGCGTGCCCACCACCATGAGCAATTTACCGTCGCGCGTGACGATGGTCGGACTCATGGAACTGAGCGGACGCTTGCCGGGTGCAATCGCGTTGACGCTGCCCTGCACCAGGCCATAGTTGTTGGGCACACCGACTTTGGAGGTGAAATCATCCATTTCATCGTTCAGCAACACGCCTGAACCGGCGGCCGTCACCGCAGCACCAAACCAGTTGTTCAGGGTATAAGTTACCGAGACGGCATTGCCGTCTTTATCGACTATCGAATAATGCGTCGTGTTGCTGCCCTCATGTTCAGCCACGCCCGGATGCAGTTCGGCGGACACGCCAGCCTTGCTCAGACTGATATGCTCGCGCAACTGGGCCGCGTAGTTTTTGTCGATTAAATGCGCAACCGGATTGCTGACAAAATCAGGATCACCCAATAAATTGTTCCGGTCGATGTAGGCGCGGCGCATGGCTTCAATCTGCACGTGCACAGCTTTTGCCGATCGAAAGCCCCATTCTTTTAACGGGTAGCCTTCCAGAATATTGAACATCTCGCAGATCACTACGCCACCGGAACTCGGGGGGGGTGCAGAAATGATGTGCAGTCCGCGGTAAGTGCATTCCAGCGGCGCCAGTTCGCGCGCACGATATTGATCCAGATCCGCCTGGGTGATCAGACCCTTGCCGTTTTTGCTGGACCGGACTATCGACTGCGCCACGGGACCTTGATAAAAACCCTCCGCGCCATGCCGGCTGATGGCTTCCAGTGTGGTCGCCAGGTCCTTCTGCACCAGCTTTTGACCGACCTGATACGGCTCACCGTGGTTCAAAAATATCGCTGCAGTCGGTGCGTCCTTTTTAAACTCTTCGGTACTGGATTCGAGCATCTCGATATCACCCGATTCCAGCACATAGCCAGATCTGGCCAGCTTGACGGCTGGCGCGATTAACCCTGCGCGGTGCATGCTGCCATATTTTTTCAAAGCCAGTTCCATGCCGGCCACGGTGCCGGGCACTGCAACGGCCAGATGTCCTCTGGAACTCAGACCGGGTATGACATTGCCCTGGGCATCGAGGTACATATCCGCGCTGGCGGCCAGCGGTGCTTTTTCGCGAAAGTCGACAAATGTTTTACGACCATCGGCCATGGCTATCGTCATGAAGCCGCCACCACCCAGGTTTCCCGCCGCGGGATAGACCACGGCCAGCGCGTAACCGACGGCAACCGCGGCGTCCACCGCATTACCACCTTTTTTAAGCACACTGACACCCACTTCGGTGGCCAGATGCTGAGCAGTCACGACCATGCCGTGTTCGGCTGCTACGGGCGCTACGGAAGCGGCAAATACAGTGGGTAAAAAACAGGACAGGGACAGGACAGCGATCTGTCGTTTCAGGGTTGGAATCATGGGGATGCTTTCAGTTTGAGTGAACGACGAATTCAGATCAGTTCCATTTCGTCCGGATCGAGCGCGATGATATGGGACTGGAGTTTGCCGTCCTCATCATGCCATTCTTTGCTCACCCAGGGCTGGCCGAATTCATCGATGCCGTAAATTTTAAAAAACTTTCCGATCATGGATTCAATCAGCAGCTGATCGGCATCCGAAAAATTGTCGATAAATTCCTGGCTGAGTTTGACAATGCGCACGATATCACCGACCGCTACTGGCCGGCCGTGCTTATCAGTGAGTTTGGGATCTTGCATGTTGAACGGCCCGCTGGTCTGCATAAGGAGTGGGCATCATACCGGATCAGCACTGATCTGGCGAGAGACCGGGCCAACGGCAAATCCCCGGGACCTGTCAATCAAACATGTGGACGATTTCGTCAGAAATATCTTCGGCATCGGCTTGCGTGACACCCAGGTAGCTGCAGACCGCTGCACCACCCACCTGCCAGTCGTTGAATTTCTTGTGACTGTGAGAATGGAAAATACCAAAATCAACCAGCAGCGACAGCGCGACCAGATTGCGCACCACGTTCGACGTGTTCGGATCAAGCAGCACTTCATAACGATGATGCACCAGGAGAGCATCGACGACTTCGGAAGGCAAACCCCAGGTGCGCGCCAGCAGGGAACCGAGAGCAGCGTGATTGGTGCTGAAAAGCTGATCTTCCACCGCGGTGGTGGCCTGACTTTCAACCAGCAGTGCCGCCTCAATCCTGGCACCGTAGTCAGGAAACTTGCTCATCATCAGGGGCACGCCGATATTGCTGAACAGCCCGAATGTATGCGCGATATCACTGCGGCACAGTGTCATTTTTTTTGCGTAATGACTCATGGCCTTGGCGCGTTTATTTGAATCATCCCAAAACTGGTTCAGTGATACCCCTTCGATCTGGATCGCCTCGCGCGCCAGAATCCCGGTCAGCAGCAGGCTGCATTGCTCCATGCCGAGCCGCATGACGGCCTGCTCCACCGACTTTGCCTTCAGCTGCAAACCGACAAATGAGGAGTTGGCCAGCTTCAGCAACGCACCGGCCATCGCCACATCCTGACCAATAATGGCGGACAGATTTTTAGGTGACGGATCCGAGCCGGACAGTTCCTGTTGCACATCTATCAACAGACTGGGCCGGGGCGGAATGCGGATGGTGCTCAACATCTTGTCGATAGCCTGCAGATCAATTGCAGCAGGGTCGGCGAGAGTTTTCTTTTTAATCATGGATTGTTCACCTGGCTTAATCATTTGGCACGATGGCCAGATCATCGGATCAGTATAGTAATTTCCTGTGGGATTGCCAGTTAAAGAAAGTGCTGGTTCAGGATCTGATAGGCCATCCAGCCTGCGACCATGGCGTAAAACAGGCGCGGCAGCCAGTCTGCCAGCTGGGTCTGATAGCGCGTTACCGCTTCGGATTCACCGTCGGCAAAGCGCAGCATCATTTCCGGCAGGCTGCCACTGCCTTCACCGGTCACAACAAAACTGTGCGCCGGGTACCGTCCCTGAAACTGCAGGGTGGCGATCGCCCCGGAAAGCGTCGAGCCTCGTTCCATCATTGGTTGGATACGGGCAAAGTCATTGCGTATGGTGCATAACGTGACGGTATTCACCGCTATGGGCAGGGCATCAAACATCGGCATGCCGGCTTCCAGCATCAGCGCCAGATTTTCATAAAAATCGCGCACGTTTTTTCTCACCACCATGACACCGAACAACGGCAAGCGGGTCAGCATCGAAGACAGCGACACCTGCACCGGACTGGGATGGTCAGTCAGCACCGAGAGGCGCTGTGCAACAAAGCGGTACAGCAGCACGCAGCCACCCAGTGCCACAAACGGACGCATGATCGACAGCAGATAGCCTGAGGCAGTGATCGAACCGGCCACCAGTGCCGGCAGCGGCTGGACCGCCAGTGCAATCAGCAATACCACCAGCGGCATCGTCATGCGTGATCTGACCAGCGCGGCCTGGCGCGCCTGATGTGCATACCTTGTTGCCAGACGATGGTAGGTCCGTTCCGGACTGCCCGCACTGCAGGCAGCGCGCAGTATGTGGGTTTCGAGGTCAGAGAACAGGCCTGACTTCAGTCCGGCGGACGAAATATCAGACCCCTTGGCCAGCAGACGCCGGAATACACTGGCCCGGTCTTTCAGGTTCACAGGGAGATTCAACAGGGCGAACGCCTTGTCCGGCGGCAGACCGGAGCGCTCCATGACCGAGAGCTGCAAAAACAGATCAGCTCTGACCTGAAGGGGCAGTGGCGCCAATGCCATGGAAATTAATTCTGCACGCCGTACCTGGCGCGATATTTTTCTACGGCTTCGGTGAACTGGGCAAACTGGCTGGCCGAACCGCCCGACAGATACTCAAACAGATCAGCCAGATTGGCGATGCAGATCACTGGCATGTGATAGGTGTTGGTAATTTCCTGCACAGCGGAATGCACGCTGAGCGCGTCGTCCTTGCCGGAACGCTCCATCCGGTCCAGTGCAATCAGCACGGCAGCAGGCGTTGCGCCGGCATGGCGGATCAGCTCGACCGATTCACGCACCGATGTACCGGCTGAAACGACGTCATCGATAATGACGACTTTGCCGGCCAGCTTTGCGCCGACTATCGTGCCGCCTTCGCCATGGTCTTTGGCTTCCTTGCGGTTGTAGGCAAACGGCACATTGCGGCCGAGTCCGGCCAGCGCCACGGCGGTCGATGACGCGAGGGTGATGCCTTTGTAGGCGGGGCCGAAAAGCATGTCGAATTCAACGCCGGAATCGAGCAGAGTCTGGGCATAAAACTGCGCCAGTTTGCCCAGAATCGCGCCTTCATTGAACAGTCCGGCATTAAAAAAATAGGGCGACGTGCGACCGGCCTTGGTAACAAATTCACCAAACGACAGCACACCGGCCTGGACTGAAAAAGCGATAAATTCTTGACGGAGATTTTTCATGAGATTGATTTGATGAGTAATAATTTTCCGCCATTATAAGGTATGCTTGCCGCCGTTCCGCGCTCATTTCAGATCGCCATTTTCTTGACAATAACACCACTATGAAAATCATCTCCGCGAATTTAAACGGCATCCGCTCTGCTGCCAAAAAAGGGTTTTTCGAATGGATGCTGGCCGAGTCGGCCGACTTTGTCTGTGTGCAGGAACTCAAGGCGCAGGTAGACGACATGCAGCCTGAATTTCTGCGGCCCGAGGGCTACCACGGCTACTTTCATTACGCGCAGAAAAAGGGCTATTCCGGCGTCGGGGTGTACAGCAAGAAAAAACCGACCAAGGTCATCATCGGTTATGGCGATGAAGAGTTTGATGCCGAAGGGCGCTTTGTGCGCTGCGACTTTGGCAAACTGACCGTGATCTCGCTGTACTGTCCTTCGGGCTCATCGGGCGAAGAGCGACAAACTGCCAAATTCCGTTTTATGGACTCGTTCATGCGGCATCTGATCGAACTGAAAAATAGCGGGCAGGAAATCGTGATCTGCGGTGACTGGAATATCGCGCACAAGGAAATCGATTTAAAAAACTGGAAAGGCAATCTGAAAAATTCCGGCTTTCTGCCGGAAGAGCGCGCCTGGTTTTCTGAGGTGATCGGCCCGGTTGGTTTTGTGGATGCGTTCCGCTGCGTGGAACCGGGCGCTGAGCAATATACCTGGTGGAGCAATCGCGGTCAGGCCTGGGCGAAGAATGTGGGATGGCGGATTGATTACCACATCACCACACCGAAGACGGCTGCTACGGCAAAGCGGGTGGCGATCTACAAGGAGCAGCGCTTTTCTGATCATGCACCGCTGACGATTGAGTATGCCTGAGCAGGAATGAACTAACCGGCCCATGGATTAATCAAATCCAGTCCCATATCCACAAAGTCCCGGGTATTACGGGTCACCATCGTCAAACCATGCAATGCTGCGGTGGCGCCCAAAAGACTGTCAATAGCAGGCAACGGACGGCCGGCACCAGCCACCATTCGTCCCCAGCGATCTGCCACCAGCGCATCGACTGGCAGAATGCGCCCGGCAAAAAAACCTGGTAATTCCGTCTCCAACCAATCGGTCAGAGCCGTGCGTCTGCCGGTGTCGGCTACCCCTTCAATGCCTTTACGCAACTCGCCCAAAGTCAGCACGC
>Ga0209067_10001487_pt1 | contig 14375 bp, 14 predicted proteins | sample ColStrG_CSR_2013_FD_187199 | JGI IMG/M metagenome (GOLD analysis project Ga0209067, IMG submission 187199) | Freshwater sediment microbial communities in response to fracking from Pennsylvania, USA - Cold Stream Run_MetaG_CSR_2013 (SPAdes)... | ecosystem: Environmental > Aquatic > Freshwater >... | reverse complement strand
GGTGCTGGACTGCAGGGCCGATGCGTCGGTCTGCATGGCCACCAGCGTCGCAGCCTCGCCCTCGGCCCAGAGGTTGAAGGTGACGGTGGTATTCGTGGAGGCCGCGCGCAGCACGTTCACGTCAGAACCGACGTCCGACGTGAGGTAGAAGATGTTGCCCACGAGACCCGAGAGGGTGACCGTCGAGGTGGTGATGAAGTATTCGTGGTACGAGGCCTCGAGATTCTTCATGTCGGTCACGAAGAGGCTGATGCTGGCGCGGTACTTCGAGGCCACGCTCGACGAGGACGCGCTGACCTGCTGGGCCGTCAACTTTCCCATCGCCGTTTGGGCGCTCTTGAGAAGGGTGCTGCGGTCCTTCTTGCACGTGGCGGTGGAGCACAAGAAGTACGTGCGCACGGTGGTCAAGTAATTATCCGTGTTCGCCAGGATGCTCGACACGATCGGCGGCGCGTTGGCCGCATCGGCGCTCGGCGCCGAGATCAGGGGGACGACCGATGCGGCCACGAGGCCGCTCAGGGCCGTGAAACGCCGTAGGGAATGGGACATGGTGAAGGACTCCTCGTTGCCTCCACCCTAGCGAAACGGCCTCGTCGCCCCTTCTGGCCGTCGACGCGAAACACGCCGTTTCGCTGACGCCAACTTCAAGGTTCGCTAAGAATCGCGCTCCGCTCCCTCCGTCACGGACGATGAGCGGTCATAGTCTGGTTCTATGAGTCGACTCCACGTCAGGGCCCGTGGGCCGGCCGTGCGGGGTGTGGCGGCCCTGTTCCTCGCGACGCTCCTGCTCGGTACGAGTCCCGCCTCGTCCACGACGCTCGCCCCCCAGTCGCGCGAACCAGCGTTCGGCGCGTCGCTGACTTCGCGCATGTCCACGTTGTGGCACGACCTCGCGATCGATTCGCCATCGATGGGCGAGCGGCTCTTCTTCCCGGAGTCCGCCTACGTCTTGATGAAGACGGGTCGCATCCCCTACCCGGTGTCGGACTACGTCGATCGATTGATCGGATTCTTCCGACTCGATGTCGCGGCCTACCACGACTACCTCTTCACCCACGGCCCCGTCGCCTTCGTGGGGATCAACGTCAACCCCGCCGACGCTCTTTGGATCCACCCGGGGTGGTGTGAGAACTCCGTCGGCTACTGGCACCTGCCCGGCGTTCGCCTGGTCTACCGCCAAGGCTCCACTGTGCGTTCGGTCGCGGTGGCCTCGTTGATCTCCTGGCACGGCGTCTGGTACGTGGTGCACCTGGGTCCCAATCCGCGACCGCGCAACGTCGGCACGGTGGACGCGCCGTCACTCGGTCGCGGACTCCCTGGCCCGGCGGGCGGCTGTTGAGTCCTAGGCCCCTTTGGGCACGGACACCTGTCCGCCCGCTCCGATGAGCGCGGCCGATCCCGCGAAGTCCTGGGTCGAGAGTTGGTTCATGAATCCCCACGCCGCGTGGGTGGGGTCCAGCACGGCCTGACCGCCGGGGCGCAGGGCGACGGGCGTGACCGACGCGGCCGTCAGCACGCCGCGAGAGGTCATCGTCACATGCAAGATCGCTGAGATCGAGAGGTCGCCCACCGTGGCGAAGGCGTCGTAATTGGTGAAGTCTCCCAGGCTGTAGGCGATCAGGTGCCCCTTGTACCACTGCATCCCTCGCAGCACGTGCGGCCCGCTGGCGATCACCAGGTCGGCACCGTCGTCGATGGCGGCGTGGGCGAACACGTAGGGATTCCCTCGGTTCTCGCCGTAGTAGTACTCGCTCGCGCGCGTGACGTGGTCGGCCGACGTGCCCTCGGCCCCCGCGTGCATGTAGACGACCACCACGCGGGCCTCGCGCTTGGCCTGGGCGATCAACTGGGCGGCCTGCGTGAAGTCGAGCAAGTTGTTGGTCAGGGAGTACGGCGCGAAGTCGACGAACGCCACTGACACGCCTCGGGTCCTCACGACACCGATCTGGCCGGGCAGGCCCGCCTGCACGATGCCCACCGATTTCAAGGCGGCGGACGTGTCGGCCTCGCCCTGGGCTCCGAAGTCGTAGGAGTGGTTGTTGGCACTGTTGAGGACCGTGAAACCGGTGGCGCGGTAGGCCTGCGCGAACGACGGGGGCACCCGAAAGGCGTAGCACTCGCTCGAGTGGGCACCACACTTTGACGTGGTGGCGGTCGTCATCGTCCCCTCGAGATTGCCGAACACGATGTCGGCGGCCAGAGCGGACTTCACCGGAGCGAAATATGCGACGGGGTCGCCAGGTAGCTGCGGCGTGTCGCCGAGGTCGGTGTCACCGACGGCGGTCATGGTGAAGCTCGGACTTGGAGGCTGCGTCGTGGTGGTGGTCGCGCGCACCGTGGTGGTGGTCGTCGTCGTGGTGGTCGTGGGCCGGGTGACGACGTAGGTCCCGGCTCCCCCGCCGACGAGGACGATCAGGAGCATTGACCCCGTCCACCATCGCCGCGGCGACCGCGCGGGGGGTCGCGCGTGGCGCGCTACCACGGCTGAGCCTCACCGGGTCCCCGCGACAAGAAGACCGCGAAGAAGTCCTTGGTACTCGAATACAGGAATCTGCCCGCGATCTGGTTCGGATTGGGAACGTCGAGAGTCGGGCTGGCCGCGCCCGGTCCGGCGTAGGTGACGAAGATCGGCCACTCAGGATTGATGTCGAGTTCCATGGCGCGCACACTGTGCAACTGGACCATGAGAGCGGCCATCGACGCGGCGGTCTGGGCCGGCGCGGCGGCGTAGATCAGGTTGCCGTCCTTGTCGATGCCTAGTGCCGAGCGCCACACGGCGGCCAGGCCGTGCAGCGTCAGTCCCCAGGCGTAGTCGTTGGCCGTCGCGGGCGTGGGCGCTGAGTCGTTGACCAGCAACGGAAGGTTCTGCCTAGCCATCAGCACGGTCGGTCCGGGGTTGGGGCCGCCAGCCCACTGCGTGATACCCACCGTTCCGTCGGTGTAGCGCACCACGGTGGCGAGACCCTTGATCATCGGGAAGTACAAGGTGTGGTTCGTGAAGAAGCCCGCCGCGCCGTCCTTCTCGTAGAAGCCCGAGTTGAAGGTGGCGAGCAGCCTCGAGATCCCCGTCGACGGCACCGCCTCGGGTCCGCGCGGCAGGCTCGTGACACCGGGGCCCTCGTATCCCGGGTAGAGACCGAGCACCGTGGCGGCCGTGCGGATCCATCCGGCGTAGGCCACGGTCCCCGCCGGCTGGCCCACGGGATGGACGTTGATGACGGCCACGACCGGACCATGGCCGGCCCAGGTGTCGCGGACCGACCACGCGACGCACGCGGTTCGCGAGGTCGCCGACGAGGTCCCCTTGGGGGTTTGACAGACCGGTTGGGGAGTTGAGATCGCGTGGCTGCTCGAGAACCGTGGGGTGCTGGCCAGACTCGAGGGTGCGCCCAGGGTCAGCGCTGCGCCCGCCGCCGCGAAGGCCGCGAGGACCGCGAGGACCGCGACCACGCGTCCGCGTCGCGACCGCGGGCGATTCGAACTGGGCGATGGCCGAGAATGGCTGACGGCGGAATTCATGACACCTCTTGGGTCAACGTTAACGGCTGGCCGACGCCGCGGACGGACACGCGAAGCGTGGTGAGTCAGGTAGGAGACGAGGAAGGCCCGAGCGAACTCTCCATGGTGGCCGGCGTGGCGGCGATCAGAACCCACGCGCTCGCGAGCGTGGCGGCGAGGGAGGCCACTGCGACCGCGCGCCAGGCCCACGTCGTGCCCAGTCGTTCGCCGAAGATGAGGGCGCCCAAGAACACACTCACGATCGGGTCCACGATGACGATTGCCGTCTGTGACGAACGCAAGGGGCCCACGTGGAGGGCCGTCTGTTCGACCACGAGTCCGGTGACCCCACAGACGATGAACGCGTAGAACGGCCAGCGCGTCACCAGTCCCCCATATCCGAAGTGTGAGATGACGTCGGTGCACTGCTTGATAAAGGCCGCTTCGAGGGCCCAGAGCACCGCGGTCGCCGTGCCCCACATGGCGGCGCGGCGACCGGGCGTGCCGCGCAGCCCGGCGACCACCAGCACCGTGACGGCGAGGGCGCATCCGACCCCGGGCGCGAACCAACGAAGGTCGTGGGTCGGCGGACCACTCGAGCGCGTTGTGGCCAGGAGGAAGACTCCGAGTGACGCCGCGGTGGCCACCGACGCCGACCAGGCGCGTGTCGAGACCGATTGGCGCAGCCACAGACGTCGCAGCACGAGCGCCAGGACCAACTCGAGGACGAGCACCGGCTGGACGAGGGACATCGCGGCGAAGTGCAGGGCCAGGGACTGAAAGAGCAGTGATCCACCCATCGCGACCCAACCGACGAGCCACAGAGGGTGGCGAAGGAGGAACGCGACGAAACGCCATCCGCGTTCATGATGGATCGACGAGGTGCTGGCGATGTGCTGAGCCGTCACCCCGAGCCCATTGGCGAGGGCGGTGAGCAGGGCGCACGCGATGGCGATGGCGTCATGCCACGCCACACTCGAGTTCATGGAGTCAGGCTACGTCGCCCCCGTCACCGGCCACCAGGAACGAGGAGGGGGACGAGGATGAGGAGTCCTACACTCGGTCCATGTCCCCTCTCATCCACCACATCACGCTCACTGTGAGCGACGTCGAGCGATCGGCGCACTGGTACCAGCGACTCCTGGGCGACGCCCAGGTGGTGGAGAGAACGATGCCGGGCTGGCGCCGAATTCGCATGGCGTGGCCCGACGGTCTCGTGATCGGCGTCACTCACTTCGACGACGCCGCGTCCTTGGCACCCTTCACGCACTTGACGGCCGGCCTCGATCACCTGGGCCTCGCGTGCGCCACCGAGATGGAGGTTCGTGAGTGGGCCGCTGCCATGACGCGCCTGGGAATCGACCACGGACCAGTCGAGGAGGCCCCCTACGGCTGGGCGGTGACCGCGCGCGATCCCGACAACATCCCGGTCGAGTTCTTCTGTCCGGCTCGCTAGTTCGACGGATCTGTTGTGGACACAGCCGCAGGGTCGGCGTCCAGTATGAAACGATCACCCGGCGACATTCAATCAGTACGCTCCCTTTCGGGGCGGCAACGATGGGAGGACGTGGATGCGACACCGACTAGTGACGACGTTGACGGCCGTGGCAACGCTGGTCGCATCGAGCGGTGCGGTGGCCGCGAGCGCCACATCGGGCGCCCTCACCATCCAGGGCAACGGCCTACGACTGGTGCCCCTCGGCACCAGTGAATCGCGCGCGGTCGTGGTCCTGGACCGACTCATCGGGAACTCCACCACCAAAGTCGTCGCGACGCCGTCGATGAAGAACTGTGGCGTGGACGCCTGGGGAACGTGGAACGCACTGAGCGCCTATTTCGATCACGGTCGACTGGTCGGGATACAAGTCGGCCCCGGTCACCAACCGTCGGTACAGACCGCGGCGGGACTCAGACTCGGTGACACGCTGCGCCGAGCACGACAGCTATACGCCGCTCGATTGACCACGACGGACGCCAACGGCGGAGGCTGGATCGTCGCGACGTCCACTGGTCGCATCGACGGGTTCGTCGGTCGTGACGGTCCACGAGGTCCCGTGTCGTCCTCGACCATCCTCACTATCGACGTCGGAAACGTGGGCTGTCCGGCGATGTCACCCTGACGGCGAATTCCGGCGTCGTGAGGTGAGGACCCGTCGTCAACTCGCCGTGGACGGCGGGTGGCAATCACGTCCGGTGATCTCGATGGGTGGCGCCCTCGATACCATCGACGGATGAGCATTCCGAGATCCATTGATGGCTTTCTGCCCTTTCGCGGCCATCGCACCTGGTTCGAGGTACGCGGCGACCTGGGCAATGGTCGAATACCACTCGTGACGTTGCACGGTGGACCCGGGATGGCGCACAACTATCTCGAGCCGTTGGGGCAACTCGCTCACGACGGTCGACCCGTCATCTTCTACGACCAATTGGGATGTGGCCTCTCTACCCACCTGCGTGACGCCCCTCACGACTTCTGGAGCGTGGAGCTCTTTCTCGATGAACTCGACGCGCTGTTGAACCTTCTCGGAATCGCGTCGGGTTACCACCTCCTGGGCCAGTCCTGGGGCGGCATGCTGGCGGCGGAGCACGCCGTGACGGCACCCGAGGGGCTGCGTTCATTGACACTGTCCAACTCGCTGGCGTCGGCGTCGCGATGGGCCCAAGGCGCGAGCCGACTTCGATCCCAACTCCCCTCGCGCACCGAGGAAGCACTGCGCCACCACGAGGAGTGCGGCACCATCGACGATCCTGAGTATCTGGCGGCCGTCGAGGAGTACTACTCCCGCCACGTGTGTCGTATCCCGTTGCCCGATTACGTCAAGGCGTCCTTCGATCAAGTGGCGGAGGACCCGACGGTCTACGTCGCCATGTGGGGCCCCAACGAGTTCGCCGCCGTCGGTTCACTCAAAGAATGGAGCATCGTCGAACGATTGGACGCGATTGCGGTGCCGACCCTGGTTATCGCGGGCGAGTTCGACGAAGCGACCGTGGAGTGTCAGGAACCCTTCATCTCGACGATCCCAGATGTTCGATACACCGTGATCCCGGACGCCTCTCACCTCAGCATTGCAGAACAGCCCGCGGCGTACTTGGAGTGTCTGCGGACCTTTCTCCTTGACGTGGAGTCGGCCACGCCGAGGGTGTCCGCTCGTGACAACCACATTTGAGGATGATCCTCGTTGGTGCCCCCGGCAGGATTCGAACCTGCGCTCACGGTTTAGGAAACCGATGCTCTATCCCCTGAGCTACGAGGGCATTGCCCATCGGACCAATCTTGGTCCAATCTTTGGAACGTTCGAGATCTTGCGCTAGGACGATTCAATGTTACAGGCTGACCCTATTGGGTCCATCTCGCCGAAATCTTTCAACTGCCAGTCACCTTCCTCACCGATTTGTCAATTGACGCGGTATCCTCGGCCGCTTTCGGACTTTAACTCTGACGAAGGGTAACTATTCCGGACGACAATTGGCGAACGGGTATTGCTCCGTTACACACCTGCTTCTCACTTTCGCCGAATAACATCTTGATTTCGGAAAACGACGGGTCACTTTCAGATCACAGCAATGGAATGAAAGTCTCTTCAGCTTCGAAGCCTGGCTGAAGGTGGGGAGCTTCCCCTCGCATCAAGAAGAAGGTAGCTACCGCCCCGGCGGCAAGGATGCCGGCGCCCCACGCGAATCCGGTGGTGTAGCTCTTCACTGAAGCCTCGGCCAGGTTGTGCGGAGTTGCTTCTTTTCCCAGAAGGTAGCTGGTCGCCGCACTCGCGCCCAACGTCCCAAGAAGGGCAATTCCCAGCGAACCACCCACCTGCTGCATGGTATTGGCGAGAGCCGACGCCACGCCCGAGTCGCCTGTCTCTATGCCGGCGGTCGCGATGTTCAAGGTCGGAGCCAACACGGTGCCAAGGCCGAATCCCGCGATCACCAAGCCCGGAAGTACGCCACCGGCGTAGCTTGAGTGCACGCCCAATCGAGTCAACAGCGCCATACCGACGGCTGAGATGAGCATCCCGGGGACGACTAGAGGACGTGGTCCCACTCGAGGGAGCAACAGAGACGTTGTGATGCCCGCCGCAGCAATGAGGCCGAAGGCCATGGGCATCGTCGCCAAGCCGCATTTGATCGGCGAATATCCCAGGATCTGCTGCAAGTAGTACACCAAAAAGAGGAAGACCGCAAAGATTGCCGAACCCACCACCGCGAGTGAGAGAAACGCACCGCCTCGATTTCGATCGAGAACAACCCGCAGTTGTAGAAGTGGATGGGTGCTTCGACGTTGGACAATTACGAAGGTGATCAATAAGATCACACCCGCCGCTATGAACGCCAGCGTCGTAGACGAGCTCCACCCACGGGTCTCCGCCCGGGAGAAGCCGAAGACCAGCGCAAATAGTCCACTCGACGCAGTCACTGTGCCGGGCCAGTCGATTCTCGGACGGACCGAGTGGACGTGGGTGTGGAGAAATGCAACTGCGCCGATGGCGGCGAGGACGGCTAGCGGTGCATTGATGTACATGGTCCATCGCCACGAAAGCTCCTGGGTGAGAAGACCGCCAATGAGCAGCCCGACCGCGCCACCGGCTCCGGCAATCGTTCCCCAGATGCCGAAGGCACGCCCCCGTTCTTTCGCGTCAGTGAAGGTGGTTGAGAGGATGGAGAGGGCCGCCGGAGCCAGAAGCGCGGCGAATATTCCCTGAACTACGCGCGCCGTGACCAGCACGAGGAAGTTGTGGGCTGATCCGCCAACGATTGACGCGATGGCGAAGCCAACGGCCCCAGTGATGAAGATGCGCTTGCGCCCAAAGAGGTCGCCGATGCGACCGCCAGCAAGAAGAAGACTACCGAAGGCCAAGGCGTAGCCAGAGATCACCCACTGTCGATTGTCGTTGGAGAAGTGCAACGCACGTTGTGCGGAGGGGAGGGCGATATTCACCACTGAGGCATCGAGGATTACCATGAGCTGAGCAATCCCGAGCACCGCCAAAATCCACCAACGGCGCTCGTAGTTGGGATCGGTCTCGGCAATCGAAGTGATTGAACTCTCGTCATTTCCTAGCGTCATGCGTTTACTCCTTCGTTGTCGTTGTAAATCTGGAATGGAGGGTGTGGCACTGCTAGTTCTGCGAATGCCGCCGAACCCAGGGGGAAAGGCGTTGCTGGCGCGCTCCAGCAACCTTCGACTATGGGCGCGACGATCGACCCCGGTACCATGCACGTGGATGCTGGGAGTCCGCCACAACCGGCGGACTCCCGGGTGCCAATCACCCCCTTCTTCTGATTCGCTGCCATAGTTACGTCCTCGCTGTAAGGTGAATAAAGGTTCATATTTATTATGAACCAAAGTTCACTTTTTGTCAAGTACCGACGAACGTCGACAGGGAGGTCGCATGTCAGAGTCTGAGATTCGGTCGGTTCGAGCCGACGCTGTCCGCAACCGGTCCAGAATTCTTGCCGCGGCGAGACAACAGATCACTGAGCACGGACCGAACGTTGGCATGGACCAGATCGCCAATGCTGCCGGCGTTGCCGTCGGCACGCTCTACCGTCACTTTCCTACTAAGAGTGACTTGGTCGCCGCGGTCATCGACGATTTCGTCGGCGAAGTGGCCGATCGGGCTGAGGCAGCTGTAGGTCGCGTCGCGCACGGCAATCCAGCATTCTCCGAGCTTGCCGAATTGCTGGGGGATATCGTCCAAGCAGCTGCGAGCAACCACGCCGTAAAGGCCGCGGCCATCGCCCTGAACGCCGATGTCGATAACTCCAAGGACGTGGGGCGGGCGCGCAGCGCACTTCAGTTGCTCATTGCTGATTCGCAGGCCGAGCACGCCGTTCGAGATGATCTCACGATCAGTGATTTCTACCTGCTGGTGAGCAACGCCCCCGTCGACGAATCGCCGGCGGTGCTTAAGCGTTGGGTCGAACTTACGCTCTACGGAATCGGCGGCAACGCGTCAAGCTGATGCCGCGAGGCACTCGCAGCGAAGAATCTCCCGACACAATCGAAATTTGTCTGTTGGGTCGCCTTCAACGTCACCCTCTGGTGATCAGGCGAACCTTCAGCAGTCCCGAGTACACAATTAATGGTCCAATCTTGGTCCAAAGTTTTGCGATTTAGATGCGTTTTCAGCCACCGCGAGCCAGTGAACAGCCCTATTTTTCGGTGTTTCCTAGTTTTTGCCACGTGTAACTTCGGATTAGGAAACCGATGCTCTATCCCCTGAGCTACGAGGGCGGGACTTCTACGTGACGTTCCACAAGAGGCTTCGCGTCACAATCGACCTACAGCCTAGGCCCCGTGCAGTCGACGCCCACGTCATGAGCCCGTCGTGCAGTGGGCTAGCGATTCTGTTCGCTTCGTCGTCGTTGCTCGAATGGTGGTCGTGACACCGGCCAAGCGATTCGCCGTACTCGACGAGGTGCCGTCAATGTTCGAGGTGGACGTCGCCCAGTTCGTGGCACGTCGTCGTGGACACGAGACTCAGATTGCGAGGCCACGAGCCGGCGTCGAGAGCAGACGTGAGTGATCCACATTCCCCCGCGCCAATGGATTCCTCCCCTCTTCACTCGCACCAGCGAACACCATCACCTTCTGACATCGTGGGACGGATCTTCGCTGCCGGCCCGACGCAGAACCTTCACAAGGCCGCAGTGACACGCGAGTACGTGACCATGATCGGTCGGGTATTCGAGTCCGAGAGTGTCCGGCGAATGCCGGTCCGATGTACCGCAACGCGGTTCTGCGCCAGTTCGACTACACGACGCGGCCTGGCCGATGTGCGACGCGGCACCGGCGGTGTCGTGAACCACGTCGATAGCGCACGATCAACGACGCCGCCTGGGCTTTGAGGGCTCATCTCACCCTATCGAGGCGTGATTCCATAATTCGTCGCACCCACCATCGCGCAGGTGTCGCCAAATCCGCAAATACAAATAAACTCGCCACTTGTGAAGAACAGCACTATTCGCGTCGGTCTCCTTGCGTATGGCGCAATTGGACATGAGCACAATCAAGCAGTCCAAAACACCGTCGGTCTCGAACTTGTGGCTGTGTGTGACACCAATCCGCAACGTGTCGAAGCGGCTCTGCAACTTGCTCCGGGGGCGACCGCCTTTGGCGATGCGAATGAAATGCTGGATTCCGGCCTTCTTGACCTTGTCGTCATCTCCACTCCACCAAATAGCCACTTTCATTGGGCCAAAGAATCACTGCGGCGAGGTATTCACGTAGTCCTCGAGAAGCCGATGGCGCTCACTACTGATCAATGCGATGAATTGATCGCACTCGCATCTGACAACGACCGCATGCTCGTGGTGTATCAGAATCGCAGATTTGATGACGACTTTGTCACGATGCGCCAGATCATCCGTTCGGGTGAGATCGGCGACGTCTACCACTACGACAGTTTCATCGGCGGGTATTCACGACCGTGCGATTATTGGCACTCGAATGCCGAGGTGTCGGGTGGCGCAATTTTCGACTGGGGAAGTCATCTCATTGATCAGATTCTGAACATCATCCCCGATGATGTTGCACACGTCAGTGGACAGAACCACAAGCGCGTCTGGACCCATGCGACGAATGCCGACCATGCACATGTCACCGTGACGTTTTCGACCGGCAAGCAAGCGACGTTCGTTCATTCCGATCTGGCCGCTGCTCGCAAGCCCAAGTTCTATGTGCTGGGTACCGAAGGCGCAATCGTCGGCAATTGGGATCCTGCGGCGGAACCGGCGGTGGCGGACCTACCTGCAATATTGACCGTTCATCACGTTGACGGAACTTCGCGAATTGCCCCATTGCAACCCCTCGAACCACACGAATTCCATCGTTCCATTGTCGAGCACATCAACAATGGATCCCCGATGGAAGTTGATTCACTGCAATCTCGCAACGTCGTGGCGATCATGCAAGCCGCCGAAGAGTCCGCCAGGCAGAATGCGGTGCCCGTGACGCCAGCGCTTCGTCGGTCCTAGCCAGTGAGCGTCAACTGGGGCTTCCTTGGCGCAGGCTATGTGGCCAGTCGTGGCATGGCCCCCGCCGTTCACGCGTCGCGCGGAGCGACCTTGTACGCCGTCGCCAGTCGCGATGAGCAACGGTCCGCAACTCTTGAACCTGAACGAGTTCATGCCACCTACGACGACCTGTTGGCCGACGAACGTGTCGATGCCGTCTACATCAGCTTGTCGAACGCTCAACATATTGAATGGGTGACGAAGTCGCTCGAGGCAGGCAAGCATGTTCTTTGCGAGAAGCCCCTCGGGCTGAGTTCCAGTGAAACCGCGACCATGTTCGAGTCGGCAGCGCGCAATGGTCGGTTACTCGTTGAGGCGGTGTGGGCAAGATGGCATCCGCGATTCACCCGCATCGTTCAGCTAGTGGCCAGTGGGGAAATTGGAGACATCGAACACATGGAGACGGCTTTCACCTTCACCTCTAACATGGCCGGCAACTTTCGGCTGAGCCCGTCAATGGGTGGTGGAGCGCTGCTCGATGTCGGCTGCTACCAAGCGCACGCGTGGGTCGCACTGACTCAGGGTGCCCCCGAACTCACCATCACCCAACTTGAGCGCACGATCGGGCCAACGGGCGTTGACCTGACGACTGATGTCAGAGTGCGCATCAATAACGACATCACGGCACACTCAGTCAGCTCATTTGCCTTACCTAGCCATCAACAGTTCATTGTTGAAGGGTCCCAAGGTCGGATCAGCACCGAAGCAGGTGAGTCCTTCACGACGTGGAACGAGGCCAGTTCCCTACTGGTGAATGATGTGCTCGAGGAATTCACTGCCATTAACGCTTTCGTCGAAATGGTGGAGAACATTAGTGCAGTGGTTGGCGGCGACACTGGCTGGACCGTGCCTGGTGAAGATTCAATTCGCGTCGCGGCCATTCTCGACGCCATTGCGCGGCACCCGTGACGAGAGCCCTGTTGGTCCGTTGCGCCAGTACTGAACTGTGTGTGCTGATGTCGTTCCCGTGTCACGGCATTACGCGGTAGAAGGATTGGTTGTCGCCACCACAGTTTCCGATCGCCTGGATACTTTCCGCTAGGGACGGCAGGACTTTTGCGGCAGCTGCCATCTGGTTCGTAGCAAATACTCCTTGAACTAGCAGCACCTCACGTGATTACGGCACCGATTTCGTTAGCCGCTCAGTCGACGCCAACACTGAATTCGCGATGTCCGCAAGCCCCATCGGTCGAGACGATGCGCGACAATCGGGCGAGAGAGAATTAAAGACCGGCACCGACACCGGCACCGTCACCGTTCAGCCGTGAGCGAGATTCACACTCACCGCGACGACCTCCTCAAGACGACGTCACAACGCCGACTTGTCGAATGTGAAGGGCCCAACCTGGGACGAAGAACGATGCGACGAAGACCGGAAGGAAGCTCTTGCCCGTGCAGCGAAAATCCACCCGATGACCATCGTCGACCGTGAAAGGCGTCACTCGACTGGCGTTCCTACCACTTCGCACTTGCACGGTATGACGTCCCGCGTCGATCGCGAAATCGATCGACGCGTTCATTTCGACCAATCCGGCAGGATGACCGTCAATGAAGACCTCGTAGGTTCCGCGACGAACCTCGACGCCAATGGCCGTGTGCGTCATCCTCAAGGTTGCGGTCATGTCTCCTCCGCCTCTATCGCTGCGCCAGTGGCGGCCGCACTTCGAACCTTAGGGTGACAATGGTCGTCAAGATCCGGCACCTCCGCATCATTCTCTCCTCACCGGGTGCGACGGAACTCACGCAGTCGTACCCGCGATCCGGTGCGCAAGATGGCTCGACGGTAGATACTCGTCGCCAGTCGCGCCAGGGCAACGGTGCTGGCCAGCGAGATGGCGACCGACAGCGCGAATTGCCACCACGCGACCGCCCCAAAGCCCACCATCGTCGTCATCGCAAAGGGGGCGGTGAGGGGGATATAGGCCAAGATCTTCAACAGGAGTGACGGCCCCGTAGCGCTGGCAGCGGTCAATGAGACGATGTAGCCCACGATCAGAGGCAAGCTCAGCGGGAGAGCCAGGCTCTGGACCTGGTCCTGGCGCTCCGCCATGGAGCCGGCGGCCGCATAGACCCAGCAGTAGAACCCGTAGCCGAGCACCAGCCAAACAAGTGTGCTGAGCACTTCCAGCGTTGCAGTTCCGTGCAGCAGATTCGAACCGACGATTTTGGACAGCACCAGCGCGAAGGCGACCACGATCGAGGCCTGTAAGAGTGCGGCGATCCCGATGCCCAAAACCTTACCCGCGAGGAGTCGGACGGGTCGCACCGTGGACAAGAGGACTTCGATCACCCGACTGGATTTTTCCTCCATCACTCCGATCAACGTCCACGTGTTGTACTGCGACAGCATCATGAAGATCAAGATCACGCCGATCAGCGAGGTCGCGTTTACGCCCTTGGTCGCGCCGTGGCGCACGGCCACGATCGGCACCGGGCCGGCGTGGGACAAGGCGGCGGACTGCTGGGCATTCAGATGAGCGGCCACTAGGGCATTGGACTCACCCAAATGAATGGCGACAGCGTGGGCTAGCGACGCCGTGGTCGACACGTCGTTGGCGGAGAATTGCGTCTCAACTAGAAGCTCTCGCCCGTCGACGACCGCGAAATTGATCGAACCCGATTTCACCTTGGAGGTCGCGTCCGCCAGTCCCGGTAGCGTCACGAAGTGGACCGACACTGCACCGGCGCGCGCAGTCGTCATCACCCACGTCCGGGTGGCGGGCGAGAGACCCCCCACCACACCGATGGTCTCGTCGGTGTTCTTAGAGTGATGGACGACTGGGATGATGATGGCCGCTCCGACGACGATCAGGATGACCACCGTTCCGACGAGATAGAAACGACTGCGCGCGCCGGTGCAGTGT
>Ga0209067_10001486_pt1 | contig 14383 bp, 13 predicted proteins | sample ColStrG_CSR_2013_FD_187199 | JGI IMG/M metagenome (GOLD analysis project Ga0209067, IMG submission 187199) | Freshwater sediment microbial communities in response to fracking from Pennsylvania, USA - Cold Stream Run_MetaG_CSR_2013 (SPAdes)... | ecosystem: Environmental > Aquatic > Freshwater >... | reverse complement strand
GTGTTGTTGGTGCTGATGTCGGAACAACCAACAACCTGACCGGCGTTGTTAATGCCGTTGGCATAGCTGTTGTTGCCGCCGAGGGTACCCAGATCCTGCAGGCCGGTAGCAGCGGTCCAGATAAAGCCATGGTAGATGCCATTCTGTTTGCTGATGTAGGACGAGCCCACCACCTGGCCGGCATTATTCACGCCGGTGGCGTAGCTCAGATTGCCTCCGATGGTACCCAAGTCGGTGATGGTATAGGTTTGGGCCGCGCCGATCGTGGCGAGTACTAAGACTGTGAGGACGATGAGCGGGAGTGTGCGTCTCATGGGGAAACTCCTTGTTCAGGCGGGCGTTCGGAAAACTTCGGGAAGCGCCAGGGTCGCTTCCGAGTATGCGATCGAATTCTCTTCCCGTCAGGGAGATAGGTCAAGATGCAGGAATTTGCGGTCGATGACCGTAAGCTCACTGCTCGTAGCTCATACCCACTTTGCTATAATGAAATGCCGTTGTAGCTGTGCGCTTCGAGCTTGTGCGGAAGTGGTGGAACTGGCAGACACACCATCTTGAGGGGGTGGCGCCGAAAGGCGTGGGGGTTCAAATCCCCCCTTCCGCACCATGAATTTTGTTCATCGAAGGTGGCACGGCAGACTTATTTCATCCCGTCACCAGACGCGATTGGGGCGACTCTAAAGCTATGATTTATCTCATCACTACGGTCCACATCATTGTGTGTTTTTTCATCATCATCGTCGTGCTGCTGCAGAGCGGCAAGAGCGGCGACATTTCCGCGGCTTTTGGGGGACAGGGCAGCCAAACGGCATTCGGTCCTCGCGGCGCGGCCAGCGCGCTTTCCCGGGCGACGACCTGGTCGGCCGTAGCGTTCATGATCACCTCGATCACGCTATCGATCTACGCCTCCAAGCACGGCGGCCCGAAGTCGGTGCTGCAAGGGGTAAGCTCCCAGCCCGTCAAGACCCAGCCCGCGAAGACGCCAGCGACTCCTCCGGCGCAGCAGAAATAAAAACCAAGTGATCACGCGTAGCGGCGGACGCATTCGTCCGGGGCCACGTGTTTTTCATGGCTGCTCCTACCCATGGGGCCGTTGTGCTCTGTGAAAAATCCTTCACCTTGACGACTCGGTAGCGCCATATCACAATGCCACCCTGGCAGCGGCAATTCCCCGCCTCTGCGAAGTTCCAGCCCGCGGTGCAAGCCCGTTAGTGGGGACGGATTTCTCAACAAGGAGGAAAGTATGGTCAGAGTTTCCTGGGGCCAGGTTCGTGGCGTGGTCGCGTCTGCTGCGATTCTCCTGCTGCCTGCACTATCGGCGCAGGGTGCTAATACCAGCTACAAAGTCCAACAGCTGAATCCAACGGGATCGACCGCCGCGTTTGCCGTTGCGTTGAACAAGGCGAACGCCGTGGTCGGCAACTACACCGATTCCAGTGGTGTGGTGCACGGCTTCAAATTCGCCACCAACAAATACACGACCCTCAACTTCCCGATGGCGAACAAGTTCACCCGGGCAAGCGGCATCAACGACTCCAATCTGATTGTCGGCGACTTCCTGGGCAAGGACAACTTTTACCACGGATTCACCCTCTCGAGCGGCAAGTACACCCAGTACGACATCGCCCTGGGAACGGCCTCCACATCGATTTTTGGCGTGAACAATGCCGGGGATTTCGTCGGGGCAACCGGGTCCGGAGGAACGAACGAGGGATTCGTGAATATCGGAGGGACCGTCACCGAGTTCTATGGCAGCGGAACGGACAACACCTTTGCTCTCGCCATCAACAATAGCAACGAGGTCGTCGGGCAGTTCATTGACTCCAGCGGCAATTCTCATTGTTTCGAGCGTGCCTCGACGGGAACCATCACAGAGATCGCCTATCCCGGAGCGCTGCAGACGTCATGTGCCGGAATCAACGACTCGGGAGTGATCACGGGCTGGTACGAGAACAGTTCGGATCAGTTTTATGCCTTTGAGGACAACGCTGGCGTGTTTACCTCGCTGGATTTCATCAGTGCGGGCGGAATCAACAATACTGGATCCTTCGTCGGATACTATCTTGGCCCGGGTGACCAAGACTACGGTTACGTTGCCTCGCCGCATACGATCAAGAGCATCTCCTCGATCACCGTTCCCAAAGCGCAGAGCACGAGCATTCTTGGCGTCAACAACTCCGGTGCCATGGTCGGTGAATATACGAATTCCACTGGCGCGACCCACGGCCTGCTGCTCTCGGGCGGAAAATCCACGAACATTGACGATCCGAACGGTCTGACGGGTTCGACCTTCTGCGTCAACATCAATTCCTCCGGTCAGATTGTGGGCTACTATTCGACCGCATCCAGCTCATTTCAGGGGTATCTCTACTCGGCGGGGACGTTCACCGACATCACGCCGACGGGGGCCACAGAGTCGGATGTCGAGGGGATCAACGATAGCGGCGTGATGACCGGATGGTACCTGGACTCCTCGGGTATCGAACATGGCTTCACCTTCGACGGCACGACCTACACCACGATCGACGCCCCAGGAGCTACTGCCAGCCTGGGATGGGGTATCAACGCCACGGGAGAGCTGACGATTGACTGGGTGGACGCGAAGGGGTTCACCCACGGTTCGTTGTACAACAGCGGCACGTTTACCTCGATCGACGTTCCGGGGGCAACACAGACGACCGCCCACTCCATCAACAAATCGGGCAACGTGGTCTTTACGTGGTTTGACTATTACGGAAACGATCACGGGGCAGTACTGGAAGGCGGGGTCTACTACATTTTTGACGAGCCGTCCGGAACCAGCACCCGTGCCGACGGCATCAACGACAGCAATCTGATCGTCGGACGCTTCCTGCAAACTGGGAGCACGACTGTGTTCGACGGATTTAAAGCCATGAACTGATTTCGCGGAAGCTTCTCAGCGGGCCGTTTCCGAAAACGAAACGGCCCATTTGTTTTTTGTCCGCCGGTCCGCTCTCATTTGTACTTCCTTCTCGCGGAGTGCTACCATCCGATTTAGCCTAAATACTTAATGGAGGTAGCAACATGTCAGATCATGACGGCGGCAACAGCTTTGTGTGGTTCCTGGCGGGACTCGGATTAGGAGCGCTGGCAGGAGTTCTCTATGCGCCGCGCTCGGGCAACGAGACGCGGGAAGTGTTGCGCGCTCGCGCCGAAGAGAGCCGCGACTACGTTCGCAATCGGGCCCGCGAAGCCCGCGAACAGGCTGCGCAATGGGCAGATAAGGGCCGCGACGTGGTGAGTCAGCAGAAAGAACAGTTCCGCGCCGCCTACGAAGCAGGACGGCAGGCGTATCACGAGGCGACAACGGAGACGGGGGCGCCGAAGAACCTGTAGCGCCGCCGTATTTCCTCCCCCGGGGCGCGCTGGCATCCAACTCGCGGGAGACACTCTTATGGATACGCAACTCACCATCTTCATTGCAATCACTGCCTGTGCGGTTCTGCTGCAGGCGGGTATTCTCGCCGCCATGTTCTTCACGATGCGCAAGAGTGCAGCCCGCATGGAAGCTCTAGCCACGGAAGTGAAGACCAAGGTTCTGCCCACGGTGGAGCAAGCGCAAGTCTTGCTCACTGACATCCGTCCGAAGCTGCAAGTCATCGCGGAGAATCTTTCCGAGGCGACCACGACTTTGAGGGCGCAGGTGAGGCGAGCGGATGCGACGGTGAGCGACGTGATCGACCGCAGTCGGCTGCAGATCATTCGCGCCGACGAACTGCTGACCCGCACCATGGATCGTGTGGAGCAGACCTCGGACATGGTGCATAAAACGGTGATCTCGCCGGTGCGCCAGGTTTCCGGGCTGATGCAGGGAATCACCGTAGGGCTCGAGTTCCTGTTCCGCAACCGGGCGCGCAAAAATGGCGGCTCGCGCCAGGAGCGGCGGCCGGTACCGCAGGACGAGATGTTCATCTGAAGCCGGCGCGCTCGCGTCGCGTCATCAGGAGCTTTCCAATGCCGCGCTGTCGCGTTTCCAGGCCTGTTCGTTTCCTTGCTGCCATCTTCTTAATCTCGGCGGTCATTTTCGTTGCCGCCCAGGACAAGAAGATCGTCTACACCGAGTCGGAGCAAAAAATCGCCGACCAACTGCACGGCCTGCGCGGCCTGGATGACACCGTTCGTGCTCACACTACGAAAGAATTGGCGCTGCAGATTCGCGCGCTCCCGCCGGTGCCCAACAAGCTGCGCCTGATTGCGGATTTGGCCAGCCGCTCAACCGAGGGCGACTTCGGGCGCGACACTCTGCAGGAAGTGACGACTACTTTGGAAGGGGCCCTTCGCGAGCAGGCCCCACCGCGCATGCCCAACGGTCAGCCGAACTATCTGTTCCTCGAACTCGCCTCGCTGGTGCGGTACGAGCACATGCAGGCGGCGTCGGATAATCCGCAGTTTGCGGATGCGATGAAGCAACTGCAAGCCGATGACACGATGCGACAGAACATTGAGTTCACGCTCTCGGACCTGCAGGGGAAAGTGTGGCGTCTTCAGGATCTGCGCGGCAAGGTGGTGCTGGTGAACTTTTGGGCGACATGGTGTCCGCCCTGTCGCAAGGAGATGCCGGATATCCAAGCGCTATACGACAAATATAAGGATCAGGGCCTGGTTGTGCTTGCCATCTCCGATGAAGATGCGGCTAAGGTGCAGCCGTTTATCACTGAGAAAAAGATTGGATATACGGTGCTGCTGGATCCGGGCGGCAAGTTGAATGAGGCGTTCCGAATTCAAGGCATTCCCAAGACTTTCGTCTATGATCGCGAGGGCAAGCTGGTGGCGCAGTCCATCGACATGAGGACGCGCAGTCAATTCCAGGCGATGCTCGGACAAGCAGGGTTGCAATAACACGTAGCCCCGGACGCATTCGTCCGGGCGCTCGCTTCGCGTCGCGAGGCGGACGAATGCGTCCGCCCCCACGCGACCCTCTGGGGGTTCGAAATATTGTGCGATATCTAGTGCGAGCGCGGGTGAAATCCGGACGGGAAGCCGATCTGCTCGAGGCGATTGAGCGGGAGACTCTGGGTCAGGGATCGGTGGCCGAGGGCGAGTATCTCCGCAATATGCAGGATGCGCGGCTGTGCGCGGACAGGACTGCGCGGTGGGTCGAGGTCTGTTACTGTCCCACGCCTTTGCAGGAGGAGCGGCCCTTCTGGGAAGAATATTTTGATCTGACGCGCGTACAGGATGCGCACGACCGCCGCAACTGCCGCGATGAGAACGGTTCGGAGCCTTGGGCTTGCGGCGACTGCGATTGCACCGCGCGGCTGGAAGCAAAGCTGACTAAATCGGGCACGCCATTTCTCGATTCGCTGCGAAACCAGGGCCAGTTGATTTCACTGGAATCCATCCGATCTAGTGACAAGAACTCGCCGCCGGTTTAGTGTGTTCCGGTGAGCCGCTGGCACGTCTCTTCCCTGTTTCTGGCAGTCGTATCTCTGGCTTTCACGCTGACTGCCCATCCCCGCCCATCCGAGAATGAACCCTATCAATCTGCCGGCACGAAGAAGATGGCGGCGTTGCTTGAACAGATCTTCCGTGATCAGGACTGGCGGACGGACCCCAACAAAGATGCGGAGCGCGCCAGCCATTTGAAGGCCGATCTTGCGGATAATCCCAGCCTGCGCGATGAACTGAAAATCCGCGAAGTGCTGGCGGAAAATCTTCTTAAGGGTGGCGACAGCGCGGGCGCCGTCGAACAACTGGAGACGATTCGCTCGCAGTGCAAGAAATATGGAATCGTACTCACACCGAGCTTCGACAAGCTGGTGCGCGACACGCTGGCCATTTCGTATTTGCGGCTGGGCGAGCAGGAAAACTGCCTGCATTATCACGGGCAGGATTCCTGCCTGTATCCCATCAAAGGCGGCGGCGTGCACACGCTGCAGCGAGGGGCGGAAGGCGCGTTCCGCGAACTGACCGCCGCGATGGAAAAAGATCCGAACGATCTGAAATCGCACTGGCTGCTGAATATTGCGGCCATGACGCTGGGGAAATATCCCGACGATGTGCCTCCGCAATGGCGGGTCCCGCCCAGCGCATTCGCGCCGGATTACGATATTGGCCGCTTCTACGATGTCGCCACCGATGTCGGCCTAGTGATCAACAACCACTCCGGCGGAGCGATCATGGAGGACTTCGATGGAGACGGCCTGCTCGACATCATGGTGTCCGGCTCTGGCCCGCACGACCAGCTTCGGCTGTTTCATAACAATGGCGATGGAACTTTCTCTGACCGCACGCGCGAGGCCGGGCTAACCGGTGAGACTGGAGGACTCAATCTGGTTCTGACCGATTACAACAACGACGGCCATCCGGACGTGCTGGTGCTGCGCGGCGGCTGGTGGGGACAGAATGGGAAATATCCCATGTCGCTGCTGCGCAACAATGGCAACGGAACCTTCGACGATGTGACGGAAGAATCCGGCCTGATGTCTCTGCATCCGACCCAGACCGCCGCCTGGGCCGACTACGACAACGATGGCTGGCTCGATCTGTATGTCGGCCATGAAGCGAATACCACGGAGAACCATCCGTCGCAACTGTTCCACAATAATCATGACGGCACGTTCACCGAGGTCGCCGCGCCTCTCGGGCTGGCCGATATGGGATTTGTCAAAGGCGTGGCCTGGGGCGATTTCAACAACGACGGGCGTCCTGATTTGTACGTGTCAGTGAAGGGCAAACCGAACCATCTTTTTCGCAACGACGGGCCGATGGACCCGAAGAATCCGCGGCCGGATCGCTGGAAATTTACCGACGTGACGGCGCAGGCCGGAGTGGCTGAACCGATTCACAGCTTCGCCACGTGGTTCTTCGACTATGACAACGACGGCTGGCCCGACCTGTTCGTTGCCGGATTCTATGTGGAGAGCTTGAACGATATTGGCGCATTTCAACTCGGACTGCCATTCAAGGCAGAGTTGCCACGCCTCTATCACAACAATCACGACGGTACTTTTACCGACGTAACGAAGCAGATGAAGCTAGATCGCGCGATCCTGCCGATGGGCGCGAACTTCGGCGACCTCGACAATGACGGCTGGCTCGACGTGTACCTGGGCACCGGGGATGTTTCTTACGAATCGCTGCTGCCCAACCGCATGTTTCGCAATAACGAAGGTAAAGTCTTCCAGGATGTGACGACGTCGGGAGACTTCGGGCATCTGCAGAAAGGACACGCCGTCGCCTTCGGAGACATCGACAATGACGGCGATGAAGACGTGTTCGAAGAGATGGGCGGAGCGGCCAGCGGCGACCCTTATCCCAGCGTGCTGTATGAAAATCCCGGCCACGGGAATCATTGGGTGACGCTGGAATTGGAAGGAGTGAAGACGAACCGGGCGGCGTTCGGGACGCGTGTGAATGTAACGGTGAAAACCGCCGGCGGCGTGCGCCACATCTACCGCACGGTGGGATATGGGTCTAGCTTTGGCGGGAACCCGCTACGGCAGCACATCGGTGTGGGGAAGGCGGAGCGGATCGCAGAGATCGAAGTGACGTGGCCCACGTCCATGCTGGTACAGAAATTTCACGGCCTGCCGGTCGATCATGCGTTTCATCTGCGCGAAGGCGCCGCGACTCTGACGCCGGTGCAGTACAAAACATTTCGGCTCCGGCACCTCCCAGCAAGCACGCATCAACACTAGTCAAGCAATTCGCGGCAGGTCGTTTCCAGTTGCTTCAAATCCTGCGCGACCTCCCTCAAGTTGAAGACCAGTGCCCAGAACGGCAGCATGCGATCCAGAGCAAACGGTGCCGTTGCGCGTCGGCTGCGAAGTGTCGAGAGCTCGGTGTCAAGATTCTGGATAGCAGCGTCGAGATCCCCTGAGTTCAGGCGCGTCTCTGGAGTGCGCACCGCAGTTGCGACGATCGCAAACATCTGGGCTGTCCTCTCCGCCAGCACGGGCAGAGAGGGCAGCAGCCCCGGTTCCATCTGGGCGTGGATGTAGAGCGAGCGGTCTTCAGCCATGGCGGTGAGGCGGCGGCGAATTAGATCGGCGTGCTCCACCATGCGCTCATAGGCGGTCCGATTGAAGCGCGAAAAGACGAGCTCGCTCCGGGCCTCTTCCATTTGCTGCGTGATGCCGCGACGCAGGTCATGCAGCCGGTGGTCGAGCGCCCGAATTTGCTCTTCGTTATCGATCCCCTGGAGCGCCGCATCCGTGAGGGCGCGGTAGAGCGTTCCCGATCCTTCGATGATGTTGGCGATTTTAAGCCTCAAGCCCTCGCGCGCTCGCACTGGAAAAACAAGCGCTCCCACGGCAAAGGCGATCAACGCGCCCATGATCGTATAGAGCACGCGCAGCCACGCCATGTGCCAGGGCTCGCCCACGCCACCGAATACCAGAATGAGTGCCGCGGTGAATCCGGCTGCCGTGAAGGCGGTGTGCAAGGCGCTTAGATATCCGAAAAAAGTCGCGAGCGTGAACAGCACAATGCCGACTCCCAGCGGGCCTTTGCCCAGCATGGGAAGTAGCAACGCGGCCGCCAGGGCTCCGCAGGTTGATCCGATCGTGCGATAGAGCGCGGCCTTCCACGATGCGCCCAGATTGGCCTGCGTGACCACCAGCGCGGCGAAGACGGCCCAGTAGCCCTGTGGCAGGTGCCATCCGGTATAGATGGCGTATGTGATGGTGCCCGCGAGTCCGGTCTTGATTCCCTGCTTGAGGGCGGGTGACTCGCGATCCCAGAAAGATGGAGGCTTGGACAGAGTTGCGCTTGCAGCTGGCAGCGGGAGATTTGCAGATGCCATGAGCGGATTATAAAGTCTGCACGTAGCGATGAATCAGGCGTTCTCTAGGATAGAATCATGCCAATGATGGCTCATCGCTATTCCGGCAAGCGAATCGCTGCGGCTGTGCTGATTAGCCTTTGTTTGGGCTGCTGCGCGGCTGGCGCTCAGACGCGCAATGCTGGCAACGACGCTGCCACTCGCGCCTCGCGCAAGATGGAGAAGAAACAGCAGAAGGCGATGAAGAAGTATATGAAGGCGCAGAAAAAAGCGCAGCGCAAAATGGAAAAGCTCGACCGCAAGAACACCCACGATCCTTATCGGCCCAAGTAAGCAATATCCCACGATCCTCAGGCGTGCTCTAGATAATCCAGCCGCCGCCGACCACAATCTCGCCATCGTAGAAAACCGCGGCCTGACCGGGCGTAATGGCACGCTGCGGCTGGTCGAAGGTCACCAGGAATTCATCCTCGCCGCTCCGTTCGAGCATGGCCGGCGCTGGCTCGTGGCGATGGCGAATCTTTACCGCGACGCGCATCGGCACGCGCAGATCATCCACTGAGATCAGGTTCACGCGGCGGGCGCGCAGAGTGCGCAAGTAGAGATGCTCATCTCCTCCGACGATGACCTGCCTATCCGCGCCGCTGATCTGGATCACGTAGAGCGGCGATCCGGTGGCCACGCCAAGTCCCTTGCGCTGGCCGACGGTGAAGTTGTGAATGCCGGCGTGCTCGCCAATCACCTCGCCGCTGGTCGTGACCAACTCTCCCGCAGTGTCGGGCAGCGACTCGCCTTGCTCGGCGAGATATGCGTCGATGAAGCGCTTGTAGTCGCCGCCGGGGACGAAGCAGATTTCTTGCGAGTCAGGTTTTTCCGCGAGCGCAAGGCCGTGCTTGCGGGCCAGCTCGCGGACTTCGGGCTTGGTCATGTCGCCGAGGGGGAACAGCGTGCGGCTGAGCTGATCCTGAGTCAGGCCGAAGAGGAAATAAGTCTGATCCTTGCTGGTATCGGCAGGACGCTTCAGCAACCATCGGGCGCGGGCATCGTCATAGGCCACGCGAGCGTAATGGCCGGTGGCGACCAGCTCGGCGCCAATCTGTTGTGCCACAGTCAGTAGCTGATCAAACTTCAAGTGATTGTTGCACAAGCTGCAAGGGATCGGCGTGCGCCCGGACAGATACTCCTCGACGAACGGGCGCACCACATCACGCTCAAAGCGCTCCTCGTGATTCACGACGTAGTACGGGATGCCGATCTGCTGGGCCACGCGGCGCGCGTCGTAAACGTCGTCGAGGGAACAGCAGCGTCCCTGCACCGACTCGGGCATGCCCTCGCGTCCGGCGAGCCGACGCTGGTTCCAGAGTTGCATCGTCAGGCCGATGACGTTGTGGCCTTCGGCGCGCAGCATGGCCGCAACGGTGGAAGAGTCCACACCGCCCGACATGGCGACCGCGATGGTGTCTGTACCCAGCTTCTAGCTCCTGGCTACCACTTTGACATGCGAACTGTACCGGGGCGACAGTTCGCGCAACCGGCTCACCGTCTCGGGCACGAGCGCCAGCGCGAAATCGATGTCTTCTTCCGTCGTCTGCTTGCCCAGGCTGAAGCGGACGCTGGAACGGCCTCGATCTGCCGGCAGTCCCATCGCCACCAACACGTGCGACGGCTCGATTGCGCCGGACGAACATGCCGCACCGGTCGAAACAGCGAGCCCCTTCAAGTCGAGTGCGATGACCAACGCTTCCGCGTCAATGTAGTCGAAGGAAATATTGCTGGTGTTCGGAACGCGAGAAGCGCCATCGCCGTTTACCTTAGCGTCTTCCACCTGGGCGAGAATCCCCTGCTGCAGGCGATCGCGGAGAGCCGACATCTTCTTGTCGTCGCCTCGATCGAGGGCGTCCTTCGCCAGTTGCGCGGCCTTGCCCAGTCCCACGATGCCCGGAACGTTCTCCGTTCCGGCGCGGCGTGAGCGTTCGTGACGGCCGCCATAAAACAGCGGTTGCAGCCGGGTTCCCTTCCTCACATACAGCGCGCCGATGCCCTGGGGCGCGTGAATCTTGTGGCCAGAAATGGAGAGTGCGTGGCATCCGATTCGATTCACATCAATCGCGACTTTGGCCGCCGCTTGCACCGCGTCGGTATGGAACAAGACTCCCGCTTCGGCAGCGATCTTGCCGATCTCTTCGACCGACTGCAGAACGCCGGTCTCGTTATTTGCCGCCATGATCGAGATCAACTTAGTGTTGGGCCGCAAGGCGCGGCGCACGTCGTCGGGATCAACCAGGCTGCGGGAATCGACGGGCACGCAGGTCAATTGGCAGCCATTTTCTTCCAGATGCTTGCATGTCTGCAGCACCGCACTGTGCTCAATGCTGGAAGTGATGACGTGATCGCCCGGAGCGGTCAGGCCGGCAATGGCCAGGTTGTCCGACTCGGTGCCCCCGCTGGTGAAAATGACTTCCGAGGCAGTGCATCCAAGCAGCGCCGCCACCGACTGGCGCGCGCTTTCGACCGCCGCACGCGTCTCCTGCCCGTAGTGGTGAATCGACGAGGCGTTGCCGAAGTTCTCGGCAAAATAGGGGCGCATGGCCTCGAAGACCTCGGGCAGGACCGGTGTAGTGGCGTTATTGTCGAGATACGTTCGGCGCATAGAGAACCCGTTTCCATTCTACGCGAGCTCAGTTGATCCGCAGCGATTTAGCGGGCTGCGGAGGTTAACAGAATCCTTGAGATGCGCGCCGAGTGGATTCAAAGCGTACCTAAGAAACGGAGACTACTTCTGCCGAAGCGCTAGGTTCAGGGATAGGAAGCTGGTCTTCCCGCAGGCCTTCAAGATGAAACTCAATCGCTTCCCGAATCAGACGCTTGGTTTCTTCTTTGGTCTGACCCGTGGTGATAACTCCGGGCAGATCGGGGACGTACGCTGCCCATCCCGTCGCCGATTTTTCGTACACAACTACGTAATTCATCATTTAAGACCCGCCTGCTTCAGGACACTATTCAGCGTTCCAGGTGGTAGATCGTCGTTCGGATGGCCTGGCAAAGTAACGCGGCCTCTCTTGGTCGAATGCTTATATTGACGATGACTTCCTTTGGTTCTCTTCAGCACCCAACAGTCCTGCTCCAATAATCGAATAATATCGCGGACCTTCATACTGTCCAAGTTACAAAATAGAGCGCTACCGCTGATCAATCGGCACGTACTTCGCCGGGTATTCCGGCCCCAGATAGTCCGCCCGTGGCCGAATCAGGCGGTTATCGTCGAGTTGCTCGATCACGTGGGCGGCCCAGCCGCTGATTCGTGACACAGCGAAGATCGGCGTGAACAGGTCCACGTCGATGCCGAGTGTGTGATAGGTGGAGGCCGAATAGAAGTCCACGTTGGCATTCAGCTTCTTCTCAGCCTTCACATATTCTTCAATTTTGCTCGACATGTCGTACCACTGGGGCTGGCCGCTGGCCTTTCCCAGGTCGCGTGACATCACGCGCAGGTGCGTCGCTCGCGGATCTTCGGTGTGATACACACGATGGCCGAAGCCGGGAACCTTTTTCTTCTGCGCGAGCATGTCCTTCACGTGAGCGACCGGATCGGCGCCCTTGGCGTCGATCGCTTCCAGAATGCGAAATACCGCTTCGTTGGCACCGCCGTGCAGCGGCCCTTTCAGCGCACCGATCGCAGAGGTGATGGCCGAGTGCATATCCGACAGCGTCGCAGCCGTCACGCGCGCGGCGAAAGTGGAGGCGTTGAGTTCATGGTCGGCATGCAGGATCAGAGCGATGTCGAGTGCGCGCTCTGCCGTTTGCGAGGGACGTTCGCCATTCAATTGCAGCAGAAAATCTGCTGAATGCGAAAGGGAACGGTCCGGCTCAACCACCGGCTTTCCCTTGCGGATGCGGTCGTAGGCTGCAACGATCATCGCGATCTGCGAAGTCAGGCGGATTGCTTTGGCCACGTTCGCGTCGTGATCGTTCTTCTTTTCATCGGGATCGTAAAACGACAGCGCGGACACCGCGGTCCGCAGAACGTCCATCGCCATCGCGTGGCGTGGCGCATTGCGCAACAGCGTGATGATAGCGGGGTCCAGTTTGCGCTCTTCCGCCAGCCGCTTCCTCAACCCGTCGAGTTCCGCGCGGGTCGGCAACTTCCCAAACCACAGCAGGTAACAGGTTTCTTCGAAGTTGGAGTGATCGGCCAGTTCGTGGATGTCGATGCCGCGGTAGGCGAGGACACCGCGATCTCCGTCGATGTAGCAGATCTTGGATGTGGTGGCAACGATGCCCTCAAGTCCCTTGGGGGCATGAGTTGTGGTCGCGCTGGACATGTTTGTTTTCGCCTGTTTCGCTGGATTTTCGTCGCTGACCGCAGGTTCAGGGCGCGGAGAGCCCAACCAGTTTTTATACCTGAAAGCCAGCGAACTTTCCATCCAGCCAGCTATTTTAGGCTCTCTTTTGCGACCTGCCGGTTGGCGGTGCGAGTTCGCGGGGCGTATAGTTATGTGTTCCTCACAGACCGCCCCTGCTCAGACGGCTCTTCATTTTCCTCATGGAGGAGTACCCCTAATGAAACGATACTTCGCAGTTTTGCTCGTGCTCGCTTTCGTCTTTTCGACCCTGGCCCAGGCCGACGAAGGCATGTGGCTCTACAATCAGCCTCCGAAAGACAGAATCAAGGCAAAGTACGGCGTCGAACTGACCCAGGCATGGCTCGACCACGTTCGCCTGTCTTCCGTGCGGTTCAACAATGGCGGATCGGGGTCTTTCGTCTCCGCCGATGGCTTGACCTTCACCAATCACCACGTCGGTGCGGGTTGCGTCCAGCAACTTTCCACCGAGGGCCACGACTACATCAAGAACGGCTTCTACGCTAAAACGCAGGCTGAAGAGGCCAAGTGCCCGAACCTGGAATTGAATCAGTTGGTCGGCATTGAGGACGTAACAGAGAAAGTGAACGCCGGACTGAAGCCGGAGATGTCGGCCGCTGAAGCCGGCCAAGCGCAACGCGCCGCCATGTCTCAGATCGAAAAAGATTGCAGCACGTCGACCGGCTTGCGCTGCGATGTGGTTACGTTCTACTCGGGCAGCGTTTATAACCTGTACAAATACAAAAAGTACACCGATGTGAGGCTGGTGTTCGCGCCGGAGTTCGACATCGCGTTCTTTGGCGGCGATCCCGATAATTTCAATTATCCCCGCTACGACCTCGACATCACTTTCTTCCGAGTGTATGAAAACGACAAGCCGGCCCACCTGGACAACTATTTGCAGTGGTCGCGCACGGGCGTGAAGGATGACGAACTGATTTTTGTCTCGGGACATCCTGGCAACACCGGGCGCCTGCTGACCATGGCGCAACTCGATTTCCTGCGGGACATGCAATATCCCTCTCAGCTAAAGCTCATTGCGCGGCGGGTTGCCCTGTTGCAGGAGTTCAGCAAGCAGTCGGAGGAAAACGCGCGCATCGCGAAAGAAGACGTTTTCGGGCTGCAGAACGCGCAAAAAGCGATTATCGGATACAACGCCGGCCTGCACGACAAGGCCATCATGGACGAAAAGGCCGCCGACGAAGCCAGGCTGCGCGCCGCTTTCAAAGCCGATCCCAAGAACGCCAGTGCGACCAATCCGTGGGAAGAGATCGAACAG
>Ga0209067_10001484_pt1 | contig 14389 bp, 9 predicted proteins | sample ColStrG_CSR_2013_FD_187199 | JGI IMG/M metagenome (GOLD analysis project Ga0209067, IMG submission 187199) | Freshwater sediment microbial communities in response to fracking from Pennsylvania, USA - Cold Stream Run_MetaG_CSR_2013 (SPAdes)... | ecosystem: Environmental > Aquatic > Freshwater >... | reverse complement strand
CGGGAAATGGTGCGCCTTGCGCGACGTGCCGGACGAATAGGGGGTTTTCGGGTTCATGATGACGCAAAGCTGCGATTTCCAGCAATGGGAATGCGCGTCTTTTGCGTCTTCGCGCCACCGGATTTTGAGCAAAGGGCGAAATGAATGGCGACTCAGGCAGCAATCGCAGTTGAAAAGAAACGCATCCGCAAGGTGTTTGGTAACATCCACGAAGTCGTGGAAATGCCCAACCTGATCGAGGTGCAGCGCGAATCCTACGAGCAATTCCTGCGCTCGAATCCTGCGATTGGCTATGTGTCTGGCTTGGAGAAAACGCTTCGCAGCGTGTTCCCGATCCGCGATTTTGCCGGCACGGCTGAACTTGACTTCGTTCATTATGAACTTGAAGATCCCAAATATGACATTGAGGAATGCCGTCAGCGCGGCATCACTTACGCCGCGCCGATGCGCGTCACACTTCGCCTGATCGTGTTTGAAGTCGATCAGGAAACTGAAACCCGTTCGGTGCTCGATATCAAAGAGCAGGACGTGTACATGGGCGACATGCCGCTGATGACACACAACGGTACTTTTGTGATCAATGGCACTGAGCGCGTTATCGTCTCGCAGATGCACCGGTCGCCGGGCGTGCTGTTCGATCATGACCGGGGCAAAACGCACGCTTCGGGCAAATATCTGTTCGCTGCGCGGGTGATCCCCTATCGTGGCTCGTGGCTCGATTTTGAATTTGACGCCAAGGACATTGTCAACGTCCGCATCGATCGGAAGCGCAAGCTGCCCGTGACGGCGCTGCTTTATGCGCTCGGATTGACCGGCGAAGAAATCCTTGCCGAATTCTACAACACGGTCACCTATGTGCGCGGCCCCAATGGCTGGCAGGTGCCTTATGTGTCGGAAAATTGGCGTGGTCAAAAGCCGAGCTATGATGTGGTGGATGGCGCTTCGGGCGAAGTGGTGTTTGCGGCAGGGCAAAAAATCAGCCCGCGCGCAGCGACCAAGGCGGCGAAGGATGGTTTGGCATCGCTGTTGATCCCGACCGAGGAAATTTTCGGGCGCTATTCGGCGGTTGATCTGGTCAACGATGCCACCGGCGAAATCTATGTCGAGGCTGGCGACGAAATTAGCGCAGAGAATCTCGAAAAGCTCGACAAGGCTGGACTTGACCGGGTCGTTTTGCTCGACATTGATCATGTCAACACCGGACCGTGGATCCGCAACACGCTCAAGGTCGACAAGGCTGAGGAGCGTGATCAGGCGTTGAGCGACATTTATCGTGTGATGCGCCCCGGCGAGCCACCAACGCGCGAAACGGCCGAAGCGCTGTTCGCCGGGCTGTTCTTCGATCCCGAGCGCTATGATCTCTCGGCGGTGGGTCGCGTCAAGCTCAACATGCGGTTGGCGCTCGATTGCCCCGACGATTACACCGTTTTGCGCACCGAAGATATTCTCGCGGTGGTGAAGACGCTGGTTGATCTGAAGGACGGCAAGGGCGAAATCGACGATATTGACAATCTCGGCAACCGCCGGGTGCGCTCGGTCGGCGAATTGCTGGAAAACCAATATCGCGTCGGGCTGCTGCGCATGGAGCGCGCTGTCAAAGAGCGGATGTCGTCGGTGGACGTGTCAACCGTGATGCCCAACGATATGATCAACGCCAAGCCTGCTGTGGCGGCGGTGCGCGAGTTCTTTGGCTCGTCGCAGCTTTCGCAATTCATGGACCAGACCAATCCATTGTCAGAGGTGACGCACAAGCGCCGAGTTTCGGCGCTCGGGCCGGGTGGTTTGACGCGCGAGCGCGCGGGCTTTGAAGTCCGCGACGTTCACGCCACGCATTATGGCCGCATCTGCCCGATTGAAACGCCTGAAGGGCCGAACATCGGGCTGATCAACTCGCTCGCTTCGTTCAGCCGCGTCAACAAATATGGCTTTATCGAAACACCCTATCGCAAGGTGGTTGATCATAAGGTCACCAATGAGGTCGTCTACCTTTCGGCAATGGAAGAGGCCAAGCATGTTGTCGCGCAGGCAAACGCCGAGCTGACCGCCGATGGCAGTTTTGTTGAAGAGGTGGTTTCGTCGCGCGAATCTGGCGAATTCCTGATCGCGCCGCGTGATCGCATCACGCTGATGGACGTCAGTCCCAAGCAGCTCGTTTCGGTCGCCGCATCACTCATCCCGTTCCTTGAGAACGATGACGCCAACCGTGCGTTGATGGGTTCGAACATGCAGCGTCAGGCCGTGCCTTTGGTGCGCGCTGAAGCGCCGTTTGTCGGCACCGGCATGGAAGAGACTGTGGCGCGCGACTCGGGGGCCGCTGTGGCCGCCAAGCGCGGCGGTATTGTCGATCAAGTCGATGCGACGCGGATCGTGATCCGGGCGGCAGGCGCGGTTGAAGCGGGGCAATCGGGCGTGGACATTTACACGCTGATGAAGTTCCAACGTTCGAACCAGAACACCTGTATCAACCAGCGTCCGCTGGTGAAGGTGGGCGATGTCATCCTTCCAGGACAGATCATCGCCGATGGGCCTTCGACCGAATTTGGTGAATTGGCGCTGGGGCGCAACACGTTGGTCGCGTTCATGCCGTGGAACGGGTATAATTATGAGGATTCGATCCTCATTTCCGAGCGCATCGTGAAGGATGACGTCTTCACCTCGATCCATATCGAGGAATTTGAGGTCGTTGCGCGCGACACCAAGCTTGGGCCAGAGGACATCACGCGCGACATTCCTAACGTGGGTGAAGAAGCACTGCGCAACCTTGACGAGGCCGGCATTGTTTACATCGGCGCGGAAGTGGAGCCGGGCGATATTCTCGCGGGCAAGATCACGCCGAAGGGCGAATCGCCGATGACGCCGGAAGAGAAGCTGCTGCGCGCCATCTTCGGTGAAAAAGCGAGCGATGTGCGTGACACCTCGCTCCGCTTGCCCCCCGGTGTTGCGGGAACCGTCGTCGAGGTGCGCGTGTTCAACCGTCATGGCATCGACATTGATGACCGTACGCGCGCCATTCAGGCCGAGGAAAAGGAACGCCTCACCAAGGATCGTGACGACGAACGCAGCATCCTCAACCGCGCGACCTATTCGCGCCTGCGTGAAATGCTTCTTGGTCAGACCACGACCGCAACGCCCAAGGGTGTCAAGAAGGGGAGCGTGGTTGATGAGGCGCTGTTGGCCGAGGCTGAGCCGCATGAGTGGTGGAAGTTTGCGGTGGCAGATGATGCGGCGCAAGCCAATCTCGAAGCGATCAAGGTTCAATATGACGATGCGGTCAAACTCATCGTTGCGAAATATGAAGACCGCGTTGAGAAGCTCGAGCGTGGCGATGACTTGGCACCCGGCGTGCTCAAGATGGTTAAAGTGTTTGTCGCGGTGAAGCGCAAGCTGCAACCGGGAGACAAGATGGCCGGGCGTCACGGCAACAAGGGTGTGATCTCGCGTATTTTGCCTGTGGAAGACATGCCTTTCCTCGCGGACGGCACGTCGGTTGATATCGTTTTGAACCCGCTCGGTGTGCCTTCGCGCATGAACGTTGGGCAGATTTTTGAGACGCATCTGGGCTGGGCCGCGCGCGGTCTGGGTCAGCAAATCACGCAGGCGCTCACCGACTGGCGCGAATCAGGTGGTGAAGCCGCAGGCCGACCGCCAGAAGCGGTGCGCGAGCGTTTGAAGACGGTTTACGGTGAGAAGTATCACGCCGAAATCGAGGCGCGCACCAATGATGACATTGTCGAGCTTGCAGGTCTGCTCAAAAACGGTGTGCCGATGGCGACGCCGGTGTTTGACGGCGCACGCGAGAAGGACGTGTCAGAAATGTTGACCCTGGCCGGACTGCACACGTCGGGCCAGAGTGATCTCTATGACGGCCGCACGGGTGAACAGTTCGATCGCAAGGTGACCGTTGGGTATATCTATATGCTCAAGCTGCACCACCTTGTGGATGACAAGATTCACGCGCGTTCGATTGGGCCATATTCGCTCGTCACGCAGCAGCCGCTGGGTGGTAAGGCGCAGTTCGGTGGCCAGCGCTTCGGTGAAATGGAGGTCTGGGCGCTGCAAGCTTATGGGGCCGCCTACACGTTGCAGGAAATGCTCACGGTGAAGTCGGATGACGTTGTCGGTCGCACCAAGGTGTATGAGGCCATCGTCAAGGGTGACGACAGCTTTGATGCCGGCATTCCCGAGAGCTTCAACGTGCTTGTCAAGGAAATGCGTTCGCTGGGACTCAACGTCGAATTGACCTCGTTTGACGCCATTGCCGAAGACGAAGCGCTGCCCGCCGCTGAGTAACCAAATCCTCCCTCCCCTTCAGGGGAGGGATCGAGGGTGGGGACTCTCCACCGTCACGAACATGAATGACTGCCCCACCCCAAACCCCTCCCCTGAATGGGAGGGGCTTACCAAGGGATCAAGACTATGAACGAACTGACAAATTTCGCCAATCCGATGGTAAAGCCGGAGACTTTTGACCAAATCCAGATCGGCATTGCCTCGCCCGAGCGCATCCGCTCATGGAGCTTTGGCGAGATCAAGAAGCCCGAGACGATCAACTATCGCACGTTCAAGCCTGAGCGCGATGGTCTGTTCTGCGCGCGCATCTTTGGCCCGATCAAGGATTATGAGTGCCTGTGCGGCAAATATAAGCGGATGAAGTATAAGGGCATCGTCTGCGAAAAATGCGGCGTGGAAGTCACCGTCTCCAAGGTGCGGCGCGAGCGCATGGGCCATATCGAACTGGCCGCCCCCGTCGCGCACATCTGGTTCTTGAAGTCATTGCCAAGCCGGATTGGCTTGTTGCTCGATATGCAGCTCAAGCAGCTTGAGCGCGTGCTCTATTTCGAAGCCTATATCGTCATTGAACCGGGCCTGACCGCGCTGGAAAAATTCCAGTTGCTCACCGAAGATCAACTGCTTGATGCGCAAGATGAATATGGCGAAGACGCTTTCTCGGCCGGCATTGGTGCCGAAGCCGTCCGCCGGATGCTCGAAGAGCTTGACCTTGAGGGTGAACGCGTTGCGCTGCTCGAAGAGCTTGCGACCACCAAGTCGGAACTCAAGCCCAAGAAGATCATCAAGCGCCTAAAGGTCGTTGAGAGCTTCATCGACTCTGGCAACCGCCCCGAGTGGATGATCCTTGAGGTCATTCCGGTCATCCCGCCCGAGTTGCGTCCGCTCGTGCCTCTCGACGGTGGCCGCTTTGCCACGTCGGACTTGAACGATCTGTATCGTCGCGTGATCAACCGGAACAACCGCTTGAAGCGGCTGATGGAGTTGCGCGCGCCGGACATTATCGTGCGCAACGAAAAGCGCATGTTGCAAGAGTCTGTCGATGCGCTGTTCGATAACGGTCGTCGTGGCCGGACGATCACAGGCGCGAACAAGCGCCCATTGAAGTCGCTGTCGGACATGCTCAAGGGCAAGCAGGGCCGCTTCCGCCAGAACCTGCTCGGCAAGCGCGTCGACTATTCAGGCCGTTCGGTCATCGTGACCGGGCCGGAACTCAAGCTGCACCAGTGCGGCTTGCCTAAGAAGATGGCCTTGGAACTGTTCAAGCCGTTCATCTACTCACGCCTTGATGCCAAGGGCCTCTCAATGACGCTCAAGCAGGCCAAGAAATGGGTTGAGAAAGAGCGCAAGGAAGTGTGGGACATTTTGGAAGAGGTGATCCGCGAGCATCCCGTTATGCTCAACCGCGCACCGACGCTCCACCGTTTGGGCATTCAGGCGTTCGAGCCGGTGCTGATTGAGGGCAAGGCGATCCAGCTTCACCCGCTGGTCTGTTCGGCATTCAATGCTGACTTTGATGGCGATCAGATGGCCGTCCACGTTCCGCTGAGCCTTGAAGCGCAGTTGGAAGCGCGCGTGCTGATGATGTCGACCAACAACATCCTCTCGCCCGCAAGCGGCAAACCGATCATCGTTCCGTCGCAGGATATGGTGCTCGGGCTTTATTATCTCACGATGATGAAGATCGGCGAACCTGGCGAGGGCATGTTGCTCGCCGATATGGCCGAAGTGCATCAGGCGCTCGATTCAAAGGCGGTAACGCTGCACGCCAAGATTATCAGCCGCGTGCCGCAGACCGACATTGACGGCGGCACCTATCTTAAGCGCGTGGAGACGACGCCTGGCCGCTTGCTGCTCGGCGAAACGCTGCCCAAGTCGCACAAGGTGCCATTTGAAATCATCAACCGCCTGCTCACCAAGAAAGAAATTGGCGATGTAATCGATCAGGTCTATCGTCACACGGGTCAGAAGGACACGGTGCTGTTTGCCGATGCGATTATGGGCCTTGGTTTCCGCCATGCGTTCAAGGCCGGGATTTCGTTCGGCAAGGATGACATGATTATTCCGGCGTCGAAGGAAAAGCTGGTCGAGGAAACGCGCGTTATCGTGCGCGATTTCGAGCAGCAGTATCAGGATGGACTCATCACCCAGCAAGAGAAGTATAACAAGGTGATTGATGCCTGGTCGGGCTGTGGTGATCGCGTTGCTGCGGAGATGATGAAGGAAATTTCGACGGTCAAACGCGGTGAAGACGACCGCGAACTGCCGATCAACGCGATTTACATGATGGCGCACTCGGGTGCCCGTGGCTCGGCCGCGCAGATCAAGCAGCTTGCCGGGATGCGCGGGCTGATGGCCAAGCCGTCGGGCGAGATCATCGAAACGCCAATCATCTCGAACTTCAAAGAAGGCCTCACCGTGTTGGAGTATTTCAACTCCACCCACGGCGCGCGGAAGGGCTTGGCTGACACCGCGCTCAAGACGGCGAACTCGGGCTATCTGACACGACGCTTGGTTGACGTTTCGCAAGACTGCACCGTGACCGAGATTGATTGCGGCACTGAGCGCGCGCTCGAAATGCGCGCTATCGTGCAAGGCGGATCGACGATTGCTTCGCTCGGCGAGCGCATCTTGGGCCGCACCACGGCTGAGGACATCATCGACACCAAGGACAATTCGGTTGTCATCCCGTCAGGTACGCTGCTCGATGAAGCCGACATCACCAAGATTGAGGCAATCGGTACGCAAGCGGTCAAAATCCGTTCACCGCTGATCTGTGAAACGCGGATGGGTGTGTGCACCAAATGCTATGGCCGTGATCTCGCGCGCGGCACGCCGGTCAACATTGGCGAAGCGGTTGGCGTTATTGCTGCACAATCGATCGGTGAGCCGGGAACGCAGCTCACCATGCGCACGTTCCACATCGGCGGTGCAGCGCAGCTCAATGAGCAATCGAGCTTGGATGCCATCGCGGATGGTATTCTCGAATACCGCGAGCTACGCACGATCAAAGACCGCAACAACCGTATTGTGTCGCTCTCGCGGCAGGGTGAAATTGCGATCATCGATCCGGAAGGGCGCGAGCGCGCAGTGCATCGCTTGCCTTATGGGGCGTATGTGCTGTTTGCCGACAAGGCACCAGTGGCCAAGGGCGCACGGATTGCCGAATGGGATCCGTTCACCATGCCAGTGATCACCGAAAATCCAGGTATCGTGAAATATCAGGATTTGATCGAAGGGCAGACACTGACCGAGCAGGTCGATGAAGCCACTGGTATCGCGCAGAAAATCGTCAGCGAATATCGCGGCTCGCGTTCAAAGGTTGATCTGCGTCCGCGCATGACCTTGCTTGATGAGCAATCGGGCGAAGCTGGTCGCTACATGCTCGCCGTTGGCACGATGCTTTCGGTTGAGGATGGTGCCACGGTGCAAGGCGGCGATGTGCTCGCGCGTGTGTCGCGTGAAGCCGCCAAGACGCGCGACATCACCGGCGGTTTGCCACGCGTTGCCGAGTTGTTCGAAGCGCGCATTCCGAAGGAAAATGCGATCATTGCCAAGGCCTCGGGCCGCGTTGTGTTTGGCAAGGATTATAAGGCCAAGCGCAAGATCGGCATTCAGCCTGAAGATGGCGGCGAGATGGTCGAATATCTCGTGTCGAAATCGAAGGTGATCGACGTGCAGGAAGGCGATTATGTCAAACGCGGCGATAACCTGATCGGTGGTTCGCCAAACCCGCATGACATTCTTGAAGTGATGGGCATCGAGCCGCTCGCTGAGTATATCGTCGCGGAAATTCAGGAGGTCTATCGTCTGCAAGGCGTGAAGATCAACGACAAGCATATCGAAACGATCGTCCGTCAGATGCTGCAAAAGGTCGAGATCACCGCCTCCGGCGACACCACTTTGCTCGTGGGCGAACAGGTTGACCGTGAGGAGATGCTCGAAATTAACGCCAAAGCGGAGGAGAATGGTGGGCGTCCAGCCGAGGGCAAACCGATCCTCTTGGGCATCACCAAGGCGAGCTTGCAAACGCGCAGCTTCATTTCCGCTGCATCGTTCCAAGAAACAACGCGCGTGCTCACCGAAGCCTCGGTGCAGGGCAAGAAGGATACGTTGGTTGGCCTTAAAGAGAACGTCATCGTTGGTCGGCTGATCCCGGCAGGCACGGGCGCAGGCATGAACCGGCTGCGGATTGCCGCAACATCGCGCGATGCGGCGCTTCGGGCGCAGCAGCGGGCGTGGCAAGCCTCGCTCGCTCCGGCGCCCAAAAAGGAACTGGTCGAAGACGAAGGCTAGGTGCCAACGCGTTTGTGGCTCACTCTCACCCTCAGCCCTGCGGCAGAATCGGGCGGGAGTGAGCGCGGACCGCGCCTGTAAAATCACCAAGATGGGTGATCGTTTACATATTTGGTTAAGCCGAAATTAACCATAATGTTATAGTTAATGAGGTCATAATTCTCCTATATGGATTTTGGCGTGCTGGCGTTTCGACGGTGCAGCGCGCATTTCCAGCGCATCACCGGTGCGAATCATTCACATCGGCACGGAGATGAAGGGGTTTATGATGCGTTGGGATTTGTCGAAAATGGCCGTGCGCGGGCTTGCCGCAACGGGCCTTGTGTTGGGTGCAGCGGGCGCGCAGGCCAGCACCTGTATCGGAACATGCGGTACCTCTGGTGCGAATGGCGTTGTCGGGCTTTCAGGGTCGGGCAACAGCACCTATCAATACATCAGCACCGCGAGTGGGGTGGATGGTGCGGGGCAAATCGCGGGTGTTGGCGGCAGCAACGGCTCGCAGTTAACCTCAAGCGTATTCACTGCCGCTGCAAACGATCCGCTGACCTTCTTGTTTGACTATGTCACCAGCGATGGAGCAGGTTGGGCCGATTATGCGTGGGCTGAACTCAAAACGGCGGCAGGCGCGCACGTCGCTTGGCTGTTTACCGCCCGCACCGAGCCCACCGGCGACACCAGCCCCGGTTTCGGTTTGCCATCGGATGCCTCAACGCTGACGCCAGCCGCTTCGGCGATTCACAGTGGCACCCAATGGTCGCCCCTCGCCGAAAGCTCGGGTGCATGTTACGCCAGTGGTTGCGGCAACACCGGCTGGATTAAGTCGAACTATACCATTGCTGCGGCCGGATCTTACGAAGTGGTCTATGGCGTCACCAATTGGGGTGATCGTCTCTATCAATCGGGTCTCGCCTTTGATGCGCTTGCGGTCAATGGCACCGCAGTTCCGATTGCCGGCGTTCCGGAGCCGGCCACTTGGGCGATGATGTTGATCGGTTTCGGACTCATTGGCGGGGCGATGCGTCAACGGCGTAACACAATAAACATTCGTTACGCTTAAGCGTTTCTTGGGCCGTCTCTCCGCCTAACCCCACTCGTGCCCGTCACACGGGTGGGGTTTTCTTTGAGCGGGGTTTTGTTTTGTCGGGCGTTCGGATATGCCCGTGCCATGAAAACAGAAGAACTGCGCGTCGCCCTGTTTAGTGGCAATTACAATTATGTGCGCGACGGTGCCAATCAGGCGCTCAACCGGTTGGTCGATTATCTGTTGCGTCAGGGCGTTGCGGTGCGGGTCTATTCGCCAACGACGAAAACGCCCGCCTTCGAGCCGGTGGGCGATCTGATCAGCACCCCGTCATTCGCGTTTCCGGGTCGGCCCGAATATCAGGTGCCGCTCGGCATATCCTGGCGCGTCCGTAAGGACTTGGACGCCTTCAAGCCCAACATGATTCATGTGTCCAGCCCCGAAATTCTGGGCCACGCCGCGCTCGACTATGCACGAAAACGCAACCTGCCCGTTGTGGCGTCGATGCACACGCGTTTTGACACCTATCTGCGCTATTATGGTCTCGCGTTTCTCGAGCCGGCGGTCACGGTGATGATGCGACGCTTCTACCGCCGCTGCGATGCGGTGGTTGCGCCTTCGGAATCAATGGCGCAGGTGCTGCGCAGCGTGCGCATGGGCTACGACATCGGCATTTGGACACGCGGGATTGACCGCACCGTCTTCACGCCGCACGCCCGCGATTTGGCGTGGCGGCGCGCGCTCGGCATCGCCGACGATGATGTCGTGATCGGCTATATTGGTCGACTTGTGATGGAGAAGGGCCTCGATGTCTTTTCCGACACGATTGACCGACTGACCAAGGCGGGCATCAGCCACAAAGTGTTGATCGTGGGAGAAGGACCCGCGCGTGAATGGTTCGCGGCACGGCTTCCCCACGCGGTGTTCACCGGGTTTCTCATGAAGGGCGAATTGGGGCGCGCAGTGGCGTCGATGGATGTGTTGTTCAACCCCTCGGTGACTGAAGCCTTTGGCAATGTCACCAACGAAGCGATGTCGTGCCGCGTGCCGGTGGTTGCAGCGCTGGCCACAGGGAGTTCGTCGCTCGTGCATGATGGCGACACGGGGCGGCTCATCACCCCTGGTGCGGTCTCCGAATTTGCTGAAGCTCTGGCCGACTATTGCATCTACCCTACATTGCGCGCCAAACACGGTGCCGCAGGCGAAATGGCCACCGCTAAATATGATTGGGATCACGTCAATCAGGCGATGATCGACACCTATTTGCGCATTTGCGACAACCACGCGCGCGGACTCAGCCCGCCGCGCCCCGGCCCTTGGGGCTTCGAGTGATGATCCGCGCGTGATATGAGCAACGCAGCACCGCTTGCTGATCGTCTACGACCGACTGCGCTCAGCGAGGTGATCGGGCAGGAGCATATCACGGGGCCAGACGGTGCCATTGGCCGCATGGTGGCGGCGGGCAAGCTGGCCTCACTCATTCTATGGGGGCCACCGGGCACGGGGAAAACGAGCATCGCGCGGCTGTTGGCAGATGCTGTGGGACTCAGGTTTGTCGCGCTCTCCGCTGTTTTTTCGGGCGTCGCCGATCTCAAAAAGGCTTTTGCCGAGGCGACCGTGTTTGCCCAAGGCGATTTGAGTCTGCCCGCGCAACGCACGCTGTTGTTCGTTGACGAAATTCATAGGTTCAATCGCGCGCAACAGGACGGCTTTCTGCCCTATGTCGAGAATGGCACGATTACGCTGGTCGGGGCCACCACCGAGAATCCGTCTTTCGAGCTCAATGCCGCGCTGCTCAGTCGCGCACAAGTTTTGGTGCTTCATCGGCTCGATCCGGTCGCGCTTGAGCAGTTGCTGGCGCGTGCTGAAACGCTCATGCAGCGCACCCTGCCGCTTACGTCGGATGCGCGCGCCGCGCTGATCGCCTCGGCCGATGGCGATGGCCGCTTTCTGCTCAATCAGGTTGAACTTCTGTTCTCGGTCAAGATCACGTCGCCGCTTGATCCCACCGGCCTTGCCGCGCTGCTTCAGCGCCGGATGCCGGTGTATGATAAGGATCGAGAGGGGCATTACAGCCTGATATCAGCGCTGCACAAGGCGTTGCGCGGTTCGGACGCACAGGCTGCGCTCTACTATCTCGCGCGGATGCTGGTGGCAGGCGAGGAACCGCTCTATGTGCTGCGCCGCCTCGTGCGTTTTGCCAGCGAGGATGTCGGCTTGGCCGATCCGCAAGCGCTGGTGCAATGCCTTGCTGCCAAAGACGCCTATGATTTTCTCGGCAGCCCCGAGGGCGAACTCGCGATTGTGCAAGCCTGCCTCTATCTCGCCACCGCGCCCAAATCGAATGCCGCGTATAAAGCGCAGAAAGCCGCATGGCGCACAGCGCAGGATACCGGCTCGCTGATGCCGCCTGCCCATATTCTCAACGCCCCAACCAAGCTGATGAAAGACGTGGGGTATGGCAAAGGCTACACCTACGATCCCGACACTGTTGACGGCTTTTCTGGCGACAATTATTGGCCAGAGGGCATGGCCGCGCAAACGCTCTACACGCCAAGTCCGCGCGGGTTTGAGAGCAAGATTGCCGAACGCCTTGCGCATTGGGCGGGGCTCCGCGCCAAGCTCATGCGCAGCGACACTGCCGTCTGAGCGCCATCGGCCACACCGCGCCGCGGGCGCGCAACAAGCCACGCCGCGCCGGGGGCGCATAGCAAGGCTCAGCACATTTCAGATTATGCTAGACGATCTTAACCCATTGTCGCTATGGGGGCTGGACGCGCAGCTTTGACGCCAGCGCCGGCTTAGCTCAGTTGGTAGAGCACCTGATTTGTAATCAGGGGGTCACGAGTTCGAATCTTGTAGCCGGCACCAGTTTTATCCCAGAATTTAGCCATTTCTGTTTTTTGCAAAAACGGCCTGAACCTCTAAAATCAATCCACGTAATCGCCACGTAATCACTTTTCAGGTTCACACACCCAGATTCGGCAGATCGACTGACGTGACCCCCTGATTTTCCTCCAGAAGTGATTAGAGTTCGACCATGAAGGAAGGACTGATTATGAAGCGTTCACGATTCACCGAGGAACAGATTATTGCCGTGTTGAAGGAGGGTGAGGCAGGCGCGAAGACGGCTGATCTTGCCCGCAAGCACGGCATATCGGAGGCGACACTTTACAACTGGAGAGCGAAGTATGGCGGTCTAGAGGTGTCGGAAGCAAAGCGACTTCGGACGCTGGAATGAGACGCAGCCCATGTGCTGGGGGCACATGGGAACGTCGAATGAGAACAACCGTCTGAAGCGTTTGTTGGCGGATGCGATGCTCGACAGCCCGACGCAGCCCATGATCCGGGGGATCATGGGACCGTGGGCTATGCTTAAGGAGATTGGGGCAAAAAAGTGGTGACGCCTGCGGCAAAGCGGCAGGCGGTGAACCATCTTCAGGCGACATTCGAAGTTAGTCAGCGCCGCGCCTGCGATGTTCTGGGCGTAGATCGGACGTTGATCCGCTATCAGTCGCGCCGTGCCGATGACGCAGCGCTGCGTGAGAAGCTGCGCGATCTTGCGCATCAGCGCCGCCGATTTGGCTATCGTCGTCTTCATATTCTGCTCAGGCGCGACGGCGTCATAATCAACCGGAAGAAGACCCAGCGGTTGTATCGTGAAGAGGGGCTGACTGTTCGCCGACGCAAAGGGCGCAAACGTGCTGTTGGTGCGCGGTCACCGGCTCCCGTGTTAGCGCAACCTAACCAGCGCTGGAGCCTTGACTTCGTTCACGACCAGATGGTCACAGGCCGTCGGTTCCGCGTGCTCAACGTCGTTGATGATGTGACACGGGAATGTTTGGCGGCGATCCCCGACAGCGGGGCGGCGCAGTATGCGGGGCATGCTGCCAAAGCCGAGGCATCTCTGGCAAAAGGGTGGTGCGTGAGTTGACCGATCTCATCGCCTTACGCGGTAAGCCGAAGATGATTGTCAGTGATACCGACCGTTCGCAATGATCCGGGGGATCATTGCAGGGAGGAACCGAACTGACCTCGAACGCGGTGCTTGAGTGGTGTGGCGCGGCCAAAATCGACTGGCATTACACAGCCCCAGGTAAGCCGACGCAGAATGCATTTGTCGAGAGCTTCAACGGGCGGATGCGTGATGAACTGCTCAACGAGACGCTGTTTGCCAGTATCGCCCATGCACGTGAAAAGATCGCGCATTGGGTTTATGACTACAACAACGACCGGCCCCATTCTGCGCTTGATTATGCCACCCCGGTGGCATTCGCTGCTCAACTGAAAAAGCAAGGGGCCGCTGCGCTGCGCATAGCCGGTGGCTACGCTACGCAGCCCCTTGCTTCACTCGCGCACATGCGCAACAACGACGAACCGACTCTAATCGCAACTGGATGAAAGTTGGGGGTCACGTCAAACATCATCTTCCTCGTCATCGGCTATGTCCGTCGCTGGAGTTCGACCGATAGTGATCGCGGTGGTGGACGACCGATCAGCCCCGTCAGCATTGCCTTCCATGATGGTGCCTTGCTGATGATCATCGCCACCGATTGGCACGTCATGCTCGGGGCGGACATAGCCACGATCAATCCGCACATGACCATCACTGGCGATGGCGATGAACACGCCTGCCCGCGCTACATCTTCTGGCACATAGGTCGTCGGACGGTTGACGAATGGGGCCATCGCTTCTTCGAGTTCCCCAAGGCGCGTGTCGACCTCATCGGGCAGATCATCACCACCGTCATATTCAGCAGTCAATGCGTCGAACTCTGCCGCTAG
>Ga0209067_10001482_pt1 | contig 14416 bp, 11 predicted proteins | sample ColStrG_CSR_2013_FD_187199 | JGI IMG/M metagenome (GOLD analysis project Ga0209067, IMG submission 187199) | Freshwater sediment microbial communities in response to fracking from Pennsylvania, USA - Cold Stream Run_MetaG_CSR_2013 (SPAdes)... | ecosystem: Environmental > Aquatic > Freshwater >... | reverse complement strand
GCATACTATCCTTCCCCATTTGCTGCGGAGGACCGTGAAAGTCGCCGTGGTGGGCTGCGGCGGAACTGGGAGTGCGGTCGTCAGCGGGCTACCGCACCTTCACCAGGCGCTCCTTGCGTATGGACATCCATCAGGCCTGTCTGTCACGGTAATGGACGGGGATCGGATTTCGCCGACTAACTGCGTCCGTCAACCGTTCTCGGCAAGCGAGATCGGGTTGTTCAAGTCCGTAGTCCTTATCAATCGGTTGAACCTGTTCTGGGGCCTGGAGTGGGAAGCAGTTCCACACCACGTCAACGCGAGCCACGACCTACGCAATGATTTCGATCTGGTGATCGGCTGTGTAGACTCGCGCGTCGCGAGAGCGAAGATTCACGAGACGGTTACCGGTTCTTGGTGCGGAATCCCGTACTGGCTGGACATAGGCAACAACGCAGACAGCGGCCAGTTCGTGCTGGGACAGCCCTTGAACCGCCTCAACAAGCATAAGGCGGACCGGCTACGGGCAGTTTCAGAGCTCTTCCCTGAAATTATCGATCCCGCGCTCGATGATGATTCACAACCAAGCTGCAGCGCGGCTGAGGCGCTTGAACGGCAATTATATTAGCGAGGGCACGTATGTGTATGATACAGGCTACGTGTTCATGGGCACTCCGTACACATGCACACGCAGAAATCCTATGCGTATGTTGGGAGACCGCCTTTAACCGGGGCAGTTGAGGCGGGTCCGGACGCTTGGAGGCACGCCACGGTCGTGAGCCTTGACTGCTATCCGCCAATGGCGGATAATTGAGGCACGTGGAGCTGATCGAAACTTCCACCTTTACGAGGCAGATGACGGCTTTGCTCAGCGATGAAGAATACGGGGAATTTCAGTCCCGGCTGGCAGCGAATCCAGGTCTCGGTGCTCTCATCAAGGGTGGTGGCGGAATACGAAAGATTCGCGTGGCGATTGGTTCGCGCGGTAAGCGCGGGGGTGCCCGCATCATTTACTACTGGGCGGTCCGAAAAGACTTGATCCTACTGCTCTATGCATACCCCAAGAATGTGTCGGCTGATCTGACCCCAAGGCAGGTGGCGCAACTCGCCAAGGTCGTCAAGGAGGAGTTCCGCGGTGAAAGCTAAGATGTTCGAAGAACTGCTGGAAAGCGTGCGCGAAGGCGGAGCGATTCTGCGTGGTCAGAGGAAAGCGGCGCGCCGGTTTGAACTCCAGTCTTCCGGGATACGGGCGATTCGCGAACGAACCAGCCTATCGCAGTCGGAGTTCGCACACCTGATGGGTGTCAGCGTGAAGACGCTTCAAAACTGGGAGCAGGACCGGCGCCATCCAACCGGGCCGGCAGCTGCCCTATTGAGGATCATCGCGTACGAGCCACAGCTAGCGGTGAAGGCAATTCACCGGACATAGAGGATTCAGAAGCCCGGGCCGCCATAGCCGAATCAAGTCGGAAACAGAGCTTTGTTGAATTGGGGGCTCTGCCCCCAAACCCCCGGAATTTACCGCTTTTCGGGCCAGAATGGCTGTTTTGGTTCGACTACAATAGAGACACTTGAGCGGAGGATAGGGCTCCGCAGGAATGCGACCCGAGCGCCGACTCAAGCGCCGGAATGGCAGGGGCGGCTTCGGCCGCCCCGGATCTCAAATCAGACCCGCCGATCCATAACTTATCGCGGCCGAAAAACTGGTCTCGACAACGGAGGCCACTTTGGACGTAAAGCATGGAGACCCACAGACTGCACGAAGAACTGTTGAATCGTGAGGTGAGGGTGCTCGTCGTTGGGTGCGGCGGGACAGGCAGCAGTATCATTGGCGGGCTTCCCTACCTCCACCAGGCGATGCTCGTTCACGGGCACCCTTATGGATTGCATGTCACCGCGATGGACGGCGACACTGTTTCGCCCTTCAATTGTGTCCGCCAACCTTTCAGCCGGGGAGAGATCGGCTTGTTTAAGGGGATTGTCTTGGTGAACCGGATCAACCTCTTCTGGGGAGTGAACTGGAAAGCCATTCCGCGCGCGCTCACTGCACAAACGCTTGCGGCGTCTTATGCCGGCTACGGCGAACCGACTTTGCGCCCGGACATCGTGGTGGGTTGTGTGGACACGCGGGCGGCACGCGCCATCATCGCCAAGAGCACTGCGGGCATCAGTGCCGTGGGCTACTGGCTCGATCTCGGCAATAGCCATTCGAGTGGACAATTCGTGCTGGGTGAGCCTCAGAACTCGAGGAACAAGCGTTCGCGGACGCGCTTGAGAACAGTGGCTGATCTTTACCCGGAAATCGTCGATCCGGCCTTCGATGATGACAACGAGCCAAGCTGCAGTGCGATTGAGGCGCTTGAGAGGCAGGAATGCTTCGTTAACACCGTGCTGGCGCAGCACGCCCTGGCATTGCTCGCTCGGTTGTTCAGGTACGGTCAAATATCCCATCATGGCGGCTTTGTGGACGTCGCGACTTCGCGGTCAGTACCGCTCGCGGTTGATCCATTGCTCTGGCACCGGGTCAGAAAACGGGCCAGTGTGAAGCTTTTCAATGCCGGTCGGCGGCGGTAAGGAGCGGCTCGGCGCAAACTCAAGGGCGTATCTGTTCGCGCCGCCGTAGTCGCGGCTGATCTCGCTCCGCTGGCGCTATGGAAGAGTGTGCCGCAAAGCATCCAGAGCTCGATCGGTAAACGCTGGGGGACTCTCGGCGGGGTCATGACCGCCATGGATCGGTCGCAGGCAATTCCACGGGTCGCAACTCTACGGTCCTATGGATTGTGATCGGTAGACACCGCGGCATTACTCATAGTGTGACGGCTGTCGCATTGCCCCGCCTTAGCGAATTTATTGGACAGAAACGGTGACGCGAATGGGCATGTATGGGCCGCTTGAAGATAGATTTAAATCCACCGGATAATTGAACGGCCCCATCTGATCCGGCACTCGCGCGTTGATCTGTACAACGCCCGCCACCGTGCCGGGAGCTGAGCCAGCATACAGGACATCAGCCGGCCAACCAAAGAAGCTGACCTTTACCGGCGCAACGGTCGCGCTTATCAAATTCGCTGGGGTCACCGTTCCATCGGGGACGGACGGCCGAATCGCTCCAAGCCCCGTGACCCAAAATGTGATGACCGAGCCTCGCTTGGCCCGATTCGTCGGACTGTTGACCGACTGATCTTCGTTTAGGACGAACGCGAGATTCGTTATCCCGGACTGGAAGATCCCAGGCGCAACATCTACAAACGGCAGTTCGACGGGGTCCGTCTTCACGCCGTCTCGCTCCACCTGCACTTCAACTGTGGATCGCGGCGACAGTTCGAAAGGAACGACCGCGCTCAATCGATCTTCGCTGATCATCAGAAGCGGCGCCGGGATATTGTCAAACAGCACGCGGACGCCGCCCAATTCGGAACCGAACGTGCCCGACGGTCCGGGTATGGCCTGTTGCGGCACCGAGGGGCCAAGACCGGTGCCGTACAGGGTCACCAGTTCGCCGGGCGATAGAGTGGCGGACCACCCACTCGCGGCGTTCGCGACGCACTGCAAGTGAATGCCTGGGGAACGTTCGGAGTCAACTCCGGCGATCAGCGCACCACCGCCCTGATTGTTGATTCCGATCAGACGCAACTCATGGGCGCCGCGTGTCCCGCGGTATCTTAGTGCGACGGGAGACGCACTGCCGGAGCCGTCGACGTAGGTGGCGAAGGTTTCCGCTGGGAATTGGGGATCGAGCCGCACAAAAAATGCGGATGACATTGTGGGACTGCCCGAAGCTGCGAGCGTACTGAAAGGCGTGTTGTTGCATCGAACCGGAGCGTCTACGCTTGTCGGAAAATCCGCGTCATAGGTCCAGCCGTTCACCAGTGCTCGCGACTGGGCATCCACCGAAATGGAGGTCCCCGCACTTTGCTGGCTGCCGCCCAGGTAAGTGGAATACTCGAGTGACGAACCGTCTGCGCTCAAAACCGTCACGAAGGCGATTGAATGCATTAGCCCGATCTCTTTCTGTAGCGCGCCGGCCGTGACTGGATAGTCCTGCGAGCAGGTGGCGCCCGTCAGGAAGGCGCGGCCCGTTCCATCCACAGCAATCGATGCCGGCTCGTCGTTGCAACTCCCGGTGGGCCGGGCTGCATACAACACTTTCGTTCCATCGGAATTCAATTTCAAAACAAATGCGTCGTAATAGTAGCCCTTGCCCGGCGGTCGAGTATCCAATGAGCCCGCCGTGACCAGGAAATCGTTGGCGGCGGTGCTACCCACGACGTAGACATTGCCTTGCTGGTCCAGGGCAATACCACGCGCTTGGCTTGAGTTCGATCCAGGCAAATAACTGGCATAAATCAGCCGGTCACCCCTGTCGCCGAGTTTCAGGATCGCTGCCGAAGTGGACGGTCCGGGGTTGATCGCGCCCGGCGTGGTGGACACTCCTGAGCTATCGGGACCGCCAGCTATGTATGCCACGCCCGCCCCATCTACGGTGATGGCGCCGACCTGACGCATACCGGGCAATCGGGTGGAGTACAGCAGCGATGTCCCGGAAGGGTTGAGCTTGGTGACAAAGGCAGTCGCTTGAGAATCGGCCGCCAGACGGTTAGTGGTGAGCGGGAAATCGCTCGATGCCGTAAAGCCGCCAACGTAAGCATTGCCGGCCGAATCGACCGCTATCGCGTAAGGGAGGTCTTCGCTATTGCCGCCGAGATAGGTGGCATATACAAGCCGGCCATTCCGATCGACCTTGGCCACAAAGCCATCCTTGCAGCTATACAAAAAGATGCCGCCATCCCCGCCATGGCACACTGCGGCATGGTATTGGCTTTGAAATACCCCCGCGGTTATCGGCAAATCTGCCGAACCGATATTCCCGGTGACGTAGATGGCACCCGAAGCGTCGACGGCAGTGGCAGTGATTTGAGAATTCGGCAGCGATTCGAGCGTGCGGATCGAACCGGCACACAACACGGGCAGGATCAGGATGAGAGGTGACCGAAACATCGGGTGCTCCTGTGTAAGGGACGCGGGTGTCTTAATTGTATCAGGGTATTGTATTGGGGCTCAGAGCCTGCCGGCAAAGCACCCCCGGCTCCCAACCACCACTTGGCCGTATCATGCCTTTGCTGACCTCTGGCAGGTCACCCTGCCGAAGGTCGCCCACATTTTGTGAATCTCGCCCGCAGCCGCGGTCAACGCCAACAGACTGGTGCTGCGGTCACCGGAGGTCACCATAAGGACGGCACCAAACTGGTTTCAGGAAGAAGAGGTCGCGACGTGAGTTCAGATCGCGAATCCGACCTGCCGCTCGTGCGAATGAGGCGGCGCGATAACGGCCGCGTCGAATGCGTCCCGGTCGCCGATGAAAACCACCTGTTCCATCCCACGCGTCAGCGCCGTGTATATCAGAGTGCGATCCAGTAAGCGGTTCTTTACCATGGGCACGATCACCCTTTTGAACTGGCTGCCCTGCGCTTTGTGGACCGTGATGGCATAGGCTAAGTCGATGCGATGGAGGTCCTCCTCGGGGATCTCCTTGCGCGCACCATCGAGACAGCACAGCAGGGAGCGTCTCCCGTTCGAGCTCAGGATGCACTCGATTGTGCCCAACGAGCCGTTCCAAAGCTCTTTCTGGTAATCGTTCACCAGATAAATGATGGGATCGCCCTCGGCGAACCCCCATCCTTCCAGCTCCGGTTTCATAGGGGACGCCATCGCGTGCAAGGTCGCATTGATACTCCTGACCCCGCTTGCCCCTCGCTTGGTCATGGCGAGGACTTGCGCATCATCACATCCGCGCCACTCCGTAAGGACACCGAGGATGTGATCCATGACATCGCCATCGCCGGCCTCGATAAAGCTGACGCCGGCACACAAACCGGCAAACGCCGACAGGGGCGGCACAATACCGTGCCGGATCTCGCGTGCGATCTGCGGGATGCCGCTCGATTGCGCCTGCCGATGGACCTCAACAAGCTCGACTTTGGGAATGTTCGGGCTGTCGGCAAGGACGTGAAACACGAGACCGAAGCCGATCGGCGGCAGTTGATATGGGTCGCCAACCAGCAGTAAACGAGCGCGAACCGGAAGTGCCCGGACAATGCTGTACATCACCGTCAGGTCCAGCATGGAGGACTCATCAATGATGACCAGCGCCTCGCTTTCCGGATCGACACTTCCTTGCTCCGCCGCACGCAGGAAGGCGGCTATGGTTGATGCCGGGCGTCCGGTCGCCTCGCGCATGCGTTGAGCAGCGCGCCCGCTGAGAGCCATCTGGAGAACCGGCACTCCGACTTGTTCCGCGATCCGGTGGATCACCTGGAGTACCGTTGTTTTGCCGGTCCCAGCTCCGCCGGTGAGAACGCTGAGCGGCTGATGGAGTGCCATCGCTACAGCCGCCCGCTGGCCAGCGCTCAGGCGCACCTGCGAACTATTCTCAAACTCGGCTATCGCCCCGGCAATGATCGACGGCAGGTTGATCGAAAACAGATTTCGTTCCGGTCCGGGAACGCCCGCGAGCAATTCGCGGAGACGGTTCGCGATGGCCTTTTCCATTACGGCGGCCCCGAGAGGCTGGTAACCATCCCCGGCATCGACGATGGCGTGCTCGCGCAGTGCGCGGTCCACGGCCGCGCGCGCAACGCCGAGGCTGCACATCCCCATCGCGCCGCACAGTCCATCCAAGAGCATTTCACGCGCCGTCAGCGTGTGCTTGGCGTCGAGCCGGCGATATAGGTAGGCTTCGACCGCCGCGACCTGCCGCCGCGGGTCGTCCAGAGCTACACCCAAGGAACGCGACATCCGGTCCACCTTCTCCCAGTCCGCGAAGGCCAGCATCCGGTATGGGTTCTCCCGGAGTTTGGTAAGCGCCTCCTCGGGCCAGATCTTGCGAACCCTATTTGCCAAGCGGATGTCGAAGCCATGGTCATCGAGAAACGAAACGACGCTGGCCTCCTCGGCCACCGCGCGCCATGCCTCCACAAGCTTCTGTGCACTTTCCACGGAGAGCACATCTGCCAGCCTGTCGACATTGCCCTGGCTCAGCACGGTGTGGAGATCCGGCCCAAACTTCGTCCACAAACGGGTGGCTTTGGCCTTCCCAATCCCAAGGCCGTCAAAGGCCGGATTCTTTAAGAGGAAGTCGATGATGAGCCTGCCCGTTGGTTGGACGAGCGAGGCCTGTTCCACGTGCACCTGATCGCCGTATGTCGGATGGCGCTGGATCTCACCTTCGATCGACCATACTTCTCCTGCGACAGGGGCACGGAAGATGCGGTCGCGGTTGGCGACAAAGCGCAGCGGCGCTCCCGTGTCATCCCGTCCGGAAAAGATCGCCCCTCCGCTGGCGCCCGGATACACGGTCGAAATGGTCACTGTCGCAGAGATTCTCACGGGATGATCCGCCGACCCGCTTTGAGGACATCGTCCTCGATCAGCTTGTAGCGAGTCAGCTTTTGCTCGGCTGCTGCCAGCCACTTGCGCAGTTCCTCGGCCTCCGCTTTAACGCTGGCCAGTTGCTGCTCAAGTTGAAGGATGCGGCGGTCTTTGACCTCCAGTTGCCGTTCAGCGCGGGCAAGACCTGCGGTCGGTTCCGTACTCCCAACGGAGCCTCCGGCAAATTCGGCAAGCAGTCGCTTCACGCCAGCATTGGTGTAGAAGACGTTGCGGAGCACTCCACAGGCTTCGGCAATCGCGGTGATGTTGGGCCGGCCGTCTTCAAGCGGCAGCGGTTGACTGGCCGCCTTGAGGCCGGCGAGATAGCTGCGGACCTTTGCCAGATTCTCCTCGCCCCGCTCCCGGCCGGATAGTCGATTGATCTTCATGCCTGGCTACCACCTTCAGCAGAGCGTGCTCGCGGGATGCGGCTGATCTCCTCGCGAAGCGACGCGTTCTGCCGCTCATAAGCCGTCATACGATCCGCTCTTTCCCTCTCCTCCAAAACCTGCTGCCCCATGCGGTTGATTTCCAGAGCGAGCAACCGGTTCTGGTTTCGGAGCCCTTCGACCTCATTCCGTAGCTCCGCAATCTTCTCCAGGTTCGAGTCGGGGCCGGTCGCCACACGCTGGCGTTTCTGCTTGAGTTCCTCAAAACGCTCATTGATTTCGGGAAATGCCCACGCACCGCCGGGCAACTTCCGGACAACGGTATTGATGTTGACGTCCGCTTCCCGGGCCAGTGCCGTCTTGCTCCAATTAAATCCGGGGCCCACCACGACGGTGTGGCCGCTCTCCATCCGGTCCAGCGCTTCGAGCAACTTCAATCGGGTCTTGACGGGGCGGTTCACGTGATACCGGCGTAAGCCGACAAGCTTCTTTTCCGACGTTTTCATCCCAAGCTCCGCAGAATCGCGCTGCTCGCTGCGTGAATGTCCCGCAGAGCTTTCTGGTAAGGCTCCGCTCGTGGCTTCTGCCCCATCAGATCCTCACAGTCATGTTTTACTTTTTCCCAGTGAGGCTTGTGTTCCAGCGTGATAATCGAGTTGGAACATGCACCCGGATTACAGTGCTTGAGAATTGGCTGATCCCCATCGGTGCAAAGCGCGGATTCCGTGTGGAACCAGCAGAAGTTGGACGCCGCACAGGGGTAGATACGCTGCCCCGCTTCCACCAGGTCCAGAATCATTCTTTTTCGTAGATGGTCGCCGGCTTCGCCACGAAAGTCCTTCTCTAAGCGGCCTTCCGCAATCGCTTGGTCTACTTTTTTCCTCAGCCGAACCCCGCCGGGGCCGGCTAGTTGATCCGCGCACAACGCTTTGTCGAAACTCTCGAATGAGACCCTTTCCGTTTCCTCCTCCATTAGCATCCACAGCTCCAAGTCATTGCCGACGTAATAGTCCGTCATCGAGAGGGAGATGTGCTTGAAATGTTCCTTCAGAGCGAGCAGGTTCGTCGTATCGTACCTCGCGACATACCTCGCAAACGTGCGCCGGAACATGTGGGGATGAATGTGAAAAGCCCGCCCGCTTGAGCCCTTCAGGCCGATCATGGCCATGTAGAGCGTCAATCTCCGTAGGATCGTGGGCTCCGCCAAAGGAGCCCGGGTGGTGTACCGCCCATACTTAGAGGGTATCGGCAACCATAGATACGAAACCCGTGCTCGTCGCCGTACTTTCCGACCCAGTCGTTCCAAGACATGGACGGCCTTTGCGCAAACCGGTCCCCCCAACCACTTTGCCTTTCGACCATCGGGCACGCCTTGCATCTTGAAAACCCGGCTGTGCAGCCACACCAAGTCCGGCTGCCCTGGCACGATTTCCGTTTGGCAGCAGCCTTCTCGCAATGAGAGCAGCTCACTGAGGCGCATGCCGGTTGCGAATGCAATCAGCACGAAGCAGGCGGTTTGGAGGTGGGACAACTCCGTGCTCAATCGCCGAAGGGACCGCGCACCCTTTTCGAGCCGTGTGCCACCGAGCGGATATGCCGCCGGTGAGAGCCGGCGCAAGCACCGCGTGCCGAAATACAGAACGTGATCCGGACCCATGCGGCTCCGGATCGCCTCCACCTCGTCGGACGCGTCCAGTAGATAATCGGCAAAATACTCCACATACTGAAGCGACGCCCGCACCAGCGGGCCGAGGATCTCTTCGGGAATGATCTCAGTTTTGCTCCCAAACGAACGAGGCTCCTTCCCAGCGATCTCGGCGGCTGACTCGCCCTGCAATGGGTCAATCACCAACCCGTCCTTTGTGACGCCCCTATATTGAAAGAGTTTCTGCAGAATCTGGACATGCTTGTATTTCCAGGACCTGGTGGCATTGGAAGACAACAGCTTCTGAATGTAGTCCTCGCAATGATGAGGCAACACGTCCTTGAACCGAAGGACGGGACTGGAACAACTCGCCAAGTACGCGACGAAGGGTTTTAAAGCACGGAATAGATTCCGCAGACTTGCCGGCGCATGAGCTGGCTCGTCGATCGGATGCCAGCGCAAGGCATACATAAAATGCTTTGATGCTGTTAGAAGGGACCGGAATCGAGCGTCAGTGAACAGACTGCCGCCCGGCATTTTGAAGGACCAATATACCCGTTTATCGTGGCTGCCCGCGGCCGGATTCCCGTCTTCGTTCGAAAAATCCCATACGCTATCCCAGAATCTTGAGGTCAAGGAAACGGCCGGGTTGTCGGCGCGATCGCCGGAGACCAGCACATTCGCCCTGGCGTTGGACTGACTGGCCTGACGGCTCATCCCAACACTCCCTTTGCCACGATCAAGACGCTGTTTTCCAGTTCCTTCGCCCGCTGCATGGCTCTCTCAATCTGCTCCGGTCGGAACGCGGCGACGATGTTGTCGTTGATGATGCGGACGCTATTTCCATAGACCGCATCCCAGTCTCCCGGTTTCATCTCTGATCGCAGACGCAAGAATCGGTCACGAGTCGCAATGACCATGGGTAGGTCATCAAGAAACCAGAGACCATTGGGGCAGCTAAAGCATGCATGAAAGGACGTGCACGGGCGCCCCTTCTCTTCGCCTGTCTGTGGCGAATCGTAGGGATCGCGACAGGCGCCGCAGCCCGTATCGAAGCGCCCATCGAGGATTTTCGCAGCCTGTGTGTTCGGCAGGTTCAAACGCTTGATGCCCACCTCTCGTCTCAGTGGAATGACAGTGACGCGCTCAACCATGCGCGCCTGTGCCTTCTGAATCACACGGGCGTTGAATTGCTCGCTGATATGGTTGAGCACGTATTTTATGGTCGTGGAGAAGTGTGCGTGCTGAAGAAATTGGCGAACCTTGCCCAGATTGCCGCCTGTTTGGAGGTAAAGCAGGGTGGCCGCAGATGGCCGAATGTTGGACAAGGCGAAAGGTGGCAGCCGGTGTCGATCACGGAATTCCCGCAGACGCCTGAAGGACAACCGTGGTGCCGTACATGCCGAGATGAGCCGGTTCTTGAGTAGGGTATTCTCGCTGAAATAAAGGAACAGCTTCTTGTTCGCCGGTGGGCCTGCCTGGCGTGCGAGTGGTTCCGTGTACCGGCGCATGAACTGGATCAACTCCACGACCCCCATCTGTTTGCGCCGATCGACTCGATGAAGCTGCTTCTGTTGCCTGCCGGCCCGCGGCTTATCCCAGACGCAGTAGAAACACTCTTCATCAATCTCATGCGGGATAAGACAATCTCGCCCAAGGTCCCACAGGGCGTCGGGGTTGATGCCGGTGCGGGCAGCGATCAGGATCATAAACGGTATGATCTGCTGAGCGCTCGTGGGCACGTCGCCGGGCGTGTGGGTTTTCCGGATATGGTCAACATCCGCAGCCGCGGCAGTCAGAATCTGCCGAAAAGTGGCCGGCGACAACGCTCTGGATGCTGGTCGTTCGTTGCCTGCGCCGGGGAATATGTTGCTTGGAGTGAAAAAGGCCGGATCGAACTCCTCAGGATAAAGCCGTTTCGCCTGACGCAGGAACCAACAGCACATTGAGAGTGTGCATGCCGCGGACTTCCTTTTCAACCGCCGTTTGACGACAAGCCAGATCGCCATTTCCTTCAGCATCTCCGGCCCCAGTTGTCTCGCGGATTGCACGTCCCGCTGACTCTTCTTGCGATCGTCCAGAAACCGAGTGAAGAGCCGGAGGCTGTGCGCGGCGGCGATCAGCGTCGCTCGACGCTTTCCATTTTGGTAAACAATCCAGAATGCGTTTGCCAGCACACGGGCCAGTTCAGGACGTGACGACAGAAATGTCAGCCTTATGGTGAACGGATTTTCGCCCGGCCGCTGGAAGATCTGCTCAAGAGGTGCGGACCCAGTCCGAAGCCGGGCAAGATCATGCTTCTTGAGTGACTCTTCTTCTATTAGCCCCCAACGCTGTCCCGCGCCGTCCTTTCGCATAGATCATTCTTCTTCCAATAGCCGATCCACAAAGCTATTGTGCGCAGCGATCAGATCGCTCCTCATACGCTCGGTCAAGTGGAGATACCGTTCGGTGGTTGCCATGCTGGCGTGCCCCAGTTCCAACTGCAACGTCTTTAGCGGATTCGGCGCCCCGATGTCCTGAAGATACGCGAGCCGCTCGACGGCGTAGGCGTGGCGGAGCAGGTGGGGCCAGATGTGCAAGCCTGTTCGTTTGCAGTTCGTCGAAAACACCCGGTTGATAGCCGGCGTTTTGAGCGGTCCCCCCGTGCGACCCACAAACGCCGTACCGGGATTCTTGGAGCCGCTGGCGTGCCGCCGTTCCATATGTACGTATCTGTGAATTGAGCGCAGCAGGCGTACGGGAAACAGGATTGCCCGCCACTTCTGTCCTTTGCCGAGGATCTTGATGGCCACCGTGTCCTTCTCTATCGAGCTGGGGTCTTCGGGGAGCGCATTCAAAGGCAATGAACACACTTCAGCGGAACGCATGCCGGTGAGCCAGAGGGCTTCCGCGATCAGTCGATCTCGCCAACAGCGAAAACTCTTGATGAATCGCCGCACGTCTTCGCGCGGTGGAATCTGCAGATCCTCCCTTGGTTCTGTCAACCTCAGGCTGCTTCCCGTGCCCAAGCCGGCATCCAGCTTGGCCCGCGGCTTGAGATCTCCGAAGGTCCGGTAAGGAACTCGAGCGGCTTCCAGTTCGAACGGAAGTGAATCGATCCACCCTTTCTTATGCACGAACAGGTAGAACCCGCAGATCACGGACAATTTGTGATTGATCGTGGTCCGCTTGAGCGGCCGACCCGTTTGGAGGCTCGATTCCGATGCGAGGATATTCCGATAAGTCGCGATATTCAGCTCCGTGATGCGCCGCCACTCAAGGCCAGCCTTCTCGCAGAAACTCAACCAATCTGCCAGCTGATATGCGTAGCTGCGCCAGGTTTTCGGCGAACTGGTCCTGCCACTGATGATGCTCAACCTTGCCAGAAAGGCATTCGGCTCGAGTTCCCACCGCATCTGGGAACCCAGGAGAAACGGCCGTCCCTGCGGGTCGAACAACACGTGCATACGGCCGGTGTGACGAACTTCAGCGCCGTCGGTTAGCAGGATGCGTTGGAAACGTGCCTCACGCAGAGAGCGGCGTGATCAAGAATAACTCGGGGTCGCGCTGGGCCAGATGGAGAAACACTCGACTTGCTCAAATCAAACATACGCGAAAAATCGCTGAGATAACGGCAACATCCGTTCATCAATCAAACACTCGCAAACCATTCGCTCGCTCTGCTGAGCCGGTTATTTCGCTGTGAGCCGCTGTCGTACCACGGGGGATTTGTGAATCTGAACAGCGGGTCTCTTGCCGCTCTGCGCGCCGATTCGAAAGTGTGGAAACGAATGCGAAGGAGATCTGCGCGGGCGGCTTGAGGCAGACCCCGACGCGGTTCCCAAACAGTGGGCCAGCAGAGTTAGATGGGTTGTTCGACGGCCTTGGCTTGAGCGTCAGGCTCTTCGGCCGACGTGTTCAAAAGAGCGGAGAGTTCCTTTCCGGGCTTAAACACCGCGGCCTTCTTTGCTGGAATCGACAAGGCTTCGCCGGTACGCGGATTGCGCGCTTGGCGAGGTTTGGTCTCGCGGACCTTGAACACACCGAGACCGCGTAGATCTATTTTTTCGCCGCGCTGAAGGGCCTGCTTGAGCACGTCGACCACTGCTTCCAGGACTCGCTCGCTCTCGCTCTTCGTCTGGTTGAGAGTATTTGCCAGCGATTCCACGAATTCCGCTTTTGTCATGTCTTTCCCACTTTAGCTGGTCGCTGGCCTGAGATGGCCGATCAGCTCCCGTTTGGTCATTTTGCAAGCAACAAGGAGATCACCGTGATTCGAACTACAACCGACTTCGCCAAGGCCTTCCGAGCCGCTCGGCGAGTGTCAACGCCGCTTATCGCGGTGCGAACGCCCGATCCGGCGAGTTCAGTCCAACTCGTCCTGTCCACTCTGAATGGCGCTTGTGATGAAACTGCGGCGCTTCAATGGGATGCCATACGCGGGCTTGTCGGAGTTAATGACGCTGGCAAGCGGCAAGCCTCAGCGATCCTGGGGGAGGCAGATGGAACCTCCGTTGGCCCGGACGCCGTGCTCGCGATCGCTGAAAAGCTGGGCGAAGATTCGATCCTGTTTCTGGCAAACGCGCACCGGTTCTATGGTGATGCCGCAGTGGCGCAGGGGGTCTGGAATCTGCGAGACCCATATAAGGCGCGCGGGTGCACGCTCGTCTTACTGACGACATCGAGCGCTAGCTTGCCCGAAGAACTCGGTCAGGACGTTCTGGTTCTGGACGAGCCACTTCCATCCATCGGAGAGCTGGAGCGGATTGTTCAAGAAACGGCAGAAGCGGCCGAGATGAGCCCTCTGTGCGCAACGGACATGCAGCGTGCCGTCGATGCCTTGATTGGCCTCGCTGCCTTTCCGGCGGAGCAGGTTGTCGCCATGTCGCTGTCAAAGCAGGGCCTCGACGCCGAACAGCTATGGGAGCGAAAGCGGCAGATCATCGAGCAGGCGCCCGGTCTGAAGATCTGGCGGGGCGGAGAGACCTTTGAG
>Ga0209067_10001481_pt1 | contig 14420 bp, 16 predicted proteins | sample ColStrG_CSR_2013_FD_187199 | JGI IMG/M metagenome (GOLD analysis project Ga0209067, IMG submission 187199) | Freshwater sediment microbial communities in response to fracking from Pennsylvania, USA - Cold Stream Run_MetaG_CSR_2013 (SPAdes)... | ecosystem: Environmental > Aquatic > Freshwater >... | reverse complement strand
GGTACAAAGTGAAATGAAATTATCAATGTTTCTTCATTGAAACTCCAGCATACCAAAAAACTGCCCTCGGAATACCGAAGGACGGTAAAAGATTCCTTCTAAATGAAGGGTTTAAGCAACAAATCGTATCATTTGCGAATTGTTCAGGTTGGTTCAGGGCTGCCGATTTTGCAATGTTGGCATTATTGATCGACTTTTGGCCGGTCACCGACCGAAAGTGCGATCAGCCAAAGCGCACTGTAGTAGCTGCCCAGTATCCAGAATTCGGCACCGGAGATCGGGTGGTCGAAGCGGTCATAGGCGATGAGCGTGTCGGACAGAAAAAACAGTGCGGCACCGCATGCCGCCAGACGACTGGCCGCCGTGTTCAGCGTCAGCCAGCGTGAAGCAGCCTGTGCTGCCATGGCGCCGAGGCACAGCAGATACACCGGCACCGGCACGTGCAGTTCGGCCGGCAATCCTGACCAGAGTATGATCAGGTTGATTGCGCCAATCCCGGCATACAGCAACGGTGCCAACACCTTGCGCAGCAGCGGCACGTCACTCGTGAACGCGCGCAGAAAAAACAGGTGCGCAACCAGAAAACTGGCCAGGCCGCAGATAAATCCGGCAGCCAGCACGGCAGGCGGCAACATCAAAAAAACATCGCCAAAGGTCGACAGAACGATGCCCGCCATAACCATATTCCTGTAACGCGGCGTCACCGGGTTGGCGATGCGCCAGACCAGCGTCAGAATCAGCAGCGTCGTGAGCGGCTTGAAAATATAGTGCAGCCAGATCGCCTCTCCGGCGGCTTGCGCAGCCAGCGTAGCAATCAGTCCGCTGGCAACAATGCCGACGGTGAGAATACGACGCGTTGTTTCGGTTGGTCGATTCATGGCTTACCTTTTTTCCGGCGCGATGGCTTTGATCGGAGCGGCAAACCCGGCATGCGCATTGGCATCAACCGGTTTGTGCTTCACCAGTTTGCTGGCAGGATTTTTTCCCAGATAATTTCCGCCTTTCCAGTTTTTGGCAGGGCGGATGGGGCGCGCTGTGAAGCCACCGGCGCAATTCGGACAGACGTTTTCAAGTACCGTCTCAACGCAATGCGCGCAGAAAGTACATTCAAAGCTGCAGATGCGCGCCTCGGTTGAATCGGGCGGCAAGGGGCAATTGCAGTGTTCGCAGGTGGGGCGCAGTTCGAGCATGGGTTTGCCTATTGATTTACCGGAGCGAAAAGTTCTTCATTGACCCAGGCCGCCGACCGAGGGTCAACCCGATTATCTTTCATCATCGTGATCATGATGATGTTCGTGCCCATGCTCATGATCGTGATCACGCCGATGTTCGTCATCATCCCGATCATCACGATCGCGGTCATGGTGATGTTCATGCTCTTCATATTCACGTTCATCGCGATCACGGTCGTGATGACGCTCATGCGCATAAGCATTGTTGTACCAGTCTTCGCTCACAAAATACACCTGACGGTTACAGGCATTGTATTGATGACAGTATTTATGCCAGTTTCTGTGATGCTCTTCAGGCACGCGCAGATATACCGGCGGATAGTACTCCGGAGCAGGTTCCACGACGACCGGGGCTGCGTAGACCACCGCAGGTGGCGGCCGGTTTCCCAATTCGATCTGACCGTAAAATCCGGGCTCGCCGATATTAATGGATACGCCGACTTGAGCCTGGGACAGCAGTGGGGCCGCTGTCAACGCCAATGAAATCAGCAAACGTTTCATGTTGAACTTTCTAATGGTGATGAAGATTGAATGTGTTGGAATAAAACAGGTCGAATTATATGCGATCAGGTTGGTGTCGTATTCAAACTGTGGGCCAGATAAGACGGCATGCGCCGCATCTTGCTGATTTGCTCATAGGCGTAAGCCAGTTTAAACAACATCCCTTCTGCGTATGGTCCCGCCGCAAATGAAATGCCGACCGGCAGCCCGGCAAGGGTACCGGCCGGTACCGTGATATGCGGATATCCGGCCACCGCAGGCGGGGTGCTGAAACTTTCACCGCTGGCGTCACCGTTGACATAATCGCTCAACCAGGCCGGCGTGCCGGTAGAGGCAAGCAGGGCGTCAAGCTGATGTTCTTTCATGATTTGGTCAATCCCTTCGGCACGCGAATACTGATGATTGATTTTCAACGCATCGAGATAATCCGTGCTGCTTAAATCACCTTTGGCCTGGGCCTGCTGAAACAGTTCCTGATCAAAATACGGCATTTCGGCAGCACGGTTTTTTTCGTTGAAAGCAATCACATCAGCCAGCGAAGCAACCGCCGATCCTTTGCCGAATTCAGCCAGATAGGCATTCAGATCGGCTTTCAGTTCGAACAGCAACACTTCCTGTTCGGTATGAGAATATTTTTCAACATTGGGCAATTCCACATCGATCAGAATTGCGCCCTGCTGCCGTATCAGCGCAATGGCCTGATCAACGATGGCCTGCTGGCGCTGATTGGCGCACATGAAATTTTTGACGATACCAATTCGGGCACCTTGCAAACCTTTGCTGTCCAAAAACTGCGTGTAATCGGTGGTAACCGTTTTGGCGCTGGCTGCATCCCGCGGATCTGCTGCTGCTAACACCGACAGCAGCAAGGCCGCATCGCGCACGCTGCGGGTCATCGGCCCGGCCGTATCCTGCGAGTGGGAAATCGGCACAATACCATCGCGACTGATCAGACCCAATGTTGGTTTGACGCCGACCAGTCCGCACATCGACGCTGGCGAAACGATGGAACCATCGGTTTCGGTTCCCACGCCCAGCGTAGCCAGACTGGCTGCCACCGCCGCAGCACTGCCGGAACTGGAACCACTGCAGGTGCGGTCGAGTGCATAAGGATTTTTTGTCAGTTCGCCCCTCGCGCTCCAACCGGAGGTGGCGCGCGAGGAGCGAATATTGGCCCATTCGCTCAAATTGGTTTTGCCCAAAATGACCGCGCCGGCCTGTCTCAACCGTTGCACCAAAAATGCGTCGCGCGGCGCTTTTGCGCCAACCAGCGCCAGCGAACCCGCCGTGGTCTGCATGCGGTCTGCCGTAGCAATGTTGTCTTTAATCAGAACCGGAATGCCATGCAGCGGGCCGCGCGCACCGCGTTGCTTTCGTTCCCGGTCCAATTCTTTGGCAATCGACAGTGCATCCGGATTCAATTCAATGATGGCATTGAGCTGCGGACCGGCGCGGTCGAGGTTCTTGATGCGCGCCAGATACATTGCTGTCAGTTCGGCAGAAGTCAATCGACCCGCATGCATTTGTGCCTGCAACGATTCAACGTCGGCTTCAATAATATTTGTGTGCGCTGTTTTTTTGCCTTCCACAGCATGACTGCTGATCGAAGTGCCACTGCCAATCAGCAATCCCAATTTCACAAAATTACGTCGATCCATGGCTGATCCCTATTCATTAAAAGTAATCGAAACTTATGCCTTTTTCAAATGCGTGCGTGCTGTGGAAATCAGCAGCACGCTGCTCAAAATTACGGTCATTGCGATGATTTCACGCATACCCAGTGCTTCACCACCAAACACCACTCCGAGCGTGACGGCAATCAACGGATTGACATAACTGTAACTCGACGCCAGCGCCGGCGAGACTGTGGCGATCAAATACATATAGGCGGTAAATGCCGCCAGCGATCCTGCCACCACCAGATAACTCCAGGCCAGCCATGCCTGTGGCGTGATTGTTCCGGACAGATGTTCGCCGCTGACCCAGCTGATCGCGGTCAAGAATACACCGCCTGCCAGCATCTGGCTGGCAAAGCCCGTTGCGCCAGGCGCCATGGAGAAGCGTCGTTGCGACAGAACCGAACCGACATTCCAGCAGGTGATGGCACCCAGCAGGGCAATGATACCAATCGGTCGTGCCGAAAAATCGGCGCCGCTGGCCAGCAGGACGGCACCGCCGAATCCGATCATGATGCCAAGCCATTCACGCTGATTGGGCCATTCACCGTACATACCGATACAGAGGGCAAGAATGAAGGGCGAACAGGCGATGAACACCGCAGTCAGGCCCGACGAGATGTATTGCTGTGCATAGGAGGTCAGCCCCATCCCGCCTCCCAGAATCAGACTTCCGACCAGCGCCGCGTCACGCCATTGCCGTCGGGTCGGCAGTTTGTTGCCACGCCAGATCTGGTACAGAAAAAGTATTCCGCCGGCCACCAGAAAACGCGTCCCCATGAGCATAAAGGGGGGGAAAGAAGTGAGCGCGACATGAATTGCGAAATAGGTTGAACCCCAGACGATATACACGATAAGCAGGGCGATGACGACTAAACTGGGCAGGGCGAACATAACAATTGAGGTTAAAATTGGCAAATTAAAAAGTCCACGGGACAATCTCGTGGACTCGAGCAAACACACTGACACAACTACGGATAATCCAGATATGGAACTGCGCCAGCTTCGTTATTTTGTTGCCATTGTTGATCACGGATCACTGTCCCGTGCGGCGCGCGTCCTGCACATTGTACAGCCTGCACTGACCCAGCAAATACAATTACTTGAACAGGAACTGGAGGCGCAGCTGTTGCACCGGTCAGCACAGGGCATGCTGACGACCGACGCCGGAAAATTGTTTTATGAACATGCACAGGCAATTTTGAAGCAGGTCAGCGATGCCCGCTCGGCCGTGGCCCAATCCACGCTGCGCCCGACCGGAACCGTCGCTCTTGGTATTCCGCAAAGTGTTTCCGGTGCACTGGCACTGCCATTACTGATGGCGGTACGTGAAAAATATCCGGAAATTTCGCTGCAGCTGACCGAAGAGTTATCGGGCAATTTGATTGAACAGCTCAAATCGGGCCGCATCAATCTGGCCGTCCTGTTTGACGACGGTCAGCTGGGTGGTTTTATTGTGAAACCGCTTGTGGAAGAACGGATGATGTTTATTACCTGTGCCGGTTCGCGCCTGGCCCGGCAAGGCAGCACCGTCAGCCTCGAACAGGCACTGCAGGTGCCGTTAATACTGCCGGGCTTTCAGCACGGCGTGCGGCCGCGCATTGAAAACCTGGCGCGCGCCAAGGGACTGCTCATCACCGATGTTATCGACATCAACTCGATCGCAATACTCAAGTCAGCACTGCTGGCCGATGTCGGCGCGACAATTTTGCCGATGGCACCATTGATGTCGGAAATTGAACGCGGCGAACTGATTGCCCTGCCGATTGAAGAAGACGACATTTCACGCACCGTCGTATTGTGTGCCTCGAAAAATATCCCACTCACGAATGCCGCGCTTGCGGTGGAACGACTGGTACTGGAAGTGGCGCAAAAGCTGTGCGAGAGCGGCAAATGGCTGGGTGTAAACAGCTTACAAAACCACCTTGACCATGGGGTGACCGGACAGCGCACGATATAAATTGTCGAGTTGTTCACGGCTGGTGGCGCGAATCGTGACCGTCAATGCCAGATAGTTACCATTGCTTGACGGCCGCATTTCCATTTTTTCCGCGTCAAATTCGGGATCGTGCGTCAACACCAGTTCCAGTATGGTCTGGGCAAAGGCATCGTGCATGGCTCCCATGATTTTGATGGGGAAATCACTTGGGTATTCGATCAGGCTTTCTTGGGTCATGTCTTTAGTCGGCGGGTTAAACGATGTTGTAATTCAACAACAATTTTACAATCGTGCGCTGTTTCAGCAGGGTCGGTTCAATAGAAAACTGGTGGTAAGGCAGCGGTAAGCGGAGGTGAAAAAACGGGGGGCAACAGGTCCGCAGGGTAGTCTGCCTTGATTTGCACGGACCGCCCTTCAGAACTTCTGCCGTTCTTAATGGATGGTGACCATCTGCATCATGTAAGGATCGAATTGACCCAGGAAGTCATCCACTTCTTCCAGACTTGGATCAGAGGCAATCAGATCGGACACATCTTTACGAAACGAGACAGCCTGCAACCCGCCCATAAAAAACTCGCGTTTGACTGCTTTGTCTGTAATTTCATAACCACCAAAGCGCAACGCTTCATTGTCATCATCAGCACCAAATTCGACAACGCTGTACTGCTCGCTGTTATATATGAGGTTCATTGTATTTCCTTTGCTCAAGACCAGACCAGTTAGACAGATGGTGTTTGACCAGGGGATTTCAAGTAACAATCTACCTCTTACACTATTTCTTCCCTTACCCACTTCCTTACTTCACGCTTCCACTTCAATTTCAACTTCTTATCACTCAGTATATGTGATAACGGCAAACTTCAAAGATAAGTTGACCCTTTCCAGAAAAACGCTGCAAATATTTATCAGTTCGTTTCATTCAGATTAAGTAACTGCCTGAATTCAAGAATGTTTACATAACTTCCGGCGTTGATCAATTCCATGATCCGATCCAGATGTTCATGATTCGACAGGCTTAAAAACAGCTGCTGTGGTTGCTGCTGAATCAGCCGGTTCAGATACACACGCATGATCATGTTATTGCTGCAACACAGACAGCCGGCAGCGATGCGCACCACGGTGCAGTGGTCCAGTTCTTCCAGCAGGGGTTTTCCGTCGGACAGGCCTTCAAGCAGAATCGCCGATTTGATCAGAGCAGAATCCGTGTTTGCTGTCACTGCATTGGCAATCGCCAGTTCTCGCTGGTGCGCATTAGCACCAATCACCAGTGTGGTGTGTATCATGCAGGCCGGCGTATCCGATGACTCAGGTATGACGTTTGGATGATTTGAGAGATTCAACACCCAGCTGTTTCAGTTTCCGATACAGGTGTGTGCGTTCCAGCCCGGTGCGCTCGGCAACCCGGGTCATGCTGCCGCCTTCACGCTGCAGGTGATATTCAAAATAAATCCGCTCAAAAGAATCGCGCGCTTCACGCAGTGGCAGATCGAAAGAAAATTGTGAGAGCGGGTTAAGCGGCATGGGCGCGGGTGCCAGACGTGAATCAAAATTACCGCTGACGATGTGGTGTGTCCCGATCGGCGATGCCTGAATATTGCCCGAACTGTAGGTGGACTGCACAGGCGCTGCGGTATTGCTGTCAGCGCTGATGGTGATGCGGTTACTCATGATGCTGCGTTGTGGTTCGGTCACTTTGGACAGCCCCTGTTGCACGGCCTTGAGTAATTTCTGCAATGAGATCGGCTTTTCCAAAAAGTTGAGGGCGCCGATGCGGGTTGCTTCTACCGCAGTGTCGATGGTCGCGTGTCCCGACATCATAATGACCGGCATGGTCAGCAGACTGTCGCGCTGCCATTCTTTAAGCAGCGTGACGCCATCCGTGTCAGGCATCCAGATATCGAGCAAAACCAGATCGGGTCGGGACTGGGCGCGGAATTCGCGAGCCTGCTGCGCATTTTCGGCAGTCTGCACGACGTGACCTTCATCACCGAGAATTTCGGAGAGTAATTCACGTATCCCCATTTCATCATCAACGACGAGAATATTTGCCATTATTTGTTGCCTTTCATTTCAGACTTGTCTCATGATTTTGAATCTTGCTGTCAGCGCCGGGAGGGCATTCGGACGCATTTGCTTTTCTTATCGGATGTTTTAATTTTCAGATGCTAACTTTAACAGCAAAATCGACACTTTTGCACCATTTCCATCAGATCTATTTTTAATATCAATCCTGCCGCCATGTTCTTCTACTATTTTTTTCACTACCGCCAGACCCAGACCGGTACCACGCGGTTTTGTCGTGGCGTAGGGCTCGAACGCGCGCGCCAGAATTTTACTGCTGAATCCGGCGCCGTTATCAATTATTGAAAGACTGGCTGCGCTCCTGGTCTTGCCTTCCGAATCATCGTAATGCACCACTTCGGTCATGACATTGATCTGCCGTTCCGGGGTCGTGCCATGCTGTTCCGTGACAGAATCCTGGGCATTCTGCAAAAGGTTATGGATCACCTGCCGCAGCTGCGTGGCGTCGCCCAAAATGGTCGGCAGATCCGGCGAAAGTTTCATGTGAATGATATCGGCGCTGTCCCCTTCCATATACAGATTCATCACTTCGTCAATCAGACCGTTCAGATTCAGCGGCGTCAGCATGGCCGGCGGAGTACGCGCGTAATCACGGAAATCGTCGACCATGCGTTTCATGGAATTGACCTGACTGACGATGGTGGAAGTACTCTTGGAGAGAATCAGCGCATCAGCATCCGACAGCTTGTCCTGCAGCTTCATTTGCAGCCGTTCGGCCGACAGCTGTATCGGTGTCAGCGGATTTTTGATTTCATGCGCCAGTCGCCGGCCCACTTCGCCCCAGGCTATCGAGCGCTGTGCTGAAATGATGTTGGTAATGTCATCGAACACCACAACCTTGCCGGTCCCCGACGAAATCGGCAGGTGCGAACCGCGCGCCAGCAGGGTGATGGTCTGGCTGCCGACGTTCGCACCAAAACCCTCCCCGGATTCCGGCTCCTGATCCGAAAAACGCGGCAGTTCGATTTGCTGCTGCCAGTGCTGTTCCTCAATGTTGCTGGCTGCCGACTGCGCATTCTGCTCTGAAAAGGCTTTGGCAATGGACTGGGAAAACCGGGTCAGCCCAGGAATGTCGGACAACGGTTTGCCGATATGGTCTTGTACCGCAAGCTGCAAGATCCGTTCAACCGATTCATTGCAGGTAATCAGATTGAAATTCCGGTCCAGCACCATCACCCCTGCCGACATATTGGCCAGGACCGATTCCAGATAGGCCTTTGCGGTCTGCAGTTCGCTGCGGTTTTTCTCGAGCGTGGCGCGCGCATCAAACAACTGATGGGTCATGATATTGAATGACTTGGTCAAGCTGCCCAGTTCATCGCTGCTGGCGATAATCGGACGCGGCGAGAGATTGCCTTCAGTAACGGCCTTGGTACCTTCTGCCAGCAACAGGATCGGCTTGATCAGATCAGTCGCCAGCAGAAAAGCACTGACGATGGCCGCAAAAATCGCCAGCAGCAGGGTCAAAGTGAGCGTGGCGATATAAATTTTGCGCAGCACCGAACGGCCTCCGGCCAATTCCTGATATTTGATACTGGCCGAAGCCAGTTTGTCGGTATTGGTTTTCAATGCCTCCGGGATGGGTTGAATCAGCTGCAGAAACTGCGGCTCATCGTGCATCAAAAGATTATCCTGCGCATTCGGAATGATCACCAGTACCCGCAATCGCACACCCGACTGCTGGGAAGATTTGGGCGGCCGGTCGTTACCGTCGGTATCCAGACTGGCATCGTTTTCGCCCTCGTAACCGGCGTATTCACGATTGTTACGGGCCTGACGCAACATGGATTGGCTGGGCGTGGCCGGAAACTGCAGCCCGGTAAATCCGCCGGTACTGGTCAGGATGGTGCCCTTGTTGGAAATAATTGTGGCTTCCAGCTGCTGGTTTTGTTCAAACAGGCGCGACAGGTGAATGATACGACCGGAATCGGACAGCTCGGCCAGTTCCTGTGCGGAGCGGTGCGCGCGGATCGTCAATTCATTCAGGGAATTGTCGAGTGCACTGCGCCCGAGATTCAGACCGGCTTCGATCGCATTTTCAACCCGTTCATCAAAACCGGATTCAATCGAGCGTGAAACGAACTGAATCGACACCGCATAAATCAGCGCGCCGGGCACGATAGCCAGCGTGGCGAACAATAACACCAGCCTGGTCAGCAACCGGGTACCAAATTCTTTTTTCTGATAGCGCCGGTACAGCCTGGACAGCAGCAGAATAATCAGGCCCAGAAGCGCAACCGCCACCAGACTGTTCAAACCCAGCAGCCAGATATAGTTTTTTTCGAAAACGACTTTTTGATCGGAAAGCGCGACGATAAAAAACAGGAAAATTCCCATTACCGCCGCACCAACCACCAGTAAATACCTGAGGAGACGTGTCACTTTTCATCAGCCCTGAAAGTCATCCGTTTCCAGTCGGAAGAAAGCCGCCAGTCGCTGTTGTTGAGTGCATTGAACTGCAGTGGTTTGGGCAACTGGTTGGTATCGAGTCGCACCCGGATACCGACATTGTAAGTCGCACCATAGGAGAGCGCGGATCGGTCGCTGACCAGCCAGCGACTCGGGCGGCGCACCAGAGACAGCGCATCGTCCAGATCTTTGTAATTTTGCGCAAAACTGCCATTGATCGCGGCACGGTACTGGCGGGTAAGCACGTTATAGGAAATCCGCACCGACTGCTGACTGATGACGGATTTCTCGTCAAACCAGTACCAGCGCGGCCGGGTGATTTCGACCTCGGTGACAAAGTACAGCGGTATTCCGCTGGTCAGTACGTTTTCCAGTTCCTTGCTTAAGTCAAAGCTGAAACTGGCCGCAAGACGATAGCCATCTTCAGCCGATTCCAATCGCGCATAACTGACATCAATATTTCCGGCGCGCGCCACCGGTTGCCAGCACATCAGGCAGGCAAACAGAGACAGAAGCAGGAATTGTTGAATACTGCGCATGGTTACATTCAATTCTTTGTTAACAATCAGATTCATCAGACGGCTCTGTGAATCACGCACTTATACTTTTTGAAATAAAGCAAAAAACAATCCGTCATGATCGGCGTCGGTCGTCGCGCTCGGCAGCAACTGACCCGGAGCCGGCAACCGTTTGGCCTGGTGCCGGTGCGCAAAGGCCGCGGCCTGTGCTTCCGATTCCTGTGGCCAGATCGAACAGGTGACGAGTAATAATTTACCATCAGGCTTGGTCATCATCCAAAGATTGTCGAGAATTCGTGCTGAAAGTGTGGCAAGTTGTGCAGAATCAGCTTTGCGTCGCAACCAGCGGATATCCGGATGACGTCGCACGATGCCGGATGCGGTACACGGTACGTCGGCCAGAACCCGGTCAAACTGTTGTCCGTCCCACCAGTCGCGTTTGCTTGCGTCACCCTGCATGATCTGCGCGGACAGTTTCAGCCGCTCCAGATTGTCTGAAATACGCTTCAGACGCAATGCATCGGAATCCAGCGCCAACAGGTTCAGATTTGCCGTTTCCAGCAAATGACATGTTTTACCACCCGGTGCCGCACAGGCGTCCAGCACGCGCATGCCGTCGTGCAGATCCAGCAATGGCGCTGCCAATTGTGCTGCCGCATCCTGCACTGAAACCAGCCCTTCGGAAAAGCCCGGAATCTGATAAACCGGTACTGCACGGTCGAGCCGGACCGCCGATTCGCCGATTGCCCGCGCAGTCATACCGTGCTCCTGCAGCAGCGCAAGGTATTGCGCCATGTCGGTCGCGCGCCGGTTAATGCGCAGAGTCAGTGGTGGTTGCAGATTGCCGGCATCGAGGATGGCCTGCCAGTCTTTCGGATACGCTGACTTGCAGGAATCGATCCACCATTGCGGATAATTCCAGCGCGCTGCGGGCAGTTTCATGACTTCGGCGAGCAGGCTGTCGCGCTCGCGCAGAAAACGCCGCAACAGCGCGTTCACCATATTTTTGGCGTGGGCCAGATCAGGATGCGCGGCAGCGGCATTGACGGCCTGATCCACCACGGTAAAAGCGGCGTATGGGTGCAGAGATTCATCTGACTCGACCACCAGCGCCAAGGCAAGGCACAGCAGACTGTACAACAGTGCCGGTTCGGGTGGCTTGCTGGTCATGGCACTGATGAGTGCATCAACCCGTCCGGTCTGACGCATGGCACGATACGCCAGATCCTGGATCGCGCCACGATGGGCCGGCAGTACGGCGGAGCCGGAAAAGACGTTCGCCAGCGCCTGCGGCAACGCCACGCCTTTCAACACCGCAGCGATGGCCTGCGCAGCGCCGATCAGACTGTAGGACAGTGAATCCGGTTTCAGATCCAGTGCCGACAACAGCGGTGCAACCTCGGGAAATTTTGTTGTTTTTTTCATTTTTATTCGAATCAGAAACAGAAAAACAGCAGGAAAAAGCGCTTGTGCAGTCAGTTAAAAAAATTGCGGCTGGCAAGCCAATCTTTGAGATCATCAAAGACCTGTTTCGCATCCGATTCATTGAAAATTTCATGATACATACCGGGGTAAAAATGGGCCGTGCCAAGATTGCTGGGCAGACCCTCATAAAAATGGTGACTGCCCTGCGGGTCGATCAGCAAATCCAGTTCGGCAACCTGCAGAAGAGTCGGAACGGACAATACCGGCGCATGCGATTCCACATAGGCAATCGAAGTCAGCATGCCGTTAAGCAGGCTGGCCGTGACCTTTTTATGCACCAGCGGGTCGTTGTCATAGGCTGTTGCCACCGCCGGATCATGGGACAGATTCGCGGAATTCAGTCCGTTGGAAATGGCAAAGTGCGGCGCCACCGAGGACATGATGCGCAATAAAAACCGATCCAGACCGGTCAGGCGCAGTGCCAATGCCGGCGACGACAATACCAGTCCGCGCAGCCGCACCAGACCGGCAGTTGCAATGTGTGCCGCAAACAAGCCACCCATGCTGTGCCCAAACAGGATCGGTACCGTCCGGCATTTTTCCGCGAAATCATTGATCAGTATTTCGGCATCGCTGACAATCGTGCCCGGCTCCGGCAGGTCGGCACGCGCACCACCAGACTGCCCGTGTCCGCGATGATCATAAGTGCGCACCGAAAAGCCGCAGCCATTCAGAAAGCCGGCAATATGACGATAGCGCCCGCAATGTTCGCCCAGACCGTGCAGAATAACGACACAGGGTTTCGGATCCTGTTCGCCGGCACCTTCGATGATCCAGTCGCGGATAAATAATTCGGTGCCGTCTTTGACTGCCAGGCGCGACTCATGAATTGTTGCAGTTACCGATTCCATTACACGCCCCATACCACGTCGCTGCCTTTTTCATTGGCGGCCTTTAACATCTGCAGCAACGGGAAGGCACGGGTGCCAAAACTGACCGGTTCGGCCGGTTCGTGATCATGATCGCCATTGTCATTGGGTTGCGGATGGATATTGACGTCATGCCGGACCGAGTCGGAGACCGGATGCGCGCGTGATTCGGCGATCGCCGCTTCAATCGCAGCAATGGCTTTTTGCGTATCGGCGTGGGTGATGATACCGCGCTCGACGTCTTTTCCGAGCAGGTCCAGGATTCGTTGTGCATGTTCTTTATACATGACGATTTCACTGGCGGCCTTGGATTTAAAAATAATTAACATGGCACTATCCGATCAAAAAAGAGAAACGGTGTCATTCCGGCTGTTACACAGCAGTGTAATTCATTCGATCCCAAAAAGCGGAAAAAAGTCTGTGCGGCTGCATACAGCTGCAACTCACGCCGGTTTAAAAGAATTCAGAAATGTTTCAGTGGCTTCACGGTTTTGTGGCTGATCCATTTCCTGCGCGGGACCAACCACCAGCACCTGATACACCCAGTCGCCACGGGCGACCAGACGGGCGACCATGCGTGTCGCCGGGCTGGCGCTGGTTGCTTCAAATTCGGTACAAAAAGCTGCTACGCCGGCCACATTGGTTACACCAGTTTTTTCCCGGATTATCTGCCCGGAGAGATTCTGGAGCAGGGTGTTTTTGATGACCGCCATACTCAGCTGTGCCTGGGTCGCATCGGGCATTTGCGCCGCACCGAGTGCAAACTTCAGGTGATCAACCTGGGTCGCGCTCATATGCATGGTGACGGCGTGCTGGCCGATCGTAATCGGACGGCTCAGCTGCGACGGCTTGCCGGGCATCAGAATCGTGCCCGGTGCGACGCTGTCGTGCGCTTCGCGCCAGTCAAATTTGGGCGAACAGGCAGTCAGCAGAATCAAGGCTACCAGTACCGACAACATTGGTGTACTTATTAATTTCATCACAAAAGTCGTCCGCACAAAATATTGCATTTTAAATAAAGCGCTATTGTAGTCCAGACGACGCCGATGTTTTGGCCTGTTCCTGAAATAATATGACGGCCAGCGCCACACCGGCACATAACAGCGCAGCACCCGTCACGATACGCCAGTCCGGTAGTTGGCCCCTGTAGATAAAGGCATACAGCAGCGCTGCCAACGTTTCAAAGACAATCAGCAAACCGCCCAGCGTGGCAGGCAGACGCTGACTGGAAAAATTCCACAGCTGTATGCCAAGCCACGAACCGAGCAGGCCGGTCATCGACATGATCATGCAGAATCGGGCCGGATGATTGCCAAGTGGTGAGACCCATGTTCCTGATTGAGAAGATTGAAACAAGGTCAGAACCAGAAATCCCGCCAGCGCCAACGGCAACGTGGTCAAACCCTGCGCGGTAGACCAAGCGGCCGATGAAATGTGGCTTGATTCCTGCAGGTGCCGGCTGTTTTTGATCGGATACCAGGTCCAGGCGATCAGCGCCACGCAGGCCAGCAACCCACCGCCGACGTAATTGACCAGCGCACCATGAAACTGGCGCAGCTCACTGCTGTTGACCAAGATGATGCCGACCAGAATTACGGCCAATGGCAGGATCAGTCTGTTCCAGGGAAGATGCCCGTGCGGTGAAGTCAGTTTGGCACACACCGCGATGCTCAGTGGCAGTGTGCCAACGATCACGGTGGGCAATGGCG
>Ga0209067_10001479_pt1 | contig 14423 bp, 25 predicted proteins | sample ColStrG_CSR_2013_FD_187199 | JGI IMG/M metagenome (GOLD analysis project Ga0209067, IMG submission 187199) | Freshwater sediment microbial communities in response to fracking from Pennsylvania, USA - Cold Stream Run_MetaG_CSR_2013 (SPAdes)... | ecosystem: Environmental > Aquatic > Freshwater >... | reverse complement strand
CTCCAGCAGCTTTGTCAGTCAAGACATCGGCAGGCCGGTTGCACTTTTTGCATCTTGGAAACCCAAACACGTCAGCTGTTTATTTGAAAATATACAATGCAACGTCTGTAACGCTTGGAACCACTTCGGCAGCAATGAACTTCTATGTCCCCGCATCTAGTTCAATTGCAATTCCAATCAATGCCGTTGGCTTGTATTTTTCAACCGGCATTTTTATTGCTGTAACTGGTGCTGCATCTTTGACTGATAGCACTGCAATTACAACTGGTTGCGAACTTAACTATAGTTTTATCTAAGGAGATCGTTATGCGTCAGGAAAATATTGCAGTTATACCAAGCCAAACAGCCGCAAGCGTCAACGGCAGCGCGATCATAGCGCAGAACCTAATCAACGCTTCTGTGCAGATGGTCGCTACAGGTGCGGCGGCGGGAACGCTTAAGATCCAGGTGTCAAACGACATAACTACCAACTCGCAGAGTTTTACACCTACCAACTGGACGGATCTGTCCGGTGCATCAGTAGCGGTGTCTGGAGCTGGGACTTACTTGATCCCGATCCAAAACCTTTGCTATGAGTATATTAGGGTCGTTTACACAAACACGGGCACCGGCACTATTGCCGCTCGACTGAAGTGTCTGGGAGTGTAATGAAACGCTGGTTGGCAAACCTATTTAGTGAAGCCGGAAGCGTCAGTATGATGCGAGTTTTGGCTTTCCAAGTATGTTCGACAGCCTGTTATATTGCAGTAACCCAAGGTGAAGCAAGTTCTGGTATTGTTTTAGGGATGATTACAGCCGCTTTAGGAGCTAAAGTCGGTCAGAAGCTAGTGGAGGGCAAAACCAATGTCAATGGAAAATAAGGTCGACGAGATTCAAAAAGATATCGGTGAAATTAAAGTTATTTTGGCCGAACAACACGTCAGCCTCAAACATCACATAAAGCGCACGGATTTACTTGAGAAAAAGCTTGAACCTATTGATACCCATATTAAAATGGTTAACGGTGCGTTAAAACTGGTCGGTTTTATTGGTATCTGCGCCACTATTGCAGAAGCTATCCACCAGCTAATGAGATAATTAACTTAAAAACATTTCTTTTTCAGCTTCCCTACGTCTGGTAAGCCCAGGCATCTCTTTGCCTGCGGCCTTATTCCATACTAAAAACTGATTCGCAGCCCCTGCGTAGTCGCCAACCTTAAGTAGCTTTAACAAAGTGCTAGATTTAAAGTTACCAATACCGATGTTAAACACCAGCGAGATCAACGCTGCCGTCTTAGTCTCGCTGTCTAATACTTCTTGCGGCAACAAAGGCTCTAGTTGCTTCTGCCTAGCGTCGATATCGTGCGACAACAAGTTCTCAGCTTCTTCTTGCTCAATGACTTGCCCTGGGCGTACGTCCGCACCGGTGTGGCCATAGCCAATGGTGTAAGGCGCTCCACCGGAGGCAGGATCGGGGTAGGCGGTAAGCTTGCACCCTTCAAACTGTGAAATAAGATCAATCGCTTTTTGGTTCATTTTTTGCATTCTCCCTGATAGCTTGTTCTTGCAAGATACGGCCATAACAGACGCTTGCAACTAGTACAAACACCGTCAGCATGTCGACGTGTGCGTCGTTAAACGCCTGGCCTGCGGCAATAAAAAACGGCAGTTGAAACAAAAATCCTACCAGTGCTTTCATCGTAAACTCCTAAGATAAGGAACATAAGTCAGTTCGGTCATAGGTGCGGGTCTAAAGTACAGTTCATAGATCTTAATTGCTAGTAAAAAAGCCCAGCATCCATACCAGGCTACCATAACAAGGTCATTTGCGTCCATAAAAACTCCTTACAGTGTCAAATATAAGGTAAACAACTAACAAAAGCAACAAAATAAAAGATGCGTTCTGCTCAGTATCCACGAACGGTCATCGGTTTAACGTGGTTTTTAATGTTCAAGTATTCGTCAACAAACTGCGCCTTGTAGTTTACTACGAAGTCCGGTGTGATACTTGGATTGGTAGCGCAAAGCTTAGTGACGCCTGCACCCATGGCCAAAAGACAAGCTGTCCCAAAACCGCCGCCACGTTGAATGAAGGTAGCGTAGTCAAGGAGTCCTTCGGTTGTAGGGATCTCAGCGTGTACGTTCATTGGAGTGGTGTTCAGTGGGCACTTGTCCAATTCGTACTTGATAGTAATGCCAAAAGGACCTTGAGCGTTCTTTGCGTTGGTGCCTGAAAGGCTGTCATCACAACGGACGTCAGCTTCCTGGTCAGCATAGCCGCCCTCTACGGCTTCAGCAGCAGTCAACCAAAGTTCATGGTCGTAGGCTGTCTGATAGCTAAGAAGGGTCTGTTTACCGTTTGTGCGGATCACCGTTTGAATGTCTAGGTCTTGGATGCGCTTCTCCCAAAGGCCCAGGCGCGAGCGAATTTGACTTTCGCCCAGTCCACCAAACTCACCCTCAACCCCGCCGCGCGCGTGATGTGACATAAGGACGCCTGTGTGCAGAATAGTCCTGGTGCCAAGGTTTTGAACAAGCTGAAAACCCATAGACGCTGCAAACGAAGTTACTGTTTGCACCTGGCGCTTGGTGCCGTTTAGCACCTCAATCAGCTCAAGGCCAGTTTGTACGTCGCCCCCTGGAGTGTACAGAAAAAGGTAAATAGGGTCGCTTTCGTGCTTCTTGTCCAAGGCGCGAATGTCTGAGATAAGCTGGCTAACGGTGCCACTTTCAACGGTTCCATTGAGTACAGCTGTATTGTCTTTGGTCAAGGTGATAGTGACCGGCGCTTTCTTGACGTTCTTGGCCGGTGCTGCCAAAGAGAAGAGGGTTAATAGGATCGCGACAGCTAGTTTCATGTTTTTACCTTTCATGAGGGCGCGTAGGCCGGTTAGTTTTAGCATAAATGGTTTTTAATCTGTTTGCAAGTAAATTATTCAATTTCTAGCAAAGCGGGTGTGACGCAGTACTCTTCCAGCAGTATCTTGCACTGCTCTTTGTAATGGGCTTTTGTCCACTTGTGCGAGGGGTCAAAAAATATAACGACCTTTGCGGTTTCTTTGTTGCCGTAGGTACGCACAGCCCTGCCAACCTTCTGTTGAAACGAGCTTTTGGCCTTACCCAACCCTGTTATAAGTACAAATTCACATGGTTTTGAGTCGATACCCTCGCCCAGCACTCCCTCGGTGCCAATCAACACCGGAATCTGGCCTTTGTTGAACATTTCGATGTAGGCCCTAGATTCGTCATCCTGCCCGTGGACAAACGGTAAGTTGGTGAGGTCCGCAAGCTTCTGCCCGTGCGCTACTTCTTTCACCAGGCAAAGGGTCGAGTACTTGGCTTTTTGAAGTCTTAGCATCAATACGGCAATCTGATCGTTTCTGGCCTCGTTATTAACCACCAATTCGCTATAAACTTGTTTCCAGGTGTGTCCGTTGACTTTTTGCTTAGCAACCGGGACGTAGTACGCTTCGACTGGCACTATGTACTTGGCTTTTACGGCTTCTTGGTAAGTAAGCTCGTATATAATGTCGCCTATGATACCTTCTAATAGCAAAGCCTCTTCGTCCTGATTGCGAAAGGGAGTAGCTGTCATAAAGTACCTGTAATAGATACCATTCCAGGCGGTCTTATTAAGCTCGCGGTAGGTGCCTGCGGCTGCGTGGTGGCTTTCGTCGATGATTAACATGTCGTAGTTTTTAGCAGTTTTTAGGGCGGTAGAGTCGATGTTCTCAACGGTGATATTGCTCATATCTTTGAAGATTTGCTTAAAAGTAACTGTCAACTGGCGTTTTAGTTCTAGGTTTGGTACAACTACCAGTGTGCGTACCTGTTTTAACGCTATTAGCATGGCCATAACGAGGCTCTTCCCAGAACCTGTGGGAAGTACCATGCTCCCGCGATCAAACAAATCTGCGGCGTTTACAGCGTCTAATTGCGATTGGTAGGGGCTGAAGTTAAATACATGCTTATGGTTTACTTTGTTTGCTGGTATCTTGTTGGCGGATATCTGGCGAAAATCAAGGGCCTCATCTCTGCAAAACCCTATCGCCCGGCCTAGGAGCCCTGTTGCAAAGTTACCCTTAGCGTCTATGCAGTACTTGGTTCTAGCAAACCCGCCGGTGTAGTAGGCCACTGACGGGCTGTCGGTGTAACTTAGTAGTTTCCTAAGTTTCTTAAAGTCGTCAGGTCCTAGGCCTGTGATCTTACTAAAGCTGTTGTCTACGTTAATTGTGATCATCAGATGCTCTTAGTCGCTAGCAGCAGGCAAAGTACTGTTCCCCACACTACCGCTGCCCACATTACTGAGGTAAAGCTATTAGGTCTTTGTTTCATAGTTCCCTACTTTCTTTTTGACAGGGTCATTATTCTCTTGACAAGGTTTTTAGCCTTTGGTATAATCTGTATTGTCTTTAACTCTTTTTTTTATCGTTTTTTTGCTATCAAGTAACGATTTAGCCCTTGTTTACTAGTACATAATACCTTAGTCGTTTAGTAAAATCAAGTATTTACTTAGTGTTTTATCGTTTTTATACAATATTTATTTAGGTTTGACTCTTTGGTTGTTTTGTTGTAGAGTGTTTGTATGGAGGTATTATGAAAAAACAACAGGTACAGATCTTAAACGCATATGGTGAGAACGACTACTTTGACGGTTCTTATCACACCACGATGGATTCTAGAGAATGGACGTACACACTCTATTGCGATGTGCATGAGTTGCCAAATTACATTATTCGTCAGTTGAATGTTGATGTGAATGAGCTTGCGACGTTGACTATAAGTTTTACACCTTGTTTTCAGGATGGCACGGTGGAGCTGAGTGACGTTTGCGTTTTGACAACAGAAGGCAAATCGGCAATGATCGGTACTTGCTGGGTGTTTGATAAATCTAAACTTGAGACAGAGATCGCAAATGACTTTGATTGGCAAGACCACTATGATAGTCTAGTTGCGAGAGGTGAGTAATGGAGTTGGTTATTGATTTGATTTATAACATAATGATCGTTTGCGGCATGGTGTGCGGTGTTGTGTTTTTGTTCATGGTAGCTTGGTTTATTGTGAGCGGCATTCGGTATGGTATTGAGAAAGGTGGGGGAGATGAGTAACTACAAGGTGCAAGAGCTGTTCACCCAGGTGCTAAACGAGGTTGACGGCGCTGTAGCTAAGTTTCCACCGTTCAACACTGCTCACGAAGGCTATGCCGTGCTACTTGAAGAGGTGGACGAGCTGTGGGAGCATGTCAAGGTGAAGCAGGGTAAAAGAGACGTCGCCGCTATGCAAAAAGAAGCTGTTCAGGTAGCTGCGATGGCGTTAAGATTTGCTTTAGACATCTGCATAGACGACAGGGGGCAGAAGTGAAATACACACTATTTTTACAGGGTGAAGTTAACGACGAGATGGTGGCCAAAGTTCAAAAGAAACTGGGTAAGATCGACGACATTGAGGCCGTCGACGTTCTGCTTAGCTCACCAGGCGGTGATCCTCACTGTGCCCTTGCTATTAGCTCGTTGTTTCGACTGTCGCCTGCCTACATTACGGTACACGCCATCGGTAACGTAGCCTCCGCAGCGGTGTTGATCTTGGCCTATGGTGATAAACGCCTAATGGCTAAAGAGTCGTGGGTTATGGTTCACGAGGATTCGGCTGAACTGTCAGGTGAGGTAAAGGACCTTGAGCGTGAGAGCCGATATTTACGCCGTATGGAAAACCAGTGGACAGCGTTACTGGCGAGTGTTACAAAGACAACTGCAGAGGATTGGACGAAGTTGCACAAAGCCACAACTTATCTGTCCGCTGCAGAATGTTTAAAACTTGGCTTGATTGACGAGGTCGTATGACGTTTAAAACACAAGTAATAATTTTTGCAAGCAGTCTATTAGTAGCTTTTGCTTTAGGCCGGTACACCGCTCAAAAGCCAGACGTTACGACCAAAGAGACTAAATCTGACACTGACGTTAAGCACGACGACACGGTGACTACTACCCACACGACAACCACTACCACCAAAGAGCCCGACGGCAAAGAGGTAGTAACCCAGGTGACAGACACTAAAACCGAAAACAAAGAAACCGAAACCAACAAAGAGACAGACACCCTGCAACAAACGATCATTCAGCAGAAAAACAACAAGGTGACGGTCTCTGCCCTTGGTGCCGTCGACTTTACACATCTAAGCCAGCCACCCGCGTTTGGTGCCGCTATCGAGAAGCAGCTCCTAGGGCCTGTCAAATTGGGTATTTTTGGGTTAAATAATGGGGTTTTTGGGGTCAGCATAGGAGTAGAGTTTTGACACTACTTAAACTAAAAGCCAAAATATACCATTATACAGGTATTTACCTAGCTTATCGCGAACAGTGCGACTACATGGAGTCAGCAGACTACCTTAAGTATTTAACCGCTCCAAACGGCACAGATTCAGAGGAGTTTAGTATTGAGACAAAAGCCAGTTTAGCAGTTGGCTTATGGCAGGCTCGACATGGATTCCACAAACCCTTGTATCTTAAAGCTTTTTGTAAAGTCGGTTTTCATTGGCAAATAATTAGATTTGTCGTTGAGTTTTACATGGCTTTGAATTATGATCTGAAGACACTTTACAGGAGGATTGTAAAATGAACTTTGCGCAGCTAGAACAGAAGATTATTCAGTCATACGTCGAAGGCGTCACTATGGACCAGGCCGAGCGCCTAGCCGGTGAGTTTTTGAGCGCACAATTGCAGGTGTCTGAAGAACTTAAAAAATTTGATTTGGACAGTCGTATGAGGAAGGCAGGACTCAAGGCCGTCCGTTCTTCGGTTTACCTTGAGATCATTAAGACAAACGAGAAAAAACCAACAGAAGCTCAGATTGCGGCTATTGTTGACACAGACGCTACCGTTCAAGAAGAACAAAAGGCGTTTGACGAGGCTGAAGTTGAGCGCGACAACCTCAAGCGTTATTTTGACGTATTTAATCAAGCGCATGTACATTTCCGTTCAATTGCAAAGGGGTCTTTTAATGGCTAAACTATCGGCAGCAGAAATTGCAAAAAAGACTCAAGCTTTATACGCACCTAAAGATAAAAACAAGGATATAATTGCTACAGGGGCAAACCTTAAACGACCTACAAAAGAAGAAGATTTTGTGCTGGCTCCTGAAAATCATCCTTGGCGCACTTTGACTGGTCTTATGGGGCTGCCTTACGACATTATTGTTCAGATTGCAGGAAGTCCTGACGCCGGTAAATCAACCGTTGCTGGCGAATTTATGGCCTGGGCTCAAAAACAAGGTTTATATGTAATTCTTTGGGATACAGAGAAGAAGTTTGACGCTGTTCGATTTGAAAAACATTTTGGAGGTAAGGCCGATGAGATCAACATCGTCGCTACTACAATCATTAGGTCTGGGGCAGGGGCTGTTTTTAAATATATTAATACAATTCTCGAAGTTGACAAAGGAGCAAAGATCCTTGTTGTCCACGACAGTGTTGGAGGTAGTGTATCTAGAGCCCGGGCAGAGCGGGATCTTGACGACGAAAAAAATGCCCAGCCAGGATCTGAAGCGGTAGAAAATAGTGACTACATGCGACACATTGTAGCTTATTTTGACAAGTACCAAGGACAGGTAGCTTATCTTCTTATCAATCAAATGACCATGAAAATTGGCCCTATGCCAGGAAAGTCTCGCTCCGGCGGTGAAAAAATCTCATTTCACAGTAGTTTGATTATTGAGATGACCCGTGTTCAAGATGTGACTAAAACTATCAAGGGCGTTAAAGTAAAAACAGGTATTATATCAAGGGCTAAGATAGCCAAGAATCATTTGAGCCAAACAGAAAACTCAGTGCATGAAATGCGGGTGTCTGTAGACGCCAAAGGTTGGCATTTTGTTTCAGGGGAGGAGTCAGATGAAGAAACCTAGAGCCGTCCTAATAAGCGACATTCATTACAACTTAAACACGCTGCCTTTAGCCGACGCAAGCTTAAGGCAGGCAGTAGCAAAGGCAAATGATCTTAAAGTCCCTTTAATAGTAGCCGGGGATCTTCACGACACTAAGGCTAATTTAAGGGCCGAGTGTATGAACGCCATGCTAGCTACTTTTTCAGAAGTTACCTCTTGTGCCTATGTTATCCGCGGCAACCACTGTTCACTTAACGAGAAATCCACAGAACACGCTTTAAGTTTTTTATCGCGAAAACCAGTTTACGTTGGCGGCAGTTATGTAGACATTTGCGACGACGAACCCTTTATTAGCAAAGATATTTGTCTTTTTCCTTATCACCACGACTTAAGCTTGTTACGCGAACGCCTTAAACAGGTACCCAAAGGCTCTACAGTCATTATGCACCAGGGTCTTAACGGCACGGCCAGCGGTGAATACATCCAGGACAAGACGGCTCTTAACCTCAAGGACGTAGCGGGGCTGCGTGTGATCTCAGGCCACTATCACACCCGCCAAACTATCCAACTGCCTGATGGCGGTGTTTGGGACTACATCGGCAATCCATACACCCTTAACTTTGCAGAAGCTACAGACCCCGAAAAAGGGTTTCAAGTCCTTTATGACGATGGCTCTTTGGAGTTTGTACCCACCAACCTCCGTAAACACATTGTGTTTACATTGTCGGCCAAAGAAGTCAACCGAGGCAGCATTCTAATCCACAACCCCGGTGATATCGTAAAACTTAAGATTTCAGGCACAAAGCAAGAACTAGCCAAATTAAACCGCGAAACCATTATACCGCGCTTTGGTATAGAAGACGCCCAGGTTAAGATTGAGTTTTTACCAACCGACGAAGGGTTTACAGCTACCGAGAAACCTAAGAACTTGACCCAAGCTGAGCTGCTAGACAGTGTTATTGACTCGAGCACCGACATTAGCAAGACCGAGAGTGCGAAGCTGAAAACCTTGTGGAGGGGCTACAGTGAGTAAAATCACAGAAGTTTATCTGTCTAATTTTGGTAGCTACAAAGAGCTGCATTTTAAGTTTAGCAAAGAAGGCCTGGTGCTGATTCAAGGGCCTACAGGAGCCGGTAAAAGCACCCTATGTGACGCCGTCCCCTGGGTGTTATTTGGTAAAACGGCTAAAGGTGGAGCCGTTGACGAAGTTAAATCGTGGAATTCTTACTCACCCACATTTGGTAGGGTGTATTTTGACGACGGCAGTCAGGTTTGCAGGCAGAGGGTCCCAAACGACCTGTACTACAACGAGTCAAAACGCGGTAAAGACCTAAACGACACTCAGAAGCAGATCAACGAACTACTAGGCTTTGACTACGACACTTATATTACTGGCGCCTATTACCACGAATTTAGTCAAACGGCTCAATTTTTCACAACAAGTGCTAAAAACCGCCGAGCTATCACCGAGCAGATCATTGACTACAGCACAGCCAACAAGGTGCTAGACAAAGCAACCGCTAAACTAAAGACATTAAAAAAGTTTAATTCAGCCCTAACTCAAGAAATTGTGCAACTAGACGCTTCAGTCGGTTTTCTTAAAAATAGCATCGAGTCAGCTAAAACTAAGGTGCAAGAGTGGGAGAACCAACGCCAAGAACGCCATTACGCGCTTAGCATGAAAGCTTCGCAGTTTAACAAGATTAAGTCCCAAACTGTCAAAGCCCTAGAACAAAAGTCCCAAGAGTTTGAGCAGGATCGTCAGAACAAGATCGACCAAGCCGGTGTCGAGATGGAGAAATTTTTAGCTAAACTATTACCGCCAAGCTACTACAAAGAAACCAAACTTGCACTGGCTGCTAAACTAGACGCTATCGCCAACTGCCCAACTTGTGGCTCTAAGGTACACACCGAAGAGACCGAGGCTATTCAAAAAGAACTCTACGACCTAGACGTTCAAAACCAAGGTCAGCATTTCATTAAACAGTCAATTGAAAGACTAAAAAAAGAGCGACAGGTAGCTAATAAAGTTACAAACCCCTATCTTGCGCAGATTGAGGCCGAATCAGCCAGGGAAAACACCTTTAGGCAACAGGCAAAAGACCTGATGCGTGAGGAAAACCCTTACTCGGTGAACATAGCCGAGGCAGAAGCGTCATTGGAAAAAGTGCTAGAAACTTATAAAACTAAAAATAGCCAGCTAGACGAAGTCGTGTGTGACATTGTATCACACGAGCAGCTGATTGAAGTTTTAGCTAAATTTAGGAGCCTACTTGCTGAAAGTACAGTTAACCAGATTCAAGATCATACCAACCAACTTCTAGCTGACTATTTTGACGGTGAACTTAAGGTGCAGTTCACAATTGAGGACGCCGACAAACTAGAGGTTGCTATCACTAAAGACGGCAATCAAGCGGCATTTACACAGTTAAGCAAAGGCCAAAGACAACTGTTAAAACTGTGCTTTAGCCTGTCGATCATGAAGGCCGTAGCCAATTTCCACGGTGTCAGTTTTCCCTCACTGTTTCTTGACGAGGCTCTTGACGGATTAGATGATCGCTTTAAAGTCAAGGCTTTTTACCTTTTGCAACAATTATCTCTTGAGTATGATACCATTTTCATGGTAGAACATTCACAGGAGCTAAAGTCTCGTTTTGAGAATAGCTACACTGTCAGTCTTGACAATGGGTGGAGTAAACTTGAAAAATGTTAAGTTTTATATTGTTTCCTCCCCTTCGGTAGATATCGAAGTAGTAAAAGAAAAAAGTGTGTATTGTCCTACACACAATGCGTATTTTTTTCCAGAAAAAGGTTCTTTTATAGAACTTGGGCGTCAAATGTACCAAGCTGAAAAAGAGCGGGCTGAGTGGATACGAAAGTATGAAAATGTTTTAGAGGGTTTGCAGTATTGGAAAGGTAAAGCTCTTGAAAAAAATTAGTAAACACACTTTAGAGACTGCTAATAAAGCTTTAGAACAAAAAGGTCTTTCCGATTTTTTAAAAGTTATTGCTTTACAAGAAAAAACCGCCACTTTATTTGACTCTCTTTATGGAGAGTATAAAGTTGATTTAAAAAGCTTTAGCGAGTCCACGCAGGTAGCTTTGCATAAATCCAGAAAACACTACGCTAAAATGGACGCAAAACGGGCTAAATTAATAGGCAAATCAGTTAACGGGCTTGAGATTGTTGATCTTTTTTATGGGCCGGATAAAGGTTATAAAAATAGAAGTTTTTACGTAAGTGTAAAGTGTAAATGCGGCCATGTCAGCACTACAACCTATACTCATTTAACTAAATATAGAAAAGAATTTCAATGCCAATCTTGTGCGCAAACTCAGCACGGCGCACGAGGTAAAGACGAAGACGGAAAACTTAAAAAAAGAACTGCTACATATAACCATTGGGTAAAAATTAAAGATACTTTGCCAGATGAATTTAAAGATTTTAAAAATTTTAAAGCCGCTGTGGGTGATAAACCATTTAAAATAGCTGATTTAGTATTTGTAGAGGGAAGACCTAAATGGGTCAACCTTCAAATAACTAGCAACTACGAATTAAATTTAATGGCAACAGCACTAAGGCAGGCATTTAGATATTCTACCCTGTACAAAGAATGTTTAGAAAAAGCAAAGGTAGAAACAGAAGATGGCACACGGTATAGATGCGCCGCATGCGATGCTTTAGTCAAAAGAGCAGAAGTGCAAGTAGACCACATAACCCCCGTAGCCCCTGTAGATGGAAGTCCTTTAAACAAGGACACTTTAATAGACCGCGTATGGACAGACAAAATTCAAGTTTTGGATAAAAAATGTCACAACAAAAAATCAAGCCAAGAAAACGCGGAGCGCCGCAAAAACAAAAAGGATAAAAAATGAGTAAAAAAGACGTAGTAGTACTGGCAATTCCAGATTTGCACGCTCCTTTTCATCACCCAGATGCGTTTGCATTTTTAACCGCAGTAAAAAAACAATATAAACCTAATGAAATTGTTAACTTAGGCGACCTTGAAGATTGGCATTCAATTTCAATGCACGACCACGATCCCGACGGTCTAAGTGCAGGGGATGAATTGAAAGCCTTAAGAGAAGCGGTAAAACCTTTATTTAAATTATTTCCAAAAATGAAAATGTGTACCTCTAACCACGGCAGTCTGCCTCTTCGCAGGGCATTTAAATTTGGTCTTCCATCTGAGTTGATAAAATCTTATAAAGACATTATTGACGCCCCAAAAGGTTGGCAAATTGCCGATTCTTGGGAAATTGACGGAGTTGTTTACGAGCACGGAGAGGCTTTTGCAGGTCAGCAAGGGGCTATTAAGTCCGCTAATGCAAATATGCAGAGTACAGTTATTGGCCATATTCATGCTTTTGCCGGCATTCAATACAGCGCCAATTCCAAACATCTTATTTTTGGGTTCAATGTCGGGTGTCTTATTGATAGACATAGGTACGCATTTGCTTACGGCAAAAAAATAAAAGCTAAGCCTATACTAGGCTGTGGCATAATTAAAAACGGGGTTCCTACTTTTATCCCCATGAGACTAGACTCAAAAGGACGCTGGATTAAAAAACTATGAAATTCTGTACTAAGTGTAAAGTTTTAAAAAGCTTTGATAATTTTTATAGAGACAAAACAACAAAAGATGGCTTTCATCCTCATTGCAAATCTCATAAAAGAAAATCTGCAGATCCTAAAATTAAATCGGAGTATGACAAGAATTATCGTCAAAAGAACAATATCCGTAAAAAAGCTAACGCTTATAAAATTACGCAAGAAGAGCTGCTAGTATTAATAAAAAATTGCAACAATCTTTGCTGTATATGCAAAAAGCCAGAAACAGCAATTAATCCTAAAACTAAAAAAATACAAGCTTTAGCCATAGATCATTGCCATGTTACCGGCAAAGTTAGAGGATTGCTATGTGCTAATTGTAATAGAGCATTGGGTTTATTTAAAGACGATATACAGACTTTAAAAAACGCTATAGCCTATTTAGAACAGAATATATGAGTTTGACAAAATCAAAAATTCAGCGTAACATAAAGCGATGGACTTACTACATGCTTTATTTGTTACTTATAGCCTTCAGTTCAATTTGCCACCTCACCTACTTGAGTCGGTGTGCTTTGTCGAATCGCGACACGAAATAAACGCCATCCACCAAAACGACGGCGGCGGAACACCCAGCCTCGGTGTTTGCCAGGTCAAATTAGCTACAGCCCAAATGCTAGGGTATTCCGGCACTGAAAAACAGCTAATGGACCCTAGACTCAACGTCTACTATGCCGCCGCTTATTTGGACCACCAGCTTCGCCGCTACAAAGGCCACACGCACAAGGCTTTAGTTGCCTACAACCGAGGTTCTGCAAAGGACTTGACTCGTTCGTTCTATAGTGATACAGTTGTTCGAGAGTGGAGGGACAGGCGTGGGCGCAGCAAAGAACGACAGTGAAAAACCCGATTTGTCTTTGATCCCAAAGGTCGCAATGGCCAAAGAATCTTCGACGCTAAAGTATTTTTGTCGGCACGTGCTTGAAACGTGTGGCAGTCCTACAGAGATTGCCACAAAGGATAAGAAATGAGCAAAATTGATAATTTTTTAATTTTGATTGTTCAAATTGTTGGTGCAATTTGTCTCTCATCTGTTTTTGTCGCGTGCTCGGTGCATGTTTGGAAAGAATGCGTGCTTCAATGAAACGCCTAAATGAACAAGAATTGAAAGACATTTTGGATAAACACGGTAAATGGCTAAAAAATGAAGAAGGGGGGAACGTGCCAACCTTAGCTCCGCCAACCTTCGCTCCGCCAACCTTCGCTCCGCCGACCTTAGCTTCGCCAACAAGAACTTGGAACACTAATTGACGACCGCTACAAAAAAGGCGATAAAAATGGATGACGTAGAGGCAAAAAACATAAATTTTGTTGAGGTGATTGATATGGCAGCAGCGCTTGCCAATAACATTTCTGCCGACATTCAAGAAGGCGGGATCGTAACGCTTGAGACCCAACAAGCTCTCGCAAACTTTATTGCCGCTTACGACAAAATGCATTTGGAACTTGACGATCAAACAATTTTACAGTAACGTAACTAAAAAGGAGGCCAAATGGCTTTTAAAGAAATTAGTGACCTGAACGCAGAAACAGTAGTATCGCTCGGTGGTGTGAATAAGAAGACCGGAAAAGCGAACCCTAAATCAATCGAGGGGTATTATCTCGGTTCAAAACAGGTAGCAGACAAGAAGAAAAAGACAGGAACGTCTTTCATCTATATCTTGCAGACTGCTAAAGGCAACGTCGGTGTCTGGGGTAAAACAGACCTTGACCGCAAGATGGAACAAGCGCCAATCGGCACTATGCTGCGTCTTACGCACACAGGTATGCGCCCAACCCCCAACGGTGAAATGTACACCTACTCGGTAGCAGCAGACGCTGAAAATACTATCGAGGTAGCTACGCTGCCAGTAGGCGCTACAACTGCAGGCCCTATTAGCTATGCGGATGAACGATATGAAGAAACAGAAGAAAATTCTGATTTTGAAGAGTCGCCTGCTGACGAAGACGAAG
>Ga0209067_10001478_pt1 | contig 14425 bp, 11 predicted proteins | sample ColStrG_CSR_2013_FD_187199 | JGI IMG/M metagenome (GOLD analysis project Ga0209067, IMG submission 187199) | Freshwater sediment microbial communities in response to fracking from Pennsylvania, USA - Cold Stream Run_MetaG_CSR_2013 (SPAdes)... | ecosystem: Environmental > Aquatic > Freshwater >... | reverse complement strand
GCACATGACTGACCAGCGGTTTGCCGGCCAGCAGATGCAGCACCTTGGGCAAATCGGAACGCATGCGTTTGCCCATGCCGGCGGCGAGGATCACTACGTTGAGGTTTTTCATGGTGTTGAGCTGGAAGTGAGTGAGGTGACGGAAATGGTATTGAAGGCTGGTGGCGCTGCGCAGGGTTCTTCGTCGAAAGCGATGTCACCTTCCGGCGTGGCCGCGCCATCCAGTTTGAGCGCGGCAAAATCAAACAGTTTGCTGTCCATCAGATGCGAAGGCACCACGGTGGACAGGGCAGAAAAAATGCTTTCGACCCGGCCGGGGTATTTTTTTTCCCATTCGCGCATCAGATTCTTGATCTGTTTGCGCTGCAGATTTTCCTGCGAGCCGCACAGGTCACACGGAATAATCGGGAACTGTTTGACTTCTGCATAACGCTGGGTGTCTTCTTCTTTGACGTAGGCCATGGGACGAATCACCATGTGCCTGCCGTCATCCGACTGCAGTTTGGCCGGCATGCCTTTGATTTTTGCGCCGAAAAACATATTCAGAAAAAAGGTTTCGAGAATATCGTCGCGATGATGACCGAGTGCGATTTTGGTCGCACCGAGTTCATCGGCAACCCGGTACAGAATGCCGCGCCGCAGCCGCGAACACAGCGAGCAGGTGGTTTTGCCTTCTTCGATGACACGCTTGACGATGCTGTAGGTATCCTGGTTTTCGATGTGAAACGGAATGCCGAGTTTAGTGAGATAGGCCGGCAGAATATCGGCCGGGAAGTTGGGCTGTTTCTGATCCAGATTGACAGCGATGATATCGAAATGAATCGGCGCACGTTCGCGCAGCGTCATCAGAATATCGAGCAGCGCATAGCTGTCTTTGCCGCCGGACAGGCACACCATGACCTTGTCGCCGTCCTCGATCATGTTGAAGTCGCCGATCGCCTGTCCGACCAGACGGCACAGACGCTTGTGCAGCTTGTTGTTTTCGTAGGCGATTTTTTCCATGCTTTTGACTGGCATGACGGTCTTCAGTTCTGCTGCTGCATTCATGTTGTGAGTACTCGTTAGGTAGGGCTAAAGAAAAGCTGAAGTTGTGCGACTAATCTTGGATAATAGCGCGGTTATCTTAAATCTCTGCGACAGGCACGCACTCAGCTCATGCAAAAACTTAATCTGCCCCAACCCGGCATCGAAGCGCAGGCGGCGTCACAGGCATTGCACAATCTGATTGCGCAGGAAATCGCGCGTCATGACGGCCGGATTTCTTTTGCGCGCTACATGGAACTGGCTTTGTATGCCCCGCAGTCTGGTTATTACACCGGTGGCGCGACCAAGCTCGGCAGCGCGGGCGACTTCACCACTGCGCCAGAAATTTCTCCCCTGTTTGGCGCTGCCATCGCCAGCTTCGCCGCTGACGTGCTGAGCCAGACTGCCGGTCAAATTATGGAATTCGGTGCCGGTACCGGCAAACTTGCTGCTGACCTGTTGGCGGAATTGCATCATCGCGGTTGTGCGCCCGAGCGGTATTATATCGTCGAATTATCGGGAGAATTGCGTTCCCGGCAGGAGCAGCGCCTAAAAGATTTTCCGGAAGTGGTCTGGCTGGATCAGATGCCTGCGTCCTTTTCCGGTCTGGTGCTGGGCAATGAAGTGCTGGACGCGATGCCGGTTGATCTGGTTAAAAAAACCACTGCAGGCTGGAACGAGGTCGGTGTTGGTCTGGCCGAGGACCGGCTGGTCTGGTCAGAACGCGCGCTGCAGGATGACACACTGCTCGCTCAAATCCCTGATAAAGACGCTTTGCCAATTGGCTATCTGACCGAAGTCCATGCGGTTGCGCGCGGCTTCATGCATTCTGTCTCCGGCATGGTCAGCGCCTCCGGTTCGGGTGCAGTGTTGTGGATAGACTATGGTTTCCCGGCTGCCGAATATTATCTGCACCAGCGCGATGCCGGCACGTTGATGTGCCATTACCGGCATCATGCCCACGCTGAACCGTTTTACTGGCCCGGGCTGCAGGACATCACCGCCCATGTGGACTTCAGCGCCATCTGTCGCGCCGGAGAGCTGGCAGGTCTGGGGTTGCTGTGCTATACCAGCCAGGCAGCGTTTCTGATCAATGCCGGTATCGGCGATCTGTTGCTGCGCTGCTCACCAGACGATGCGCTGCGCTATCTGCCGCAGGCCAACGCCCTGCAAAAGCTGATTTCGCCTGCAGAAATGGGCGAGCTGTTCAAGGTATTAATCATGGGTGTCAATGTCAGCCTGCCGCAGAAAATGCTGCAGATGAGCCGCAATTCACGACTGGGATTTTAAAAATGATTAGATGGGTTTTTGCTATTTTTCTCGGCCTGATGGTATTTTCCGCCCTGCTGCCATGGCTGGAAAAACTGGGCGTCGGCCGGCTGCCCGGCGATATTCGCTTCAAACTTTTCGGTCATGTCTTTTGTTTGCCCTTCGCGTCGACTATCCTGTTATCAATGGCGGTTCTGTTGATTGCACGGCTCTTAAAATAAAATCAACGAAACTGCCCATCGATTTTTACTGAACATGGGATGTGATGAGCGAGCTTACTGATATTCGGGTGTTACTGGTCGAGCCACATTCCGGCATGCGTTCCAGCATTCACAATATGTTGAACCTGTGTGGCGTCACCAGAATCGAACACGGCATTTCTTCCGGCACGGCGCTGGGATTCATCAAAAATAAATACTTTGATCTGATTCTGTGCGAGTACGAGCTTGGCACCGGGCAGGACGGACAGCAGTTACTGGAAGATATCCGTCACCACAAACTGGCGCCGCTGACCACCATCTTTATCATGGTCACGGGTGAACGCGCCTATGAAAAAGTCGTCTCTGCAGCCGAGCTGGCGCCTAACGATTATCTGCTTAAGCCATTTACCCCAGACGATCTGCTCGAACGGATCAGCCGTGCGATAAAAAAACGCGGCCTGTTCATCAGCATTTATCACCTGATGGACAGCGGTGAGTATCAGGGTGCGATTGACGAATGCGCCATGAAAGAGCAAAAGCATCCGCGCGAAAAAGTCGACTTCATGCGACTGCGCGCCGAACTGCATATCCTGCTGGGCGAACCGGACCTGGCCGAACCGATATACAAGCAGTTGACAGACATGCGCGCGGTGGCCTGGGCGCGACTCGGGCTGGCACGCTCGATCCATCTGCAGGGCCGCTACGCGGAAGCTGAAGATATTTTAAAAGTACTCGTGGTTGAAAACGACAAGTACATGGATGCCTTCGACCTGCTGGCGAAAAATCACGAGATGGTGGGCGCGCTGGATTCAGCCAAGGAAGTATTGACTCAGGCAGTCAGCATCTCTCCGCACGGCGTTCGGCGCTTGCGCAAGCTGGGCGAAATTGCGCTGGCAACGGGCGACTTTCAAACCGCTGAAGCGAATCTCAAAAAAGTTGTCAGCAAGGTCAAGTTCTCTGAATTCAAAGATCCGGAAGATCACGTCAATCTGGTCAACGCGCTGGTACAGAACGGTAATCTCGACCAGGCAAAATCCATGGTGCGCGATCTGGAAAAAACCATGCCGGACAAACTCAAAACACCGGCCTGCCGCGCCATCTCCGCGGCATTTATTCATGCGCAGAGCAATGATCCGCGCGCCAAAATTGAATTGGGCAATGCGGTCGTTGCCAGTCGTGAGAATATCGGGCTGTCAACCAATATGAAAATCAATCTTGCCAAAAGCTGCCTGTCGAGCGATATGGAAGACGAGGCCAGCGAAGTGATTCTGGAGGTCATGCGCAACTCCACCAACACTACCGAAATGAAACGTGCTATCGGCGTATTCGAAAGCGCAGGCAGGGGCGAGCTCGGCAAATCGCTCGCTGACCAGAGTCGCAGTGAAGTCATGGAACTGGTGGCAGCCGGCGTGCAGAAAGCCAAGCAGGGTGATTTCCACGGCGCTGTGGAACTGATGTCGTCAGCAGTAAAGCAGATGCCGAACAATCCGCAGGTGGTCACCAATGCAGCGCTGGCTTTTCTGAAATGCCTGGAACATCACGGCTGGGAACACAAGCTGGCGCAACAGGCGCGCCGCCTGATCGATTCGTCCTGCGAGCTGGACCCAACTAATCCACGCAATGGCGCCTTGCGCAAACTGTACGATGAGTTACAGAAAAAATACGGCATGAGCAAAAGTGTCGGCTAAGTGGAGCATGCATGAGTAATACCATTTCACCTGCGATGCAGGAACACCTGGCGCGGCAGCGGCGCGACCAGTTACTGCTGCAGATTAAAAATGACACGCGTCTGCCGAGTCTGGGTATCGCCATTTCTGAAGTCGTCAAAATTACCTCGGGTGGTGAAGAGTCGGTCAACGAGCTGGCCAAATTTATTCTGTCGGATGTCGGACTGACCAAGAGTGTATTAAATCTGGCCAACTCGGTATCGTACCGGCATTCGCAGGGCACGACCGTCACGACCATTTCCAAGGCTATCTTCATACTGGGATTTGATGTCGTCAAATCCAGTGCGTTATCAATGTTGATGCTGGAATGTTTTTCCGCGAAATATCAGAATCTGTATTACGAGCTGACGCGTTCACTGTGCTCATCCATCGTCGCCCGTGAATGCGTCAATCGCAGCAGCCATCAGGACGCCGAAGAGGCAAGCGTATCGGCGCTGTTCAAGAATATCGCCCAGGTGTTGATCGCTGCCCAGGACCCTGCCCTGTACGAAGCGATTATGCTGCCGGTGCATGAGGGTCGGGAAAGCCTGCGCGAATCGGCTCTGAGTCAGATCAGTTGCAGCCTGCCGCATTTTGGCGGACTGATTCTGCAACAGTGGAATATGCCGGAAAGTATTGTGCTCGCTGCCGGCGCCCTGGCTGCGGGCGACATCAAAAAAACCAGACAGCGCAGCGAGTGGATACGCCAGGTCGCCGCATTCAGTTCCGATGCCGCTGAAGTGGTCATGAAACATACCCGGTTCGGCCAGGCTTTCGATCCCGACATCAATTTTGAACACGAAAAATACACCAAAGAATTAATGCAGAAATATGGCGCTGCGCTGGAACTGGATGCAAAAATCCTGGCCGGCTGGCTCAGCAGGGCTGTGCAGGAAACCGGTGAGCTGATTCATAAGATGGGCATGCGCCTGGTTGAGTCCGGGGCGCCGCCGGCCCGCGCTAACGTGGTCGAGTCGGATATCTCGCTGGACGATATGCTGATGGTTTCCGACAGCGGCCTGCTCACTGCCAACCAGACTGTTTATCCCAGCGGCAAACCGCATAATGCGCGCGACTTGCTGCTGGCCGGCATGCTGGAGGTCACGCAAACCATAGGCAGCGGCAAATTCCAGCTGAATAATCTGGTGTTGCAGTTTCTGGAAATTCTGCAGGGCAGTATGGGATTTGAGTTTGTCACTGCCAGTCTGAAAGATGCCAAAACCGGGCAGTTTGTCGCGCGCATCTCATTGGGCCAGGATTGGCATAAAAAACAGAAGAACTTCTGCTTTCCGATTAAAGATGCGGTGGATCTGTTTCATCTGGCCCTGAAAAACAATGTCGACCTGATGATAGGCGAAACCGACAGTCCGAAGGTCCGCCAGCTGCGCCCGGACTGGCATCTGGCACATTTTTCTGAAGTGAAAAGCCTGATGATTCTGCCGCTGATCGTCCACGGCAAGTCGATCGGTCTGATTTATGCGGACCGTCATTGTGAAGCACCGGAAGGTGTGCCGCCGGATGAAACCGGGCTGATCAAATCGATGAAAAGCCAGTTGCTGTCAGCGATGAGCAGATAGTCCCGGCGCACCTCTGGCCAGCACCGCAAGACTCAGCAATGATCCCATCGTCACCGCAACAATCAGCAGTTGCAGGACCGGATTCAGACTGAAGTCACCAAACCACTGGCCGGTGCCCAGAACAAAAGCTGCCGTGAACGCGAGTCGCGCCGATTCCAGCCAGAGAAAACTGTGTCGCTTTTCGGTCAGACCACCTATCGTATATAAACCTGCAGTCAGCCAGAGGCCATACAGTAGACAATGGTCTAAGGGGATGCTGTGGTCCACTGCCAGGAAATGGGTGGTGATCAGCAAGATCAGTACGAACTGGATAAAGCAGTAGATTTTCCAGCTCGTGGGCAGCGCAGGTTCGAAGCGCTCGCGATGCAGCTCAAAAGGCGCATGCGGATATTTTTGCGCGACGTCATCCGGCTGCCAGCCGGGGTGTTTGAACCAGGTGCGCAGTTTGTCCTGCCAGTTGCTGGCCTGGCGCGATTGCTCGAGCAACTTCTCGTACACTTCCAGATTTGCCCTGACCGGATTCCAGCTGCGCAACGGGCTGCGCGTGCCATACACAACCTTGTGTTCATCGCGTTCTTCAATGAAGGTGCCGAACAGGCGATCCCACAAAATCAGAATGCCGCCGTAATTTTTATCGAGATAAATATCGTTGGTGGCGTGATGAACGCGATGATTCGATGGCGAGACGAACACCCGATCAAACCAGCCGAGTTTGCCGATCTGCTCGGTATGCACCCAGAACTGATACAGCAGGTCGATGAGGCTGATGGCAATAAACGTCTCAACCGGCACGCCCAGCACTGCCATGGGCAGATAAAAAATCCAGGAAAGCAGCGGGCCGGTACTGGTCTGACGCAACGCGGTCGTGAGGTTGTAGTGTTCACTCTGGTGATGCACCACATGCGCGGCCCACAGCACGGCAATTTCATGACCGCAGCGATGCAGCCAGTAGTACAGAAAATCATAGAGCAGCAAACCTCCCACCCAGACCCACCAGGCGTTGGGCAATTTGAACAGCGCAAAATGGCTGGCGACCCAGGCGTACAGGCCAATCAGAAAGATCTTGAGGAACGCGGAGGTAATCTGACTGAGTACGCCCAGCCCCATGCTGTTGAGGGTGTCGCCCAACGAAAAACGCAGGTTGTTGCGTCGGTAGCCAACCAGCATTTCCAGAATAATCAGGACGATAAATACCGGTGAAGCGAGTGTAATAACCAGCTCTTGCATCATGTCTCCCCACGTTTGTGGTGTTTTATATTTTTAACTGCCGTGCTTTAAAAGTCGTGCGATATCGCGGGCGAAATAGGTTAATACACCGTCGGCCCCGGCGCGTTTGAATGACATCATGGCTTCCATCATGGTCTTGTTGTGATCCAGCCAGCCATTCTGTGCTGCGGCCTTGATCATGGCGTATTCGCCGCTGACCTGGTAGGCAAAAGTCGGCACGCGGAATTCGTCTTTGACGCGGCGCACGACATCCAGATAGGGCATGCCGGGCTTGACCATGACCATGTCGGCGCCTTCAGCAATATCCATGGCAACTTCGCGCAGCGCTTCGTCGCTGTTGGCAGGATCCATCTGGTAAGTCGATTTATTGCTTTTACCCAGGTTGCCGCCGGATCCGACGGCATCACGGAACGGGCCGTAAAACGCCGAAGCGTATTTGGCAGAGTAAGCCATGATGCGGGTGTGAATAAAATGATGCGCTTCGAGGGCATTGCGGATGGCACCGATACGGCCGTCCATCATGTCGGACGGGGCGACGATATCAACGCCGGCCTTGGCGTGGGCCAGGGCCTGTCGGACCAGCATGGCGCAGGTTTCATCGTTCAGCACATAGCCTTCGGCATCGATCAGGCCGTCCTGACCGTGGCTGGTGTAGGGGTCCAGGGCAATGTCAGTAAGCACTCCGAGTTCGGGAAAGTGACTCTTTAAGGCACGCACAGCGCGAGGGACCAGTCCTTCGGGATTGGTAGCCTCGATCCCGTCGGGGGTTTTCAGGTTGGGGTTGATAACAGGAAACAATGCGATGACGGGAATGCCCAGCGCCACGCAGTCTTCGGCAACATTGAGCAAAATATCGACCGAAATGCGCTCCACGCCCGGCATGGAGGCCACTTTTTCGCGCTGGTCTTCGCCCTCCATAATAAATACCGGGTAAATCAGGTCCGATGCCGTAATGGAATTTTCCCGCATTAGGGCGCGGGAAAAGACATCTTTCCGCATGCGGCGCAGGCGAGTTGCAGGAAAATGTGGGGAATTTTGTAAATTAATCATTTTTAATTAAAAAAAAATGGAACTTATTTAAAAAGCCACACTCTGATCATGCGGGTAATCTGTTACCCCCTGCTTCACTTCCCTGAGCGGGCACCGTCAAGGTGTTGAACCCAGTGCATTATGCACTGGGTCTTTTTTATTCAGAGTGATCAGCATCAACTTCTTGTTCAGATACAACATCCAAACCCAAAAGTTGTTGAATTTTGGCATCAGCTTCTTCGAGTCCGACCCGCTTCAAAGCCGAAAACAATTGTGCGGTGTAAGGAAAAGGTTTCCCGTCGGCATCAACATAGCTGGCGAGAACTGAGCGGGTCAGCCTGAGCGCATTGGTCGAATCGTTACGGTTCAATTTGTCGGATTTTGCCAGGATGCAATGTATCGGCCTGCCGGTCGGCGCAAACCATTCCAGCATTTGCTTGTCCAGATCAGTGAACGGGCGACGGGCATCCATGATCAGAACCAGCGCGGACAGCTGCTCACGCGTTTTCACATAATCGCCCAGCAATTCATTCCAGTGATTTTTCGCCGCACCTGGCACTTCGGCATAACCGTAGCCCGGCAAATCGACCAGCAGCGCGCGAATATCTTCGACGATGGTGGGATCTTTACGATGCTGGGCCACATGCGCGCCACCGATAGAAAAGTAATTGATATGCTGGGTCCGGCCCGGCGTTTTGGATGCAAAGGCCAGCTTCTTCTGATTACAAAGTGTATTGATGGCAGTGGATTTTCCGGCATTGGAGCGACCGGCAAACGCCAGTTCGGGAACTTGCAGGTCAGGCAAGTTGCGCAGATGATTAACGGTAGTGAAAAAGCGGGCTTGCCATAGTATGGACATAAATGTACCGAAAAATGCAACAAAAAGGAGGGAAAGCTATTGTACAATACCGGGCTATTGAATGTTGTTTCCTGACACCAAGTTTTCCGGCGATAAATTATTCACCATAATAACTGGCAAACTCGCGGCATTATCCTAAACTTCTCTATTATTTCGTCTTCAAGGTGCATGAATGAACCACAAATCTTTTCTGAAATCACTTTTCGTTGCCCTGCTGGCGCTTTCCACGCTGGCGTTTGCCGCTGAAGAAAAGATGGCCGCCAAGGCAGATCCAGTAAAGGGAGAGGCGCTCTACACCAATGGCGATGCAAGCCGCAATATCATTGCCTGCGTGTCCTGCCATGGCGCGGCGGGTAATTCCACCATTTCGCAAAATCCGAAACTGGCCGGTCAACATGCCGCCTATCTGGCCAAGCAGTTAAATAATTTCACCGGACCAACACGTAACAACGCCGTGATGACCACCATGGCCAAGGCACTGAGCGCGGAAGATATTCAAAACGTCACCGCCTATTTAAGTGGGCAGGTCACGAAACCGGGCGCAGCCAAAAACAAGGATCTGGTTGAAAACGGCAAAAAAATCTATCGCGGCGGCATCGGCGAAATCGGCGTTGCAGCCTGTGCCGGTTGCCACAGCCCTAACGGCGCCGGCATTCCGGCCCAGTACCCGCGTCTGGCTGGCCAGCATCAGGATTACACCATTGCCCAATTAACCAGTTTCCGTTCCGGTGCCCGCTCCAACAGCGTGCAAATGACAGCGATTGCTGCCCGTATGTCGGACGATGAAATGAAAGCCGTTGCTGACTACGTGGCCGGCCTGAAGTAATTGTAATGATCCACACCAGTCTTTGATCAAAAAGGGTAGCCACCAGCTACCCTTTTTGATTTCCGCAGAACACCATGACAGACGATTTGCCCCACAATCCGCAATCCCCCGCACAACTGACCCCATCCCGACATCCTGGTTCCGATTTCATTGAGCTGCTGTCATCGATGCGCTTTGCCATCAGCCTGCTGGCCCTGATCGCGATCGCCTCGGTCATCGGCACGGTACTCAAGCAAAACGAACCCATGCCCAACTACGTCAACCAGTTCGGGCCGTTCTGGTTTGAAGTATTCAAAAGCTTAAACCTGTACGCGGTGTACACCAGCTGGTGGTTTTTATTGATCCTGATCTTTTTGGTGTCATCGACCAGTCTGTGTCTGATCCGCAATGCGCCAAAAATGCTCAAAGACATGCGCAGCTGGCGCGACAATGTGCGCGAACAGTCCCTGCGCAATTTTCCGCACAAGGCAGGCTGGGAAAGCAGACTGGCACGCACGGCGTTGACGGAACGACTGGTCACGCAGATCATGCAGCGCGGTTACCAGGTCAAAACCACAGACAGGGATGGTGCCACCCTGATCACCGCCAAAAAAGGCGCGGCTAACAAGCTCGGCTATATTTTTGCGCACAGTGCCATCATCATCATCCTGATCGGCGGTACGCTGGATTCGGATCTGGCGATCAAATTCCAGCAGTGGTTTATGGGCAAAGTGCCATTTGAAGGCAACGGCATCATCAGTCAGATCAGTGAACAACATCGCCTCAGCCCGAATACGCCCACCTTCCGCGGCAATACCATGATTCCGGAAGGTCAGCTCAGCAACACCACCATCATCCAGCAGGCCAGCGGCGTGTTCATCCAGGATCTGCCTTTCACGTTGCGCCTGAAAAAATTCAACATCGAGTTTTATTCGACCGGCATGCCCAGGCTGTTTGCCAGCGACGTCGAGGTACTGGATCACGCAACAGGCAAGTCGTTTCCCGCCACGATCAAAGTCAACGAACCGCTGATTTATAAAGGCATCGCGGTATATCAGTCGAGCTTTGAAGATGGCGGCAGCACACTTCAGCTGCAGGCCTATCCGATGGGCGGCAGCAACACTGCGGCTGTTGAGATCAAAGGCAAAGTCGGCAGCACGACGCCCTGGGATGACTACACGATTGAGTGGTCAGGATTTCGTCCGTTTAACGTCGAGAACATGGCGTCCGACGCGCAGGATGTGCGCTCCGTTGCCAAGCCAAAAAATATGGCGGAGCAGTTTACTACCGGACTGGCCCAGCATTCCGGCTCGGCAGCCAAAGGCACCAACACCAAAGACCTGCACAACGTCGGCGCTTCAGTTCAATATAAATTGCGCGACAAAACCGGCCAGGCGCGCGAATTCAACAATTACATGCTGCCAGTCAAAATGGACGATGACTGGGTGTTCCTGGCAGGCATGCGCGAATCACCTTCCGAACCGTTCCGGTTTCTGCGCATCCCCGCCGACGATAACAACAGCGTGCAGGAATGGATGCGGTTGCGGGCCGCTCTGTCCGACCCCGCCCTGCGCGAGCGCGCGGCAGGCAACTATGCCAACAACGCCCTGCCCGATGACAGCGAAGGCCGCAGCCTGCGCACGCAGCTCAGAGCTTCGGCGCTCAAAAGTCTGGAGATTTTTGCCGGTGACGGCAAGGCGGCCGGATTTGTCGCCGTCACGCAGTTCCTGAACAAAATACCGGCAGCCGAGCAGGAACGAGCCGCTGACGTGTTCATGAAAATTCTCAATGGCAGTCTGTGGGATCTATGGCAGCTGGCCAGAGCCCGGGACGGTCTGCCGGCGCTCGAAATCAACGAAAAACATGCCCACTTTCTGCAACTGGCCAGCAATGCCCTGTCGGATGCGTTTTTTTACAATGCGCCGGTCTATCTGCAATTGACACAATATGATGAGGTCAAGGCCAGCGTGCTGCAGGTCACCCGATCGCCCGGCAAGAACGTGGTTTATCTGGGTTGCCTGCTGCTGGTCCTGGGTATTTTTTCCATGTTCTATATCCGCGAACGCCGCCTTTGGGTGTGGATCAAGGATCAGCCTGAGTCGCCACATGCCCACGCCATGCTCGCGCTCAGCACCCAGCGCAAGACCATGGATTTTGACCAGGAATTCGAACAGCTCAAAGCCGCACTGACCCACTAACTCACTACGGGAGATAGATATGGATATGACGCAAACCCCTGCCTACCAGGGATTTTTTAAACGACTCGCTCCGCTCGACTGGCTGTACGCCATCTGCCTGGGACTGGCCTCGTGCGTGGCACTGCTGAAATTCAGCAGCAAGATGGATTACTACGAGCAGCTCGTGCTGATCCTGGCCGCACCGACGTTTGCATTGCTGGGCTGGAACTGGAAGCCACTGCGCGTGCTGGTCGTGCTGCTGGCACTGTTTTCCTGGTGTGCGATCACACAGTATGGCGGCGTACTCGATCACGCCGGCAGCAAGTTTTTACTCAAGTATCTGCTGTCATCGCAGTCCGCCATTTTGTGGATGAGCTTTTTATTTTTTCTGTCGACGATTTTTTACTGGGGCGGACTGGCACTGCGCTCGGGCACCGGTTACGGTATCGGCACCTTGCTGTGCTGGGGTGCAGTGGTGATGGGATTTACCGGCATGCTGGTGCGCTGGTACGAGTCCTACCTGCTGGGCGCGGATATCGGGCACATTCCGGTGTCCAATCTGTATGAAGTGTTCATTCTGTTTTCGATGATCACGGCGCTGTTTTACCTGTACTACGAACACCTGTATCAAACCAGGCAGATTGGCCCATTCGTGATGCTGGTGATTTCGGCGGCGGTCGGATTTTTACTCTGGTACACCGTGAAACGCGACGCGGCGGAAATTCAGCCGCTGGTGCCGGCGCTGCAAAGCTGGTGGATGAAAATCCACGTACCGGCCAATTTCATCGGTTACGGTACGTTTTCCTTGTCAGCCATGGTGGGCGTGGCATATCTGGTCAAATCCAAAGGCTGGCTGGTCGACCGCCTGCCTTCACTGGAAGTGCTGGACGACGTGATGTACAAGGCTATTACTGTCGGCTTCGCCTTCTTCACCATCGCCACCATACTGGGCGCGCTGTGGGCAGCCGATGCCTGGGGCGGCTACTGGTCGTGGGATCCGAAGGAAACCTGGGCACTGATCGTCTGGCTGAATTACGCTGCGTGGCTGCACATGCGTTTGATGAAGGGCCTGCGCGGCCAGGTGGCAGCGTGGTGGGCAGTGATCGGATTGCTGGTTACCACTTTTGCCTTCCTGGGCGTGAATATGTTTTTATCGGGGCTGCATTCATACGGGACGTTGTAAGCCGACAGGAACGACTCAAAAAAATCGCCGGATATTGCGCATCCGGCGATTTTTTTGCTTTATGTGTACATCACATCGCTGCGACAACTTCCTTATCTTTGATCAGCTTGCGCAAAAACGGTATCAACAAAACCAACACCACACCCACGGCCACCGTGCTCCAGCCGAGGACGGAAAACAGGTGCGAATATTCCACATTCGTGGACAGGGCCGCGCCCTCTGATGGTTCCGGCACCATGCCGGAGAAGTCGCCGGAAAACAGCGACGCCAGACCGGTCACCAGCATCCAGGTGCCCATCATAATGCCCTGGTACTGCTTGGGCGCCATCTTGCCTATCATGGCGTAGCCGACTGGTGAGATCAGCAACTCGCCTGCGCTTTGCAAGACATAACTCAGAAACAGCCAGAAGAAGGGCGAGAGGCCTTTGGCGTCCGCCATGGCGATACCAACCGGCAGTGCCAGAAATCCCAGACCCATCAGAATCAGGGCGGCAGAAAACTGTTTTGGAATATCGATGTTCCAGCCTCTGGCGCGCAGGCGCGTAAACAGCGCGGACATCAACGGTCCGCCAAAGACAATCACCACGGTATTGATATTCTGTATCCACTGCGGCGCGACCCGGATGCCCCAGACATCCAAATCCACATTGTTCACCGCAAATAACTGCAGGCCGTTGGGTGCCATCTGATACAACGACCAGAACACCAGCGAACTCAACGTGAAGATCAGATAAGCCCACATATTATTTTTTTCACGCGCATCTTTGTGAATCACGGTCAGGTAGATCAGCACAATTGCCACCACCAGACAGATCAGTTTGACCAGATTTTCCGTGCCATCCCACTGCAATAAAATCCAGACCAGCGGCACCAGTCCAAGCAGAATCGCAATGCCGATCGCAAAGCGCTGTCTGAACTGCTGCGCGGTGGCGGTTAATAAAGTGGTATTGAGGTCGATCAACGATTTCCAGTTGAACGTGGCCAGCACAATGGCCAGGAAATTGCCGATGGTGGCAAAGATAAACAGGCTGGTGTAATTTTCAGTGAGCTGGTAATGCCCTGCCGCAGAAAAGCCGACAAAGAAGCCGACATTCATGCCGGCATAGTTCCATAAAAAAGCACCCTCGCGGCGGATATCTTCAGGCTGAAAACGCTGGGTCAGCATCATATTGATACAGGTCACATTCAACCCGCTGCCGGTCAGAAAAAATGCCAGTCCCCAGTACAGCAGTTCGACGGTACCCCCGGCAATCGCGGCGCAGCCGATTACCTGCAGCACCATCCCGCCGATAAACAGATTGCGGTAGCTTAAAAAGCGGCCACCCAGATAACCGCCGAATAGATGCAAGCCGTAATTGAAGGCACCAAAG
>Ga0209067_10001476_pt1 | contig 14436 bp, 10 predicted proteins | sample ColStrG_CSR_2013_FD_187199 | JGI IMG/M metagenome (GOLD analysis project Ga0209067, IMG submission 187199) | Freshwater sediment microbial communities in response to fracking from Pennsylvania, USA - Cold Stream Run_MetaG_CSR_2013 (SPAdes)... | ecosystem: Environmental > Aquatic > Freshwater >... | reverse complement strand
CCGCCATTATGTGCAGGACAAGGGCGTGTTCCCCGGCGGCATGATTGAAGCCGACGCGAGGACGACCCAAGCCTCGAAGCGCCGCGCAGGCTTCCTCCCCTATCTCACGCTTGTCGGATGCGCCGCCTTGGTCTGGGTGGCGCACAGCTTCGCGCGACTGCCGTGATCAGGTTGATCCAACGCCGGGCTTAAAAACAGTATCCGTCATCCCCGGTAATACGCTCACCGCCCTTTTAGCGCTGTTTGATGTTTTGATGAGTCGTCGTCTCATGGGCGAGGCGTGCAGGCAAATCGGCAATCAGCCCAATCTCATACAGCCGCACCAACAAATAATCGTGTGCGGTGATCGGCGGATAGCGTGCAGGCCGTTCCGCCATCACACAGCTCGACAGCGGCTCGATCACCACGTCCGAATTGAGGTGAAGAAAATAGGGTGACGAGTAGCGCTCGATCCGCCGCCCCTCCCCCACCGGATTGATGACGCGATGCGTCGTCGAAGGCAGCACGTCGTTGGTGAAGCGCTGGAGCATATCTCCGACGTTGCAGATGATAGTCCCTGGGATCGTATCGACGGCGATCCAGCTTCCATCTCTGGCCAGCACCTCTAGCCCCGGCTCGCCCGATCCGACGAGCAGCGTGATGAGGTTGATATCCTCATGCGCGCCGGAGCGCAGCGCGGGAGTGTCAATATCCTCAATCGGTGGATAATGGAGCAGGCGCAGCTTGCTGTCGCCAATATCGCTGCGCGTGGCGAAGAAATCCGCTGTCTCGCCCAGATAAAGTGCGAGGGCAGCCAGCACTGTCTGCCCGACCGCGTCAAGTGCGGCGAACAGCGCACGCGCATTGGCGTTGAAATGCGGCACCTCGGTCACCTCGGGCGTTTCTGCCATCAGCGCACGGAGTGGATGGCCGTGAGGCAAATCACGTCCCGTGTGCCAAAACTCCTTGAGATCACCAATCTGCCGATCTTTCGCGCCCTCCAAACCGAACGGGGTATAACCGCCTTGTCCGCCGCCCGCAGGATCGTAATAACGTCGCTTCACGTCGTCGGGCAGCGCAAAAAAGGCCTTCGTCGTCGCGTAATTTGCGGCGATCACGGCATCCGGCACCCCGTGGTCGGTGAGCGCAACAAAGCCAAAGACACGGAACGCCTCTCCCAATGCTTGGGCAAATGCGCTTTTGTCGGCTGCATAGTCGCTCAGCGCAAAACTTGGAATGGAACCGGTCATGCCCCAGCCTATCAAGGCTTCACATTGACGTCCACCGCCCTGTCGATTACGCCGAGCGAACACTCCGACGATAGAGAAATGCATGCTTCCGTTCACCATCACCCCCAACCCTGCCCCCGTTGATGCCACAACGCGCAACGCCAAGCTCACTGATCCCGGCTTTGGCAAACTGTTCACCGATCATATGGTGATGATCCGCTATACCGAGGGCAGCGGATGGCACAGCGCCGAAGTGAAGGCCTATGCGCCGCTCACGCTCGATCCGGCCGCCGCCGTGCTGCATTACGCGCAAGAAATTTTTGAAGGACTTAAGGCCTATAAACTGGCCGATGGCGGCGCCGCACTGTTCCGCGCCGATGCCAACGCCAAACGTTTTAATGAAAGCGCCAAGCGGATGGCAATGCCCGAACTGCCAGAGGAGCTGTTCATAAAATCTGTCGAAGAACTCGTAAAGATCGACAGCGCATGGTTTCCGCCCGTTGACGGCGGCTCGCTCTATCTGCGCCCGTTTATGATCGCGAGCGAGGTGTTCCTCGGCGTCCGCCCCGCGCAAGAATATCTGTATATGGTGATTGCCTCGTCAGCGGGGGCCTATTTCAAAAGTGGTGCGCCTGCCGTCTCGATCTGGATTTCGGAGCATTACACTCGCGCGGCGCGCGGCGGCACAGGTGCAGCAAAATGCGGTGGCAACTATGCGGCCAGCCTCATTGCCCAAGCTGAGGCAATCCGTAAGGGGCATGACCAAGTTGTCTTCCTCGATGCCATTGAAAATAAATGGGTTGAAGAGCTCGGCGGCATGAACGTGTTCTTTGTCTTCCACGATGGCTCGCTGCAAACGCCGCCGCTCGGTGGGACGATATTGCCCGGAATCACGCGCGATGCGCTCATCACGCTCGCCCGTGCTGAGGGGCTAACTGTGCGCGAGGAGCGCTACAGCATCGATCAGTGGCGCGCCGATGCCGTCTCGGGCAGGCTTGTCGAGGCGTTCGCCTGCGGCACGGCGGCAGTGGTCACGCCGATTGGGACTGTGGCCGGCGTGGAGGGCAGCTTCACCATCGGTGCGGGCGGCCCCGGCCAACTGACGCAAAAACTCAAAGCGCAACTTGTCGCGATCCAACGTGGCACGGCACCGGACGCACACAATTGGCTGCGACGCATCCGCTAAGACTATGGTTGCGCGCGCGCAAAGCCCTCGCTAAGAGGCGCTCTCGCGCGCTCGACCGTGCACCTGCTGGGGTGTCGCCAAGTGGTAAGGCAGCGGCTTTTGATGCCGCCATTCGTAGGTTCGAATCCTGCCACCCCAGCCAAACTCACCCAACAGACCAGCTAAAACACGGATTTCTGCGGGGTTCCTAGCCATAATACTTTGGCTGAGAATCCAAGACGTGACAATTGTCACAGGTCACTGTCACAAGTGAGTGTAACAATTAGCATGACAAAAATCCAAAATGTCTATCGGCGCGGTGCCATGTTTTGGTGGCGCAAATCTTTTTATTTTGAAAACCTGATCTCGATTCCTATAACCTGTTCGGTTGGCCTGCGGACCACCAGCGTGGCGATTGCACGCTGGCGTGCGGCGGCCATGACGAAGCAAAGTTTGGAATTGAAAATGAGCCTGCACGCACAAATCAAAGCGCATGGCATGAGTGCCAGCCAGGTCGGTCAGATCATGTCGACGTCCATGCGGGCGTACGTGCACACGTTGACCCATATTGAGGCCGGTTGGAAGTTCGACGGGGAGAGCGACACTGCGCGTGATCTGGCGATTTACGAGGGCTATTGGATGGCACTTTCAGAACATGGTCTGTCTGCATCAGCCCTAGACGCCAAGCGGCTCGAAAAGGACCCAAGGTTCGTAGGGGCGGGGCTCGATTTTACGCCGGAAGAATTAGAGCGGCTCCAGTCGCTCGCAACAAGTCCCTTTGCGCCGCTGCAAGCGCATAAAGACGAAGCGGAACTGTTGCTCGCGCACATGGGCATCGCCGCCACTCCGTTAAACTTGCCGGTGGCGCTGAACATCCTATTTGACGCCCGGCGGCGCGCAACGCACGCTTACCGGCTCAACGAGTCATTGGACGATGCCGTTGCAGAAGCAACGCGCCGTTTTCCCCAAGCGCCGGTCGCGCCACCGCCTCCGGCGGCAGCGGTGGCAGATGAAGTCGAGGCTGCGCCCTTACTGGTCCAACCCACTGAAGTTGAGACTAAGGTTAGCCCATTTGCTCAAATGACGCCGCTGGAATTTGCGGATCATTATTTGGAGAGCAGTCCAAAAACCAATGGGCACCGCGTGGGCGGCAAGCGGGCGAACACAACGATTGACGAGCATACCTGTCGCAACAAACGTTGGGCGGCTGCGCTCCTGCAAAAATCGATGGAAAAGGTTAAGGTGCTTGCTGAAGTCACAAACGACGATTTGATCCGGCTTGATGGTCATTTCGACAAAATATCGATCCATTTTGGCAAAGCGCCACACCATAAAGACGATGGGTTTACCCTCGAAATGGCGGCGCAAGAGGCACTTGAAAAGGTTGATGAGGCGAGCTTAGACGCCGGTGACATTGGCCTGAGCCCGCTCACCACAAACAAGCATTTTCGCTACATCCGCGAACTTCATGATGCGTTACGTGAACATTTGCCGGCGCTTCCAGCGCTCAAAATCGATAAATATATCGTCGCGGACGCCAGAGATGCGCGAAATGCTCGTGACGCACTGACAGTCGCGCAGGGTAAAGACATATTTAATCTGCCGCCTTGGGTCGGACATGGCGAGGATCGCTACGCGTCGAAGGGTACACAGGTCATCCATGACGCGCTTTTCTACGTGCTGATGCTCGTCTGGTATTCCGGAGCGCGCCGCGAAGAGATTTGTAAGTTGCAGATCGACGACGTGCGTATGGAAGATGGCATCCATTTTATCGACATCAAAAATACTGATACCGGTCGCGTGAAAAATGCCAAGTCGGTGCGGCGCGTGCCGATTTGTGAGGAACTGCAGCGCCTTGGATTTTTACGTTACCGAGACGCGATGTTCGAGGCTGGTGAAACCCTGCTGTTCCCAGAAATCCAGCCCTCAGGAGACACGAAACGCAGCCTCGGTGACGTTTTTTACAAAGTACATTGGATATACCTCAAGCCATTTCTGCCCAGTTTGAAGCGCGGTCAAGCTATGCATTCCGTTCGACACACCGTTGCCACCGAGCTCAAGCATCGGGGCGTATCAAGCGAAGTGCGACGCGATCTGCTCGGCCATAGTGGTGCAGAGGATGATGCGTCGCCATCAACGGCCGCCATTAAGCGCCCCTCCAACGAGACCGAATCCCGCTACTCAAAGTCGAGTCGGCTCGAAACTTTGAAGGACGCCGTGGATAAAATTCCGATTGTGACCGCGCATATTGCGACTGTAAAAACGATCAATTTGCTGCCAACTTCGGCGCGTAGGTCGCGTCGAAAACGGGACGGGTAGACTGGCTGAGAACCCCATATTTTCCGCGAGCTTACATGGGAAAGATCGGCATTAAGCGACGTCTGTGTCGGTAGGTGGCGGGTTTGGATAATTTCATTCGCTGGATTATGTTATAAACTGATTGGGGGACGTGATCGTGAAACTTAATGCAATTGTCACGGTTGTCCGTCGGCAAGCGTATTTTGGATACGAAGAACACAATGACTAACGCATTTTCGGGCCTTTCCAAGTCCAACATCACGGCCTTCGAGCAATGTCCAAGACGGCTTTGGCTGCAAATCCACCGCAAAGACCTCATGGTTATTGATGAAACGGTGCAGGCGCGGATTGATGCTGGAAATTTGGTCGGCGAAGTCGCGTGCCGCCTTCATCCCAGCGCGATTTTGGTTGAAGCAGAGCCCGACCTGAAAGCTGCCATCGAGATGACGCAAGCGCTGATTACCGATGGAACGCGTCCTATTTTTGAAGCTACATTCTCGTTCGATGGCGTCCTCGTGCGCGTGGATGTCATGGAACCCGATGGCAGTGGTGGTTGGCATGTTTCTGAGGTGAAATCGTCCACCAGCGCGAAGGACTATCATATCGGCGACCTCGCCACTCAGATTTGGGTACTAGAGCGATGCGGCATTCGGATCGCGTCAGCCAACGTCAGGCACGTCAATAACGCGTTCGTGCTTCAATCCGTCGGCGATTATGATGGACTCTTCAAAGATGCCGAACTGTCGACGTCAATAAAACCAGTGATGGCCAAACGCGCTGACGTCGTGGCTGCGGCTCGTAACACGTTGGTTGGAGCAGAGCCGGAGTGCGCGACCGGGGTGCACTGCCACAAACCCTTCGATTGCGAATTCCAGCATTGGTGTAGCCGCAACGATCCTCCGCCGCCCGAATGGCCGATAACGGATTTCCCGCGCTCTGGAGGCAAGCTCGCGCTGGAGTGGGCTGCAAAAGGCATCACCGACATTCGGGAGCTTCCAAACGATGCGGGCCTTAACCCTCAACATGAAAAGATTCGGCGTGCCGTCGTCAGCGGTGAAATTAGCCGAGACCAAATCGCTGTCGCGAGAGACACTCAAGATTGGGCTTATCCAAGAATCTGGATAGACTTTGAGACCATCGCATTTCCGGTGCCCATCTGGTTGGGCACAAGCCCTTGGAAGCAGATCCCCTTTCAATTCTCGGCGCACATTGAGCAATCGGATGGCCGCATCGCGCATGTTGAGGGGCTCGATGTGACTGGCGATGACCCACGTCCGGCCATTGCCGAAGCGCTCGCCGGACTGCCTTCCGAAGGGGCCGTAATCGCTTGGAACGCGAGCTTCGAGCGCAGCTGTTTTCGTTCGCTGGCGGACGCGGTGCCGGAGTATGCGCCCGCGTTGCTCAGTCTTGAGGCGCGTACTGTTGATCTTCTGCCAGTTGCACGCTCGCATTTTTATCACCGTGATCAACGCGGGAGCTGGTCGATCAAGGCTGTATTGCCGACCATCGCACCCGCGCTGAGCTATTCGGATCTCCAAGTAAAGGACGGTGGCAACGCCCAACTCGCCTACATGGAAGCCATTGCACTCGAAAGCGGCACACCGCGCAAACGGGCGATTGAGGCAGCGCTCAAAACCTATTGTGAGCGCGACACATGGGCGATGGTCGCCATATACAGAGGCATGATTGACGGGTCCCGTCCAACATTACCTGAAAGCACGCATAACATCGCATGAACGTTTGCGCTGGCCCTCTGCGCGCTCATCTATGGAGTTGAAACGAGAGCCGCTGCACGCATTTCTGCAGCCAACGTCTCTAAACCATCAAGGGTCCAACCGACGCGATGAAGCCCTTCGACAATTTTCGTTTTATGGGCAGCACTCTGCAACGCAACGTTGGTAACTTGATCCATAGTGCGAGCGACGATGCTATTTTTAGCTGGACGGTTTGGAAATTTAGCAAGTAACGCAGTGACCGGTGTTGAGCCCATCAAAGACTGAATGGCTGGCTGTGACGCGAAGTCGATGAGCCAATAGGCAATATGTGCTGCAGCAATTTCAAAATCAGGAGTTGGTGTCATAATTGCGTCACACAAGTCTCCCTTATACTGAAGCAAATATTGCTGGTAGCCGGGTTCCAGATAAGCCAGCTTGATATGCGGCAATTGCAGCAATGCTGGGTCAAAAACATTCGATCCATCGCGGTCGTTCAGCACAATGAATTTTTGCATGAAATTGATTTTGCCAAACAGCCCTTGGATTGAACCGGCGTTACCGGATTTGGAGGGCGTAACCGGCAGAAAGGCGACGGACAAATAATTCAACGCACGGCAGGCTTGTTCGATAGCTGGAAGAACCTCTGCTATCTCTGTGCCAGACGCAAACGTATTCGCGCCTGTGTCGATGAGCGCGTCATGGTTGCTCAGTTGCGCCATAATATCCGGAACCTGAAGCACCTTAGCGCCCCAGCCCAACACTCGGGCCTTGTTGTAAAGTTCTTTTAGAGCAAGATTCCCAGGATCAGAATCGAGGACGAACGGAATGGATCCCCCTAGTTTCATCAAGGCCAAGAGAATCTGCGCAATTGCTGTTTTTCCTTCGCCGCCACTATTTGTAATTATGCAAAATAATAAAAAATGGAGGGGGTTTATACGATTAAAATTCGTCATTTGCTTATTCCTTATCAGAAATCGACCTTATGTCGATTGTCTCTATAATCCATCTTCTCTGAATTATTTTTCAAATCGACTTCATTATCGCCAATTTTTTTTAAATATAAAATTTCATTTTGACACTTTATACACAAATTTGATTTTTTATAAATTTTAATACCCTGCTTTTTACGTACAGCGCTGTTAAATCCAGACGTGCGACCAGCATTGACTCCATTTTCTTCCAGCGTTCGACGTATCTGGAGTAATGACAAATTTTCGGCCAGAGATGCAGAAATGTACGCCCAATTATCCTCAACGGCTTTTTTGACATATTGACGTTCATAAATCATAGATTTTGCAGAATTTATAAAATCGTTTACGCTCTTCATTTCGATCTCTTCTATTTTTGGATGTTTACTCATTTTTATCTTATAGGATTAAAAAATAGAAGTCGGAAGGAATTTTCAAAATAATTCTCAGTTTTTGAAAAATTTCTCAACCGTCACAGTTCGCAATGTGCAAGGTCTGCACGCGCTATTGCCAAGATGTCGCCCTTTAATCGCTCTGCATGTCGTTCGGTTCGGAAAATGCTCGCGGCTCGGCAGTGTCGGAAGAGCCGCGTCGGGGCGGCATAGCTTTCGCTCACGAATTCCAATCTGCATCGATTGATGTGCTTTTTCTAGGCGCAATACCTCAAACTTGTCCGCACCTTCGGCGCAGACGAGTTTGTTGCGGTGTACTCGCGGATACCCAGAATTCTTAGGCGCAATACCTCAAAAGGGGCCGCAACTTCGTAGCAGCTCCTTTTGATGCACCCATTCCGCGACAAACTAAGATCGAATTTAGGCGCAATACCTCAAACAGGGATGCACCTGCAGATCATCCCTGTTTGATATTGCTCTATATTGGAGCCGCTTGATACCAAATTCTGGCGGTGGAATTTTAGGCGCAATACCACAAAACATGTGCTCCGCCTCCGGGCGCACATGTTTTGCGTCTGGCCACTCGCTGACCGATGGCTGGTCAGTAGCCGACCACCGTTCAGCCGCAGGTTCTAGGCGCAATACCACAAAAACCTACGCAGCAAGCTGCGTAAGTTTTGGATTGCTCGGCCAACGGTCAGCCGATGTCCGGCCGATGGTTGACCACTAGCCGACCAACCACCAACCACTCACTGACCGATGGTCGAACGCCAGAAATCCGCCTTTATTTAGGCGCAATACCTCAAAAACATATGCGCGTGCCGTTCATATGTTTTTGAGGCTCCCTCGGCTTAGCTCGGTGTGGGCCTTCGGCCGTGCGGTTCTTTCCGAACCTAGGGCGGTCCGCCCAGCGGACCTTTGCGCGGTGTCGCTCCCCGCCACCAATTTTTTGCGACCCACTTTGGAGCGTGGGCGCACATTTTTTTCGCAGCAGCACGCCAGCCGCGAGGCAAACGGCGGCATCTCGCCGAAGCTTCGATTCTGCCTCTTTCGAGTGCCCACGCTCGCGCAGTGCAATCACGCCCCCTTCCGGTGCGGGAATTGGAAGACTTGAGAGATGGAAAAGGAATGAGTCCTGATCCGCTCAGCGGTCTTCTGAGATTAAACAGGAGAATATAATGAATGATACCAACGACAATGCGCCCACGCATGAGCATGGCAAGCAATATTTCAAGGAAAATTGGCGCTCGCAAAATTCAGTATACCCAAACGCGCTGACGATCCTCAGCCTAGTCACCGCACCAGGAGATTCTAAACTTGGCGATCAGTTTTGCGGGTTCACAACGTTGCACTGCTTAAAAGCAAAGCTGCGTGATGGTCTGAGCTTTAGCCTCAGCGGAGACGGAGGAATAGGCCTAGATCCTGGGCACCAACCACAACTGTCCGAGCTCTTTTCGCAAAAACTGCGGCCGGATCATACGTTGGTATTGATTGGGTGGAGCAAAACAATTGGCAACCTCAACGCGTGTGCACGTGCACATGCCAGTAATGGTGTTGATGCCGTTCTCGAAGCCCTTATTAAACTGCGGGAGCAGGGGCGAGTTCTTGATTTGGCGGATTTAATCAACAGGCCGAATATGACTATCGCCGATGCGCTAAAGCTCACGGGCAACCTCATACCCTTAGACGCACAACGACTAGTCGATGCCTGGTCAGCAGAGTCAGAGCATGATTTGCTGAATTATTATCGCCAACGAAATTACGTGATTTTGTTTCTGCTTCAAGCGCTCACGCTGCGCCCCGCTGAACAATACGCCGGATTATTGGCGATATGGCAACATCAGCACAATTCGTACCCAAAATACTAACGGACTGATCAATACGCAAACTCAATCGCGGCGCACAGCGCCGCCAATCAAAGGAAATTGAAATGAATACCACCAAAAATGACACCACAACTGCGTCTGCTTGGGAAGCCGATGCGCGTGAGCATGTTCGTCAGTCACAGGCGAAAGCACAGGCGGCCGACAAGGTCTACATCGTTGCCGATTTCGAATACCGGTGGGACCGAGAGGCCCACCGACTGTACCAATCGATTGAGGGCGGCGGTGGAGAAAACGACATCCGCTGGCCGTTCCATCGAATCGTGTGCGCCTCGTGGTTGATCATGCGATTCAAGGCGCTCGACGATGCGCCTATGATTGAATGCATTACCACTTTGTCATGGCCAGATCACACCGAGGCCGAAATTATCAAATCGTTTTTCGAATTGTTGGCTAGCAGTCCGGGTGTACTTGTTAGTTGGGGCGGTGAGGCAAAAGATTATGCTGCACTGCGACGAGCCGCTTCAGAGCATGACCTACGCCTGCCACCGCAAATCCAAGATGGAAATCCGCATACGTCTCGGCGTATCGATTTGGCCAACGCAACCAGTTGCCAAACGCAAAACACCCATCTGCCTGAGTATTCGACGGCTTTGGGCATTCCATCAAAACTGCTCATGCCATCGCGTTCGATTGGCCAAGCAGTTGAGGCGGAAGATTGGGACGTGGTTCGCGAGGTTTGCGCGCAAGATGTGGCCACGACTGCCTTGATTGCGGGGCGGTATTTGTCAACGCATGGGTTGGTCAGCCCTACCGGATCCGCTTGCGATTTGGCGATTTCACACGGTATCATCAAGATGCGACCAGATGACAAATTCGTCCAAAAATATCTCTTGCCGTGGATCAATGCACGGAAATAGCCCCTAACACGGCTCCTCCGATGTCGGTCGGAGGAGCCCAACTACCCATTGTTGCTATATTCGGGGCCGCCGCGAGCATCGGGGTTGACTTGAGCAGCTTACTAACTCACCTACTTTTTTAAATCGGCGTATCCTGCTTCAATATTATTAATGAGTCAGCGCGACATAGTATGATTACGAACTATCATTCGAAATATATTGCGTGTGATCTTACTCGTCGCCGGTCGTCCGATAGTAATGACAAACTGGCAGTAGCTGTGGCCGGTGCTCAAGTGGATATGAATCCGCACCAGGTGGATGCCGCATTATTTGCGTTTGCCTCTCCGCTGTCCAAAGGCGCGCTTCTGGCGGATGAAGTCGGCTTAGGCAAAACTATCGAGGCGGGATTGGTTATCTCGCAGCGTTGGGCAGAGGGTAAACGGCGCATTCTCATTATTGCGCCCTCAAACCTTCGTAAGCAGTGGCATCAGGAAATGGCCGAGAAATTTTTCATTCCCTGCACAATAATGGAGTCAAAACCCTACCATGCTGAAGTCAAAGCTGGAAATTTTCGGCCTCTTGATCGCACCGACGTCGTAGTCATTTGCTCCTACCAGTTTGCAAGGAACAAGGCTTCAGACGTACGATCAACGCCGTGGGATTTGGTTGTCATTGATGAAGCCCACAGATTGCGAAACGTTTATAAGCCGTCAAATGTCATTGCCAATACGTTGAAAGGCGCGCTCAGCGAGAGCAACAAATTACTGCTAACGGCGACACCATTACAGAACTCGCTTTTAGAACTGTATGGGCTGGTGAGTTTTATCGACGAGCATACATTTGGTGATCTAAAGAGCTTCCGCGAGAAATTCGCAAATCTCTCACAAGAGCGAACATTCGAGATTTTGCGCGAACGTCTGAAGCCAGTCTGTCACCGCACACTTAGGCGGCAAGTGACCGCTTATGTTCCCTACACCAAGCGCCATGCGATTTTGGAGGAGTTTAGCCCTGACGAGGCTGAAGATCGCCTCTACAATCTCGTTACCGAGTATTTGCAACGTCCAAACCTTCAAGCACTTCCGCCCGGTCAGCGGTCTCTTATGACGTTGGTGCTGCGTAAATTGCTCGCGTCGTCGACATTCGCAATCGCAGGAGCACTAGAATCCATTTCGAGCCGGCTACAAAGGCGACTTGATCAAAGCAGGCCTACAACTTCGCTCGCTGATGAGCTCGATGGAGACTATGAAACGCTCAACGAGACAGCTGAAGAATGGAGCGACGATGATGTCGAGCCTTTAACTGAAACCGATCAGCGCGCTCTTGAGGCTGAGATTTCAGAACTACGGGACTTTGCAGCGCTCGCAATTTCCATTGAGCAGAATGCGAAGGGCCACGCACTGTTGAAGGCGCTTGAGCTAGGCTTCGCAAAGGCACGAGAACTGGGCGCGGATGAGAAAGCTATCATTTTTACCGAGTCCCGCCGCACGCAGTCCTATTTGCTGCGCGTGTTGGCCGATAGTCCGTTTGCTGATCGCATCGTTCTGTTTAACGGTACCAATACCGACGACCAGTCGAAAGCGATCTATCGCGAATGGTTGTCTCGCCACGAAGGTTCAGACCGCGTCACAGGATCACGAACCGCTGACATGCGCTCGGCATTGGTCGATTATTTTCGCGACCAGGGCCGCATCATGATTGCGACCGAGGCTGGTGCTGAGGGCATCAACCTCCAGTTTTGTTCGATGGTCGTCAACTATGATTTACCTTGGAACCCGCAGCGCATCGAACAGCGCATCGGGCGCTGCCATCGTTACGGTCAGAAACATGATGTCGTCGTCGTCAATTTTCTAAACCAAAAGAACGAGGCTGACCAACGTGTTTATGAACTTCTGTCAGAGAAATTTCAGCTTTTTGAAGGTGTGTTTGGTGCCAGCGATGAAGTACTAGGCGCGATTGAGTCCGGCGTCGATTTTGAAAAGCGGATCGCCGGAATTTACCAGCAATGCCGCCAGCCAAGAGAGATTAAATCCGCATTCGACGAGCTTCAACTGGAACTCTCACTTGAGATAAATGAGGCCATGACTCATGCGCGCCGTAAGTTACTTGAGAATTTCGACGATGAAGTTCGTGAGAAGCTCAAAATGCGCAATGCCGACACGAATTTGCACCTCAGTCAGTTCGAGCAGCAATTGATGAAGCTCGCGGCGCACGAGCTTGATGGAGACGCGGAGTTCATTAATTCATCATCGTTCCATCTCCACGCCGTCCCAAATTGGATTTCAGGCGATAAGGTGCCGACCGGGCTCTATGAATTGCCCCGCCGCAGCGGTGAGGCTCATCTTTTCAGGGTCAATCACCCACTTGGTCAGGCCATCGTCACGCGTGCGCAATCGCGAGATTTGCCTATCGCCGAGGTCGTATTCGACCTCACAGGACACGAAGGGCGCATCACGCAGATCGAGCCGCTGATTGGCCAATCTGGCTGGCTGACGGCCTCAATGCTCTCGGTCGAAGCTTTGGGGCAAAGTGAGGATCATCTCTTACTCGCCGCAATGTCCGACGATGGCGTCAACCTCAGCGCAGAAGCGGCAACGCGATTGATGACCGTCGGCGGCAGTGTTGCCGGTTTCGCCTCCCAATCGGAAGGTATTTCGCATTCCTTAGCGACATCGCTGTCACAACAACAAGCTGATATTCGCCGCACGATCTCCGAGCGCAATGCGCGCTTCTTTGAGATTGAGGCCAATAAACTTGATGGCTGGGCAGATGATTTGAAGGTTGGTCTAGAGCGCGAGCTCAAGGAACTTGATCGTCAGATTAAAGAGGCACGCCGTGCCGCCACGCTGGCACTGACGCTTGAAGAAAAACTGGCGGGGCAGAAAGCGGTCAAAGCGCTCGAAACCGAGCGCAACACGAAGCGCCGTTCATTGTTTGACGCCCAAGACAAAATCGACGAGCAACGCACCGAACTGATTGCTCAGATTGAGGGCAAGCTCGAACAGAGCGCTGAGACGAAGACCTTGTTTACGATCCGGTGGAGGGTGCAATGACCGATGAAAAATCTCCGTCAGAAAAACTAGCGGCGTTGACGGTAGATCGTTTGACAGCGTCCGGCTTGTTAAGATCCAGCAATCGCGAAACCCTTATTTCCAAAATTTCGGCTGGCAAAATGTCTGGTGCGGACTGGAAACTGGAAATTGATATTGCGTCGGAGAAGGCGACCAACCAATGAATAGCTCTACGACGCTAAAATCACTGACATTGACAGCGTTTCGTGGCTCCGCTGGCACATTCAAACTCGAGTTCGAAAAGGCGACGAAGCTCACTTTGATTTATGGTGAAAACGGGACGGGTAAGACGACCATTTGCGACGCCTTCGAGTTCTTAGCAAAAGACAACCTCGGATCGCTTGACAGTCGAGGGTTGGGTTCCGGTGTAAGGAAATATTGGCGTACTGTCGGAAAACCGACTACCGAATTTGCCGTTGAGCTGGTCACCAGCAACGGTAGCTGTTCTGGGAAGCTAGCCGGCAATATGGCAACAGTTTTGAGTGGTGCGACTCCACCCCGTGTTGAGCTTTTACGGCAGCGTCAGATTCTGGAACTGATCGAAACGCAGCCAGCTAAGAGATATGACGCAATAAAGCGCTTCATTGACATCGAGGCATATGAGCAGTCAGAGGAGGCTTTGCGGCAACAGGCAAAGAACCTTTCTGGAGAACTCGCCTCTGCTCGCCAAGCCGAGGTTCAAAGCCTTGAAGAGTTGCAAAGTGCATTTGAAACTGCCGGTAGTCCGGCGGGATTAAATGCCGTTGATTGGGCTAAGCAGAAGCTCGCTGAAGCTACCACGGGTTTGGAAGCCGACATTGCAGCGATTGGCAAATTGCGCGCAGCTCTCGACGCGCTGAAAATCTACCCTGAAAAGCTTGATGGCAAGCGCGATGATTTAGCGGCGGCCCAGAACGCTGC
>Ga0209067_10001475_pt1 | contig 14438 bp, 12 predicted proteins | sample ColStrG_CSR_2013_FD_187199 | JGI IMG/M metagenome (GOLD analysis project Ga0209067, IMG submission 187199) | Freshwater sediment microbial communities in response to fracking from Pennsylvania, USA - Cold Stream Run_MetaG_CSR_2013 (SPAdes)... | ecosystem: Environmental > Aquatic > Freshwater >... | reverse complement strand
GGTCGCTACCGCTCCTATTTCCCGGGCCATTTCCAGCCCATCCCAGCCGCCGGTGGCTGCATAATCCTCCAAGGAAAGGGGTCGCGTTTTGCCCGCGCGCGCAAAGGTCAAGCGGCTTTGCTTCGCGATGAAGGGGTGCGACTCGATAGGGCCAATATTTGGGGCATTTCCGGCAAGGACGTCGGCCACATCCGTTATACCCACCGGCCCATAGCCGATGCCGTCAATCTCGACCAACGGTTCCAACCAGTGCATGCCCCAAGACGACACGCGCTGAACATCCGCGCCAGCCGCCGCGAACGCTGCTGCCACCGCATCCGCGCCACACGCGAGCGCAACCGCATCATCTGAAATCCGAACAATCATACCGAAGCCACCAGCGCGTTAAGCGAACCTGCATCAAGGCGCGCATGAAGCTGGTCTCCGGCCATCGCCGCTGGCCCAACAGCGCACAGGCCTAGGCAATAGACCGGCTCAATGTTCACTCGAGCCTGTTCGGGAAGACCTGCCATAAGCGCCTCGACACCGCGCGCCTGACACGCTTCCGCGCGGCACAGTTTGATAACTGGGCGAGGATCAGCCTTCAATTTGAAATCATGATAGAAGCTCACCACGCCCCACACTTCCGCTTGTGTGAGGTTGAGCGCGCGCGCCACGTCGCGCATCGCCGCTTCACTCACCCAGCCAAACGTCGCTTGCACATCGTGTAATATGGGCAGCAATGGCCCGTCCGTGCCAATGTGATCGGCGATGATGTCGTCGAGCGTCATCCTAACCGCGCCGCGTGCCAGCGCAGATGGTCGGCCATAAAGGTCGAGATGAAATAATAGCTGTGGTCGTAGCCGCTCTGCATCCGAATGGTGGCAGGTTGTCCCGCTTTAGCGCAGGCGGCTTCGAGCAGATGCGTCTTGAGCTGGCCCTCAAGGAAGGCATCCGCCGTCCCCTGATCCACCAGCAGATCAGGCAGGTGGGCACCGCCTTCAATAAGCGCACACGCATCATACTCAGTCCATGCGGCGCGATCAGGCCCGAGATAGCCGCCCAAAGCCTTCTCGCCCCATGGGCAATTGAGCGGCGAGACGACGGGCGCGAAGGCTGAAGTGGATTTATATCGCCCCGGATTGCGTAGCGCGATGGTGAGCGCACCGTGCCCACCCATCGAATGGCCCATAATCCCCTGCCGCGCCATATCAGCGGGAAAGTTTGCGGCGATCAGTGCCGGAAGTTCGCTCTCAATATAGTCACGCATATGGAAATGCTGCGCGAAAGGCGGCTGGGTGGCGTTGACATAAAAGCCCGCGCCAAGGCCAAAGTCATAGGCACCCTCGGCGTCGTCTGGCACGGCCTCTCCGTTGAGATCAGGCTCGCGCGGCGAGGTGTCAGGGGCAACAAAGATAAGCCCGAGTTCTGCACAGGCTGCGCGATATTCGCCCTTGTCGGTAACATTTGCATGCGTGCAAGTGAGGCCTGAGAGATACCAGATGACCGGCAGTTTTGCGCCTTGTGCGTGCGACGGCACGAACACCGAGAAGGTCATCTCGGTGCCGGTGGCCGTCGACGCATGCTTGTAAACGCCCTGGAAACCGCCATGGCTGAAATTGGTCGAGACGGTGTCGAGGGTCATCGCTTAACCCAACACGTGAAGCGCGCAGAGTTTGTTGCCCGACGGATCAAGCAGATAGGCAAGATAATAGGGCGAACCTTCGCGGGGACCAGGAGGATCCTCACATGCCGTTCCCCCATGCGCCAAACCTGCGGCATGCCAAGCGTCGGCCTCTGCGGGTGTTTTACAGAGAAAACCGATGGTGCCCCCATTGGCACCGCACGCCGCCTCGCCGTTGATGGGCTTGGTCACAATGAGCCGCCCTGTCGCTGTGGCATAAACCGCGCGTCCTTTGCCGTCGATTTCTCCCGGTGCGACACCCAAGGGTGCCAGCGCTGCATCGTAAAATGTCTTTGCTGCCGAGACATCGTCGGCACCGATCATGATGTGACTGAACATTCGTCTTCTCCTTCGGTTGAAAATTAAAACAGCACAACGCTACGGATGCTCTCACCCGCGTGCATCAGGTCAAAGCCTGTGTTGATCTCTTCGAGGCTCAGAATATGCGTGATCATCGGGTCGATCTGGATCTTGCCTTCCATGTACATATCGACGATCTTGGGCACATCGGTGCGGCCCTTCGCACCGCCAAAAGCCGTGCCGCGCCAATTGCGGCCCGTGACCAACTGGAACGGGCGTGTGCTGATCTCCTTGCCCGCTTCCGCCACGCCGATGATGATGCTCGTGCCCCAGCCGCGATGGCAGCATTCGAGCGCGGTGCGCATCACCTCGGTGTTGCCGGTGGCATCAAAGCTGTAATCCGCCCCGCCATCAGTCATTGCCACGATCTTGGCGATGGTATCTTCGCGGCTCATCCCTTTGGTGTTGAGGAAGTCGGTCATGCCGAACTGCTTGCCCCAAGCCTCACGATCAGGGTTGATGTCCACGCCCACGATCATCTTGGCACCGGCGAGCTTCGCGCCTTGGATGACGTTGAGGCCAATCCCGCCCAGCCCGAACACGACAACATTATCGCCCGGCTGCACCTTGGCGGTATTCGTCACCGCACCTACGCCGGTCGTCACGCCGCAGCCGATATAGCAACTCGTTTTGAACGGCGCATCCTCACGGATTTTCGCGACCGCAATTTCGGGCAACACGGTGAAATTGCTGAACGTCGAGCAACCCATATAATGGTAGATCGTCGCGCCTTTATAAGAGAAGCGCGAGGTGCCGTCGGGCATCAGGCCCTTGCCCTGTGTCGCGCGGATCGCGGTGCACAGGTTGGTTTTGCCGGACAAGCACGACTTACACTTACCGCATTCCGGCGTGTAGAGCGGGATGACATGATCGCCGGGCTTCACCGAGGTGACGCCTGCCCCAACCTCACGCACAATCCCTGCGCCCTCATGGCCGAGTACAGAGGGGAAGATGCCCTCTGAGTCGAAGCCGTCGAGCGTGTAAGCGTCTGTGTGGCAAATTCCGGTTGCCATAATCTCGACGAGGACCTCGCCCGCCTTGGGGCCCTCCAGATCGAGTTCGACAATTTCCAGCGGTTTTTTGGCTTCAAACGCGACGGCGGCGCGAGTCTTCATCAGTTCGATCCTCATTGTTTTTGCAAGTCCGTTGCCGCCTATACAGCACGGCAACGGGGATCGAGTCTATAGCGTCGGCGGCAATGTTATTTTTAGATTCGCTGATCGAATCGCGTTGCGCCTAGGCGAAGCGCTTTGCCGATGGGGCAGGAAACAATTTGCGCGCTTCGGCGGCGGGCATCGGACGGCCAAAGAGATAGCCCTGAATTTTTTTGCAGCCGAGCGAGTTGATCATTTGGCACTCTTCGTCGGTTTCAACCCCCTCGGCGGTCGTCGACATGCCGAGACTATTGGCCAGCGCGACCACAGCGCGGATGATCGCGAGACATTCTGGGGCCTTGCGCGACGCGCCTTGCACGAAAGAGCGGTCGACTTTAATGGTGCTGAACTTGGTTTTGGAGAGATAGCCCAGCGACGAATAGCCAGTGCCAAAATCATCCAGCGCGAGCCGAACGCCGAGCGACAAAATCCGATCAAGCACTTTGACCGCCACAGTGCCTTCCTTCATAAAGATGCTCTCTGTCACTTCAAGTTCGAGCCGCTGAGGCGGTAAGCCCGATTGCGCCAGAGCGGACATGACCGAACTAACGAAATTGGCGTTGGTGAGTTGTTCCGCCGAAACATTGACCGCGATCCGAATATTTGATGGCCAGTGCATGGCCTCTTCGCACGCCGTGCGGAGCGCCCACTCACCAATCGCGGTGATCAAGCGCGCTTCTTCGGCAATAGGGATGAACTTTGCAGGCGAAATCATGCCCAGTTCAGCATTGTTCCAGCGCAGCAGGGCTTCAAAACTCTCTATTGCTCCGGTGCTGGCATTGACCACGGGCTGAAAATGCAAATTAAATTCGTTGCGTTCGAGCGCGCGACGCAACGCAAGCTCAAGCACGCGCCGTTCTTCCGCTTCAGCGTGAAGCTGCGGTTCGAACGCGAACACCACGTTCCCGCCAGCGTCCTTCGAGCGATAAAGCGCCAGATCAGCCGAGCGGACGAGCATTTCGACGGTGCGTCCATCGCGCGGGCCAATCGCCGACCCCACACTCGCGCCGATGAACAATGTGTGTTGGTCAAGCTCGTAAGGCTGCGACAAAATATCGATAATTTTTTGCCCAAGGCGCTGGAGGTAGAGCGGGTCGCGCACATCTTTGACAACGACACCAAATTCGTCGCCACCCAAGCGGCCGCACAACTCGTTGCTCGTCATAATCGAATTGAGCCGTTCAGCCACTGCGGTGAGCAAACGATCACCAATCGGGTGCCCGAGTGTGTCGTTAACAGCCTTGAAGCGATCCAAATCGATCATCAGAAAGCCGCAACGACCATTCCAGCGCTTCGATTCGGTCATCGTATGCGCAAGTGTCTCATTCACTTGAAGCCGATTGGGCAAGCCTGTGAGCGTGTCGTAGCGCGCCATGCGGTTAATTTTGTCGGCAGAGCGGTGGGCATCACTGACATCGGATCCAACGCCACGGAAGCCCAAAAATCGACCATTCTCATCCGAGCGCGGGCTGGCAGACAACTCCCACCATCGTACGTCCTCGTTGATGGTGACGGGGATGATGAGGTCAGAAAAGGCTTCGCGGTTTTTGAGCTTCTCGGCCAGAACCCGTAGAGCGGCCGAAAAATTGCCAGCTTCCCATGCGTCGCCCGCCAAGATTTGGAGCAGCGGTTTCGCTTCGATCGCCTCTGGCTCCACACCCAGCAGATGGGCGAAACGAGGGGAAGTGTGTGTCAGGCATTTGGCGGCATCGGTTTGCCACATCCAATCGCCGCCCGAGTCTTCATATTCTCGCAACAGCATTGAGACGACTTCGTTCTTTTCGGCGAGCGCGAGATTGGCAGATTGATGGGCGATAAAGGCGCGTCCGTTGACGAAGGTGACACCGCATAGTCCGACTGAAAAGAAGACTGTCGTAATGGTCGCGATCATCTGATCCGCTTGCCACATCGCGAAGCACAGCCCACCTCCCGTCAACACGATGAGAATAACGGTGGCAAGCGGCAGTGAGGATTGGCTGACCGCCGCACCGGTCATCATGGCGGCGCAGATGAGCCATAGCGGCAGGATGTGCGCGAGGTCGCCGTGCGGTGCGAGCAGGACGGGCAACATCCCCCAGATGATCCCCATAACCAAGCCCATTCGCGTCTCATTGTGCAATTCGCCAAGCGAAATACTCGTGAGTTCCAACGTGAGTCGCTGCCGCGCATAGGCTTCACGAAAGACGGAAAGCACAAAAACCAGTCCGAGCCAGCCAAACAGATACGGATGCGGCGCAGAATCGAAAAACAGAATGAAGATGGCCCATATCGCGCCGACCACCAGCGCGATTCGGCCTAAAGCGAAATTGTGGAACGCTAACGCTTGTGCCGCGCGCACCTCTCCCCATTCAGCAACTGTGGGGTCGCTCAAGCCAAGCACGGTAATCCAGCTCAGCGACTCGTTCGGCGATATCGAGGGTTTCTTGCTCACCCACTCTTGATAGCGTCAAAAAGTTATCGGGAAGTAACGAACTACGAAAATTTTAGGCAGCGATAGCGTAGGGTTGAATCTCACCAGAGAGATAGAGGTTTCGCGCTTTGGCACGGCTAAGCTTGCCCGAGCTGGTGCGCGGCAAGGTGCGCGGCGGCACGAGTTCGACCACGCAGTTCATTCCCGTGACCGAGCGAACGCGTTCGCGAATCGCTTCATGCAGCTTGGCGCGTTCTTTCGGGTCGGTGGTGCGGCAATGCACGAGTACGGCAGGCGTTTCTTCGCCGTTTGCCGAGGTAATGGCGAAGGCCGCAATGTCTCCGGCCTTGAACCCGGGCAACTGCTCCACGGCCCATTCAATGTCTTGCGGCCAATGGTTTTTGCCGTTGATAATGATCATGTCCTTTGCGCGACCCACAATATAGACATAACCTTTTGAAAAATAACCCATATCTCCGGTATCAAGCCAGCCGTTCTTGAGGCAGGCAGCCGTTGAAATTTCGTCGCGAAAATAGCTGTGCATGATAGACGGCCCTTTGGCCCAAACCTTGCCGATCGCCCGATCAGGGCACCGTGAACCATCTTCACGGCGGATTTCCACCGCCATGTCACGAACCGGCTTGCCACAATTGACGATTGCACGGTAACGCTTGGGTGCGTCTGCCGGTGGCGCTTCGCCGGACAAATCCGCTTCCTCGACAAGCTCAACCTGAATGCCTTCGCCCGGCGGCATGATCGTCACAGCGAGTGTCGCCTCGGCCAATCCATAGCTGGGCAAAAAAGCGGAGGCCTCGAATCCAGTGTCGGCAAAGGCATCAAGAAACGCCTGCATAATATCGGGACGAATCATGTCTGCGCCGTTCCCAGCTACACGCCACCGCGAGAGATCAAAACGCTCCGTATCAGTTTTGCTCGATATACGCCGCGCACAAATGTCATAACCAAAGGTTGGCGAATAGCTCAACGTTGTTCCCGGATTTCGGCTGATCAGATCGAGCCAGGCGAGCGGCCGACGCGCGAAATGTTCAGTTTTGAGATAATCAGCCGACACCTGATTGGCGACGGGGGAAAGCAGACATCCCACCAGCCCCATATCATGATACCAAGGGAGCCACGAGACACAGCGGTCGCTTTCAACCACCTGCATTTCGATTGAATGCGCCGCCAGATTGTTGAGCAGCGCACGGTGGGTTACCGCCACGCCGTGGGGAAAGCGAGTCGATCCGCTCGAATATTGCAGATAACAAATGTTGTCAGGCGCAGCTTCGGGGAGCGCAACTTCAGTTGCCGACTGCGTCGCAAACGACTCCCAATCGCGCGCCACGGTGTGCGCTTTTGCGGCTGCGGCGCACGCCATTTCGCCCAGTTCGGCGGGGTGGATGAGCAATTCCGGTGCCGCGCTCGTCATCTGCACCGCGAGTTGGTCGATATAAGCGTCTTTTCCGCCGAATGACGTGGGCAACGGCAGCGGAACCGGCCACGCCCCCGCATAGACACATCCGAAGAACAGCGCAGCAAAATCGGGGCACGTCTCGGCAATCAGCGCGACGCGGTCGCCCGGTTTGATGCCGTGGGCAATCAATCGATAGGCCCATTCACGTGCGTCGCTGCGCAATTCGGCATAGGAATAGGCCCGTGCGAGTGTGCCGCGCGCATCATGAAAATTAAGTCCGCGACGTCCGGTCGCGGCATAATCGAGCGCCTCGCCAAGTGAAGAAAAGTCGGAAAAGCGGCGCGCAAGCGTGTCTTCAGTCGCGGTCGCGATCAACGGAGCGGCGGCATCAAGTGACATACTGAATATTACCATCAAAAAAGGTCAACGCACGAAGCTTGGCTCTTGGCGCAGGACTGTGGCACAATCGTGGCGTATGTCGGACAACGATTCCACACGATCATCGCGCCCCCTCGACAGCGAAGCGCTCGAGCGCATCGCGTTTCACTATGTCGCGCGCTACGCGACCAGCTCTGCAAAGCTGCGCTCCTATTTGCAGCGCAAGCTGCGCACCCGCGGTGTGGTGGACGGATTCGGCGGAGACGTGGCGGCTATTGTCGAGAAAATGGTGGAGCTGGGTTTCGTCAACGATGCGGCTTACGCCGAGATGCAGGCGTCGTCACTCACCCGGCGGGGGTATGGCGCGCGACGGATCGACGTCGCGTTGCGTCAGGCGGGTATTGCCGAAACGGTGTCGCGCGATCTTACCAGCGTCGCGGAGGGTGTTGGGGTTGAAACCGCGCACAGCTATGCCAAACGCCGTCGGCTGGGGCCTTATTCAGCTAAATCGCCGTCACGTGATGAACGACAGCGTGTTATCGCCGCACTGATGCGCGCCGGGCACTGTCTCGACGACGCGCGCGCCGTCATAATCGATTGGCGCGAGGGTAGGGGGGACTCTTGAGGCACCACACAGTTTTAATTGGCAACCAGTTTTAATTGCTTGATAATAAATCACTTTCGTTTGATATGCATCGCAGACGGTAGGGACATAGCGTGGTTTTTGTTTGGGAATTCAACACATGACCGAGGTACCGATTGGGGAATCGGCTTTGGTAATTTCGGGCGTCGTTAAGTGGTTTGACGCGACGCGCGGGTTTGGCTTCGTCGTCGCTGATGATGGTGGCGGCGACGTTCTCGTCCATTTTTCACTGCTGCGCGATCATGGCCGCCGAACCCTCGCTGAAGGCGCACGCGTGGAGTGCGAAGCGGTGCAGGGCGCTCGTGGCAGGCAGGCGATTAACATTCTCTCGCTGGATTATTCGGGTGTGGTTGAAACGCCGCGTGTTGCGGGAGAGGCGAGGTCGTTGGCTGAGCGCCCCGAGATTCGCGATGCCGCCGGAGATTTCGAGCCCGTGATGGTTAAATGGTTCAATCGGCTCAAAGGTTATGGCTTTGTTGTCCGTGGACAAGACGATGTTTTCGTGCATATGGAAACGCTGCGCGCGGCAGGGATCGCCGAGATGATCCCAGCCGAAATCCTGCATGCGCGCATTGCCCAAGGCCCGAAGGGGCCGCTCGTTGTGGAGATTAAACGGCCATGAGTTTGCGTAAGTTGGCGTTGGTCTTGGCGCTCTCGGTGGTGCCAATAGGTGTGATTGGGCAGGCCGCTCCGGCGAGAGATGGCGCAAGGCCGTTGGCAACCGAAGAGGTGAAGATTGTCACTGGTCATGGCGTGCGCAAATTCCATGTTGAAATCGCCCGCACAGAGGCCGAGCAGGCGCTGGGGCTGATGTTCCGAACGCGAATTCCGGTCGGGACGGGTATGATTTTCCCCATGGCACCGCCACGCCCGGTTGCCTTCTGGATGAAGAATTGTCCGGTGCCCGAAGATATGATTTTCATCAAACCCGATGGCCGGATCGAAAGCATCGCTCGGATGACACGGCCGAACGATGAAACGCCGATTTCGTCCGGCGGCAGTATTAGCGCGGTACTGGAGGTCGCGGGTGGCACTGCGCTTCGCATGGGAATTAAACCGGGCGATAAGGTCGTCTGGTAGGCTTTGGCACAAGCGGCGCGCGCTTAGTTCGTTGCCGCTGCAGCCTTTTTCCGCTGTTGTCCGATCCATGCGAGTTCGGATTTCGCTTTGGCATCATTGGGATCAAGCTCAAGGCATTTCCTATATTGCGCTTCGGCTTCATCTAATTTGCCTTGTTCGCTGAGAGCAAAGCCCATGCCGCGCCACGCGCGCGCGAGGTGTGCGTTCTTAGTAGCGGGTGGAGAATAGAGCGCGGCGTCCGCAGCGCGCGCAAAAAGGTCATAGGCCATCGGCCATTCACGTCTCGACTTGTGCCACTCGGCAAGTTCAGAGAGATATTGCGCATTCGTCGGGGCGAGTTTGACCGCGCGTTCCAAGAACGGCCCTGCCTCATCGGCACGATTGAGATCGATCAGCAAGAACCCCTTCAAGAAGAAAGGAAAACACCATGCTTCGGGTATGAGGGTAGCCGCTTGGCCACTCTTCGCTGCTCCGACCAACGTGATTAACGCCTCATTGCTGGAACGGGCGCAATAATGTGCTTTTCCATCGAGTGAGAATTTAATGTCGTACTTGTGAATAGCCTCCTCGATCAACGCCAGAGCCTGCGGCTTCTGATGCGCTTGCAATGCCGCGACAGCACTGTTGACGAGGTTTACTTCGTTGATCGAGTCAGGATCGCTCGGCGCATGTTGTTCTGGCGACGCCTCGGTTGCTGGCTGTTGCGCCGCGAGGGGAACGGCGGACAACAGTGTAAGCAACAGAAAAGCGCTTCGATACGTCCTCATCGCCAAACCTCCCACGATTTATGTGGAACCGTAACGGTTGTCTGGCGTGAGTCCAGTAAAATAGCTCAATCCAAATTGGGCCGCAGCCAGCGTTGGGTCGATGCAAGATCAGCCCCGCGCCGTGCGGCGTAATCGTGCAGCTGATCCTCACCCACGCGTGCCACACCGAAATATTCGGCTTGCGGGTGGCCGAAGTAAAAGCCGCTGACCGCCGCTGTGGGCAGCATCGCGAAGCTTTCGGTGAGCGTGATGCCCGTAGTTGCAGTTGCGTCCAGCAGATCGAACAGGATCGGTTTCAATGAGTGGTCGGGGCAAGCGGGATAGCCGGGGGCCGGGCGAATGCCGCGATATTGCTCCTTAATCAAGGCCTCATTGGTGAGTTGCTCATCCGGCGCATAGCGCCAAAGCGTGGTACGCACATGCTGGTGCAGCCGCTCGGCGAACGCCTCGGCAAAGCGATCCGCGAGTGCCTTCAAGAGAATGTCTTGATAATCGTCATGCGCCGACTTGAAGCGCGCAATGTGCGCATCGATACCGTGAATGCCGACCGCGAAACCACCGATATGATCGGATTCACCTGATTCTTTGGGGGTCGTGATGAAATCAGCGAGGCACATATTGGCGCGGCCCGCACGCTTCTTGATCTGCTGGCGGAGGAAGGGGAGGCGCACGTCATTCCGGCGCAAGCCGGAATTTTGGGTTAGTCGAGCGCTCTCCATATCGCCGAGGTTCCGGCCTTCGCCGGAACGACGTTCTGTGGAAACCACCACATCATCGCCATCGCGCACACACGGCCACAGTCCAACAACGCCCTTCGCCGTCAGCCATTTCTCGGCGATGATCTGATCGAGCATTTTCTGCGCATCGGCGAACAGCGATGTGGCACTTTCGCCCACCACTTCATCGGTGAGGATCGCCGGATAGGTGCCGGCCAACTCCCACGCGCGGAAAAACGGCGTCCAATCGATCAGTTCGCGCAGATCGGCCAGATCCCAATCGTCAAACACATGCAGCCCCAGTTGCAGCGGGGCAGGGGGGGCGAGTGCCGGGTCGATCACGAACGCATTCGCGCGCGCTTCGGCCAAAGTGGCGAGTTCGTTCTGCCCCTTGCCCTCGCGATTATCGCGGACGATTTGGTAATCGTCTGCCGTTGCCGCCACAAAGTCATCGCGCAACGTGTCGGACAGCAAAGTCGAGGCCACGCCCACCGCGCGGCTGGCATCGAGCACATAGACCACCGGTCCATCATATTTCGGGTCGATCCGCAGCGCGGTGTGGACCTTGGATGTCGTCGCGCCGCCGATGAGCAGCGGGATGGTGAACCCCGCGCGCTGCATTTCCTCGGCCACCGTCACCATCTCGTCGAGCGACGGCGTTATGAGGCCGGAAAGCCCAATCATATCCGCGTCATGCTCTTTCGCGGCCTTCAAAATATCTGACCAAGGCACCATTACGCCCAGATCAACCACCTCATAGCCGTTACATTGCAGCACCACGCCGACGATGTTCTTGCCGATGTCGTGCACATCGCCCTTCACTGTCGCCATGATAATTTTGCCCTTGGGCCGTGCGCCGGGCTGCTTCGCCGCCTCGATGAACGGGATGAGGTGCGCGACCGCCTTCTTCATCACGCGCGCAGATTTCACCACTTGGGGGAGGAACATTTTGCCCGAGCCGAACAGATCGCCGACGACGTTCATGCCGTCCATCAGCGGGCCTTCAATCACCTCAATCGGGCGGGCGAATTGCAGTCGCGCCTCTTCGGTGTCCTCGACCACATACATATCGATGCCCTTGACGAGCGCATGTTCGAGCCGCTTGGTGACAGGCCAGCCGCGCCATTCCTCGGCGGCTTTCTCGGCGACCGCATCTTTGCCGCGATAGCTCTCGGCGAGCGTGATGAGGCGGTCAGTTGCATCGTCATCCTTGTCGAAAATCACATCCTCGCAGGCTTCACGCAGCACCGGGTCGATCTGATCATAAATATCGAGCTGCCCCGCATTGACGATGCTCATATCAAGTCCGGCGGGGATGGCATGATAGAGAAACACCGAGTGCATCGCGCGGCGCACCGGCTCATTGCCGCGGAAGCTGAACGAGAGGTTCGAGAGCCCGCCCGAGAAATGCACATGCGGGCAGCGCGCCTTAATCTCTTTCACCGCCTCGATGAAGTCGATGGCGTACCGGCGGTGCTCGTCGATGCCGGTGGCGATAGCGAACACATTGGGGTCAAAGATGATGTCTTCTGGCGGAAAGCCGATGCCCATCAGCAGCTTATAGGCGCGTTCGCAAATCTCGACCTTGCGGTCTTTGGTGTCCGCCTGGCCCTTTTCGTCGAACGCCATCACGACCACGGCGGCACCATAATTCATGCACTTGCGCGCGTGATCGAGGAAGGCTTCTTCGCCTTCCTTCATACTGATCGAGTTCACGATCGGCTTGCCCGAAACGCATTTGAGCCCCGCCTCGATGATGCTCCATTTCGACGAATCGATCATGAACGGCACGCGCGCAATGTCGGGCTCGGCGGCGATCAGCTTGAGGAAGGTGACCATCGCGGCTTCGGAATCGAGCAGGCCCTCGTCCATGTTGATGTCGATAATCTGCGCGCCATTCTCCACCTGCTGGCGCGCGACCTCGACTGCTTTCGGGAAGTCACCCGCCATGATGAGCTTTTTGAACGCGGCAGAGCCGGTGACATTGGTGCGCTCACCGATATTGATGAAGGAGGCTGTGGATATTTGGGTCACGCCGCCACCATCATCGGTTCAAGCCCTGCCAACCGCGTGACAACGGGTGGCACAGGAACTTCACGCGCTGGCAACCCCTTCACCGCATCGGCAATTGCCTTGATGTGCGCAGGCGTTGATCCACAGCAGCCGCCGAGGATGTTGACCTGCCCCGCTTCTGCCCATTCGTGCACAAGGCCCGCGGTGGTGGGCGGCAGTTCGTCGTATTCGCCGAGGTCGTTCGGCAGTCCGGCGTTGGGGTAGATCATGATGAGCGTATCGGCGATGCCGCTCAGCACCTTCACATGTGGGCGGAGTTGCTCCGCGCCGAAGCTGCAATTCAGGCCGATGGTGACCGGTTTGGCGTGGCGCACCGCATGCCAGAAGGCCTCGACGGTGTGGCCTGAGAGGTTGCGACCCGAGAGGTCGGTGAGCGTCATTGACAGCATGATGGGCACGTCGCGTCCCAAATCCGCATCCGCCTCCAAAACCGCCATAATGCCCGCCTTGGCGTTCAGCGTATCAAACACCGTCTCAATCAGGATAAAATCGACACCGCCCTCGATGAGCGCATCAACCTGCTCGCGATACACGTCTTTGAGATAATCAAAGTCGATCTCACGGAAGCCGGGGTCATTGACATCGGGCGAGAGCGACAGCGTCTTATTGGTCGGCCCCACAGCACCTGCCACGAAGCGCGGGCGGCCGTCCTTCGCCTCAAATTCATCAGCAATCCGGCGGGCGAGCCGCGCGGACTCCAAGTTGATCTCGCGCACCAGATGCTCGGCCGCATAGTCCGCCTGCGAAATGCGGTTGGCGGAGAAGGTGTTGGTCTCGGCAATGTCCGCCCCCGCCTCAAAATAAGCGCGGTGGATCGATTCAGGCACTTCGGGTTTGGTCAGCGCGAGAATGTCGTTATTGCCTTTCTGGTCCTTGGTTAGGCCGAGCGAACCCGCATAATCAGCCTCGCTGAGCTTCCAATTCTGAATCTCGGTGCCGAACGCGCCATCGGTAATGAGAATGCGCTTCTTGGCTTCGGCAAGGAGTTTGGCGCGCGCGGTCATGCCTTGGCTCCCCCGCGCAATCCGAGCAAATGGCAAATCGCATAGCTCAGTTCGGCGCGGTTGAGCGTGTAGAAGTGGAAGTTGCGGACGCCACCCGCGTAGAGCCGCCGCGAGAGTTCCGCCGCCACCGTCGCCGCGACCAATTGCCGCGCTTGCGGGTGAGCATCGAGCCCCTCAAACAGCCGATCCATCCACGGGGGGATGCTCGCACCGCACATTACTGCGAATTTCCGCGCCTGAGCGACGTTCGACACGGGGAGAATGCCGGGCACAATTTCGGCCTTTATCCCTGCGGCGGCGACGCGGTCGCGAAAGCGGAAGAACACCTCGGGCGAGAAAAAGAACTGTGTGATCGCGCGCGTGGCACCCGCATCGAGCTTAGCCTTCAGGTTATCGACATCGGCCTGCGCACTCAGCGCTTGCGGATGCACCTCGGGGTAGGCGGCCACCGAAATCTCAAACGGATGCAGCGCGTGCAGACCCGCAACGAGTTCCGCCGCACCGGCATACCCCTCGGGGTGCGGCTGAAATGTCTCTCCAGGAGGTGGATCGCCGCGCAACGCGACAATATGCCGCACACCCGCCTCCCAATAGGCATGCGCGACCTCAGCAATATCCGCCTTGCTGGCATTGACGCAGGTGAGGTGCGCGGCGGCAGGCAGCCCCGCCTCGTGCACAATCCGGGCGACGGTGGCGTGCGTGCGCTCGCGGGTCGAGCCGCCCGCGCCGTAGGTTACCGAGACAAAGCGCGGGCGGAGCGGCGCGAGCGATTCGAT
>Ga0209067_10001471_pt1 | contig 14468 bp, 12 predicted proteins | sample ColStrG_CSR_2013_FD_187199 | JGI IMG/M metagenome (GOLD analysis project Ga0209067, IMG submission 187199) | Freshwater sediment microbial communities in response to fracking from Pennsylvania, USA - Cold Stream Run_MetaG_CSR_2013 (SPAdes)... | ecosystem: Environmental > Aquatic > Freshwater >... | reverse complement strand
CGGTCGCGAAGGTCGACCGGCGTGGCGCGTGGCAGGGTGTCGAGCAGGTGGGCCACCGTCTCCTCGGCGAGGGGCTTGGGCAGGCTGCGGCCACGCCGTGACGGCGTCACGTAGGAACTGGGGTCGACGCGCAGGTGGCCTTCCTCGATCAGGAATCCCCACCAACCCCGCAAGGAGGAGAGCGCCCGAGCGACCGAACTGGCGGCTCGCGCCTCGCGCAGTTCATTGAGGTACGCCTCGAGGTCGCCTCCGGTGACGTCGTCGAGAGGCCGTTCACTCCCCCACCAGGCCAGGAACGCCTCGATGTCACGTCGGTAGGCCTCGATCGTGGCGCGGCTTCGACCCTTCTCGACGGTGAGCCACTGCACGTACTCGCCCACCAGGGCGTCAGGAGTCGGCATCGACCCCGAGGTAGTGACGAAGGCCGATCGTCAACGTGGCGTCGTTGAGGTGGTCACCCTCGAGGAGCTCGCGCACCTGTTGTCGACTCAACCACACCACTTGCGCGGCGGTCTCCTCGGGTCCTTCGGGCGCCCGCTGGGACACGGTGAGGTCGCGCGCCTCGTAGATGTGCATGACCTGATCCGTCCATCCTGGTGACACGTAGACCCGAGCGATGCGACGCCAGGTCGCCGCGTGGACCCCCATCTCCTCGAGGAGCTCGCGTTGGGCGGTGGCCAGCGGATCGGCGTCGCTGGCGTCGATGGTTCCGGCCGGTATCTCCCAGAGGACCTGGTCAGCGCTCGCACGGTACTGGCGCACCAGTCCGACCTCGTCACGCTCATTGACCGCCACCATGGCAACGGCCCCCCGGTGAACGGCGATGTCGCGCGTGTACTCCTCGCCGGCGTGCGCGATAGTGCGCCGCTCGACCGAGAACACGTAGGAGGTCAGAAGCGTCTCGCGTGCGACGATGGCGAAGGAGTCGCTCACAGAGTCGCGTCGACGGTGCTCGGGTCGAGGATATGAGGTTCACGACCCTCGGCGCGGACACTGGCGGCGTCGATCAGTCCCTTGAACAGCGGGTGGGGACGGTCAGGACGCGACTTGAACTCGGGGTGCGCCTGGGTGCCCACGAAAAAGGGGTGCGAGGGCATCTCCACGAACTCCACCAGGCGCCCGTCCGGTGACGTGCCCGAACAGCGCATACCGTTGGCCTCGTAGTGCTCGACGAAGCGTGAGTTGAACTCGTAACGGTGGCGATGACGCTCCGAGACCACCGTCGCGCCGTAGAGGCTGGCCACTTGGGATCCCTCGGCCAACATCGCCGGACAGGCGCCCAGGCGCATGGTGCCGCCGAGATCGGTGACGTCCATCTGCTCTTCCATCAGGGCGATCACGGGTGACGATGTGGTCAGGGAGAACTCGGTGGAGTGCGCGTCGGCGAGCCCCATGACGTGACGCGCGAACTCGATGACCATGACCTGCATGCCCAGACAGATACCGAGCAACGGGATCTGGAACTCGCGGGCGATGCGCGCGGTGGCGATCATGCCCTCGATGCCTCGCTCCCCGAAGCCGCCGGGCACGATGATGCCGTCGAGCTGGCGCAGTCGCAGCGCGTCGATCTCAGAAGGGACACGCTCGGCCTCGAGCCAATCGATCGCGGTCGTCGCCCCGACGGAGAAGCCCGCGTGTCGGATCGACTCGGCCACCGACAGGTACGCGTCGGGCATCGTGACGTACTTTCCGACGATGCCGATGCGTAACGTCTTGCTGGTGTGGTGCACACGGCGCACCACGTCCTCCCACGCCGAGAGGTCGATCGGGTGATCGTCGAGGTTCACGTTCAAGATGTCGCACACGATGCGGTCAAGTCCCTCGTGGTGCATGTTGAGCGGGATGTCGTAGATGCTCGGAGCGTCGACGGCCGAGATCACGGCGTTGTTGGGGACGTCGCACAGCAGGGAGATCTTGCGCTTGAGACCATCGGAGATGGGCTGGTCGCTACGACAGACGATGACGTCGGGCTGGATGCCGTGGGAGCGAAGTTCGGTCACCGAGTGCTGGGTCGGCTTCGTCTTCTGTTCCCCTGACGGGGCCAGATAGGGCACGAGGGTGAGGTGAACGTAGCAGACATTGCCGCGACCGGCGTCGCGACGGAATTGGCGAATGGCCTCGAGGAACGGAATGATCTCCATGTCACCCACGGTGCCGCCGATCTCGACGATGGCGACGTCGGCGCCCAACGTGCTCAAACGGCGCAGACGGTCCTTGATCTCGTCGGTGATGTGCGGGATGACCTGAACGGTCTTGCCCAGGTAATCGCCACGGCGCTCCTTGGCGATCACCTTGGAGTAGATCGAACCGGTCGTGGTGTTGGACATGCGTGAGAGGGATTCGTCGATGAATCGCTCGTAGTGACCCAGGTCGAGGTCGGTCTCTCCCCCGTCGTCGGTGACGAAGACCTCACCGTGCTCGCCCGGATTCATGGTGCCCGGGTCCACGTTCAAGTAGGGATCGAGCTTGCACATCGTGACCTTGAGGCCACGCGACTTCAGGAGTCGCCCGAGCGAGGAGGCCGTCAGGCCTTTGCCGAGGGAGCTGGAGACTCCTCCGGTGACGAATACGTATTTCGTCATGCGGTGTCGAGTTCCTTCACGGAACTACATACTAGCCCCGGGGTGTCAGACGACCGCGCACTAGCGAACCGATTCGAGCAATCTCCGCGCCAATGCGTGCGCTTCGTCGCTGATCGCGTCGCCGGCCAGCATCCGAGCGACCTCGCGGACCCGTTCGTCACCGCTCACCTCGCGCACCCGGGTGGTCGTCGTTCCGTCGCGCACCGATTTCTCGATGACGAAGTGGTGCGAGGCCTTAGCGGCGACCGACGCGAGATGGGTGACCGCGATCACCTGCTGTGACGTGCCGAGCTCGCGCAAGCACTCACCGATCTGTTGGGCGACTTGACCCCCGACTCCGGCGTCCACCTCGTCGAAGACCGCCACCACGTCGTCGTGGACCGTCTCGAGCGACAGGGCGAGCAATACACGGCTCAATTCTCCCCCACTGGCCAGCGCTTGCAAAGGTCCCTCCGGCCATCCGGGGTTCGGGGTGAACAATATCTGGGCCTCGGCGCCGTCCACGCCCTCAACCGAGAAGCGCAGGGTCGCGTGCGGTAGTGCCACCCGTGGGAGTTGGCGTCCGACCCGGGCGGTGAGCTCGTCACTGGCCTTCGCGCGTGCGACGCGAACCCGCTCGGCGGCGTGCGCCTCGCCCACTTTGAGTTCCTCGACGCGCCCGTCGAGCGTCGTCAAGCGCTCCTCGGCACTGGCGAGCTCGTCGATGCGGCGCGTCATCTCGTCTCGTTGCTCCATCGCGCTCGCGAGGGACCCGCCGTACTTGCGCGCGAGTTGTCGCAGCACGGTCGCTCGGGCGTCGAGCTCGGCGATCCGCGACGGGTCGAACTGGTCGGGCCGCGCGCGCTGGGTCAACTCGTGGACGTCGGCGCGCGCGCCTTCGAGCAAACTGGCCAAGTCGTCGCGGACGTCGTCCACCCCCGCCGCCCGGGGTAGCCGTTGGATCACCTGGGCGAGTCGTGAGAGGACCGCCATCTCCGAGTCGCCGTCGAGTTCGTCGATCGCGATGAGGAGTTCGGCGTGGGCGTCACGCAAGGTGCTCAGGCGAGTCAACTCCTCGAGGACCTCGCTCAGCTCGTCAGGGTTCGACAGGTGGGCCTCGGTCAACTCCCGGCACTGGAAGACCAAGTAGTCGCGTTCGCGCTCGCGAGTCGCGGCGTCGCCACCGAGGGAGTCGCGCTCGAGGTCGATCTCGGCCAACTCGCGGCGGATCCGATCGAGATCAGCCGTGGACACGTCGCCGGCCACGTCGATGATGCGCAGGATCTCCTGACGCGATCGCAGGGCGAGCGAATCGTGTTGCCCGTGGATGACGATGACCTCGCGTGCCGCGTGGCGAAGCAGCTCGGCGCTCGACGGAGCGCCGTCGAGGGTGGCGCGAAGGCGACCGGTGGGTGAGGCCTCGCGAGAGAAGACGACTTCGCTACCGTCCTCGCGGGCGAACAGCGCGACCCCGCGCGTGTCGGCACTGACTGCGTAGCGCGACGCCGCGGCCTCGCCGCCGAGGCAGAGTTCGAGTGCACCGAGGAGGAGCGTCTTTCCGGCTCCGGTCTCGCCGGTGATGACGTTGAAGTTCGGTCCGAAGTCGATGCGGGCCTCTTCAATGACGCCGAGCGATCGCGCGTAGAGCTCGACCAGCTGAACCTTAGGCATGGCCCTCTCGAAGGCTCTGACGCAGTCGAACGCCGAGTTCGAAGGCGCCGGAGTAGACCACGCGCACGGGGGTCGGGTTCTGAGAGACCACGACCGTCTGGCCGGGCTCGAGTACGCCGATCTCCATGCCGTCGGCGACCACGACCGCGGCCTTGTTATCCGCGACCAGTCGCACGGTCTTGTCGAGATCGACCACGATGGAACGGTCGATGGTGAAGTGCGGCGCGATGGGTGTGATCACCACGACCCTCAGGTCGGCGTCGACCACCGGACCTCCCGCGGAGAAGTTGTAGCCGGTACTTCCCGTGGGAGTGGCGACGAGGACGCCGTCAGCGGAGTAGGTCAGGTATTCGTCGTTGCCGACGAAGGTCTTCACCCTCACCATGTGGCCGACACGGGCGCGCTCGAGGACCACCTCGTTGAGAGCGAAGTCGCTGGTGTCTTGACCCTCGATCGTGATCGAGAGGGCGAGACGTTCCACGACCCTGGGGTTGGTCATAGCTCCCTCGACCGCGGCCACGATGTGGGTCGAGGGCACGTCCAAGAGGAATCCGACACGACCCAGGTTGACCGGCAGGATCCTCGCCCCGTGCGCGTGCGCGAGACGAGCCGAACGTAGGAACGTACCGTCGCCGCCCAGGCTGATGACCAGGGAATCCGGCGCGAGATCGGGCGTGAGGTCCTGGTCCAAGAAGTGCGTCGAGGATGCGATGCCGACGTCGCGCAGCCGGGCCACCGCCTCGTTGGCGAGTTCGAGCGCGTCGGTGCGATTGCTGAAGGCCGTAAAAAGGATGTCGGTCACGTATTACCTCGTGGCTAATGGTAGCGACTGGGGGTGGGCGTCCCCCTCGACTCTGGGCGAGCGCCGGTGAGCCGGCACGCACCGCGACGATCGGCGCCTGACGGGTCGCAAGCGCACGGCAGTCGCTGTCGCAACGGTCGCGACCATCGGCCCGGGTGATGTGGCGCACTGTTCGCATCTCTTGTCGCCATACGTACTGGTGACTGTCGCATTCCCATCACGGAGCGGGATTTTCTATGGCTGTACACAGTCGAACCTTAGGTAATCCATAGATAGCCGTAACGCCCCCTTAACCCACCGCCGTATCCTGCGGTTGTACCTCGAGTGCCGAGTTGCTAGGTAGGAGGATTGCCCATGAGAGTTGGACTCTTCGGATTAGGTAAGACCGGACGTTCGGTGGCCCGATCGATACTCAATGACGGGGGTTGCTCCTTGGAGTGGGTCGTGAGGAAGTCGGCCCACGTGCCACGTGGTGCATTGGCCGAGGAGATCGAGCGCTCCAATAGTGGGCGCAATCGAGTGTTCTCGAGCGCGACCACGTCGATCGAGACGCTGCTCGACACGCATCCGGTCGACGCGATCATCGATTTCTCGAGCGCCGAGAGCCTCTTCTACTACGGCGACGCCGCGGCGCGGCGCAACGTGCGACTGGTGACAGCGATCTCGAACTACCCCTGCGCCCAGCAGGAGAAGCTGCGCGAACTCAGCACCGAGACGGCCGTCTTGTGGTCGCCCAACATCACGGTAGGGGTCAATCTGCTCATCCTTGCCGCCAATCTGCTACAGATGGTGGCGCCCCACACCGACGTCGAGATCGTGGAAGAGCACTTCCGGCTGAAGAAAGGTGTCTCGAGCACGGCCCGGATCATCGCGAATTCACTAGGTGTCTTGGAGTGCGACATCAAGTCCTTGCGCGCTGGCGGGATCGTCGGGACCCACGAGGTCATCTTCGGATTCCCGTCCCAGACGATTCGAATGCGCCACGAGTCGGTCAGCCCCGAGGCCTTCGGGGAGGGCGCGCTCTTCGCGATCAGTCAGATGGAGTTCCTCGCCCCGGGCCTCTACACCATGGAAGACCTATTGATCCCCGCGTTCATCGAGAATGCGCGCAAACTCCAACCCCGCGTGCTGGCCATCAACTCCTAATCCTGCCCACCGCTCCGTTAGCTCGACGAGCGAGCGACGGGCGTCGTTCTCAGTGCGTCGAGGTGAGGACGCGAGTCGGTAGTGGTACGCGTGTGTGGCGGGCCGTCGCGATGAAGCCCGCTGCGGCGATGGCGCAACCGACCGCATTGATCCAAAGTTCCCAGGTCAGTTCCACGAGGCCCGTACCTTGCGACAGACTCAGGAACTGGGCGATCGACACGACCGCGAACGAGATGCCGAGCGACCAGTACGACCGCCGTAGGAGGACGTGCTGTTCCTCGTCGAGGGCCGTCAGATGACTGAGGAACCACCACGCTCCCACTAGGAACAGGCCGGCGAGGGGTTGGCTGAGACTCTGGGCGACGTCGCGCCACCGGGCCTCGTCCAACAAACGAGTCGCCAATTCGCTCCTGAGAAGGACCGTGGTCGCGATGCCGATCAGCGCGATACCGACGAAGATGAGCACGTTCGACGGTGCCAAAGTCGAACGGCCTTCTTCACCACGAGTGGAACCTTCGTCAAGGCTGCGACGACAGGTGAACCCGACCGAGTATCCGATTGCCGCCATCGCGTAGCCCACAATGGTCAGCCAGAACTGAGCACTTCGCCACGTGACGAAGACGATGCCGGTGTCGCGCAGCAAGAGGCCAGCACCCAACACGGTGTTCTGCAGGGCGAGGGCCAGAAATCCTCTTCGTAGGAGGGCATTCTGCCGCGCGTCACGCGCGCGCAGGCTGATCAAGTACCACCAACCCACCACGTCGAAAAGCGCCGACAGTGGGTTCAGAAACAACTGGAGTTCTTCACGCGCTCCGAGGTGCAACAGCGCGGAGCCGAACCCGACGAGATTGGTGATCGTCCCGATGAGCAGCGCCAACAGACCCAGTCCCACCCAGCGACGCGACAACTCGATCTTCGACGCCATCATGTGATGAGCATACGACCGCCACCGTCACTTTGGGGCACGAACCACCCCGCGTGACGGGCGCCGGTCTGGCTCGTCGCTCCCCTGCGGCGACGGATCTAGCCCGCGTACACGCCGGCTGTCGCGGGGAACATGGCTCGCACGATCTTGAAGTTCGAGACATCGGTCGTGCCATCGGAGTGCAGGTTGATCAGGGCGTCGCGCATGGCCTTCTCGATGCCCACCTCGAGCATCGCCCCATAACCGCCGTGGAGTTCCATCGCGTTCTGACACACCTTGACGATCTCGTGTGAGGCGAAGACTTTGACCATGTTGCACAGGGCGTCGGCGTCGGGAGAGCGCTCGTCGACGGCGAGGGCCGCGTGACGTAGCAACGCCGCCACGGCCTCGAGCTTGGTCGCCATGTCGGCGATCCTCACGGCCACCGCCTGGTGCTGGATGATGGGCTTGCCGCCTTGGACCCGCTCGTGGACGAACTTGACGGTGTCCTCATAGGCCCCGATGCCGATGCCGAGGCTCTTGGCGGCGACCAACACCTTGCCGGGGCGGAAGTAGATGCCGGCCTTACCCAGCGCGTCGTTGTGGACCAACAAGTGGTCGGCGGGGACCCGGACGTTGTCGAAGACGATCTCCCCATTGTTCATGTAGCGCCCTCCCATGGTCTCGTTGCAACGGGTGACTTCGAGGCCGGGTGTGTCGCGCGGCACGAGGAAGCTGGAGGTCCCCTGGGCCATGCCCACCGAGTCGTCGGTGTTGGCGTACACCACGTAGAGCGTTGCGTCGTAGCCGTTGGAGATGAACTGCTTACGTCCGTTGATGACCCAGGTGTCGCCCTCGAGGACCGCCCTCGTGTCCATGTTCACTTCGGGGACGTTGTAGGGCAGCCATCGGTCCGAGGCCCCGCGCGGTTCGGTGAGGCAGTGCGCCATCAGGAACTGCGGCTCCTGCATGTAGCGATTGAACCAGTACTCCTGGAGGTGCGCAGGGGCGAACTGCGCGATGAGGATGGAGATCTTCCAGTTCTGGACCAATTTGTCGGCCAGACCCGACTCTCCCCGGGCGATCTCGGTGGCGATGATGGCAAAGGTCTGGGACTGCGTCGCCGGGTCGAGGTCGATCCCCCCGAACCGCTCGGGAACGCCGAGGTAGCGAAGTCCTGCCGCGTCGGCCTGCTCGAGGATGTTGTCGTCCAGTCGCGCCAGAGGGTCCATGTCCCATTCGCGCGTACGGTTCTGCTGGATGAACGGAATCACGACGTTGTCGACGTAATGACGAGTCGTGTCGCGCATCAGGCGTTGTTCGTCGGTCAGATAACGGTCTTGAAAGTACATGGATTCCCCCACCTCTCGTCGGCGCCGATCGACGCCACTGCCCCCGAGGCACTCATGAATCTAGTGAGCGAACACCGCCGCCCCCGTGGGGGTGACAAAAATTAAGGGCTTCTCGTGACCGACGGCGACGGGTCCGACCGGCACCAGCGATGGTCACTGACTCCCTCGCCGGGCGCCGACCCGTTGTTACCATGGGGCGATGATGGCGGTCGACATCTTCAAGCCTGAGCAGTGGAACAACTTCTTCCTTCTGGTGGGCACGGGTGCCGTCACGCTCACGGGTCTGGTATTCGTGGCCATGTCGCTCAACATGAGGGCCATCGCCCTCACTGCCCTGCATCGCTATCGCGCCATCAATACCCTCAGCGGTCTCGCGCTCGTGTTCTTGCGTTGCGCACTCGTGCTCATGGGGGTGCAGAACCACCGGTCGGTCGGCGTGGAGCTGTTCCTCGTCTGCGGATTCTCACTGGTGCTCTTCGCCAAGGGTTACCTCCGAGCGATTCGGATGGGTCATGGCTTGCGACTCACCCGCATCCTGGGCGGCACCCTCGTGCACCTCGTCGAGATGGTCGGAGCGGCCCTCTTCTTCCTCGGCCACCCCGCGGGGATCTACATCGCCGCGGTCGCCATCGTGGTGAGTACGTGTTACATGATCACCGCGGCGTGGCTGCTCGTCATCGGGGTCTTCGACTTGGAGAAGGACGCGGTGTAGGAGCCTCGTCGCGCGGGGCTTGCGGGACGATTCGTCGACCGCGAAGTGCTCGGCGACGTCCACGCGACCGATCGGGTCGCGTCGTGGATGTGAGTGACACCTTCAACGACCGCGGTCCGAGGACTCGGCCCCATGGCTGGTCACCCACCCCACACGGCCGGTCGCGCAGCGTGTCAAATCCAGTTGACATGGGGCACGATGTCAATCTAGACTGACAACCATGGACATCGATGAATTCGTACTGAGCATCTCTTCGACGGACCCGGAAATCGGCCTGCGGGCCTCGCAGGCCCTGCACCGACTAGCGGAGCGAGTCGAATCCACCAACGTCGCGCTGGCCCGTCGTCAGGGGTGGTCGTGGCAGCAGATTGGCGACGCTTTGGGTGTCACGCGCCAATCCGTACACACCAAATACAACAAGGAGACATCATGACGACCGATTCAACGGCTCCCGAGGTGATCCACGCGTGGGCGCTGTACTTGCGCGCCAGCGAGGAGGCACGGCGTCGCGGCGATCGCCGCGTGGGCACTGACCACCTTCTGCTCGCTCTCTTGGAGGATCCGTCGATTGAGGCCCTGGTGGGCGTGGGACTCAAAGAGGCCCGCGACACTCTTGACGCGCTCGATCACGCGGCCCTGGCCGCCGTAGGTTTCAATGCCGGACCCGGCGTGCCAGTGGTCGCGATGCGCACTGTGCCCGAGAAGCCGAGATTCAGCGACGTCGCCCAACGAGATTGTCTACGCGCGGCACCCGCGGCGAAGAGGGCCCTCGAGACCGCGGCGAAGTCCAATCGTCGACGAGCGTACGTCACTGCCCAACAGGTATTGGCCCAGCTACTCGCACTCCAGCCACCGGATCCTGCGGCCGTCCTCTTCGTCACCCTAGGCGTGAACTCGAAGGAGATCCGCCAACGCCTGGATGCCTCCGCACCCACGGCCTGATCCTTTGTGGATCAACCGAAGTCGCTACCCGGTGACCGGTCGTGGCGTGTCGGCTCGTGCGGGCAATTCCTTTGGAGCAACCTTACGACCACACATTCCTGTACCTTGAGGCGACGATGTGATGGCACAGCAACTATCTTCGATGAGGATTGATGCCAACAGCGGTGTGGCGAATGATCGAGAGGAGACGGGGGTGGACCGAATTCCGAGCCGGCGGTTGACCTCCTCGACGGTTGGTTACAGATTGTTCGACACAATGATCGGTGTGATCATCCTCTGTGCGGTCACGTCACTCACGTCGTCGGTGGCGTCGGCGGCTACGCCCAAGGCGAACAAGCAAGTTGTGTGCTCGTCCATCGTGACGACGAGGGACCTGACCGCCGCGACCCATGTGAAGGTTGGTTCCGCCATCAACGGCAATACGGGTAGCGGGCCGGTCCATTTTCCATTCACTGTCCCCTTCTATCAATTGACTGGAAGAAGTTATTCGATTCCAGGGTCGACGTGTGAGTATGACTACGCCAGTGGGAACCAAGGCGACCCCAACGTCTCGGGACCGGAGGTCGCCATCGTCGAAGTCGGCTTTGGCCCACTGGCGACCTCGGCCTGGAACAATTATCAAGCGTGGCAGCGTCAACACGCGTTCGCTGGTGCGGTGGGTAGACCCGGTGCACTCGGCACTGTTGGACGATTGGCGTTGCAGGCTCTGAATCTCGGACCCGGGATCCACGCGTTCGAAGCCTCGTTGAGTGGCTATTACAAGAACACCCAAACCGGTAAGCCCGTCACCATCCACGACGTCTACGTATTGACGCGTCACGGGAACTTGCTTCGAGTGGAACTTTCCCCAGTACTCGTCACCACTGCAGGAGAATCCGATTCGAGTACGACGATGGAGATAGCTCTGGTGAACGACGCTCTGCAACGATTCTGAATGGTTGACAACACCGACGATGTGATTCGTCGACTTCGAGCGGCTCAACTCGTCTTTGGACAAGGGTGCGAATAGGTCGCGACTCGACAGCCCCGGATGAACTCCCGGTGGACGTTCGCGAAACTGTCGAGAAGTTTCCCCGAGCACTGGTGCCGTCAATTCCCAATGGCACAGGCGGCTTTCCCACATCGGCGGCGACGAGTCGGATCTAGGGCGCCGCTGGCGCTGCACATGTCAATTTTCGCTGGTTCAACGTACTTTGTCGATGGAGCCAGTACCCTCGTGACATGGAGCCGGCACCAGAACTCATATCCTTTGCCGAGAGGTTCCTCAAGAACTTTCAGGCCGGCGACGCAAGGTCCATCATTGATGCCATTGCCAAGGAGCCTGATTCGCTGTTGATTGGCACGGACGATCCCGAATGGTATGAGGGGTTCGAGACCATTTCTGCCTACTTACAGGTGTTGATGGGAGCGGCCGGCTCCCGCGACGAACTCACGTCGGCCCAAATTGAAATCGACAAGCTTCTCGCGTGGAAGGAGGGAACCGTGGGGTGCATCACCGCGCACTTGAAATACAGCGTTCCCTATTCGGGCGAGCACATCGCTAGATGCACCCTGGTGGTGCACGAGGAGGGGGCGCATTGGCGCGTCGTCAACTGGCACAGTTCGCTCGCCGTAACGAACGAAGTTGTTTGGGGTCATTCTCAAGCAATGTCGGCGGAGGATTTCCTCGCACTAGTCAAGGATTACGAATCACCTATCGCCGCCGTGGCAAGCGATGGCACGGTCGCCATCATGTTCACTGACGTGGTGGGTTCGACCGCGCTTCTAGAAGAGCTCGGTGAGGAAAGGTGGATGCGAGTGCTTCACGATCACTCCGAAGCCGTGAGGCGACACACGTCCCTGTTCGGCGGCGTCGTTGTCAAGGGCCAGGGCGACGGTTCCATGCTCGCATTCCCCGCGCTTGGCTCTGCGGCAGCCTGCGCCATTTCGCTGCAACGTGCCATTCGAGATGATTCCACTGGTGTCCACTTACAAGTGAGGATCGGAATTCATACTGGCAACGCAAAATCGGAAGGTGGTGACTTCTTCGGACGCACGGTGATCATCGCGTCTCGACTCTCCGGTGAAGCCAACGCCGGAGAGATACTTGTGTCTCAGTCGGCCCGAGAACAATTGAGTGGCGCCTATTCCCTAGGTGAATCACGATCGCTCACACTCAAAGGTCTTGTCGGCTCTCACGAGGCATTTCCATTGCTCTGGCAGTAATCGTTTCTGACGAGGCGCTGTTGGTGTCGAAGGGCTGACTTGCACATTCTCCGAGTGGCGATTAGAGCGATGGAACTGCGAGTGAAAAGCCTGTGGAACGTTTGACTACACACGCTGCTTACGACCGTATGGGTCTGGTGACGTTGTTCAGACTGTCTCCGATACTTTGTAATTGTGCCCACTCTCCAAACTCACGAGGGCCATCCCAAGGCCATGATCTTTGAAAGTGGACCAATGGATGGCCGGTCGTGGGCGGAATTGGGCGACGACGAGGCCACCGTCCTAATGTCCGATTGCCAGAAGCATCGCTATTTGCGAACCGCTGAGTTCAGAGACATGCCAGACGGATCTCTTGCCCAGGTCTTCAAATGGACTGGTCGGTACTTCGGAGCAGCGTAGATGAATCGCATGGTCAAGGCCCGACACCTGTCCGTTTCTTGACCAACTTCGTAGTAGAAACCCTTGGTGTCGAAGGCGGGACTTGAACCCGCACGCCCCTGAGGGCACCAGCCCCTCAAGCTGGCGCGTCTGCCATTTCGCCACTTCGACGTGGGTACGCAGTCTAGCCGACAGAGGACGAAGCAGGTTTCGCTGTCGTGGTGGTTGAAGGAAGAGTGATGCCCCAGTTCGTCACCTGGTCCACGAGACCGCTGAGCGAGAGCGAGGGCACCACATTGGCCATTCGATCGGACCATTCCGTCAGTGACGGCACGGTGTAGAGGGGCCGGATCCAGAAATTCTTCAAGATCAGGTGATCCATCTTGAGCCACGTCAACGCGGCAGTCGCCGGATTGAAGGTCTCTTGGGCAACGTTGAAGAGCTTGTTGGTCGCAGCGGAACGGACGCCCGACGCGTACGAGTCAAGGTAGGGCGCCTCACCCCACGATCGAGCGCTCACCCAAGGAGTGGTCGACGTCGGTCGATCGAAGATCGCGGCGTCCGCCTCGCCCGTGGACGCCATCGCGGCAGCTACCGCATCACTCGGCGCCGTGCGCAACGAAACGGTGATACCCGCAGTACTCCACTGGCGCGCCACCAGAGACGCAGTCTCGCGGTCTAGCGAGCTAGGTCCCTCGACGAGCGTGACGCGAAGGACCCCGGTGGAGTCACTCCATCCCGCTGGGGTCCGCAGATAGCCCAGGCGCGTGAGCAACGTCACCGCGCACGACCGGCAATCCACTGAGGGGTCGACCAGGCCGGCGTTGGTGGCCGTCGGCACCACCGTCGTGTCCGACGGCGGATAATCGACCTGGCCCTGTGAGAAGAGGGCGGAGGTGGGCACCGAGGGCGTGAAGGTGAAGGATCCGAAGAGTCGATCGAGGATGGAACGCCGGTCGAGCAACCACGACAGCGCGACGCGTACCGACAGGTCGCTCGTGAGGGGTCGATGCGGGCTGTAGGTCATTTCGACGATGTCACTGGAGTCGCCGAACTGGCCTTGGAAGTGAGGGTGCGCCACGAGGTTCTCGACCAAGGACTTCGTGGCGGCCGGGTCGTACTTGACGAAGTAGCCGTCGGCGCCGCTCGGCAGGGTGGACGAGGAGGTGATGATCACCTCGTGGAACCGATTGAAGTTGATGGTCCATTCGGGGTTGGCCACGAGCACGATGCGAGTGGTCGAGGCGCTCACGACCCGGTAGGGACCCAATGAGGGTTGCGAGACGAGCTCATTCACCGCGCACGAGCGCGTCACCCCGGACTGTTCGACGTCGCGAAACAAGAGGTTCCAGTCGGCGAAGTCCCGCGAGAATGTCGCGGTCACCGTGGTGTCGGTCTTGGCGACCACCATCTTTGAGATGTCGCGGTAGCCGTCGCCGCTGATGCTGGCGAGTTGACGTGCGTCGTGCCACCACGTGATTAGGTCATTGACCGAGAAAGGCTGGCCGCTGGTCCAGGTCAACTTCGGATTGACGCTGTAGACGACCGTCTCGGGGTGCAGCGAGGTCAACTCCGCCGATACGATGGCGCCACCCTCGCCGGTGAGAACATTCGTCGGCCCCGTCAAGAACGCCGAGGGTCGGATCAGGTCGAGGATGGCCGACGTGGTGGGGCTGGCCGTCGGACTCAGCTCGCTGCAGCCGTTGAAGGGACCGGGCAGGGCGACGGTGAGGGTCGACGTGGCGGGATTGGCGGGTCCGGGCGCCGGCACCGGTCGGCGGTAGGCCAGAAGGAC
>Ga0209067_10001470_pt1 | contig 14479 bp, 12 predicted proteins | sample ColStrG_CSR_2013_FD_187199 | JGI IMG/M metagenome (GOLD analysis project Ga0209067, IMG submission 187199) | Freshwater sediment microbial communities in response to fracking from Pennsylvania, USA - Cold Stream Run_MetaG_CSR_2013 (SPAdes)... | ecosystem: Environmental > Aquatic > Freshwater >... | reverse complement strand
GCGGTGACCCCGAGGTCACGCGCGTCGCGCGCGTCGCGCGTGACCTCGGGGTCACCGCCGTGCGACTGACGGGCGGCGAGCCCCTCGTGCGCCGGGGTCTCGTGGGCCTGGTCGCGCGACTGAGGGACCTGGGTTTCGAGGACATCGCCCTGACGACCAACGGCACCCAGCTCGCGGCCCTCGCGCCCGCCCTGGCGGCCGCCGGACTACAGCGGGTCAACATCAGTTGCGACTCCCTGCGCGAGGACCGCTTCGCCACCATTCGGCGCCGCGGCGACCTCGCGACGGTGCTGGCCGCGATGGACGTCGCCGAGGCCTGCGGGCTCACGCCGCTCAAGGTCAACGTCGTTCTGATGCGCGGGCAGAACGACGACGAGGTCCTCGACTTCGCGGAGTTCGCGCGTCGCACGGGTCGCGTGGTGCGCTTCATCGAGTTCATGCCCCTCGACGCGCAGGGGGAGTGGGGGCCCGAGAAGCTGGTCCCCGGACGCGAGGTCGCCGAACGGATCCACGCGGTCTGGCCGCTCGCGGCGGTGGCCGAGCCGGGTCGGGTCGCGCCCGCCGAGCGGTACCGCTTCCTCGACGGCGTCGGCGAGATCGGCCTCATCTCGACGGTGAGTGAGCCGTTCTGTGGCACGTGCAACCGCCTGCGCCTCACCGCTGACGGTTCGATCCGCAACTGCCTGTTCTCCGACGACGAACACACGGTGCGCGACGTCCTGCGCTCGGGGGGGACTGACGAGGCGATCGCGACGATTCTGCGCCGCGCGGTGTGGGCGAAGTTCCCGGGCCACGCGATCAACGAGCCGGAGTTCCTTCGTCCGCAGCGCTCCATGTCGATGATCGGTGGCTGAGCCGCCGTCACGTCCCCTCGCGTCGTCGACCCGCCAGGACTACTGTGAGGTCGTCGGGCGCAGTCCGATCGAATGGGGGAACGATGGCGGGCGTACGGGTACTCGTGGGCACTCGAAAAGGGGCCTTCATCCTCACCGCGGACGGCACGCGCACGTCCTGGGACGTCAAGGGCCCGTTCTTCGCGGGCTGGGAGATGTATCACCTCAAGGGTTCGCCGGTGGACCCCCAGCGGATCTACGCCTCCCAGACCAGCGGCTGGTTCGGCCAGGTGATCCAACGTTCCGACGACGGGGGTGAGACCTGGGCGCCGGTCGGCAACGGCTTCACCTACGACGGGGTGCCCGGCACCCATCAGTGGTACGACGGGACGCCGCACCCCTGGGAGTTCGCGCGCGTCTGGCACCTCGAGCCCTCGCTCGACGACCCCGACACGGTGCTCGCCGGGGTCGAGGACGCGGCGCTCTTCCGGTCGAGTGACGGTGGGGCGACCTGGTCGGAGCTCTCGGGCCTGCGCGGTCACGGCTCGGGGCCGTTCTGGCAGCCCGGCGCCGGTGGGATGTGCCTGCACACCATCATCGTGAGTCCCCGGGACCCCCGGCGCATCTTCGTCGCCATCTCCGCCGCCGGGGCCTTTCGCAGCGACGACGCCGGAGTGACCTGGCGGCCGATCAACCGCGGTCTGCGGTCCCAGGGGATTCCCGACGAGGACGCCGAGGTCGGCCACTGCGTGCACCGGATCGCCCTGCACCCGTCGAACCCCGACGTGCTCTACATGCAGAAGCACTGGGACGTCATGCGCTCCAACGACGCGGGCGACTCCTGGTTCGAGGTGAGCGGTAATCTGCCGAGCGATTTCGGCTTCGTCATCGACGTGCACGCCCACGAGCCCGAGACCGTCTACGTGCTGCCTATCACCAGCGACTCGGTGCACTACCCCCCGGAGGGCAAATTGCGCGTCTACCGCAGTCGCAGCGGTGGCAACGACTGGGAGCCGCTCACCAAGGGACTGCCCCAGAGCCACTGCTACGTCGACGTGTTGCGCGACGCCATGGCCGTGGACTCGCTCGACGAGTGCGGCGTGTACTTCGGCACCACCGGCGGCCAGGTCTACGCCTCGCGCGACGGGGGCGACTCGTGGGAGGCGATCGTGCGCGATCTACCGGCGGTGCTCTCGGTCGAAGTGCAAACCTTGGCATGATCCGAGTCGTGCTGCCGGCGCACCTCAAGACGCTGATCCAACACCACCACGAGGTGACCCTGGACGTCGCAGGTCGCGCGTCGCAAAGTGCGCTGCTCGATGAGCTCGAGCGCCGCTACCCCGTGTTGCGCGGCACGATCCGCGATCCGCTCACCCGGAGGCGGCGTCCCTTCATCCGCTTCTTCGCGTGCGAGGAGGACTTGTCGCACGAGGACGTCGACCAACCCTTGCCCGAGGCGGTGGTGAACGGTGAGGAGCCCTTCTTCATCGTGGGGGCGATGGCCGGTGGCTGACGTCCTCGTGGTCGATGTCACCTCGTGATGAGGTGACGGGCCAGTAGCCTGGGCGACGTGGCCAAGTACCGCGTCGGACAAGCGGCGCAACTCATGGGCGTGAGCGTCGACACCGTGCGCCGGTGGGGCGAATCGGGCCGCGTCGCGGTCAGCGTCGCCGAGGACGGTCGCCGTTACTACGACGGTGAGGACCTGGCCAAGTTGGCCATCGAGCTCGCCGGCGAGCCGCGGAGCACCACGCCACGCGCCCAATCGGCGCGCAATCGCTTCGTCGGCATCGTCACGAAGGTCGTCAAGGACAAGGTGGCGGCCCAGGTCGAGATCCAGGCCGGACCCCATCGTTTCGTCTCGCTGATCACCCGCGAAGCCGCCGACGAACTCCAGCTCGCGCCGGGCGTCGTGGTCGACGCAGTGGTCAAGGCCACCAGCGTGGGCGTCGAGATCCCGACGTCGTTCTGATGGTCAGCCGCGAGGGTGCGGCGAGGCGGACGCGTCGTTCGTGAGGTCAGCGGGTGACGTCGTGACGCCCGCCGGATCGAGCCACACGTTGATCTCGTTGACGTCGATCCGCACCCAGCAGTCGTCGCCGACGGCGAGGTCGGGAGCACTGCTCGCACGCGCGTGCAGCTCCAGCTCGGCGTCGAGCGTGACGAAGAGCTCGACGCCCGTGCCGACGTCGGCCACGTCGGCCAGGGTGGCGCGCACCGCCACGCGTCGAACTGGCTGGTCGACGTCGTGGAGAGCGTCGGGCGCGTCGTCCCCGTGGACGATGACCGCTTCGGGACGCACCGACCAGAGCACCTCGCTCTGGGGCGCGAAGGATGCGACGTCGAGCGCGAGGCGTGTGCCCCCCGGGGTCACCAGGCCGGTCGGTGTGGTCCTCGCCGAGAAGAGGTTGGTGACGCCCAGCAGTCGCGCGACGTCGCGCGAGATCGGGCGCGAGAAGAGTTGACGATTGGCGTCGGATTGCCGAAGCCGCCCGGCGTCGATGACCATGATCTCGCCGGCCAAGAACGCGGCCTCGGCCGGGTCGTGGGTAACGATCAACGTCGCGAGTCCCGTCTCGCGTTGCAAGTGGCGCAGTTCGCGCTGCAGTTCGCGGCGGATCGGCATGTCGAGGGCGGAGAAGGGCTCGTCGAGCAAGAGGACGTCGGGCGAAGAACACAATGCCTGGGCCAGGGCGACGCGCTGACGTTGCCCGCCCGAGAGCTGCGAGGGCAGGCGATTCTCGAGGCCGGCCAGTCGCAAGTGCTCGAGCCAGTAGCGAGCGAGGGGTGCGCGCGCCCGAGTGGGGAACATCATGTTCTGCCAGACCGTCAGGTGGGGGAAGAGGGAGAAACCCTGGGCGACGTAGCCCACGCGGCGCCGTTCGGGAGGCAACGCGCTCACGTCCGTGTCACCGAAGATAACGGTGCCCGCGTTCGAGCCGTAGAGGCCGGCCAGGGCGCGCACGAGCACCGATTTGCCCGATCCCGACGCCCCGAGGACCGCCACGTTGTCGAATCGCGCCTCGTGGGCGAGGTCGAGGGCGAAGCTACCCACGCGGTGCGCGACATGAAAGCGCAGACGCGCCGACGGCGTCAGGGCGGGCGCCTCGGACACGACATCACTGACGTCGATGCGGCCACGACGGGGGAGTCGGGCACGGCTGAGGGCGACGACGAGCGCCGCGACCACGAGGGCGAGCATCGTGGGGGCCAGCGTGGGGGCGAGTCCGCGCGCCATGAATTCGTTGACGGTGTAGATCGGTAGCGACGCGGGGTTGTAGGCCAGGATGGTGACCGCGCCGTACTCGCCGAAGGCCCGCAGCCAGGTCATTGTCATGCCCGCGCGAATGCCGGGTCCGGCCGCGGGGATGGCCACCCGCACCAGTCGCGACACTGCGCCGTGGCCGAGCGTCGCGGCGACGTCGAGGAGCGCGGGGTCGACGACCTCGAAGGCCGCGCGGGCGGCGAGGATGAGGAAGGGCGCCGAGGTGAAGGTCATGGCGATGACGATGCCGTAGACCGAATTCGTCAGATTCGAGTCGACGTGGGTGCCCAGGAAGCTATAGGGACCCACGAGGTAGACGACGATGAGGCCGCCCATCACCGGCGGGAGGGCCAGGGGCAGGGTGACCGCGATCTCCACCACGCGCGACCACACGCTCGTCGATCGCGCCAGCACGTAGGCGAGAGGGATCCCGAAGAGACAGATCAGCGCCAGGGACACCGTCGCGGTGCTCAGTGAGATGAGGAGGGCCGGCCAGAGCCCGCCGACGTGAAAACCCCGCTCGGGACCGCTCACGAATCGTTCGACGAAGAAGACGAGGGGTGCGACCAGGTACAGGACGAGGAGTCCGCCCAGCCACCGGAGCGCGTTGCGGGTCACCGCATCTGTCTACTTGACGCTCGCGCCGTGGACGACGACGGTGAGCCCCTGGCTGACCAGGATCGGCGTGCCCTTGGTGAGCAGCCAGCTCACGAAGGCCCGGGCCGCAACCGGGTCGGGGGCTCCGCGCAGCGTCGCCACGGTGTAGTGGGCGTCGAGATGACGGGTGCCCGTCAGGGCCACGTAGGGCAACCGCGCGGCGTGGGCCGATACTGAGTACATGAAGGCCGCGTCGAGCTGGCCCGCCTGCAGGAGTCCCGGGACCGCTTCTTCGGCGTACACGTTGTGGGGGTTCGCGGCGAGGGCCAGCAGCGACGGCATGTCGTAGGCGTAACCGATACCGCGCAGCGCATCGAGGTCGAGGACCCCGGCCGGATCGACCGCCGGGTCGGTGCGCCCCAGCACGAAGCCCGGTGATTGAATCACCTCGTACCAGGGGTACGACCTCAGGGCCGCCGCGAACTTGGAGTGGGGGTAGTAGGCCAAGACGTCGGGTGATGAGCCGAAGGTGGTGTAGCCGTTGATCCAGTTGCCGTGGGCCGCGCCCTCGAGTGACCGGTCGGCGCTGGTCGAGGCACTGATGAACACGTCACCCTGGAGAGTCTTCGAGGAGATGCCGCTCGCGAGAGCGGAGGAACCTCGCGACGTGTCCTGGAGAACGTAGCCGGTGTCGCGGTGGAAGGCGGCCCCGAGGAGCATCATCACGTTGGAGAGCGAGCCCGCCGAGAGCACCTTGACCGTACCGGTGTGCGCGCTGGCCGCGCCCGACGGCGAGAGGCCCACGACGCCACTGGCCACGAGGGCCAGGGTCGACACGGTGACGCCGAGCCGGTTTCGTAGTGAGGTGATACCAGTCGACATGGTGCCCCGTTCTCTCACGTGCGGTGTAATAACGCCTTTAACCTAGCATTTGCGAGGAAAACCCACTCAATGCGCCGTGGCACTCGACACCCGCGATTCTCGCGAAAAAATGGAGCGTCGCGTCGTTGGCTACTGAGGTCCCCAGTCGGGTGAGCCACGAGGCACGAGGACGGAGGGCCACTAAGTTGACATCCGTGAACCCCCCGCACGGTAACGACTGGATCGCAGTGAGCGACTCGCCCCTCGCCCCCGAAGTGCTGACGAGTTGGGCCACGCGCCGCGACTGCGGCGCGGTCGTCACGTTCTGCGGCACCGCGCGCACCACGTCGAGCGTCGAGCACGAAATCGAAGCCTTGGAGTACGAGACCAGCGTCGATCTGGCCGAGACGCGCATCGCTCAGGTGATCGCGCGGGCGAGGGAGCTCTGGCCGGTGCTCGGCGCGGTGGCGATCCATCATCGCGTGGGGCTCGTGCGCGTTGGGGAGCCTGCGGTGGTGATCGCCGTCTCCTCGCCGCACCGCGCCGCGGCGTACGACGCGTCGCAGTTCTGCATCGACACCGTGAAGAAATGCGTGCCCATGTGGAAACGAGAGATCTGGCAGGGTGGTTCGGCGTGGAGCCAAGAGGCCCAGGACCTCCTCGAGGTCCGAGATGTCTAAGCGGCCGACCACTCGCGCACGCGTGAATGAGGGCGGTGCCGCGTGATCGAGTTGCCCGAGGCCCAAGCCTTCGTCCTCGACCGCGTCCGTGCGCTTGACGCGCGCGAGTGTGAGGTGTCCGCCGCGCTGGGTTGCGTCGTGGCGACTCCCGTGGTCGCTCGCGAGGCGGTGCCGGGCTTCGTGAATTCCTCCATGGACGGCTTCGCCCTGCGCTCGGGCGACACCGCCGACGGGGGCGCGCGACTGCGCGTCACCGGCGCCCTCCTGGCGGGCGACGTCGCCACGCGCGCTCTCGCGACCGGCGAGGCCATGCGCATCATGACCGGGGCGCCGCTGCCCCCGGGGGCCGACTGCGTGTGCATGATCGAAGAAGTCACGCTGGACGAGGACGTCGTGGGCATTCCTCGCTCCATCGAGCCCGGGGAGTTCGTGCGCCACGTGGGTGACGACATCGCGGTGGGACAAACGCTCTTCTCGCCCGGAGACGTGTTGCACGCGCCGGCCATCGGGGTCCTGGCCGGTCAGGGGCTGACCTCGGTGCTCGTGCATCCGCGCCCGCGCGTCGGGGTGCTCTCCACCGGTAATGAGCTCACCGACGAGCACGTGCCCCTCGCGCCCGGTCAGATCCGTGACCTCAATCGACCCCTGCTCCTCGCGATGCTCGAGGAGTCCGGGATGACCCCGGTCGATTTGGGGATCGCGCGCGACACCCACGAGGCCATCACCGCGGCGCTCGCGAGGGGCGTGCGCGAGTGCGACGCCGTGATCTCGACGGGGGGTGTGAGCGTCGGGGACGTGGACTTCGTGAAGGTGGTTCTCGGCGAGCTCGGCGGCGTCGACGCGCGCTGGATGCAGGTCGCGATCAAGCCGGCCAAGCCCTTCGCCTTCGCCGTGGTGGGCGAGCGCCGCACGCCGGTCTTCGGACTGCCGGGCAATCCGGTCTCGACGAGGGTCAGTTTCGAATTGTTCGTGCGGCCGGCGCTGCGCGCCCTGGCGGGGTATCGCGATATCGAACGCCTGGCGCTCGACGCGGTGCTCGACGCGCCGCTCGAGCGCCCCCCGGACGACAAGTTGCATCTCGTGCACGTGCGCGTCGCGTGGGGCCCCGACCGGCGCGTGCACGTGATCGACGCGAGCCGTCGCGGCTCGCACCTGCTCCACGCCATCGTCGCGGCCAACGCGCTCGCCTTCGTGGCGCCGGATTCCCCGCGCGCGGCGGGCGACCTCGTGCGCGTCATGATTCTCGACCCCGACTCACTCGGGGCGCCGACGTGACGCGGGTGCTGCTGCTCGGGCCCGCGCGCGAGGCCGCGGGAGTCCGCCACGACGAGATCGCGGGTGACACCGTGGCCGATGTGCTCACCGCCGCCCGCGAGCGCTACGGCACGCCCTTCGACGAGATACTCGCCACGAGTCAGATCTGGCTCAACGGTGAACCGGTCGACGTCCACACCGGAGTCGGACCTCAGGACGAGATCGCGGTGTTGCCCCCGGTATCGGGCGGATGATCCGAGGCGCCACCCTCGAGCAATTCGAGGGCGTGCGCGAGGACGCCGAGGACCGCTTCAAGACTCTCGAGTGCTCCTCGCGCCGAACCGGGGGTGTTGATGATCAGGCACTGCCCGACGGTCCCACACCGCGAGCGCGACAGTGCCCCGTAGGGGCTCGAGGCGCGCATCGCCTCACCCAGTCCGGGGGCCTCGCGTTCGATCACCCGCAGGGTCGCTTCGGGAGTGAGATCGCGCGGTGAGAATCCCGTGCCGCCGGTCGTCACCAGGAGTCCGGCGTACCCCTCGCTCATCTCGCGCAGGTTCTCGGCGACTGCGTCGATGCCGTCGGCGCAGAACCGCCGTTCGACGACGGCGAAACCCGCCGTTTCGAGGCGAGTCGCTAGGAGCGGACCCCCGGTGTCGTCGCGCGTGCCCGCCGACACCGAGTCGGACACGGTGAGGATCTTCGCGGTGAGCGCCATGACAAGAGAGTACGTGACCTCCGGGTGATCACCGTCGCGAGAGCGACCACTCTGGTAAAAATGAGCGTGGACGACGCCCCAGAGCAGATACCCGGCGTCGCCGCGCACCCGCGGCGGGCCGTCGTGCGCTCGCGCGTCACCATGCGCCCCGACACGGTCGCCGCCGTCGCCGCTCATTCCCTCAAGAAGGGTGACGTCCTGTCGACGGCGCGCTTCGCGGGCGTGCACGCGGCCAAGGGCGCGTCGTCGCTCCTCGTCGATACGCCAGCCACTGACGTGCGGTCGGTGACCGTCGACTTCACTCTCGGCGGCGACGCCATCGACGTCGAGGTCGCCGTCGAGGTGGGCGGGGACGTCTCCGCGGTCATGCCCGCCTTCAGTGGTGCCACCGTCGCCGCGCTCACTCTCTACGACATGTGCAAATCGGCCGACCGGACGATGGTGATCGGTCCCGTCGCGCTGGTGGATCCGACGGGTGGGGAACACCTCTCGTCGTAGTGGCGGTTCTCGGGCGCGGGGGGTCGACGGCCCTGCGGGTCAGTGGCGCTACCATTCGTCGATGGTCGATGTGGTCGCGGTCAATGTCGGCGTACCGAGCGTGTTAGGTGAGCGACAGGGCGCCACGGTCTACAGCGCGATCGCCAAGCATCCGGTGCCACCGGGAACCACCCTGTGGCTGTCGCTGTTCAATCTCGCCGGTGACGGGCAAGCGGATCCATCGGTGCACGGCGGACTCGATAAGGCGGTCTACTGCTACCCGAGTGAGCACCTGAGCCAGTGGGAGGCGGAGCTCGACGAGACGCTCGGTACGGCACCCTTCGGCGAGAACCTCTCGACCAGCGGACCCCTCGAGGACGACGTGTGCATCGGGGATCGCTGGCGCTGGGGCGCCGCAGTGATGGAGGTCTGTCAGCCACGGTGGCCGTGTTTCAAGTTGGCGCTCTATCGACGACGCGCCGACATCCAACTGCGCATGCGCGCGAACGGTCGAACGGGCTGGTACCTGCGGGTCCTCGAGCCCGGCGAGGTCACGGTCGGCCGTCCCATCGACGTGGTGGAACGAGACCCCGCCCGCCTCAGCGTGGCTGACGCCCATCGGGCGATGGGTGATCGTCAGTTAATCGACCGCGAGATCGTGGCCCGTCTAGCGGACCACGACCGCCTCGCCGACGAGTGGCGACTCCCCCTACGCGAACGACTCCTACCGCGCGCTCAGTGACGCCGCGGCCGCGAGGTGGGCGGACCGAACGGTGTGCGGATGTTACGAGGGGGGTGCACTGGTTCGAGTGCGGCGCGGCGATGAGTGGCGGGATTCTCGCGTCGCCGCGCACCTCGCGGTCGCGAGTCGGATCGGATTAGCTGATCATTTGGCCACCGTCGCCACCGTGCTGGTGTAGCCACCCACGACGCGAAGGCGGAACTCACCCGGGGCCACTAACGACGACTGTGCCAAGTCCAGGTAGGTCGCTCGGCGCACTCCGTCGGGTGCGAACTCGATCATCGCCTCGCCGCCGCCCTGCTCGAGGCCCTGGAGGATCTTCGACTTCGCGCCGAAGAGGAACTCGCCCTGGTTGTTGATCCACGAGAGGGTCTCGGGGTGCTGCCAGCCCGCCGCCTGGAGCCTCGCGTAGATCGCCTCCATCTTGGTGGCGGGGACCGCTCCGCCGTCCACGGTGGTGATGTACACGCCGTCGACGTCGCCGGTGATGGTGCACAGCACCGACGCGAGCAGGCGTCGGCAATCCGCCGGGAGGGTCCCACCCTTCCTCAGTTTGTAGTACTCCAGGTTCTCCTGCAGGGGCGTGTAGTAGGTGCCACCGGCGGGGATGCCGTCCTCCACCGGTGGGGCCGAACTGAGCAGGTCGAACTTGCGGATCTGGCGCGTCGAGGCGCGGTTGATCCCGTTGTCGCGGTAGTTGAAGCCGACGTTGATCTCGCCCTGCTTCGCGTAGCCCTCAATGGTGGGGATGTACTTCTTCTCACTCAGTCGGGTGGCGAAGCGGTCGAGGATGGCCTGCTTCTCGGCCTCGGGAATGGCGGCCTCGGCCACGCGCGTGCGGATGGCGGCCTCCTGTTCGGGGGTGTAGGTACGAAAGCGCACCTCGGACATGTCGGCCTCGCGAAAACCGAGCCACTGGACGTCGATGTCGTTGACGTTCTTGGGCTTGATGGCCTCGTTCTTCCACACCGAACCTTCGCGCAGTTTCGCAATCGAACCCGGGGAACGTCCGCGCACCCCGATCACGACGTGTTCCTCCTCGGCGATCTTGGCCAGTGCCGCATCGGCCGTCGGGTCCATACCCCAGAGCGCCTCCTCCTCGGCGATCTTGAGGGCGGTGCCCGGTGGCACCTTGGTCAACGCTTCGGCCGGCGACAACGTGGAGGTCTCGGCGGCGACGGTGGTCGACTGGGTGGCCCACTCCTCGCCGGCCTTGGTCGAGACCGCCTCGAGCTCGGGCGCACTGGCCGCGATCTTCGCGCCGAGGACTTCGACGAAGACCAGGGTCACGACCTGTTGGAGGACGTGGCCACCGACCTGTCCCCACAGGTGCCACACCTGGGCGTCGTTGCCGGTGGCGTAGGCGTTCTCCAGCTGGGCCATCCAGGGTTCGGCGCTGTCCTTGACCGCCCCTTGGGCATTGGTGAAGAAGTCGCCGGTGACGCTCGACAAGAAGTGGGCGGTGCGGCTCAGCACCGAATCCTTCTCGGCCGCGGTGGCGTTGCGCCAGTAGCCCGCGTAGACGTCGCCGGCGGTGTAGATCAACTGCGCCGCCTTGACGCTGGCGCCGTAGGCGTATCCGCCGCCGGGGATCACCAAGTTGAGCGCGGCGTACTCATCGGACGTCGAACTCGCGCTGTGCGCCAGGGCCACCACCGAGGCGATCTGCTCGAAGGTGTCGACGAAGAGTGATTGGCCCACGCCCCCGAAGAAGTTGATCGTGTTCGACAGTGCGCTCGAGGGCGGCACCAGGGGATTCGAGACGTCGACGTGCACCGTGAACTTCTCGCTGTCCTTGACGATGGTCGTGTCCGCGGGCGTGAGCCGCTGACGCGACGCGGCGGTCGTCTGGTCGCAGCGGTCGTTGCGGCCCAACTCGACGGCGCGCGGCACGACCTCGACGGCACTTGAAGTGGCACCCTCGCCCGACGTGTCGACGAACATCGACAGCGTTACCTTGTGGCCGGGCTCGAGGACTCCCGCGAAGGGGCCGCCAACCGAGCGCACGCCGGTGTCGGCGATGTTCACCGGACCGGCCGCTCCCGCGTTACCCGCCAGGGTGGGCACCATGGGCAAGATGCACAGTCGCCGGTAGGAACTGACGTTCTTGATGGTCGCCGCGGTGTACCAGGTGGCTCCCGCGCGCACGTAGGGTTCGCCCCCGCGCAGAGTCACGTGGTCGGCCTCACGCTTGGCCGAGTAGAACAGTGCGGGCACCACGGCCTCGAAGCGACCGCCCGTGGCGCTGGCGCGCCCGTTGCCGCCCGTGGCGGCGGCGTCGTGGTAGAGCGCGAGGGCCTTGATCTCGTACTTCCCGTCCCCGGTGACGTCGAGGCGCAAGGTCTTCGTCGACGACGCTTTCGCGGCGAGCGTACCGAAGGACACCGGCAGGGACTTCGCGGCGAAGGCCAGCTGGTCGAGTTGCTGGGTCGGGTCGACCGGCACCGGACGCAGGGAGAGTAGTTGGACCCCGTCGACCGGGGCGGTGGTGGTGTTGGTCAAGGTGACCTTGACGTCAATGGTTTCGCCCAGGACGGTGCCGTGGTCGTCCACCTTCAAATCGACCTTGTACGGAGCGGTGACCACCCGGATGGCGATGGTGCGCACCCCCACCTCGAAGGACAACGCCCCTGACGCGCTGGTCGATCGACCCTCGGCGTCGATCCCTTGGGCCGAGACCGACACCGTCGCCGCACCTTCGCTCGCACCGGTCACGCTGTAGCGCAGCACGCGCGACGTGCCCTTGGCGAGTGAGAACCCCGCGGCGGGCGCCACGTTGGTGGTGGTGAGCGACGATGACGAGAGGTACAGCGTCGAGGGGACGATGGAGTCGACCTCGCCGCCCACGGCCGTGAGCTTGACGAAGATCGTCGCGGTCTTGGTCACCTCGATGTTCCCCGACGCCGCGCTCGAGGTCACCGACATCACCAGGTGGCCACCCTTCTTGAGTGGCTGGCCGGAGTTGAAGATGAGATAGATGGTGGGCGGATCGTTGTTCTGACGCACGTAGATCGGCACCCAGGCGGTACCGCCCGGGGGGACGATCACGTCACAGGTCGATTGGTTGACGCCACATCCCGCGACGACCTTGCCGCCACCGACGAACCAATTGAGGTGGTTGTAGACGCAGCCGAGGTCGCCGCAGGCGACGGGCTTGGTCGATTGCAAGGGTGCGGGACCCTGCAGTTTGAACTCATCGGTCTTGTTGGCGACGGTCAGCGGCACCACCGCACCCCCACCAGGGATGACGTAGCCCTCACACGAGCCATAACCCGAGCCGGTGTAGTAGCACGACGGTATGGGCGGCGCCTTGGTGACGCTGCCCGCGGTGGCCACGCCAACGTCCGCCAGCGGCGTGACTCCGACGAACGTCAGGACGAGGACGACCGCGAGGGCGCCTCGCATCGACGGGACGACGTGACGAAGGAGAGGCCACGGGCGATGCACGAATGGTGTCCTACGGGCCAACTCGGTGCTCCTTGTTCGTGGGCCGCGGAGCCCGCTGAGGGGTACGATCCGGACCCTTCGATCAAGGATGACTCGCGAGCGCGAGAGGCCCGGTGTTGCCTGAACGAACACCGTGGGGGGGTGCGTTCGCGACCTAGCGTAGCCGCAAGGTAGCGCAGTGCCGGGTCGTATCTGAGGTCGCCGACGCAGGCGCAGACGTAGACGGGGGTGTCCGGCGAGTGCGGGTGGCCACGTCGGGCAGTCCGACGAGGACGGGTCGCATCGATTCCGTCGGGTGGACGAGCGAGTTCTTCCCGTGGAGACGGTGTCAGAGGGAGTGTGGTGGTCGATAGTCGCCACGATCGCGGCGAGCGCCCAACCCGCGGTACCCCAATTATCGACACGTCGATCAATCGTCACCAGTGGGCGCCGCGGGGGTGAAAAAAATTCAGTTCATTGCGTGACGAACGGGTTGCAACTCTGTCATCACCGTGTTATCCATTTCCTTGGTGCAGCGCGGCACTGCTGAAATGCCTGTTCAACGACGGGCCTGGGTAGTTGCGCGTCAGTGTGAATCAGGACACCGATCGCAGGAAAAGGAAGCTTGCACCGTGTCCAGGGCACAATTCTTTCGATTGGTCGTCGCTTCGGCGATGGTGATGACGATGGTCGTGGTGGCCGGGTCGAGCGAGCACGTCGCGTCAGCGACGACGATCACGGCCCCTCCAGTCTTGAACCCTTTGACCGATCACGTCCCCACTGTCGACGGCGCCGCGGTCCAGGCTCTGGAATCCACCGCGGTGAATCAGGTCCTGCAGAGCCACGGCTTGCCCTCCGGCGACGCGAACGCGGTCCTCAGTTGGGCGCGCGCTGACGTCCGGGCGGCCGAATTCTCCGATCTGGTGCAGATCATCAATGAGGGCGCGGCGACGCGCGGTGGATCGGGGGTCTTACCCGGCGGTCAAGACCAACTCGTCTACAACTGGTTCCAGGGCGTTATCCAGCGGCAGAATATCGACGCCGCGCAGCAGGCGATCAATGAGTTCCTGCGTTGGTCGGGTCAGACGTCCCTCTCGACGGCCAGCCCCCTGAACTACGGGCCATCCCAGAGTTTCCCCGGTGGCTACGGGGGAGGATCGCCGGTGCCAACTGGCTTTTGTGGCTTCTCGCCCCCGGGAGGCTCGACGGGACCCTTCGCCGGCACCTATGACGCGTCGAGCGCGGAGGACTGCTACATCCCGTGCACCGACTTCATCACTGACTGCTACCCACCCGAGCCTGACGTCAGTCAGTTCGAGCAATGGGGGCTCTACGATGCGGAGCAACAGTTGCTCGGCAGTCCCGATTACGTCCAATCGGGTGCCGACGCGGCGGTCGCCGAGGGAATCGGTTTAGCGACGGCCGTCGGAGGTTTGACCGTACCGATCGCGACCTCGATCGACTCATCGTCGGTCGTGTTGCCGAAGATCGCTCAACAGGTCGTCCCCTTCGCCGTGCGAGCCATCAAAGCGGGGGCACAGGCAATCGCCAAGGCGGCGTCAGCAGCGGCCGAAGCGGGAACCGAGGCGGTCTGGACGGCCACGGAGATGGCGGCCGCTGCTGACG
>Ga0209067_10001468_pt1 | contig 14503 bp, 16 predicted proteins | sample ColStrG_CSR_2013_FD_187199 | JGI IMG/M metagenome (GOLD analysis project Ga0209067, IMG submission 187199) | Freshwater sediment microbial communities in response to fracking from Pennsylvania, USA - Cold Stream Run_MetaG_CSR_2013 (SPAdes)... | ecosystem: Environmental > Aquatic > Freshwater >... | reverse complement strand
ATCAGTTGTGCCAAACATTCGGTCAATCACTGCGCCCTCGCCAAATTGCGCGCCGATGCGAAGATAGGCTTTGATCAGCGGCGGCAGGGCGTGCATCGCCTTTTTCATGTCGATGGCTTCCGGGCGCAGAATGTCCATCGCGACATGGCGTTGCGGCAGCGCCCCGGCTTGCCACTCGCCGCGGGCGGTGGCCTTGGCAGCAAGAAAGCTGAGCGGCTGGGCAATTTTCAGCAGATTGGTGCCCGGAAAGCTGGCGCAGCCAATCATTACATCAATTTTATGGTGTTTGAGATAGGCGGCGATGCCCTGCCAGAGCAATTCGATCGTGCGCTTCGAGCGATATTCCGCCAGCACACAGGAACGGCCGAGCTCAAGAAAATTCTTGTCGTGATGGCGGGCGAGCAAGGGCGCGATGTTAAATTCCTGCGCCGAATAAAAACCGGAATGACGGTCAGCAACCTCTTGGCGCAACAACCGGTAGCAACCCACCACTTTCGCCTTGGGCAGGCCAAGGCGCTTCGATTTGGCGGAATGGTCGATCACCAGAAGATGGTCACAAATCCGGTCGAACGCACATAGATCGCGCCGCACCAGCGCTGAATGGCGGTCAGGAATGGCGCTTCCCTCTTCAAAAAATACTTTGAAACGCAATTTTTGGGCTTTGCGGATGTCTTTTTTGGTGGTGGCAAGACGCACTTCGAGGGCGCCGTGCCGCGCCAGAGAGACGTCCAACCCGTTCAGATGGGAAATTTTAGAGCGAAAGGACGATGGTGGGGCAAATTTCAACAGTTGTCGGCCGAAAAAAGCAGCGTTTTGCGCGGTCCACATATCGAGTCCCATTTGCGATTATAGCTCTGCATAGACAATTCATCCCGTCATTACGATGACCATTTAATGACATTTTTATCACGGATTTGGCGGAGAATTGAAATCCGGACCACGCCGGGCCAGATGCAAGGCGTTCTGCAAGGCACTCGCCAGATTTTCCCGCTCGGTTGGGGCGAGAAAGCATCCCATTTCTACGCGGGTGCCGGAATTTCGCAGAAACAGGCGCAGCAAACCGAAATCTTCGTCGCTATGCTGTTCGAGCGCGACCCATCGCGGGTTAAACAGCCATTGACGGCGCTGACCGCGGGCGCTGACTTTTTCGAGCCGCAACTCATACATATCGAGGCTGATCTCTTCATAAGCGCGGGCGGCGCGGAAATTGGCGCGGAAGGCGACATAGATAAGCAGCACGTCGAGGCCGAGAAACCCGATGACCGGCCAAGCCCCCAGCAGAAAGAATGGCACAGTGATCGCACTGGAGATGAGGCCAAAAATGACCATCAGCAGACGAAACTGGCTCTTGTCCAGCGAGCGATGCGGCTTGAGCCGCCGCCGGAACGGCAATTGCAACTTCGGCGCTTCGATTGCCATAAAGCCTCGCAGTGTTAGAACATCTTATATATCGTGAATTAAATTTCCTGCCAGATCGGAAAAACAATGGTGAAGGGCAATAAACTGGGCGCGCAACAGGTAAAAAAAGTGGCGGCCAAACGGAGGAAGCCGCCAAAAGTTGATGCGGCGCGCGTGGCAGAGATTTTTGCACGGTTCGAGGCGGCAAATCCGGAGCCCAAAGGCGAGCTGGATTATGTCAATGCTTATACTTTGCTGGTGGCGGTGGTTTTATCGGCGCAGGCGACCGACGTCGGTGTTAATAAGGCGACGAAGGCCCTGTTTGCGCTGGCCGACAACCCGCAAGGCATGGTGCAGCTCGGCGAAGAGCGGGTGCGCGAACTGATCAAAACCATCGGACTGTTTCGCACGAAAGCCAAACATGTGATGGCCTTAAGCGAAATTTTGCTGCGCGATTTTGCAGGCGAGGTTCCGCACAGCCGCGAGGAGTTGGAAAAATTGCCCGGCGTCGGGCGCAAAACCGCCAATGTCGTGCTGAATATTTTTTTCGGCCAGCCGTTGATCGCGGTGGATACACATCTGTTCCGTATTTCAAACCGGATTCCGCTCAGCCCGGGCAAAACACCGTTGGCGGTGGAACTGGGACTTGAGAAGATCATTCCGGCGCGGTTTATGCGCCACGCGCACCACTGGCTGATCTTGCACGGGCGCTATATTTGTAAGGCCCGTGCGCCCCTATGTGGACAATGTCTGATTGCCAATCTGTGCCAGGCGACTGAAAAATCGGCGGTTTTGGGCGGCTAACTCACTCAGATGAGGAGCGCGGAGATCTCGTCCTTGAGATGAAGGCGTTTTTTCTTGAGCGATTCAAGAACCTCGTCCGAGGCTGGTGCCAATTCAGTTTCGATGCGATAAATTTCCTGATTGGTCAGATGATAGGAATCAGCCAGAGCGGCGAAATGATGGTTGGCTTTCTTCAATTCCTGAATTTTTGTGAGAGCGGCTGGAAATTCTTCATGTAATTCGTGCGAAACGTGACTCATTTGATCCTCCTTGACGGATTTGAGCACACACCTTCGGCGCTTGTTGTGTCTTTGCGTTGAATCAAATCCGGTGGGCACGCGGCACAAAATGCGGCTTGTTTGATCAAAGTCGGGCTTTTCAATTGGTTTTTGCTTCTATACCTCTGGAGCAAAGGGAGATTTTCGATGAGCTTTTCGACCATTTTGACTGAAGTGCATGACCGTGTGGCACTGATCCGCCTCAATCGTCCTGAAGCGCTCAATGCACTCAATTCGGTGCTGATCTCCGAGCTTAATCAGGCGCTTGATACATTTGAAGCCGACGCCAATATCGGCTGTATCGTGCTGACCGGCTCGTCAAAAGCCTTTGCGGCGGGGGCTGATATCAAGGAAATGGCCGGAAAATCCTATATGGACGCCTATATGGGCGATTTTATTGCCTCATGGGAGCGCATCACTCGCGCCCGCAAACCGGTGATCGCAGCGGTGGCGGGCTTTGCGCTGGGCGGCGGCTGTGAACTGGCGATGATGTGCGATTTTATCATCGCCGCCGACAATGCCAAATTTGGCCAGCCGGAGATTAATCTGGGCGTCATGCCGGGGGCTGGCGGCACCCAACGCCTTACCCGCTTTGTCGGCAAATCGAAGGCGATGGACATGTGTCTGACCGGCCGGATGATGGACGCGGCAGAGGCCGAGCGCAGCGGGCTGGTGTCGCGCATCGTGCCGCTCGACGATCTGGTCAACGAGGCGCTGAAGACCGCCAAAAACATCGCCGCAAAGTCCTTGCCGATCGCCATGATGACCAAAGAGAGCGTCAACCGCGCTTATGAGACCACGCTGACCGAGGGCATTAAATTCGAGCGGCGGGTGTTTCATGCGATGTTCGGCACTGCCGACCAGAAAGAGGGTATGGCGGCCTTTGTCGAAAAGCGGCCCGCCAAGTTCAATCACTCCTGAAATTGCCCGCCTGATGGACATTGAACATCTCGGAATTTTGCTGATCGTGGCTGTGGTGGCGGGCTTTGTTGACGCGATTGCGGGGGGCGGCGGGCTGCTGACCGTTCCGGCGCTGGCCCTGAGCGGGCTTGACCCGGTTTCGGCGCTGGCCACCAACAAGTTGCAGAGCGCTTTTGGGTCCGGCGCGGCAACGCTGCGGTTCTGGCGGGCCGGGCACCTTGATCTTTCCATGTGGCCGATTGCGCTGGCCGCCGGACTGGCCTCGGTGTTTGGCACGCTGATCGTCACCTATCTGCCGAAGCAAACGCTCAGCCTCGGCCTGCCGGTGCTCCTTGTGGCGGTGGCAATTTATTTCGCCGTTTCGCCGAAAATATCCGATCACGATCAACATCCGCGCATGACAGCGGCGATGTTTATCGCGACCTTTGTGCCGTTCATCGGTTTTTATGATGGAGCTTTCGGCCCGGGCACCGGCTCGTTTTTCATGGCCGGGTTTGTCGGTTTGCTTGGCCTTGGCGTGGTCAAAGCGGCGGCGCGCACCAAGCTCGCCAATTTTGCCAGCAATCTGGGCAGTTTGGCCACCTTCATTCTGGGCGGCCATGTGGTGTGGCTGGCGGGGTTTGTCATGGGCGCGGGGCAATTCTTAGGGGCTTGGCTGGGCGCGCATGTGGCGATGAACCGCGGCGCAAAGCTGGTTAAGCCACTGATTATTGCGATGAGTTTGGGCATGGCGGCGCGGTTGGTGTTCGCGCCGACAGGGCTTTGGCATTATTTTTTTGCGAATTGACCCCGGTTCTGCACGGAGGTGGTTGACGCCACTGGGCTTTTTTGGCTATATGCCCTTCACCAACCGGGCCTGATGGGTGCCGGATCAACGTTTTTTGTGCCTGAGCAAAATATAAAATATTTGTGTCAGGTGTTTTGAGGAAGTGACATGGCGAATACCAGCTCGGCGAAAAAGGCTGTCCGTAAAATTGCACGTCGCACGGCCGTTAACAAATCCCGCCGCAGCGAAATGCGTACTTATGTCCGCAAGGTTGAAGACGCGCTCGCTTCGGGCGACGCCGCGTTGGCTACGGCAGCTCTTCAGGCCGCTGAGCCGATCGTGATGCGCGCTGCCCAGAAGGGCATCATCATGAAGAACACCGCTTCGCGCAAGGTTTCGCGCCTGACCATCCGTGTCAAGGCTCTGGCCAAGGCTTAAATTTCTGCTTTAGAACTCAAAATAATCCGGCCTCGGTGCCGGATTTTTTTTGTCTTGAATTCATCGTAATTATACATTTTTATTTTGTATTATAAATATTTATATCTATAAAAAAATGTGAATTGACATTTCAAAAGGTCAGGTTCATTGCATGAGCAGAGTTCAACCTGAGAAGCTGTTCATGCGCCCCGACGGCGAGGCAAAAGTTAGACCTGCAGTTACGGCGGCGACCATTGCCCGTCCTAACATTATTGTGCGCGCGAGGGAGACCCCATGAAATATTATCCGGTGTTTCTCGATCTTCGCGGCGCGCGTATTCTGTTTATCGGTGGAACTGAAGCGATAGTCGCCAAGTTACGTCTGGCGCTCAAAACCGTGGCCGAACTGGTGGTGGTATCTGCCGAGGCGGATGAGCAAATCCGCCAATGGGCCAGTGACGGGCGGCTGCACTGGCGGGCGCGGGACTTTGAAAGCGCCGATCTGACCGGAGCACGCGCGGTCTATATCGCGACCGGAGTGGCGCAGCGGGACATCGAGCTTGCGGGTTTGGTGCGCGAGGCCGGGATTCTGGTCAATGTGGTGGATACGCCGGACCTGTGCAATTTTATTACGCCTGCCCTGGTCGACCGCGACCCGCTGGTGATTGCGATCGGCACGGAAGGGGCCGCTCCGGTTCTGGCGCGGCAAATCAAGGCTGATCTTGAAGAACGGCTGTCGCCACAGCTTGGCGATCTGGTGGCTGCAGCGGCAGTCTTGCGGGAGCGGGTTTCCAACGATCTGCCTTCAAATGTGCGGCGGGCGATCTGGGGGCGATTTTTCTCGCGTGAGGGCGAGGCTGCGCTCGCCAACGGCACGTTGGAGAGCCACTTCCAAGCGGCGCTGGCTGCGCGTGAGGATAAACGCATCGGGCGCGCCGTTCTGGTGGGCACCGGCCCTGGGGATGCCGAACTGCTGACGCTGAAGGCGCGTAAGCTGCTGCAGCAGGCGGATATTGTTCTGCATGAACCGGGTGTCTCGCGCGAAATTCTCGAACTGGCGCGGCGTGAGGCCAGGGTTGTTGTCTCGAGCAATGCGTGTGCGGCACTTGAGCCTGATTTCCAGGCAGAAGTTACAGCCGGGGCGCTGCTGGTGTTTCTGTGCATTGGTGACGGGGCGGCGCAGGCTGCGGCGCATCCGCAACTTGACTATTTTCCGGGCGTGTCCGCCCGCTCACCCGTTCGCAAGGGAGCCACCTGATGGCGCAGTTGAAACATCCGCAAATCTTGTTTGCCAATGATCTCAAGGACGGCGAAGTGCTGTTTTTGGGCGCAAAGGGCTGGGTGCGCGACCATCGTATCGCTAAAATTGCGGCCACCAGCGAGGAGATTGCGTCCATGCAGGCCGTGGCAGCGGTTGATCTGGCGGCAAACCGCGTTCTCGATGTTTATCCGGTCGATGTGACGCTCAGCCCTGACGGTCATCCGGAACCCATCCATTACCGTGAAAAAATGCGGACGCTGGGGCCAAGCATGCGACTTGATCTTGGCAAGCAGGCCAACGGCGTCGAATTTGGAGACATCTGATGAATATTGCCGTCACTCCCCCTTTGAGCAACGGGCCGCGCCCGGCCATGTATTATTATGACACGTTTGACCGCGCCTTCGTTGAAGAACGCGTGGCGCAATTTCGCGATCAGGTCGAACGGCGGCTGTCCGGCGCGCTGTCGGAAGAGGAGTTTCGTCCGCACCGCCTGATGAACGGGCTCTACTTGCAACTTCACGCCTATATGCTGCGCGTCGCCATTCCTTATGGCACCTTGTCTTCGACGCAGATGCGCCAATTGGCGGTGATCGCTGACAAGTGGGATCGCGGCTATGGCCATTTCACCACACGGCAAAACATCCAGTTCAACTGGCCGAAACTGATTGATGTGCCGGATATTTTACAGGCTTTGGCTGAAGTCGAGATGCATGCCATACAGACTTCCGGCAATTGTATCCGCAATGTCACGGCGGATCATTTTGCCGGCGCTGCCGCCGACGAGATTGAAGATCCGCGTCCCACCGCCGAACTGATCCGGCAATGGTCCACCAACCATCCGGAATATTGCTTTTTGCCGCGCAAGTTTAAAGTGGCAGTGACGGGGGCAGAGCATGACCGCGCCGCCGTGCTGCTGCACGATATCGGCCTGCGTATCGTCAAGAACGCGCAGGGCGAGGTCGGCTATTGCGTGATTGCCGGTGGCGGGCTGGGCCGCACGCCGATGGTGGGCAAGATTGTGCGCGATTTTGTCCCGCGTGCCGATTTGTTGGCCTATCTGGCAGCCGTCTTGCGCGTTTATAATTCGTACGGTCGCCGCGACAATAAATATAAGGCCCGAATCAAGATTTTGGTGCACGAAACCGGCCTTGACGAATTCAAGGCGCAGATCGAGGCCGAATTTGCGGCGCTCGACCGCAGCGGCACCAATGCCGATCCGGAAGAATTTGCCCGCATTGCCGCCTATTTCGTGCCGCCGGAATTTGATGCTGGGGCATCGAGCGCGGCTTTTGAGGCGGCCAAGGCCAAAGATGCGGGTTTCGTCCGCTTTGCCGAAACCAACCTCTCGGCCCATAAGGCTAAAAATTATGCCATTGTCACCGTGTCCTGCAAGCCGATTGGCGGCGTGCCCGGCGATGTGACTTCGGCGCAAATGCGCCTTCTGGCCGATGTGGCTGACAAATATAGCGCTGGCGAATTACGCATCAGCCACGAGCAGAATGTGGTTTTGCCGCATGTGAAGCTCGATGATGTGCATGCGCTTTGGCAGGCGCTGCAAACGGCTGGTCTGGCCACGGCCAATGCCGGATTGATCACCGACATTATCGCTTGCCCCGGCATGGATTATTGCTCGCTCGCCACCGCCCGTGCGATTCCGATTGCACAGGCCATTTCAACGCAATTTGCTGACCCGGAACGGCAGAAGCTGATTGGCAAGCTGGGCATCAAGATTTCCGGCTGCATCAATGCCTGCGGGCATCACCATATTGCGGCGATCGGCATTCTGGGCTTGGAAAAATCCGGGCGCGAGAGCTACCAGATCACGCTGGGCGGCGACCCCACCTTTAAGGCGGCGATTGGCGAACGGCTGGGACCGGGCTTGGAAGCGGATGAAGTGCCGCATGTGATTGAAAATCTGGTGGCGATCTATCTGAATGAACGGCAGGGCGATGAAGCCTTCATCGACACTTACCGGCGTGTTGGCCAGGCGAAATTCAAACCGGCACTGGAGCGGGAGGTTGAAGATGGCTCTCATCTCTGAAGGGTTTTTCACCGAAAATTGCTGGACTTTGCTCAAAGCCGAGGAGGCTTGGCCTTTCAACGGCGACATTCTGGTGCCGCTGGAGCGCGCGGGCGAAGCAGCGGCGATCAAGCGCGTTGGCCGGCTAGGTGTCTTATTGCCCAACACCGCAAAAATCGAAACTGTTGTGCCGCTGTTCGACGAGATTTCGCTCCTCGCGGTGAATTTTCCGGCCTTTAGCGACGGGCGCGGCTTTTCTCTGGCGCGCCTCATCCGCCGTGCAGGGTTCAAGAAGGAATTGCGCGCTCATGGGGCGCTGGTTCCCGACCAATATGCTTCGGCTTTGGCTTGCGGGTTTGAAAGTGTCGAGATTTCGGACGAGCGGGCCATCCGCCAGCCGCAAGAGCAATGGCGCGCCGCTTATCTGGCGCGCGATGTCGCCTATCAGCGCGGCTATGCCAATGTCGGCTCGATCCTTGACCGCCGGAGGGCTGCGAAATGAGCCTTAATGCGAAATTGCAGGCACTGAGCCTGCAGGAGCGGCTTGCCGCTCTCCCCGCGCTGGTCGACGGGCCGCTGGTCTTCACCACCAGTTTCGGCATCGAAGACCAGTTGATCACCCATCATATTTTGAGCCAGAACCTGCCGGTCAAGATCGTCACGCTCGACACGGGCCGGATGTTCACCCAGACCTATGATGTTTGGCAGGCGACCGAAGATCGCTATGGCCGCCGCATCAAAGCGATGTATCCGCAGGCGCTGCCCTTGCAGGATTTGATCGACGATCAGGGCATCAACGGCTTTTACATATCGCTGGAGTGCCGCAAAGCCTGCTGCCATATCCGCAAGGTCGAGCCGCTGAACCGCGCGCTTTTGGGGGCAAAAGGCTGGGTCACAGGCCTGCGCGGCGGGCAATCGGCCAACCGCGACCATCTGGTGTTTGCCGAGGAGGACAAGGCGCGCGGGCTGATCAAATTCAACCCGCTGGCGGATTATTCGCGCGAGCAGGTTGTGGCCAAGGTGAAGACCTTGAACGTGCCTTACAACGCGCTGCATGATCAGGGTTTCCTGTCGATTGGTTGTGCGCCGTGCACCCGTGCGATCAAGCCCGGCGAGCCGGAACGCGCCGGTCGCTGGTGGTGGGAAGATGAAGCCAAGAAAGAATGCGGGTTGCATGTGGCCGAAGACGGCACGCTCGCCCGCACCAACATCGAGACAAAACCATGAATGCTGTGCCCGTTAAGGCCGAATTTGACCGCCAACTGACCCATCTTGACCGTCTAGAAGCCGAAAGCCTCCATATCATGCGCGAGGTGGTCGCCGAATGCGATAATCCGGTGATGCTCTATTCGATCGGCAAGGATTCGGCGGTAATGCTGCATCTGGCGATGAAGGCTTTCGCGCCGGGCAAGCCGCCGTTTCCGCTGCTGCATGTGGATACGACGTGGAAATTCAAGGAGATGATCGCCTTCCGTGACCAGCGCGTCAAGGATTTGGGCCTTGAACTGCTCGTCCATGTCAATCCGGACGCGCAGGCGCAGAACATCAATCCGTTCACGCATGGCTCGCGCGTCCACACCGATATGTGGAAGACCGAAGGGCTGAAGCAGGCGCTCGACAAATATAAATTCGATGCGGCCTTTGGCGGCGCGCGGCGCGACGAGGAAAAATCCCGTGCCAAGGAGCGGATTTTCTCGTTTCGCACCGCGCAGCATCGCTGGGACCCGAAAAACCAGCGCCCGGAATTCTGGCACCTCTACAACACCCGCAAGGCACCCGGAGAGAGCTTGCGCGTGTTTCCGCTGTCCAACTGGACCGAGGGCGACGTGTGGGACTATATCGCGCGCGAGAATATTCCGATTGTGCCGCTTTATTATGCCAAAGAGCGCCCCGTGGTGCATCGCGACGGCGCGATGATCATGGTGGATGACACGCGTATGCCGCTGCTCCCCGGCGAGGTTCCGGAAATGCGGATGGTCCGTTTCCGCACGCTGGGCTGCTATCCGCTGACCGGCGCGATTGATTCCACCGCCGACACCCTGCCCGAAATCATCGAGGAAATGCGGACCAGCCACACCTCCGAGCGGCAGGGCCGCATCATCGACCAGGACGGCACCGCCTCTATGGAGCAGAAAAAGCAAGAGGGATATTTTTAATGTTGTCGGTTGTTGAACAGGCGGCTGTTGCTGTCACCTCTGCTCCACTGCGCCAGAAAACCCTGTTGCGGTTTATCACCTGTGGTTCGGTGGACGATGGTAAATCGACGCTGATCGGCCGTATGCTGTTTGAGGCCAAGCTGGTTCCGGACGATATTCTCTCCGGTCTGACCAATGAATCGAAGAAATTCGGCACGCAGGGCACCAATCTCGACTTTGCTTTGCTCGTGGACGGGCTGGAAGCCGAGCGCGAACAGGGCATCACCATCGACGTGGCCTATCGCTATTTTGCCACACCACGCCGTAAGTTCATTGTCGCGGACACCCCCGGCCACGAGCAATATACCCGTAATATGGCGACGGGCGCCTCAACCGCTGACCTCGCGATTTTGCTGGTGGATGCACGCAAGGGTATTTTGCCGCAAACCCGCCGCCACAGCCATATTGTCTCGATGCTCGGCGTTAAAAACATCGTTGTCGCCATCAATAAGATGGATTTAATGGGTTATTCGGCGGAGGTTTTTAGCAAAATCGAGGCGGATTACCGTGAATTTGCCAAGGGTCTTGGCTTTAGCGAGATCGTCTGCATTCCGGTGGTGGCCAAGTACGGCGACAATTTCCTCGAACCCAGCGCCAATATGGCTTGGTATCAGGGCCAGAGCCTGCTGACCTATCTCGAAAATGTCGAGATCGAAGACCGGTTACGTGAGGCGGCGTTTCGTTTCCCCGTCCAATGGGTGAACCGGCCCTCCCATGATTTTCGCGGTTTTTCCGGCCTGATCGCCGGCGGGCGGGTGTTTCCCGGCGACCGGGTGCGGATTTTGCCCTCGGGCCGCGACACAAAGGTGGAGCGCGTTATTGTCGGCGACAAAGACGCACAGGTCGGTCTGGCGGGCGAATCGGTGACGCTCACCCTCACCGACGAGGTGGATGCCTCGCGCGGTGATGTGATTACGCTCTCCAGCCAGCCCGCGATGGTGGCGGACAGGCTGGCGGCCAAAATCTTGTGGGTGTCGCCGCAGGCGATGAACACAGAAAAATCCTATCTGATCAAACTGGGTTCGCGCACCACGGCAGTGACATTCTCGACCAAAATTGCCAAGATCAATATTGGCACGGGAATCAGCGAAAATACCGACGCGCCGCTGCAACTGAATGAAATCGGCTCGCTGGAACTCACCCTCGACCGTCCGCTGGTCTGCGACACTTATGCGGCCAACCGCGAATTGGGCGGCTTTATTCTGATCGACCGGCTGAGCAATGATACGATTGCGATGGGGTTGATCGAGAAGACCCTGCATGTGCAGCCGCTGGAACCGGCGGGCACAAATGGCAGCCATATCAGCATGGAAGGCAGCGAACTCCCCGGTGCCATCCCTAACCCGAAGCGCGGTGCTGCGGCAGTTTTGGCGGCTCCAGTGACGGCTGCGAAGGCTGGCGCTCCTGTGCTTGCGCGCCAGCCGACGCCTGCCTCAAACTTCGCCGACCTGCTAAAAAACCGCGTGATCGGCTCAGCTATTACCGCCGCCATTGCCTATGGCGTGACGCTGCGGGCGGATGCTACGGCGCTGATCGGCGTGGCGGAATTTGTGGCGAAACTGGCGATCGGCTGGGTACGCAGGTAGGTTTTCGCCCATTTCCTGGATTGCCGCGACGCTGACTCTCCTCGCAATGACGGTGAAACAACTGTAATTGCGAGGAGCGAAGCCATCCAGTTTTCGCCTCGTCTTGAGGCTCGGGAAGGATGGAAACCTTAAGCCCTATCCTTCACCTCAAACCCATGGGCAAATGGGTCGCGGTCATCGATGAAGATGGTGTTATAGCCGGTCATCCGCGCCCAGCCCTCGATGGAGGGGATGATCGCGTCATAAGGGCCGACCTTGGCGGCGCGCTCGACGCGGCCATTGAACAGCGAACCGATGATGCTTTCGTGGATGAACTCATCGCCGACCTTCAGCTTGCCCTGCGCTGCCCATTGCGCCATGCGCGAGGAGGTGCCGGTGCCGCAGGGCGAGCGGTCGATCGCTTTATCGCCATAAAACACGGCGTTTTTGGCATGCGCGCCTTTGACAGTCGGCTTGCCGGTCCAAAGGACGTGAGAAAGGCCGTTGATCGCCGGATTTTCCGGATGGACGAACTGATATTTGGCACGAAAGGCGGCGCGCACTTTCGGGCTCCAGCGCAAAATATCCGATGGATTGACATGCTCTAACCCCGCAAAATTCTTTTGCGGGTCGATAATGGCGTAGAAATTGCCGCCATAGGCGACATCGGCGGTGATTTCGCCCAAGCCTTCCACATGGGCGGTCAGGCCGCTGGAATGCAGAAAGCTGGCGACATTGGTCAGGCGGACGCTCTCGATATAGGGGCCGTTGCGGACATAGCGCGCCTCGACAAGCCCGGCGGGCGTATCAATCCGCAACACGCCGGGCTCGCGCGGCGTCACCAGCCCGCGCTCCAACGCCATTGTCACGGTGCCGATGGTGCCGTGGCCGCACATCGGCAGGCAGCCGGAGGTTTCGATAAACAGAAAGGCAATGTCGCAATCGGGGCGGGTCGGCGGATAAAGAATCGCGCCGGACATCATGTCGTGGCCGCGCGGCTCGAACATCAGGCCGGTGCGAATCCAGTCAAACTCGGCCAAAAAATGCGCCCGTTTTTCCACCATATTGGCGCCGTGCAATTGCGGCCCGCCACCTGCGACCAGCCGCACAGGATTGCCGCATGTGTGCCCGTCTACACAAAAAAACGTATGAACAGCCATGCGGCGCCCCTTAAATCTTGTATTTGCTCAAATCCGGGCGGTTTTTCAGCGCCGTTTTGACAATATTTTCCACTCGCTCGCGCTCGGCACCCGCTAGCGGCATGCGCGGAAGACGGCAAATGTCGTTGGAATTGGTGGCCAGAGCCTCGGCCAGCTTGATGTTCTGCACCAGTTTGGTCGAAACATCGAGATCGAGCACCGGCTGGAACCAGCGGTAAATTTCGAGCGCTTCGCTGAAACGGTTGGCCTTCATCAGACGATAAATGGCCACGGTTTCTGCAGGGAAAGCGCAAACCAAACCTGCAACCCAGCCGTCAACACCGACCGCGAGGCTTTCCAGCGCCAGATTGTCAACGCCGGTGAAGACCGCATAACGATGGCCCAACTGATTAAAAATCTGGGTGACACGGCGCACGTCGTCGGACGATTCCTTGATGGCCACGAAGAGCGGCTCCTTGGCCATTTCAATCAGCATGGCGGGGGTAATATCAACGCCGTAGCTGACAGGATTGTTATAGATCATCACCGGCAGTCCAGCAGCGCGGGTGACGGTGGTGTAATGGGCGATGGTTTCGCGCGCATCCGAGCGGTAGGGAATGGCGGGCAGCACCATCAGGCCGGCGGCGCCTGCCTTGGCCCCCGCTTCCGCCAGTTTGGATGAGCGGCGGGTCGAGCCTTCGGAAACGGTGAGAATGACCGGCACGTCTTTATTGGCGACGCGCAAAGCGGTCTTCAGAACTTCGATTTTCTCATCCGGCTCAAGCGTCGAGGCCTCGCCGAGCGAGCCGCAAACGATGAGGCCATCGACACCGGCATCAAGCTGCAACTGGAAGCAGCGTTCCATCTCGGCAATGTCGAGCGTGTCTTTGGTTGTGAATTTGCTGGTGACGGCCGGATAAACGCCGGTCCAAACTGGCTTGGTCATGAAGGCTCCCGTTTTGTGAAGATGAATTTCTCAGGTAAGCAATGCTAGCATGTTTGTTGTTCTTGTAAATTTCATTTAGCGACATTTTATCGAGCTTTTTGCCCAAATATGTCGCTTTTAGTCCTGTTTGACCGGGCCGACAGAATCGCGCAGCACCAGTTCCACAGGAAGAATCTCGTGATATTCCTTCGGCAATTTCCCGTCGATAATGTCGTTGAGCACTTCCACCGTGCGCCGTCCGGCCTGGCGCAGCGCCGAGCGTGTCGTAGTCAGCGCGGGGCGCATGGCATCAGCGGTGACATAGGGAAACACATCATCATGGGCGATCACCGAAATATCGCCGGGTACACCAAGATTACTATCCCGCAGGGCGCGGAAGGTGCCGAGCGCCTGCAACATCGACGAGCACAGAATCGCGGTGGGGCGCGGGTTGTGGGTGAGTGCCTGCATGGTCAGACGATAACCGCCCTCTTCGGTCATTAACTCGTTGAAAATCAACGATTCATCGGGGTTAATTCCGGCAGATTCGAGCGCTTGTTTGAAACCACTCTCACGCGCCGATGCAAAATTGAAATGTTTAGGCGCGTTGATCAGCGCGATATGTTTGTGGCCAAAACCGACGAGGAGCTGCGTGGCGCGCTGGAAGGCCACCGCATTGTCAATATCCACCCAGGCGTAAGAGGTTTGCGCCTCGGTGCGGCCATGCACAATGAACGGGATTTTTAAACTTTGCAGCAAAGCCACGCGCGGATCGTGCAAGCTAGGGCCGTTGACGATGAAGCCGTCGGCGAGGTGCGAGCGGATAATATCGGCAT
>Ga0209067_10001466_pt1 | contig 14511 bp, 10 predicted proteins | sample ColStrG_CSR_2013_FD_187199 | JGI IMG/M metagenome (GOLD analysis project Ga0209067, IMG submission 187199) | Freshwater sediment microbial communities in response to fracking from Pennsylvania, USA - Cold Stream Run_MetaG_CSR_2013 (SPAdes)... | ecosystem: Environmental > Aquatic > Freshwater >... | reverse complement strand
ATCGCAGATCCCGCGCGATCAGGTGCATGGCCTGTCAGGTTAACAGATAGCGCGGCTTTTGTACTACTAGGGTTCTTTAACTTACCGGATGCAGGGACCGCCGTCCCCAAGTCGAGTGAATCGAAATTGCCGCCATTTATGTTGTGGAGGTGAATGGACGCGCCACCGCCATGAACCATGGTCGTCAAACAATGCACCCCGGTGGCACGGATCACCCTTCCGAACTCTGAATCGATCCCGCCGCTTCGGTTGCGGGCCGTAACATTGGCGCCCGATCCCGAAGGGATGGAAAGCCGGATCGGTCCGTTCACCGAGCTCAGTGAAATCGGGTTTTGCCTGCTGATGCGGTTAAAACCGGCATCAAGCTCTCCATTGACGGTGGAGAGGTCCGCCTGACCCTCGAGGTTCTCGGCCCTGATGCTGCCGTTGATCGAGGACGCCTTCACCGGCCCGGTTACGCCGCTGATCGAAAGTCCGCCATTAATTAATTTGACGTCTTCCAGGTTGGCGCCGCGCGGGACAGTAATTCGGTACTCCACGCTGGCGGGGCGGTCGGCGTCCAAACCCCCGTACCGTGTGTGGATGGAAAGCGTACCTGCGGAGGAATCGACGATGATTCTGGCGTCATCCAGGCGCCTGGGGTCGGCCGAGCGCTTGATCGCCTCCACCCGCACTTCGTCGCGGTCCCAACCGGTGATACTGACGTCGCCGTAGAGATTCTGGATCACTACCCGCCCGTTGGGAGCGAGCGAATAAGTCCGCAGGAATTCCGCATGAGGAGTTCCGACAATCGAAGCATTCAGACCATTACCGGCGGCCAGCGCCAGCAAAATTGCACAGGTTCCCCTTTGGCTAACAGCCATCGCGCCCCCCTCCAGGATTGTTCCGGTTAAGACCACTCCCCAACGGTCGTGGCTCGGCAGAGCCGCGCGCGTGAGCAAGCGGCAGTTTACGCTTTCTGCGACTCCACACTCTCCTCAACAATCCGGCCGTCAAACAGCCGGACCGTGCGGTCGGCGAATTCGGCATAGCGCGGATCGTGCGTCACCATGCAAATCGTGGACCCCGCCTGATGCAGTTCGCGCAGCAGGCTCATGACCGCCTCGCCGTTGGCCGAGTCCAGGTTGCCGGTGGGCTCGTCGGCAAGCAGGATCAAGGGATCGCCGCTCAACGCGCGCGCCACTGCCACGCGCTGTTGCTGACCGCCGGAGAGTTGCGAGGGGTAGTGCTTCATGCGGTGCGACATGCCCACGCGCTCAAGCGCGTCCTGCACGCGCTTCTTCCGCTCGGACGATGGCATGCCCCGATAGGTCAGCGGCAGTTCCACATTCTCGTACACCGTGAGATCGCCAATCAGGTTGAACGCCTGGAAGATGAAGCCGATCTCGCGGTTGCGAATGCGCGCCCGCTCGGAAAGTTTCAATCCGGTTACCGGTTTGCCGTTCAGGTAGTACGTGCCATCTGTCGGCGTATCCAACAAGCCAAGAATCGCGAGCAGAGTCGATTTCCCGCAGCCCGAGGGACCGGAGATCGAGAGGTACTCGCCCTTCTTGACGTTGAAGTGGATGCTTTGGAGAGCGTGCGTCTCCACTTCATCCGTCACAAAAACTTTGCTCACGCTTTCCAGCCGAAGCAGCGGTTGGGAGCCGTTATCCATGGTCATTTACCCCTTCTACGAGAATCGAGAATGCTTAGTTCAATTTAATTCGATCGTAACTGTCGTATGCGGACATATCCGACAAAATCACTTGATCGCCAACCTTCAAGCCGTCCCTGATTTCGATGGTATTCACCGAGCTCTTGCCCAACTGCACTTTCACCTTGTTGGCATACTTGCCATCCGGTTCCAGCTTGAAGAGCTGCACCGTGCTATCCTGCTGGCCAAAAACCGGCCGGCCCACGAAAACCACGTCGTTGAGCCGTTCCAGCTCGATGGTGCCATCCACGCTCAAATCGGGACGGGCATCCTTCGGAAGTCCTTCTTTTCCAACGACTAACGCTACGTCCACGGTCACCGTTCCGTTGAGGATCGAGGGATCGATTCGCGACACATGGCCCTCAATAAGACCATTACGCGTATCGATCACCGCGTGTTGACCAATTGCGACATCTTTTACTTGTGTTTCGGCGATCTTCAGTTCGGCTTTCAACTTGGAGGGCTGGGCCACCTTGCCCAACGCCGTGCCGGCGGCCACGCGCAAGCCCTCTTCCACGGGGGTGGGGAGCTGCTGCAGCATGCCGTCGAAACCAGCCTTCACGTTTAGCTGGTCCACCTGGCTTTTCTTCAGGTTATATTGGCCGCGAAGCTGCTCGATCTGGACTTTGGAAGCCGCGAGCTGAGCCTCTTCCGCATCCACGTTGATGACCAGCCGTTTCCTCTCCAGCACCACCCGGTCGCGCAGTTGCTCCGCCTTCACCGCGGAAATCTTGGCGTCGACCTCGGAGAACAGGCCCTCTTTGGCCAGTGTGGCATCGCGGTCGGCCTGTAACTTGGCCGTATTGGCATCGGCCTCGACCTGGGCGATGGTCGATTGAATATCCAGCTTGAGTTTCTCCAGCGTCACCTTGAGGTTGGCGTAATCGGCCTCGGCCTTTTTCAGGGCGAATTCGGCATCGAGCAGGGCGGTTTCCAGTTCCGGGCTGGTGAGGACCATGACCAACGAATCGGCTTTGACCGGCGTTCCCGGCCGGATAAGGATGCGTTGCACCCGCCCCTCGGTGGTGGCTGTCATGAGCATGGTATCAGTCGGAACCAGAGTGCCCAACCCTCGTACTTCCCGCAACATGGGGCCGCGCTTGACGCTGTCTCTCCAAACCACGGAGAGGTCCACACCGGGCGCCGCTGGTTTCAACTTGCCCAGGACGACGGTCGTCCCGGCAACAGCCGCGACGAGCACGATTCCGATTAAAATCCGGCGGATCAGTTTTTTCCGGCCGACGCCTTTACGTTGTATATCCATGGTCGAGTCCGGCAGGATAAGGGCACGGCTTCTGCCACTCCGCCATCTAGCCTAACATATGACGTTTCATGGGCATAACGGATAGTGGGGGAAATCCGGTGTCCGGTTTTGGGACTACCCGTGCCGCTGGTGGCACGGGGGGACTGGGCCGGCCCAGGCGACTTCTGTCGGGCTCCCACGGATCGAGCCTAATCGAGTGACAACGAGATTCGAAGCTAGAAAGACCACAAGGAGGCGCTGAAGGAGATCAAGCGGCTTTGGGGCGCCACGGAAGGGACTGCGGCTGGTGATCGGCTCGAGGTCCTGATCGCTCTCGTGAACGCTTACGAGGAGCGGCACTATCGGATTGACTCACCCGACCCGATTGAGGCCATCCACTTTCGGTTGGAGTAGGCCGGGAAAGACGCCCGTGCGCTGGTCGGAGTCGCGTTTTTGAGGTGTTGCGCGGGCTGCGTGGGATGTCTCTCAACCTGATCCGGGCGCTGCATCGGCACTTGGGTTTCCCCGCCGATGTGTTAATCCAGCCGGCGAAGCGAAAACGGCCAGCGGCGTAAGCGCAGTCGGGTTGCGCGACTCGCGATTGTATGGTGAAGCCGCTTGCTAACGCGCGCGGATCCGAACGGAGCCACGACCTTCAGTGCCTAGGAATAAGCAGAATTTCATTACAACCAGATAATCCCGCCCGATTATACTGGAAGTCTATCCAATGAGCACCGCCTTTTCGATCGTGGTCTGTGGAAGCCTGGTCCCGGACCCGCTGCAAACCCTGGAGCCGGTAACCGGTCCCGGTGGCCCCTCCCTGAAAAACGAAATGATGCTTCCCGCCGTGCTGGACCCCTGGGCCGGCCACGCGCTTTACGAAGCGGCTCACCTGGCAGGCCGGACGCCGGGCAGCAAGGTCTGGCTGGTCAGCCTCGGGACCAAAGCCAAACTGCAACAAGTCATGATGACGGTGGCGCAGAAGGCGCCGTTTGAGTTGGTGGCGCTGGATGGGCCGGCGTCGGGCTTCTCGGATTCCTTCGAGACGGCGGCCCACCTGGCGGCGGCCATTGCAGCCTTGCCGGTGACGGACCGCGCGCGGTTGCTGGTGTTCGGCGGCTGGGAATCGGCCTCGCGCGGCGCCGGGTCGACGCTGCAGATGGTGGGCGAGCGGTTGGGAATCACGGAGCAATTCCAGGGTGTGGACCAGTTAACGGTGGGCGCCGATGGCAGCCTGGAGATTCTGGAACGGGTGGAGGGCGGGCGGCACCAGGTCTCGGTGTGCAGTGGACCGCCGGCGGTGCTGGGGTGGGCCACGGGCCACCTGCCCGAACCGCGAAACAATCCGCAGGTGGGCATGGCGAACATGCGGACCGTCATGCCGGCGCTGCAACGGGCCAAGGCGGCTCCGATTGCCAACACCGGCCTGAGCTTCGCGGCCGTGACGCTGCCGAAGCAGCAGCGCGAAACGCGGGTGGTGAAGAACATGGCGGCCGAAGAGATCGCGCGCGAAATCGCGGCGTGGATGAAGGAGGAATAACGTGGATTCCATACTGCTTCTCGCGCATACGGAACCGGATGGCACGTTGGCCAAACCGGCCCTGGAATCGCTGACCGCGGCGCTGGCGCTGGGCGGCCAAGTGACGGTTGGGTTGGCAGGCTCGGTCGTGCAACCTGCCGCCGATCAAATTGCCGGCTGCGGCGCGGTGCGATTCCTGGCCGTGGCGGGCGAAGCCTTCGCGCAACCCCGCTACGCGACGGACGCGGCAGCAGCCGAAGCGCTATGTCGCGCCTCCGATGCGGCCCTGGTAATCGCCGCCGGGACTTCGCGTTGGGCGCGGGCATTGCCGGGCGTGGCCTTCCGGCTGAATGGCCGGATCGACACTCACGCCACGGGTCTGGCGGTGCAGAACAACGCTCCCGCTGTGACGCGCTGGTTTTACCGCCAGCGCATGGAGGCCGTCCTGACGCGGGCGCAGCGGCCATGGATGGTGCTGGTGGATCCCGGCGGTTGGACGGCCTGGAGCGGAGCCTCGGGGACCGCGGCGGTGGAGTTAGTGGAGGCGCCGGAGGCCGCGACCCGCACGAGCTTCACCGGCATCCGGGCGCCGAAGACCGACGAGCAGACCATCCGGCCCGACGCCAAACTGCTGTTCGTGGCCGGCGCCGGCTGGACCAAGAAGCAGGCCGATGGCGCGTCGCATGGGGCCGAAGCGGAGGCGCTGATCCTGGGCTTCCTGGGCAAGTCGCAGGCGTCGCTCGGCGGCAGCAAATCACTGGTGGAACAGAGCGGCGAAGGGGAAGCGGTGCTGCGGTTCATGACGCATCTGAACCAGGTGGGCCAGACCGGGTCCACGCCGCGGCATCCCAAGGGGCTTTCGACGTGCTGTCATGGGGAAGAGCCGCACGTAGTGGGCTGGCGGTTTGTCAACCAGCGGCGGGCCATCAACCTGGACCCCAATTGCGGCTGGGCGCGCGGCAAGGCCGATGTGGTGTACGTGGCCGACGCCTTCGAGGTGATGCGGCACTTGAACCGGTTGTTGGGGTAACGCCCGCCGCCGGCGATCAGCGGTTATCGGTTTTTTGTGATATAAACTTTCCGTGCCGGCGAAGTCGATCTACAGCGTCCACCCCGGCGTCCTGATGACGCAGAAGTGGGTGGCGGAACTCAAGGAAAAGACGGGGCGCTCGCTCGAAGAATGGCTGAAACTGGTCCGGAAGTCCGGTCCGGCCACCGAAAAAGAGCGCCGCGAGTGGCTGAAACAGGAGCACGGGCTGGGGACCAACTCGGCTTGGCATCTGGCGGAACGGGCCGAGGGGAAGGGAACGGAGACCGACGATCCGGACGCCTATCTCCGCGCTGCCGAAGAGTATGTCGAAAGGATGTACTCCGGCAAGAAGCAGGCCTTGCGTCCGATTTACGACGAACTGCTGCGACTGGGGCTGGCGGTGGGCAAGGAGGCTAAGGCCTGTCCCTGCGAGACCATGGTTCCGCTTTACCGGAATCACGTCTTTGCCCAAATCAAGCCAACCACGCTGACCCGCATCGACCTGGGCTTCGCGCTGGGAGCGCTCCCGGCTGAAGGGCGGTTGATCGATACCGGGGGCTACGCGAAGAAGGACCGCATCACGCACCGGATTCCGATTGCGTCGCTCGGGGAGATTGACGCCGAAGTGAAGCGGTGGCTGAAAACGGCGTACGATGGCGACGGGGCCTGAGGCGGCGCGAGGCCGCGCTACTATGTAGAGATGATGAGCCCGCAAGAAGTCCTCGATTTTGCTAAAAAGAACGATGCCCGGCAGCTCGACCTGAGGTTCACCGATATTCCGAGCTTGCAGCATCACGTCTCTTATCCGATCAGCGAGCTGGAATTAGACAGCTTCGAAGAAGGCTTCGGAATGGATGGATCGAGTATCCGCGGTTGGGCGGCGATCCATGAGAGCGACATGCTCCTGATACCAGATCCGAACACAGCGTTCATGGATCCCTTCGCCGAGACCCCAACGCTGGTGATGTACGGCGATGTGAAGGACCCCATCACCAAACAGCGGTACGAGCGCGATCCGCGGTGGATTGCGCAGAAAGCCGAGATGTACCTGAAGAACAGCGGCGTGGCCGACACATCGTACTTCGGCGCTGAGGCGGAGTTCTTCATATTCGACAATGTCAGTTTCGACCAGAACCAGCACGAGGGATTTTACTTCATCGACGCCGAGGAAGGTCGCTGGAATTCGGGGCGGCGCGAAAACAATTTGGGCTACCGGCCCCGTTACAAGGAAGGCTACTTCCCGGTGCCGCCGACCGACCACTATCAGGATCTGCGCAGCGAAATGGTGCAGACCATGATCAAGTGCGGCATGCATATTGAGTGCCACCATCATGAGGTCGCCACCGGCGGCCAATGCGAAATCGATCAGCGGTTCGACACGCTGGTGAAGTCGGCCGACAACATGATGCTCTATAAATACGTCATCCGCAACGTGGCCAACCAGTATGGCAAGACGGTGACCTTCATGCCCAAGCCGATCTTCGCGGACAACGGCAGCGGTATGCATTGCCACCAGAGCCTGTGGAAGGACGGTAAGCCATTGTTTGCGGGCGACAGCTACGCCGGGATGAGCGAGCTCGCGCTGCACTATATCGGCGGGCTGTTGAAGCACGCGCGGGCCCTTTCGGCGATCATCGCGCCCACCACCAACAGCTACAAGCGGCTGGTGCCCGGATACGAAGCGCCGGTGAATCTGGCCTATTCGCGGCGCAACCGCTCGGCGGCCTGCCGCATCCCGATGTATTCGGCCAGCCCGAAGGCGAAGCGGGTGGAGTTCCGCCCGCCGGATCCTTCAGCCAACCCCTACCTGGCATTCGCGGCGATGCTGATGGCCGGCTTGGATGGCGTGCTCAACAAGATCGACCCGGGCGAACCGCTGGACAAGGACATCTACGATCTCTCACCCGAAGAGATGAAGAGCGTGCCCTCGATGCCGGGCTCGCTCGACGAAGCCTTGAGCTGTCTCAGCGACGATCACGGATTCCTGCTGCGTGGGGACGTGTTCACCGAGGAGCTGATCGAGACGTTCATCGATTACAAGCGGAAGAACGAGGCGGAGGCAGTGAGGTTGCGGCCACATCCGTACGAGTTCGCGCTGTATTACGACATTTAGGTGGCGCGCGCTTTAGCTTGCGCGCAAGCTGAAGCACCCGCTACCAAACACATGCAAGGGACCATCCTACAAGTGAACGTTTCCTTCGGCGGCTTACCGAAGCGGCCGATCGCGCTGGGCGCGATCGGCCAGCTCGGCATCGAAGGCGATTTTCACAATCATCCGCAGATTCACGGCGGGCCGCGCAAAGCGGTGTTGATCGTCGCTTCGGAGGTGGTGGAGGAACTCACGGCGCGCGGGTACCCGCTGTTTTATGGAGCTTTGGGAGAGAACCTGACCACGCGCGGGCTCACAGTCCGCGATATCCGGCTGGGCGACCAGATCCGGGCCGGCAGCGCGCTGCTGGAGATTACGCAACCGCGCGGGCCTTGCAGCGCACTTGACATCTACGGCCCGGCTCTAAAAGACGAACTGTCCGACGACCAGGTTCGGGCAGGGGACTACACCTCACCCCGCTGGGGCCTGAGCGGCTTCTATGCCAAGGTGCTCTCCCCCGGCCAGGTGCAGCCGGACGATATAATCGCAGTCGAGGCCAAGTTCGCCTGACGCATGCACACCCTGGAATACGGACGCCGGCTCGCCGCGGGGCTTCCGGAACGCGTGGTGACACGCATTCAACTGCTGCTCGCTACGGTGCCGGACCCGGGCGCGGCCATCCATTTTCTGGAACGCTTGCGGCAGGAATCGGCCTCGGCCTTCGACCGCATCTGCAGTTCGCCGGCGGCGCTGCGTTGCGCGGTGAATCTCTTTTCGTACAGCAAGTTTCTTTCCGAAGCGATTCTGAAGAATCCGGAACGCATCCTGCAGGTGGCCAATTCGGGAAGTCTGTATCGCGTACTTACGGTCGAGGACTACGAAATGCGGCTGTTCGATTTTTTGGGGCACGGACGAAAGGATGCGCCCTCGGCCGCCGACTTGGCGCGGTTCCGGCGGCGCCAACTGCTGCGCGTCCTGTTACGCGACGTGCTGGGCTTCGCCACCCTATCGAACGTGACCGAGGAACTGTCGCATTTGGCCGATGCGATTCTGGACGTGGCCTACCGCGGCATCCGCACGGAATTCGTGGAGCGTTATGGGGAGCCGCGGCTGGCCGATGGGCAGCCGTGCGGCTTCTCGGTGATCGCGCTCGGCAAGCTGGGGGGCAATGAACTCAACTACAGTTCCGATATCGACCTGATGTTCGTCTATGGCGGCAACGGCCAAACCGATGGCGCCCACTGCCTGACCAACAAAGAGTTCTACAAGAAGGTAGCCAACCAATACACCGCCCTGCTATCGGCGTACTCCGCCGACGGCCCGTGCTACCGGGTGGACCTGCGGCTGCGGCCGGACGGCGCCTTGGGTGAAATCTGCATCTCGGAAGAGGGCGCCCGCGAATATTACGCCGGGCGCGCCCGCGATTGGGAGAAGCAGATGCTGATCAAGGCCCGGGTCTCGGCGGGCGAACCGGAAGCGGGCACGGCGCTGCTGGAGTTCGTGGAGCCGCTGATTTACCAGAGTTCGCTGGACTTCCGTGCGGTGGAGGCGGTTTCGGAAACCCGCCAGCGCATCGGCGAAAAACTGGCTGCCAAACGCGGCCTGCAAAACGGCCTGGATGTCAAACTCACGCCTGGCGGCATCCGAGACATCGAGTTTCTGGCCCAGTGCCTGCAGCGGCTGCACGGCGGACGGGATCAATGGGTGCGCCACGGCGGCACCATGATCGCGCTGTTCCGCCTGCGCGACAAGGGCTTTCTTTCCGACCTGGAATACGCGCGGCTTTCCGCGGCATACCAGTTCCTGCGGTATCTCGAGCACCGCCTGCAAGTCGAAGAGGACCGCCAGACGCACACGCTGCCAGCGGACCCGGACCGGCTGGATCTGCTGGCGGCCCGGATGCCACGCCATGGAACCGGCGAAGCGCTCACGGGCGAAACTCTGCAACAGAAACTGGCCGAACATCTCCGTGCCGTGCGCGAAATCTACGACCGCGTGGTGCATGCACATAAGCCGCTGCACTACACCGTTCCGGAACCGGTGAGGCTGCAGGAGGAAGTGGAACTGCTGGCGCCGGCCAGCAACCTGGCCCGCCTGTTGGAGAAACGCGCGCCCCGATTGGCGCAAGCCATCGCGGCGGCCGATCCGCAACGCGGCCGCGAACGGCTGGAGCACTTCCTGGAGCGGGCGATCGAATCGCCGGACGGGCTCGGGCGGCTGGAGTCGGACGCCAAACTGGCGGCCGCGGTGCTCGACATCTTCAAACACAGCGGCTACTTTGGCGATCAGTTACTACGCTATCCGGAACTGCTGGACGAGATCGGCGAGCCCGTGCGGATGGAGAGTGGAGCGTTGGAGGACGCGGCCGCACTGCGCCGCTTCTACCGGAGCCAGATGCTGCGCATTCAGTGCGAGAGCATTCTGCAAGCGGCGCCGATTTTCCACACCCTGGTGCAGACCTCGTTGCTGGCCGACCGCGTGATCGCGGCCGCTTACGGCATCGCTTTGGCCGAAGCGCCGCCGCCGGCCAGCGCCTCCTACACGCCATCGGGCCAGATGATGGTGATCGCCTTGGGCCGACTGGGTGTGCGGGAGTTCGATCTGGGCTCGGATGCCGACCTGGTGTTTGTGATTCCCGATGCCAACGCGGACGAACAGGTCTTCTGGACCGGGGTGGCCGAACGCATGATCCAGACGCTCAGCGCCTACACGGGCGAGGGCGTGATGTTCGCCATCGATACGCGCCTGCGGCCCAACGGGCGGGCTGGGGACCTGGTGCAATCCGAAGGCGCTTATAAAGCCTATTTCGCGGCCCACGCCGAGGCCTGGGAAGGCATCAGTTACATGAAATCGCGCGCGCTGGCGGGCAACGTGGAGCGCGCTACCGAGTTTCTACACGAGTTGCAGGACGTGGATTGGCGGCGCTACGGGCAGAGCATGCGATCGCGCAAGGAGCTGGCCGAAATGCGCGCCCGCCTGGAGCGGGAACAGGGTCCGCGCAATCCGCTCAAGGCCGGGGCTGGCGGCTATTACGATATCGATTTCGCGCTCATGTATCTCCGGCTCAAGGCCGCGGGCATCTTCTACCCGGTGTTGAATACGCCCGCGCGCATTGACGTGAACGAGAAGATGGGCCACCTGGACCGCGAGGATGCGGCTTTCCTGCTGGATGCCGCCACGTTCTACCGGGCGCTGGATCACGGGCAGCGCGTCTCCACCGGCCACGCCGAGGGCAGCCTGCCGAGCGCCCGCTCGCAGTTCGAAGTGCTGACCAGCCTGGTGCGGCGCTGGACCCCGGAACACTTGCACGAGCAGAGGCTGGATGTCACGTTGCATGACATCCGGCGGCGGACGCGGGAGTTTTTCCGGCGGGTGTTCGCATGAGCATTCGCGTGGTGGCGCATGCATTAGCTTGCGAGGGCAAGCTGAAGCTTACCCCACCGATCAAATCATGAGCCGGGGCACGGCGGCAACGATAGGCCGGTATACCGCGTCGGTATTGCTCATCGCGGCCATTCTGGCTGTGTACCGGGTGCTGCTGCCGGTCAACAATACCACGGTGGCGCTGACCTTGCTGCTGGCTATTCTCGGAGTCTCGACACGATGGGGGCTGGCGGAGGCCACGGTAGCATCGGTGGTGGCGGTCCTGGGTTTCAACTACCACTTCCTGCCGCCCATCGGCACGTTCACGATCCAAGACCCACAGAATTGGGTGGCCCTGTTTGCGTTCCTGGTGACGGCTGTCACGGCCAGCCAACTTTCGGCGCGGGCGCGCCGGCGCGCCGCAGAGGCCGAGGCCGGGCGTTTGGAAATCGGGCGGCTCTACGCGCTGGTGCAGGCGATGCTGCTGAGCGGGAATACCCGAAAGACCATCCGCGAGTTCGTCCACCGGGTAGTGCAGGTTTTCGAATGCGAGGCGGCGGCTTTCTACTATCAGCCGGTGGGCGAGTTCTTCCGCTCAGGCCCAGAGAGCAGTCCGGTGTCCGATCATGACCTGCTGGTGGCGGCCGAGGTGGACGATCTCTCGATCGACGCCGGCCGGATGTTGGCGACGGCCCCCGTCCGGCTGGGCGGCAGGCCTCTGGGCAGCTTGGCGCTGATCGGCCCCTTGCCTTCGGAGCACACGCTACGGGCCATCGTCAACCTGATGGCCATCACGATTGAAAAGGCGCGCGCGCTGGAAGACGCCAGCCAGGCAGAGGCCGCGCGGCAGAGCGAGGTGCTGAAATCGGCCCTTCTGGATTCACTGGCGCACGATATCAAGACGCCGCTCACCTCGATCAAAGCGGCGGTAACCAGCCTGCTCGGAGCCAAGGGCGGGGCCGGGAACGAATTACTCACCATCATCAACGAAGAAGCGGACCGGTTGAACCATCTGGCGGCGGAGGTGGTGGCCATGGCTCGCATCGAGGCCGGCAAGCTGCACCTGGACAAGCAGCCGACACCGGTAGCGGACCTGATTTCCGGCGCGTTGGCGGAACTGCCGGGATCGCTCAAAGGGCGGCCGTTTGTGATTCGCGTTCCGGAGAATCTTCCGCCGGCGGGCGTGGATTTGGAATTCGTCCAGCAGGTGGTAAAGCAGATCGTGGAGAATGCGCTAAAGTATTCACCGGAAGGCACACCGATCTCCATTTCCGCGGAGCAGAAAGGTGGGAAGATCGTGATCGGCGTTGGGGACCGGGGACCGGGCATCGAGGAGAACGAGCGGGGCCGGATCTTCGACAAGTTTTTCCGTGGCAGACGCCACCGATTCGAGACGAAAGGAACCGGAATGGGTTTGGCAATCGCGAAGGGGATTGTGGAGGCGCACGGGGAACGGATTTGGGTGGAGAGCGAACCGGGCCAGGGGTCGGTATTTTACTTCTCGCTGCCGGCGAGCGGTGGGGGCCGCGAAAGTTGAGCTTCGGAAAAATTCTGGTAGTGGACGACGATCCGCAGATCCGGCGCGTCATGAAGGCCACGCTGGTGGGCCACAATTACGAAGTGATTGAGGCGCGCACGGGAGAAGAGGCCCTGGAGCGGCTTCCGGAGGAGATGCCCAACCTGGTGCTGCTGGACATGAACATGCCGGGCATGGGCGGCCTGGAGACGTGCCGGTCGATCCGCGCCGGATCGGACATCCCGGTGATTATTCTCTCGGTTCGCAACACGGAAAAGGACAAAGTGGCGGCGCTCGACGCGGGCGCCGACGATTACGTCACCAAGCCATTCGGCATCGAAGAGTTGCTGGCGCGAATTCGCGCGGCCCTGCGGCGCTCGACTTCCTCGCCCGAGGGAGGGCCGCGCGGGTTCAGTTCGCCGGACCTGGAAATCGATTTCGATACCCGTCGCGTGCATGCTAACGGCAAGGACGTGCGTCTCACACCGAAAGAGTTCGAGTTACTCCGGCACCTGGTAGCGAATGCAGGCAAGCCCGTGACCCATCGGGAACTTCTCCAGGCCGTTTGGGGGCCGGATTACGGCGACGAGCCGGAATACCTGCGCGTCTTTATTAACCAGGTGCGCAAGAAAATCGAGGCCAACCCGGCCAAGCCGAAGTACATTCTCACCGAACCGTGGGTGGGGTATCGGTTTGCGGGGGAATAGCGGGGCCACGTGGTCGGCGGGGTCGGCCGCGGTCCGCCTGTAGGCGTCAATTATCACGCCACTGACCAATTTCCGAAGGGGCTGGCTCCTCTGCTTCTCTGCAGGATATCGGGTGGGAGGGCAGACGTTGACTCCGGCAAGGTGGCGGCGGCACTTTCCAGAAACTCCATATCAAGACCGCAAGGGTCGGTCGCGGACTTTCGTGAAAGGGTTTAGAATACACCTGATCGCGGATAATGGGGTGGTGACGATGCGCTTGCTTGTCTGGGCTGCGGTTTCGACGGCGCTGGTGGCGGGATGGGCTCCGCAGACGGCGGCGGCGGTGGCCGTTAACGGGACGGTGAAGGACGGCGCGGGGCTGGCGGTGGCGGGGGCGATCGTCACGCTGGAAACGGCGGCCGGCGCGGGGCAGCGCACGACGGCAACGGACCAAGCGGGGGCTTTCCACTTCGGCGACGTGGCGGCGGGGAGTTATAACGTCACGGTCGCGGCGGGCGGGTTTGCGGTGTGGACGGCGAACGTGACGGCGGGAGTATTGAATCAGGCGCCGGTGGCGGCGGTGCTGCACGTGGCGCCGGTGACGTCGACGGTCGAGGTGACGCTGCCGCCGAAGGAACTGGCGGCGGAGCAACTGAAGTCGGAAGAGAAGCAACGGGTGCTGGGCGTGTTTCCGCACTTTCTGGTGACGTACGACCCGAACGCTGCGCCGCTGACGGCGGGACAGAAATTTCACCTCGGGTTCAAGACCCTGGTGGATCCGGTGACGCTGCTGGGCACGGGGATCGACGCGGGAATCCAGCAGGCGCAGAACAAATACCCGGAGTTCGGGCAGGGAGTGGAAGGCTACGCGAAGCGGTTCGGGGCGCGATATACCAGCCACCTCAGCGGCGTGATGATTCACCATGTGATCCTGCAGGCGGTCTTTCACCAGGACCCGCGGTATTTTTACAAGGACACGGGGAGCTTCAGGTCGCGGGTGTGGTACTCGATCTGGACGGCGTTCATGTGCAAGGGCGATAACGGGCGCTGGCAGCCGGACTATTCCGACGTGATCGGCGGCGCGGCGGCGAGCCAGGTATCGAGGCTGTACTATCCCTACACGTCGCGGCCGTGGCTGCGGCTGTTTCATAACGTGCTGGAGGGTTTCGGCGGCAGGGCGGAAGACCATCTGCTGGAACAGTTCGTGGTGCGCAGGTTTACGACGCACACGCGGAAACTGGCGGGCATGTCCCGGAAGGTACTGGCGGAGGGGACGGCGGCGCCGCTGGTGTCGGTGGGGGACTTGAGCGCGGGGCCGATGACGTTCATGCTGGCGAGCGACCTTCAGGCGAACGGCGCGACGCTGGCC
>Ga0209067_10001465_pt1 | contig 14536 bp, 18 predicted proteins | sample ColStrG_CSR_2013_FD_187199 | JGI IMG/M metagenome (GOLD analysis project Ga0209067, IMG submission 187199) | Freshwater sediment microbial communities in response to fracking from Pennsylvania, USA - Cold Stream Run_MetaG_CSR_2013 (SPAdes)... | ecosystem: Environmental > Aquatic > Freshwater >... | reverse complement strand
CAATAGCTTGTAACAAAACAGCTTAAATCCGTATATAAGTAGTGTACCCATCTGTTTCAATGCACAGGTAGGGCTAGGAAGACTTTAAGTGTTTGGGGGAGGCATCTTAAAGACTAGCTTGAGGGGGTAGGGGGAGAGCTATATCTAAAATTTAATATTAGGATATAAGCTGCCTATACTTTCTATACTGACCATAGGTCAGCTTTGCAAAGTAAAACAACAGTCAAAATGAAAGCTAGAGGCAGTAGTATCTAAGCTTAAATACTAATATAGGATATAAATGCAACCAACTCACGATAGAGTATTTGTAGAGCGTAAAGCTAAAGAAGAAACTACAGCATCTGGCTTCATTCTGCCAGGTACTGCTGGAGGAGCTGAAGACGAAGGCGTGGTAATTGCAGTGGGTAGCGGTAAGATTTATGAGAATGGCGTAAAGATTGAATTGACCGTTAAAGTAGGTGATAAAGTTATTTTCAGCAAGCATGCTGGACAAACTACCCAGATAGACGGTAAAGAAATTCTTGTAATGCGTGAAGATGATATCTTTGCCATCCTGGATTAAGAATTTAGCGTTATACGCTCTAAACATCTTCAGTATAGATAACATAACTAAGGAATACACATTGGATACAACTACATTAAAAGCCAGCATTGATGCATGGGCAGCTAGCCAAGGATTAGGAGCTGATCAAGGATTTATCTCAGCTGAATCTGCGCTTATCGCGTACGCGGAGACGCAGGGTAAGATTGCAGACGCTATTGCCCTCTTACAAGCTAACGGCTATACAGTAACAAAGAATGCGTAATATGAAGCTATGCGACTTGCTTCCTAAGAAGCTTAAACCGAAATCCCCTCCTAAGAAATAATGACTAAGAGGGATGCTACCCAGCTCCCTATAATCAATCAGCGTACACAGAGATATGTGGAAGGCATGAGGGAAAGCTGGCAATACATTATCGGTAATGACTCTATTTTAATCAGATACGATACGTATATAAATTGTGCTCACCTCAAAGTAGATCAAGAATTTCTTCTCAAGAATTTCCCTTCACAATATTCCCCTAGTGATTATATCCCCGACATTCAGGAGATAGCAGTAGGTAAGGCTGATGAAGCATTTAAAAAAATAGAGGCAATGTATGAGCGTAGAAATAAAGAAGAGGGGTAGACCAGCTGTAAAGAAAGCAGCTCCCTCTAGCTCACCTGTAGAAGAGCAAGAAGAGAAGAAAGTGGTACGTACTCAAGAGCAGGAATATCGAGACCTAGTTCTCGGAGCTTCACAATCAAGAATGGACAGCATTCTATTAGGGCTTAGCCACGATGATACGTCCACTAAGAGATAGGGTTGTAGTAGCCCTTGATGATTCCCTCCCTACTGCCTCAGGCATATATCTAGCCCCCAATACAAAGAATTGGCGAGAAGCAAGAGATCAATTGTCCAATAGAGGCAAAGTGCTGGCAGTAGGCGATGGGAAACCTCATAGGAAGACAGGGGTAAAGCTGCTAATGAGCTGTAAGCCAGGCGACTGGATTAAGTTTAGTGAGCTGCAATACCCTACGCTTACACGTAACGGGCAGAAGGTAGTTTTGATTATGGATGCAGATATTGTGGGCATTGAATAATGTCAATTATCCCTCTTAAAACTAAAGCACAGCTAGAGCTAGAATTTCTAGAGAAAGAGCGTGATGAGGCGTATTTAAAGCTCAAGTCTGTACGCTCTTCTTTTGAACTAGAGAAGATTAATTCAATCATTGCCTACATTGTATGGCGATATGAACAGCTAGGATATTAATGCAAGTAATCAATATCGAGATAGATAAGCTCATCCCTTACGTTAGCAATTCCAGGACACATTCTGAAGAGCAGATTGCACAGATAGCAGCAAGCATCAAAGAATTTGGGTGGACCAACCCCATTCTTGTAGATGGTGATAATGGGATTATAGCAGGTCATGGCCGTGTATTAGCAGCACGAAAGCTAGGGATTGATAAGATACCGAGCATTGAGCTTAGTGGCCTTACAAAAGCTCAAAAGAGAGCCTATGTTATTGCCGATAATAAGCTAGCCCTTAATTCAGGCTGGGATGAGAAAGTGTTAGCCAGTGAGCTTAAAATGCTTAGGGATGACAGCTTTGATTTAGATGTCCTGGGGTTCAGTGATGATGAGCTTAATGACTTGCTGTTACATCATAGCGATGGTGGCTCAGCAGCCCTAACAGATGAAGATGCAGTGCCAGATGTGCCAGAAACACCTAAAAGTAAATTAGGGGATGTTTGGCTGCTTGGTAAGCATCGGGTTATGTGTGGGGATAGCACGGATATTGATGTTGTAAACAAATTACTTAACAATACCAAGGTAGATGTTATATATACAGACCCTCCCTATGGAATTTCTATAGTGCAAGGTAGCTCCATCGGTGGAGCTAAACCTTTTGGCTCAGTGGGAGGGGAAAAACTATGTGCAGTGGGGAAATATTCCCCTGTGGCAGGTGATGACAGTATTGATGTTGCTATTAAAGCTATTGAGTTACTAAACAAGCTTAAGGCTAAAGTTGAAATAGTATGGGGCGGGAATTACTACGCCAATTATTTATCTAACTCATCTTGTTGGATTGTTTGGGATAAAGAAAATACTGGTAATTTTGCAGATGCAGAGCTGGCTTGGACAAATCAGAAAACAGCCACACGTATATTTAAACATATGTGGAATGGTATGCTAAAAGCCTCAGAGCGCGGAGAAAAGAGAGTGCACCCTACACAAAAACCCGTAGCCTTGGCTGAGTGGTGCTTGGATAAGTATGGAGATGGCTACAACACTGTGCTCGATTTATTCGGTGGCTCAGGTTCTACATTAATAGCGTGTGAGAATAAAGATAAGGCAGGCCACATTTTAGAGTTATCACCAGCATACGTAGATGTCATTGTTAAACGCTGGCAAGACTACACAGGCAAACAAGCAATTCACGCAGAAACTAAGGAACCATTCTAATGCTAACCCCAAAGCAAGAAGCGTTTGCCCAAGCTATTGCTAAGGGGGCATCAGCTTCAGAAGCCTATAGAGAAGCTTTCGATGTGGCAGCTGATACTAAGATTGCTACCATCAATAACAGTGCCTATAAGCTCACGTCAAAACCCGATATAAGCGCGAGAATCGACCAGCTTAAGGCTGAGGTAGCAGAACGTACTAAAATCACGCTACAAGGCCATTTAGAGGCTCTAGGAAGCCTTCGCAATCTAGCAGCTAAGAAAGGGCAATATGCAGCAGCTATTACTGCTGAGATTGCTAGAGCGAAAGCAGCTGGTATATTAGTTGACCGTGTTGAGAATTCCATAACAGTTAATTCAATTACACGGAAGATAGTAGATTCTAAAGAATCCACAGATGGCTGATTTAGAGATAGTTACACCACGTGCATTCTTGCCATTACTCAAGCCAGCTCGCTATAAGGGGGCACACGGTGGAAGGGGTAGTGGCAAGTCTCATTTCTTCGCTGAAGCATTGATTGAGAAATGTATGCTGGAAAAGACAGATGCAGTGTGTATTCGTGAGAATCAGAAATCACTAGATCAATCTGTTAAGAAGCTCTTAGAAGAGAAGATTAAAGCACTAGGAGTAGGGCAATACTTTGAGGTGCAAGATAGCAAGATTAAAACCCCGTATGGTGGAATTATTATCTTCCAGGGGATGCAGAATCACACAGCTGAGTCTATTAAATCTCTAGAAGGCTTTAACGTAGCATGGGTAGAAGAAGCCCAGACTATGAGCCAGAAATCCCTAGATATGCTACGCCCTACAATGCGTACAGCAGGCTCTGAGCTGTGGTTCTCATGGAATCCTAGATCAGCTAATGACCCTGTAGATCAGCTCTTACGTGGCGAATATATGCCACCAGATGCTGTAGTGGTGGAAGCTAATTACACAGAGAATCCATGGTTTAAAGATACTCCTCTTGTAGCTGAGATGGAATACGATAAGAAGAGGGATTTTGATAAGTACCTCCACGTATGGATGGGGCAATATCAAGCTAACTCAGAAGCTAGAGTATTTAAGAATTGGTCTGTAGAAGAGTTCGATGCTCCATCAGGTACAGTGTTTAGACTAGGTGCTGACTGGGGCTTCTCAGTAGACCCTAGCGTATTAGTTAGATGCTTCATTGATGGAAAGCGGCTCTATGTGGATTATGAAGCTTACATGGTGGGCTGTGAAATTGATAATCTCCCTAGCTTGTTTATGTCTATTCCTGATGCTGAGCGTTATCCTATTGTTGCAGACTCTGCTAGACCGGAGACAATAAGCTACATGAGGAAGCATGGCTTCCCTAAAATGCTAGCAGCAGTGAAGGGAGCTAGAAGCTTAGAAGAGGGAGTGGAATTTCTTAAGAGCTATGACATTATTGTCCATCCACGTTGTAAGCATCTCCAGGATGAGTTGACAGCTTATAGCTACAAGCTAGACCCTCTTACACAGGCTGTAACGCCAGTATTGGAAGACAAAGACAACCACGTTATAGATTCGCTTAGATATGCCTGTGAGGGCGCTAGGCGTGCTCTTAAATCTCAGACAGTGATACGCACAGTACCACAACCTAATTACACAGCAGGAGCATGGCTAGGCTAATGGCTAAACTAGATATAGAATGGGATCGGCTTACAGTTCCTGAGAGAGCTGTAGCCTGTATGAATTTAGCTGTAGATGCTGACACGGAGAATAGATCAGCAGCTATAGATGATTTAAATTTTAGCTATGGTGAGCAGTGGCCTAGCGAGATTAAAATGCAGAGGCAATTAGATAAGCGCCCCTGCTTAACAATCAATAAAACAGATACCTTTGTACGCTCAGTGGTTAATAACATGAGACAGCAAAGGCCACGCATTAAAGTACATCCTGTATCTGATGGCGCAGATCAGCAGACAGCAGAAGTGTTAGAAGGACTCATGCGGCATATTGAGGTGCAATCTAATGCTGAGCTAGCTTATGATACTGGCTGTGAATTCCAGGTTAGGATGGGATGGGGTTATTGGAGGGTAGCAGCACGCTATATTGATGAGAAAGCTTTCGATCAAGAGCTTTACATTGAGCGAGTTAGAAATCCCTTCAGTATCTATTACGACCCTTCTAGCGTATCTCCTGATGGCTTAGATTGTAAGTGGGTTGTAATCACTGACAGGATTAGAAAGAAAGATTTTAAGCGCCAATACCCCAATGCTAAAGAGAGTGATTTTAAGCCCTCAGGAGCAGGAGATGGGCAAGATGCATGGTCTTCTAAAGAGGAGATTATGATTGCAGAATACTGGCGCATTGAGGAAAAGAATGACAAGCTCTTTCAATTATCTGATGGACAGGCCGTGTTTAAATCTGATGCTGGAGAGGCTCAGGGCATCGGTGACCAAGTTGGAGAAGCATTAGTAGTAGATGTTAGGGATTCAGTTAAGAAGATTATTAAATGCTCTAAGGTTACTAAGTCTCAAGTATTAGAAGAGATAGAGTGGCCAGGCAAATACATCCCTATTATTCCCGTCTATGGGTCAGAAATGACTATGGACGGCAAGAGCATGAAATTCGGCATGGTAAGGCAGCTCAAAGACCCTCAAAGGATGTATAACTTTTGGCGTACTCAAGAGACTGAATTTGTGGCATTAGCGCCTAAAGCCCCGTGGTTAATCGCTGAAGGGCAGATTGAAAACCATGAAGCAGAATGGGCTACAGCTAATGTAAAAAACCATTCCACATTAACGTATAAGCCTGTGCAAGATGAGAATGGGCAACCAGTACCACCACCTACACGATTAAATCCTCAATCTGTACCAGCAGCTAGCGTAAATGCAGCTATGGCAGCAAGTGAGGATTTAAAAGCTGTAGCAGGTATGTTTGACCCAGCACTAGGTGCTCCAGGCAATGAGACATCAGGAACAATGGTGGCTCAACGGCAGGGGCAATCTGATTTATCTAATTACCATTTCTACGATAACCTCACTCGCTCCATCAGAGCTACAGGGATTATATTGCTTGATTTATTCAAGACATATTATTCAGGTGAGCGTGTTATTCGGATTATTGGTGAGGACGGTAATCCAGAGAGCGTAACAATCAATAAACAGCAAGCAGATAAGATTCTTAATGATGTAAATACAGGTCGATATGACGTAATTATGTCTACTGGCCCAGGTTATGACACTAAGCGCCAAGAATCTGCTCAAATGATGATTGACATGCTGCACCACATGCCTCAATTAGGGCAAATAGCTGGAGATTTAATTGTAGGCCAGATGGATTGGCCGGGAGCTACACAATTAGCTGAACGATTAAAAATGGCTAACCCCCTAGCTCAGATGCAAGACCAAATGCCTAAGAACATCCCCCCAGAAGCTAAAGAAATGATAGGTAGCTTAATGGGGCAATTACACCAAGCACAGCAGCAATTACAGCAGCTCACCCAAGAGAAGCAGGCTAAAGTATTTGGCGTACAGGAAAGAGAACAGGCAGTAACACAGAGAGAAATGCAGAAAGAAGTGGCAGAGACCCATAGATTGCACATCAAAGAATCTGGGGATAATAAGCGAGCTACTTTAGCTGCTCATACTCAGCTCTTAGACACGCAATTACGTACTTCCACAGATATGCATGAAACAATTATAGATTCTCAAACCAATCTAGAAATAGCACATAAGCAAGCTATGAATCGTGGCAAGCCTAGTGCTCCAGATAGACAATAAAACTTCGTTAAGGATAACGTAAAACCATGAGTAGTGAAGCGATTAATGCACGTGAAGCATCAATGTCTAGAGTACAGACACAAGAATCAGTTTTAGCAAGTCTTGCCGTGGAGCCTACGCCAGTGGCTACAGAGGGTTTGGAACGTAATGAGTCCAACAATTCTGTTAAAAATCAAGATGAGCAACACCAAGATAAACCAGTTAAGAAAACTGCACAAGAGCGTATTAGCGAACTAGCTAACAAGCGTAGGGAAGCTGAGACACGTGCAGATGAAGCTACAAAGCGAGCCTCTGAATTAGAAGCCCGTCTTAAAGCTTTAGAAGCAGCAGCACCACCAGCAGAAGTTAGCGATAAACCAAACCGCGCTCAATTCACAAATGATGAACAATATATTGAGGCATTAACGGACTGGAAAGCTACCGAAGCAATTATCAAGCGAGAGCAGCAACAAGCTCAAGCTAGATTTCAAGCTGAAATAGATGAAGTAAATGCGCAATATGAAGTTAGCTTAAAAGCTGCTCAAGAGCGTTATACGGATTTTGTTGAGGTGGTCAGTGCAGCTACTACAAATATTCCTGATTTCTTGGTGATGGCAATCAAGGAAAGCCCCATAGGAGCAGATTTAACTTACTACCTTAGTATGCATAAGGATGAAGCTGAAAAGCTTGCCTCAATGCGTCCTGTAAAGGCTATTAAGTATTTAGATCAGCTTGAAAGGGATTTGCTTTCTGATGATGAGCCAGTTAAAGATAAAACAGAAGGCAAGTCTGCCCCTGTGACTAAAAAACCACCTGCACCGATTGCCCCATTAGCCGGTAGTGCTGCTATTGCACCTAACCAAGCTAAATCCTTTGACGAATATAAAGCCAGACGATTAGCAGCTAAGAAGCTACGGTAAAACTTTATAAAGAAAGAATAATTAATGTCTAATGCTTTATTGACGATTTCCGATATCACCAACGAAGGTTTGATGATTTTGGAAAATGAATTGATGTTAGCCGACAAGATCAATCATGAATATGATGATCGTTTTGCCGTAGACGGCGCTAAAATTGGCTATACAATCAACCTTCGTAAGCCTCCACGCTTCACTGTAAGTGGTGGCCCTGCTCTTAACGTTCAGGATTTGGTAGAAACTTCTGTCCCTGCCACTCTGACTAACCAAGCTCACGTTGATACTCAATTCATCACTTCAGATCGCTTGCTGTCTGTAGATGATTTTAGTAAGCGTGTTCTTAAGCCTAAGATTGCAGCTCTCGCTAACAGCGTAGATGCATATGTGGCTAATGCAATGCGGATTGGTACAGCGAATATCGTAGGTACTCCAGGTACTTCGCCAACCACTCTGGCTCCGTTCTTGAGTGCTGGTGCTATTCTGGATACTGAAGGCGTCCCTCGTGATGGTGATCGCTACATGGTGCTGGACCAGTTCTCACAAGCCTCTATGGTTGGTTCTTTGACTGGTTTGTTTAATCCACAAGCTGCTATCACTGAGCAATACAAGAAAGGCTTGATGTCTCGCCAGACAGTGGGCTTTGACTGGTATATGGATCAGAATATTTCAGCTCAAACTTATGGCTCTTGGGCTGGTGCTCCTAAATTCGGTACTGGTGGTACTTCTACTGCTTTGCTGACTACAGGTTGGGCTGATTCAGGGACTCTGTATCTGACTGGCTTCACAGCATCTACTGCTGTTGTAAACGTAGGTGATACATTCACTATTGCTGGTGTTTACATGGTCAATCCCCAGAACCGTCAAGCTACTAAACAGCTGCGTTCTTTCGTGGTACGCCCCCCAGTAGGTACTCCATCTAACGGTACTTTTGCTGCTGTAACTGATGTATTCGGTAATATCACTGGTGGTACATACACTTCAGATGGTTCTGGTAATCTTCAGATCACTGTAGCTGTTGCTGTTATCTCTGCTGGCCAGTTCCAGAACGTATCAGCCGCACCAGCTAACACTGCTACTGTTACTCCTACTGCTACCACTCAGGTATCGCCACAATCGTTAGCTTTCCATCGTGACTCATTCACGCTTGTATCTGCTGACTTGCCACTCCCAGGTGGTGTGGAGATGGCAGCTCGTGCTGCTCATAAAGACATTGGTGTATCTATGCGTATTGTAACGCAATACACGATTAACAATGATGCTTTACCTAGCCGGATTGACATCCTGTACGGTGTAGCTTCTCTGTATCGTGAATTGGCTTGCCGCGTAGCTGGCTAATATTAACGCTCCCTTCGGGGAGTAATTAAATTAAGGATTTTTAAATGTCATTAACACTTAATAATAGCCCAGCAACTACTCAGCAGACCCCTATTCAGGCTCCTGTAAGTAATGCGCAAGCTGTTTATGTACTAGCTGCTACTCCAGCATTAACTACTTCTATTACGGCTAACACTACAGTAGAGGTTACTTTCCCTATTACAGGTATTCAGCTGTCCGACGTAGTATTTCTGAATAAGAACAGCTACTCAGCAGGTCTGTCTATTGGTAACGTCCGTGTAACTACTGCTAATCAGGTACAGGTAGAATTTATTAATAATACAGGTTCTGCAATCTTGCTTTTGGTTGGTGATACCTATTCCGTTATTGTAATTCGTCCTATCGCTCAGCAAGTCACTAACGGCTTGCCAACAGCTCTCCCTCTGCCATAATAATCTAGCCCCCTTAATTGGGGGCATTTAACTCTATAAAGGAAAATTATGCCAGCAGGACGTGCATATGGAATCTTTGCAGGGAATGTGCCTTTTCAACCAGGTGATTTCTTCTTAGAAGCTTCTCAAGATAATATTACGGCATTAGCTGGCGGTGGTCAGGTTAATGCTACGCAAATTAACACACAAACGGCAAGAATCACTACAGTAGCTACTCAGGGTGACTCCATTGCTTTGCCCCCTTCGCAAGCTGGTCTAGAAGTGCTGATTATCAATCATGGCAATAACGCCATGCAGGTATTTGGATACGGTACAGATCAGATTGATGATAATACTAGCTCAGTAGGTGTACAGCAAATGGCTAACAGCTTTGTTCTTTATAGCTGTGCTGCTACTGGTAACTGGTATTCAGAAGGCTTAGCTACAGGGTTCCAACGTGGCTCTAGCTTACAGACATTTAGTTCTGCTGTAATTGCAGCTAATATTACTAACACACAGGCAGCTGGTACACCTGTAGCGGCTATGTTGGTAAATACTACTGCTTCTGCTGCTGCTTCTGTAACTCTCCCAGTATCTGCTCCAGGCTTAGAGATTACAGTGCATAACATTAGCGCATTTACTGTAAACGTCTTCCCTAATGCTGGCGGCACTACTACAGAGAAGATTAACGCATTGGCCAACAATGCTGCTATTGCCCTTCCCACTAACACTTCCACAGTGTTTACGTGTACCACAGCAGGACAATGGTATACCGTTCCACGAGTACCGTCTTAATAAGACATTTACAGCCCTCCAGTTTAATCCAATAAGCTTGGAGGGTTTTTTATTTATTCTACAGGTGATCAATGTCCCTCTTATCAAATAGTATAGCGTCCGCGCAAAATCAGAATACGCAATTAGTCCAGGGTGTTGCATCATCTGCTGGATATATTAACCAGATTGCCAACCCATCCGGTACACCAACATTTCTAACTAGCTTGTATGCACAGTGTGGTGTACCCATGCTTTTACAATCTAGCGGTACAGTAGGTAATAACGGAGCTTTAACGCTAACATCTGCTACAGATATTACCTATTCCAATTGTTATATGACTTTTCCGCAAGGGGCTTTATTTACTAATTCCCCTGCTGGTCAATATTTTACACAAATGTCTTCACATACTGTTGGCGTAGTCTATAACAATCAGTATATTTCAGGTATTCCAACAATTCCTACAGCAGCTCAGTTAGTCCCTATTGTAGCTACTGGCCCAGGTGCTTATATACAACCTACTGGTGTTTTAAATTCATTAGTTAATTTTACATTCCCAGGAAATGTTGTAGGAAATAATGGGGCAATCCGCACTTTAGATACTTGGGCATTTATTAATAATACCAATAGCCGTGGTATGTCTAGCGCAATCGGAGCTAATAACATTACTGGACCCACTGTCACCACTGCCTTAAGCTCACAGCAGGTGCAGCACGTATTACGAAACAGAGGCTTACCTACTTTACAGGTGAATTTTGGGTCTGGCGGAACCGGTATTGCTACATCAGGTAGCCCTGTAGGTTTAATTGCTATAGACACTACTCAACCACAGACAGTTAGTTATAACGCCATCTTAAATACTGCTTCCACAGACTGGGTAGTTTTAGAAGGCTTCTCGTTTGAAATCCTTCCAGGATAATAAATGGCAATTGACCCCACCACTAAAACAGCTACAGATTTAATTACTGGAGCTTTAAGGAAAACTGGACAGTACGCTCCTGGTGAGGCAATTGCTTCTCAGGATTTAAATGATGCTCTAGATGTTCTTAATGCTCATCTAGATGCAATGTCTTTAGACAACAAAGCTATTTTTAATAGCGTAGAAAATGTAATTACGCTTACAGCTGGTCAGCAGAAATACACAGTAGGGAATGAATACGCTGGAACGTTCGTAGGGACGACTACAAGCTCTTCTAATGTAATCACTGGGGTTACACTGCCACAGACCCCTACAAACGGCTCTAACACTGCTGTATTAGCCCTAGGAGCTACTGTGCAAGGGCCAGGTATTCCTACTGGCTCTACTGTAACTGCAATAGGCACTAACACAGTTACCATTAGCAATCCAGCTACAGGGACATTTACTAATCAAATTAGCTATACATCCCCAGGGCAGATTGTTATACAGCGGCCATTGCGTATCACTAATGCGTATTCTAGGGTTACTACTACATCTAGCACAGTAGACTTCTTCTGTGATATTAAGGACTTAACTGACTACGCTAATATTGGATTAAAGAGTCAACCTGGCCCATGGGCTAAATTTCTCTTTTACAATCCTAAATTTCCTAATGCAGATATGTATTTATGGCCTGTTCCTAATCAGGCCGTAGAATTCCATTTCTGGTCAGATCAAGTATTGCAAAGTGTTAGCTTAAGTACGCCATTGCAGCTTCCACAAGGCTATTATATTTATTTGCAATTCGCTTTGGCTGAGCTGCTTTGTGTAGAGTTTGGTGTACCTATCTCTGAAGATATTATTAGGCTCACTAAGAGATATGAATCTAAAATCAAATCTAATAACACCGTAGTAGATCAAGAAATTGCCATAGATGGTGCTCTGGTAACCAGTATGAATAATGATGCTGGGTGGATTCTTACAGGCGGATTTCAATAAGGGGTTTAAATGTCTGAATTTCTAGGGTTCATAGGGAGTGCTTATACAGCAGCAAATCCCATGCAGGATTGCCAAGCCTCTATTAACTGGTTCCCAGATACAGATAAAGACCCAGGAGCTAAAGTAGAAGTAAGCTTATTGGGTGTTCCGGGGTTAGTTGATCAAGGTCAAAGCAATTACACTGGACAAGTTAGAGGCATGTGGCCATTGCCAGGAAATGCTTCTGCTGTAATAGTGGTAGGTAAGACAGTCTTGTTAATGACTGTAAGCGTTCAGGCTTCTAAAACATCTAGACCAATATTCTCTTATTCTCCAATAGGCTCATTAAATACATCTACTGGAAAAGTTAATATTAGAGATAATGGCGCTGGACAAATTTGCTGCTTAGTTGATGGACAAAACTTATACGTCTATAACATTTCATCTGGCACATTCACTGTATCAATTGACCCAGCATTTTTACTTAGTAACTTCATTGCTGAAATAGATGGATGGTTTATATTCAATAAGCCAAACACTCAATTATTTTATACTAGCCCATTATACTGGAATGGTGTAACCGCATTTGATGCTACATATTTTGCTGTTAAAGATGATTCTACAGATAACCTTGTCTCAGTTATAGAGCAAAACAGGGAGCTGTGGTTGATCGGAGAAGCAACTACTGAAATATGGTATAACTCAGGTGGGCAATACTTCCCATTCTCTAGATTGCAAGGCTCTTTAATGCAAATAGGATGTGCAGCAGGTCAATCTGTTGCAAGGTATGGAGAAGGCCTTGTATGGTTAGCCAGATCAGAGCGCGGAAACAATACAGTGGTTCTTACACAAGGCTACCAGTATAAAAATATCGCCACGCCAGCTATATCTTATGCGCTAAATAAATACCCAGTAGTGAATGATGCTATCGGTTATACGTATAGTGAAGAGGGTAGAGAATTTTATGTATTAATCTTCCCTACTGCCGATGTAACATGGGTATATGATTTTACCACTGATATGTGGCATCAAAGAGCTAGCTATGATCCAGTAAGTGGACTAATGCACCGACAGCGAGCTAATGCATTAATGAATTTTCAGGGTATGCAAATAGCTGGTGATTACTCTACAGGGCAAATTTATTGGCAGACTCGTACAGCTTACACTGATGGAAATTACCCCCTAGTTTGTATTAGACGGTGCCCTCATTTATGGGATAAAGATAACAGGAATAGGGTTAGGCATAATCGGCTTCAAATTGAATTTGGCTATAACACTACCCCTAGTAATTCTAATCCACAAGCAAGCCTTAAATGGTCAGATGATGGCGGACAGACTTATGGAAATGAGCATTATGTCGGAATTGGTTTAACTGGCCAAACAAAGAATAGGGTTATCTGGAGAAGGCTTGGTATGGCTAGGGATAGAGTTTATCAGCTTTCTTTTAGTGACCCAGTAGCTAGAGATATTGTAGGAGCTTCGCTAATAGCTGAGCCGTTAGGTGCATAATGACATATAACACAGGCTATACTTCATTACCAGCTACTAGCTTAGCTCTCCCACATTCCGGTGTACCGTTTATAGATGAGCGTAATGGTAAAATAAGCAGAGAGTGGTGGCTGTTTTTACAGAACCTGTACGAGAGAGTTGGTGGTCCATCTGCCCCAAGTAATTCTAATATCTCTACAGTGGCTTCTAGGCCTAATCCAGAATTTCTAGGGGATGATGGGTACATAGAAGAGGCCATGTTTGTGCCTGGATTACCAGGCCCATCTGGGCAAGCTGGAGCTACAGGTGCTGCTGGTGCTGCCGCACATTCTCTTATTGACGACAATCAACTAGACGTAATGTCTGAGGCATTGAGCAGTAATTATACAAGCTTATTACCATCCTCTAGGGTTATTGGAATAACATCTGGCGGTAGCCAACCAGCTGGTGTTATTGGGGAATACCCTACACCTACTAACTTGAGTGCTGTTAGTCTTACTTCAGCCACTTCTGTTAACGTAAGCAGTGTTTTACTACAGCCTGGGGATTATGAAATATCTGGGGTAGTGACATTCAGTCCAGCAGCTACCACTACTGTTTCTAACATAGCCGCTGGGGTTAGCTCAGTTACTAATAACTTCGGCGCTGTAGGTACTTATGCTCTTCTCTCAGCTTCATTAACTACTGGGACAGCTCAGTATTTTGTAGCTCCTGTACAGAGGTTTTCATTTTCAACAGCCACTACTATTTACCTAATAGCCTATGCCACATTCGCTGTTAGTACTTGTACTGCTAGTGGGTTCATGCATATTCGTAGGGCATGTTAATAAATAAGGTAAAAAATGGCAGCAAATAAAATTATAAGATTTGGTCCGGTAGCTTTAGGCACAAGTGCAGCAAACTTAATTAATCCGCCAACACTAACTGGTGGAACTGGTCTTGCTGGAACTAACGCAAACACTTATGTAATTATCCGGCATATCCGTATTCTCAATAAAACAGCTTCTTCTGCCACTTTCTCTTTATATGTTGGCGCTACTGGGG
>Ga0209067_10001462_pt1 | contig 14538 bp, 11 predicted proteins | sample ColStrG_CSR_2013_FD_187199 | JGI IMG/M metagenome (GOLD analysis project Ga0209067, IMG submission 187199) | Freshwater sediment microbial communities in response to fracking from Pennsylvania, USA - Cold Stream Run_MetaG_CSR_2013 (SPAdes)... | ecosystem: Environmental > Aquatic > Freshwater >... | reverse complement strand
ATGTCGGTCCAGGCGAGCAGGTTGATTTCAAAGGGATTCTTGAAAGTGGAGCCCCCAGTTTTGATGTTCTGTTGCAGGGAAGGCGTGTGGCACGAGGCCAGTTGTCGGCCGTGACTTCACTGTCAGTCAAAGACATTGCCGCGCTGGAGGTCCTTTCGCAAATTCAACGCCCGCCTCCACCCAAGGCAAAACCCAAGCCACTGCCCGGGCCTGGACAAATTTGTTCAGATCCCTTTGCGAAACTCAACGAGTGTGTTTGGCGCAAAACCAACGTCAAAGGAAAAACTGGCGGTTCGTTTTGTCAGCGGGAGCGCTGCTCGGCAGCTGGAACCTGGGTCGATCCCTATGTTTATCCCAGTGATCAGGGCCTCTGTGGTGGGTTTGCCGTCGGCAAAGATTTTGTTGTTCAACTTTGTGATTACTAGAGTTTTCAGTCTTGCTGGCTCCAAAATGGAACCAAAATTTTTTTGAAAATTGACTTGATTGTGTCAGGATTTGATGAGAGTTTCCGCGCCCCCTCGATACGGTTCGCTGGGTAACGGAGGTTCTTATGAAGACAAGTCCTGGATTTTTTTCGACACTCGTTCTGGCATCAGGTCGCACAACCTGCCCAGGCACGTGGCACAAACGGCAATTTTGGCTCACCCGCACTTGTTCAAGCAGTCAAAGAGCTGGTCAAATCCTGCGTGACAAAACAGCTGATTGCCGACACTTCGGCGAATCAGTTGCAGGGTTTTGTTTCACACTGTGATCAGGTTGTTCTGTTGTCTGCTCGTCAGGCCCAATTCGAAATTCAAGGCCAGTGGCTGCAAGCTGACCTGACTGAATCTCGGGATGCTGACGGTGGAGATTTGGATGATATGCTTCTCCGCACGGCGAACGGGACCGTGGTGGCGCGCTGGCACGACATTCCGGCCTTCGACCAAGTTGTTTTGGGATTGCTGGGTGGGGACAGTCGCGAACTGCAAACCGAGTAGGTTCAACGCGGGTCAGCTCACTTCTGTCCGCGAGCTGACAAGACTGCGAGCAGCGTGGCGCGAATCGCCAGGCGGACCTGCTGATCTTTGAAGCGGACGAACTCAGCGGTATCAATCGAATAGGATTGTCCTGAGGCCTGAAACTCAGAAGTTCCATAATTGTTTCCGAGGGCGCCATACTGACCCATCTCCTCGGCATGGGATTCCTCCCAGAACGCCGTGAGGGGGATCTGCAGCTTCCGCCAACTGGGGCGAATCGGGTCTGCAGTCAGGCCCTCCAAGGATTCTGTTCGAACCGCAGCTAATGTTTTTTTCGCTGTTTGAATCAGAATTTGCGAAAGCGTACTGGGTTGCGCCGCAAAAGCGGCCAAGTCCCGACAACTCCATTCAGAGTTTAAATTCGCACTGGCATCAACATGATTTTCAAAGCCATCCGTCAACCAATGGTTCACAGGAACAACGTGTGGGGGCGCTGCCATATCTTGCAGGTGATGAATTCCATGGCCGAGGTCCCAATTGCTCATGAGCTGTCCCGGTTCGGTGTCGGATTCCAAGCCGCGCAGACGTTGCAAAGAATCGGCGCGGAAGAGATGCAAGGGCTTTTCAGGATGAAAGTAGTGCGAATCAAACAAATCTTTGCGAATGATATTCAAATCTTCATCCAAGTTGTTGGCCACCAGATCCTGAACCTCTTCCGGGTTGATTCGATTGGGATAGCAATTCGTAAATTCAGCGAGGGCCTGCTCGGTGATTCGTGAATGGTCATGCAGATTGAAGGCCAAAGCAGAGCTTGTCCCAGATAAAACCAATGCAATGGCGACACCAAAACTGTAGTTTTTCATGCCCCAGTCTTACCACATTCCGAATCACTTGCAGACCCGTGAAAGCGAGCCTGTGTTTTTTACAGGCCGGCCTTGGGACGATGCTGAATCAGGTGGGGTCTGGGATCAAACCGAGCACCTAAGACCACCATCATAATGAAGACGCCGGCGGTTTTGCGATCCAAAAAGACCACCTCTTGCGGGGGAGGATCGATTTTAAATCCCCGAATCAACTGAAATGCTTCAGCCGTTGTTCGCTTGGGCAAATCGGAACTGCGATAATCGAAGATTCCTCCTTGGAAGGGTTCAACGATAAGGCGGCAAATTTTATAGAAATGCTCTCGAGCTTGGGGGCCCTCAGACCCCGATAAAAACTTCAATTCGGTGGCGGCGATTTCGAACTCTGCGCGTTTGTCGTCAAGAGCATGAAAAATCATGCGTTTGTAGGCGCTTAAAAACTCGGGGGCGTAAGCGCGGACGGCCCCGAAATCCAACAGCACCAACTGATCGGGAAGGCCTGAGTTTTCGGGTTGCAGACGAATCTTGTAGTTGCCCAAATGAGGATCTGTTTGCACCACTCCCCACTGAAAAAACTCAAGCATGTACAGATCTAAAAAGTTTTCGGCGATTTGATTGCGTCTTTGCAGCGACAGGCCCAGGACTGCGGGATGATCGGGTGGCAGCCCCGCTTCAAGGCTTGTCACAAGGATTTTGCGACGGCAGTAGCGGCGAAAAACTCGTGGAATTACAAAACGGGAGTCTCCGGCCAGGCGTTTCGCATAGGCTTCCGTGGCATCGGCTTCTAGTCCGTAGTCCATTTCCTGTTGGAGCATCGACCGCACCTCGTCGAACACCGGATCCATCGGCAAATCTCGGGGCAAGAGCTTCAGCATCGATAGAAAGGCCCGAATGGCCTTCAAATCACTTTCAATCGCGCGGTCCACCCCGCGATATTGCACCTTGATGGCGACATGCTCACCCGTGGATTTGATGACGGCACGGTGAACCTGACCGATCGAAGCCGAACCGATCGACACGGGATCGATCTCGAGTTCAGCCCGAATTTCGGGTTCCCACTCTTCGTGCAGGATTTTCTCGATTTCTTGGAACTCCAGCGGCGGGGAGTCCGAGTAAAGTGATTTAAGGAACTCATTGGCCTCAGGTGGAAGAAAATACTCACCGTACATCGACAGCATCTGTCCGGCTTTCATCAGGCTGCCTTTGAGTTCGCCCAACTCAGAGCTCAAGGACTTCGCGCGGCCTTGTAAAAACTGATTCCATCGCGATTGGCGTTCCGCATCGTTTTGCCACAACTCTTGAATCTGATGTCCCGTCAGCTTGGTGCCAGTCGCGAGAGCCATTTTGGCCAACGAAAAGCCTCTTTGCAGAACGCCAGATTTGATCTTCTTCAGGTTTTTGCGATTTGAGTTTTCACTCTTGGCCATGTCCCATTCCTATACCTTCGCCAAGGTTTGATAAAGTCCGAATTCAGATTTGGTGCAGTTCTCTGTCTCTTCTCAGGTCGAGATGCGAACCTTAAGAGAGAGTTTGCGTAAACGGCGAAATTTTTGGCACAATCTCATTGTGTGACTTAAGAAGTTTGACAAACTAGCCGAAAGTACAGGTGTCAAGTTGATGAGTCTAAAACGGAGGATTCGATCCATGAGAAGCTTCAAAAGAACACTCCAGGTCATGATGGCTTTGGCAGTTGTCACTCTCTTACCTCTGACTTGGGCCGAGGCCATCGAGCCCAGTGTCTCAAAACAAGAAGGTCAAAGTTCTGAGCTTTTGAAAGCGAAAAGTGATTTTTTCAGCAAAATGGAAATGATCGAAAACCTTTCGTCCATTGAGTCTTTGACCGATCAAGATATGGCGGTCGTGATGAAGAGCACAGCCACCTTACCTCGGGCTGCGACTCTTGAAGATCAGGATCAGCTGCGGCCCGCGAATCCAAGCTTGCCCAATGTGGGCGGTGAGGATGAAAAATAGGACTGGTGTCGCTTGAAACTGTATTGGGTCTGCACATGTTGCGTTTTGCTGATCTCCCTTGTCATCCAGGCGGAAGAGGATGCTGCTCGTTTGGAATCTGTCAAAAATTACCAGCGATATGAAAAAATGAGTGAGTCTGAAAAGGCCGAGCTAAACGCCAAGTATGAGCGCTTCCAATCTCTGTCCTCAGAGCAGAAAAAGACCATCGAAGAGCGGTACCAGACTTTCAAAGCATTGAGCCCTGAGCGCCAAAACTGGTTGAAGGAAAGAAGCCAAACTCGGCAAACCTCGGGCGTCGGTAAAAGCGGTGGACAGCAGAGCCGAAAATCGCAAAGCAGCGGATCGAGTAACAAAAGCAGGTCACGTCCGACCTCCATTCCAAATCGCCGTCCGTCCAAACGTATCTCACATCGAGCTTGATGCCTTTCTTTTTGCAACCAACCCATCCTTGGGTTCAGTCCGCCAACCCGCCCGAAGGGCGGGATGGCGGACTGAGCCCAAGGATGGGCGTCCCCAAACCAAAGCAAGGCCGCCCGAACCTTAATGGGAGAGATTGTGACTGGATGCGTTTGCGTTTGTTTTTCGCAAGGATGCGATCAGGACAATGCAGAGTGCGATGAGTGCCGTGAGGATCAAGAAGATGTCATTGAAGCTTGAGACAATCGAATCTGACAAAACAGGTCGCATAAGGTCATGGAAGGCATGAAAGGAAGCTCCCGCGGCATCCAATCCTTCGCCTCGATAATACAGGTCTCGTTTGTATATTTTTTCCATAAGACCGAAATCATAAATCGAATAGGGTTCTGCTTTGACCATGAAATAAAAGGCCTGACGCTGCAGAAGGAAAGTCGACGTGAGTGCGATACCCAGACTCGCTCCCAAATTCCGCATCACATTGAAAATGGCTGAGGCGTCTCCTGAGTCCTCTTTTTGAATCGGTGCCATGGCGATGACGGACAGTGGGATCACAAAAAGTGGTTGCCCGAACGCACGCAGCAGAAGCGAGACAATCAAATCATCACCAGTGGAATTCAGACTCAAGTGAGTGTTGAGCCAATTTGAATATGAAAAAAGCGAAATCCCCAGGATGGCCAGCAAGCGCAGATCCAGCTTGCGCATCAGATAGGGAGCAAATGGCATGACCGCCAGTTGGGGCAAACCCACCCACATCAAAACTTGGCCGATCTGCGCGGCAGTTAAGTTCTTCACCTGACCTAAGAACAGCGACAAGGAGTAGATTCCGCTGAACAGTCCGCATCCCGCCAAAGTTGTGATGACAGTGCCGAGAGCAAAATTGCGATCCAGCAACAGTCGCAATTTCAAAATTGGAAATTCAATGGAAAACTGTCGCACGATAAAATAGGGCAGGGTCAACAGACACGTGATGAAGTTCAAACGAATGGTATTGGACTCAAACCAGTCTTGCCGGGGTCCCTCCTCGAGCATGTAAGTCAGTGTCGCAAGACCCAGAACCAAAGTGACAAACGAGCGCACGTCGATTCGGCGGAAGTTGGCCCATTTGGGCACGCTGGGCTCAAGCCCTTTCATCACCATCCAAGCCATCACGACACCCGGAAAAATGTTGATGAAAAAAATCGAACGCCAACCGTATTGATCCGTCAACCATCCCCCAAGACTCGGGCCCAGAGTCGGCGCCAGGGTGACTGTCAGTCCAAACAGTGTCAGTCCCAGTGATTTTTTGGACTCTGGAATCAAACGTAAAATCAATTGGAAGGACATGGGGATCAAGGTTCCACCAGTCAGGCCCTGCAGGACACGAAAAAAAATCAAAGAGTGCGGACTCCAACTGAGTCCACACAATGTCGAGGCCAAGACAAAGCCGACACAGTTCAGAAAAAGGTAAGCCTTAATGCCGGTGATCTCAGCAAGACTCGCGGTCAATGGGATCACGATGATTTCGGCAATCAGGTAGGCGGACGAGATCCAGCCGCTTTCACCCATATCCAAACTGAGTGCGGCCGAGATTTCACGAATCGAGGCATTGGTGACTTGGATGTCAAGAATCGCCATAAAGGCACCCAAAGCGCCGCCCAGAATTGCCAACCAGTCCCGTCCCGTCATGGGTTTCTCAGGGGACTGGTAGTAGATCAACTCATCTGTCATTTGACGATCACCGTGGGCTCGACCGACATGCCGATGGAGAGTGGGAAATCAGGTTTCGCCTCCACGACAATGCGCACGGGGAAACGTTGGACGACTTTCGTAAAATTCCCGGTGGAGTTCTCGGGTTTCATCAGGCTGAGAGAGGCCACTGAACTTGGGAACACATAGTCGACTTTTCCGGTCCAGACTTCACCCGGGTAAGCGTCCACATGCATTTCCACTTTCTGGCCTGCTTTGATCAAGCGGATTTGATTTTCTTTGTAGTTGGCGATGATCCACATGCGATCTTTCGGCACGACAACAAAAAGAGTTTGTCCCGGTTGGACAAATTGCCCAGGTTGCGCCGAACGTTTGGCCACCACTCCATCAATGGGACTGACAACATCGGTGAATTGCAGTTTCAATTGCGAACCTTCCAAGTCCGCGCGGATTCCGGCCAGAGTGGCCTGCGCCAATTCCAAATCGGCAGCCGACACAGCCCGCTGAGAAGCCAGCTTTTCGGCTCGGCTGGTATCAGTTTCGGCTTTTTTCAGCTTGGCTTGTTTGAAGCCCAGCTCAAGTCTGACATCGACATCATCCAATTTCAAAAGGTGATCACCTTTTTTGACTTCGCTACTTTCCGTGACAAAAACTTCACGGACGTAACCCATCATCCGCGAAGTGACTGGGGACAGATCCGTTTCAACATAGGCGTTGTCAGTCGTCACAAATCGCGAAGACCACACATACCAGTACAATCCAAGTGCAACGGCGACGGTCGAGGCCACCAGAGCCACCAAACTTTCACGTGAGAGGCGTCCCGAGTTGTTGCGTATCATTTTCCTCTTCTCCTCTCAAGCTTCGCTCGATGAACTGCAACCAAGAAGCCGAACGGTTGTTAATGCTGAGCCTCAAAGTAGTCAGTGAAATCTCCGCGGGCCCTGAAATACGTGACCTTTGCGGCTTCATAATTAAATTTAGAATCATTTAAATTGTCACGAGAAGACGCCAAGTTTGTCAGTGCGGAGCTCAGATCCAGGCCGTTGCTTGAGCCCGCCTCAAAGCGGTGCTCGGCAATTTGCGCTTCCGTCTGCGCAGTTTTGACATAAGCCTGGGCGGCCACAAGGCCTTCTTTGGCAATCGAAAGATTTTCCAAAGCCTCTTTGATTTCAGAGGTCACTTCGTTGATTTTTTCACGCAGACCAATTTCTGACTTCGAGACCATGACTTTGCTTTCCAGGCGCTTGGCTTCAATCAAGCCACTGGCGTCAATTGGAATTGAAAAGCTGACCCCCAAGTAGCCATTCACGTAGTCGCTGGTCAGACCCAAAATCGAAGTGTCGGATCTGCCAACGTTGCCGAGGACTTGGAGTTTGGGAAAGAATGTTCTTGAAGCTTCGTGAAAGGCTTCATGAGCGGCATCAACAGCCACGCGGGAACTTTGCAAGTCGGGTCGGTGGTCCAAAGCCCATTTCAAGACCGTCGTTTGGTCAGGCAGATTGAGCTCGCGTGTTTCAATGGGGGCAAATTGGGTGTCCAAGCGCTCAAAACCGAGTGTCAGGGCCAAGTCGTGTTTGGCTTTGAGCAATTTGTTGAAGACGGCCATTTTTTTAATTCGATCCAGGCTGACCAGGCTTTCGGCCCGCGCTACGTCCAAGGGAATTCCGGCGCCGACCTGATGCTTGGCGCTCGCCAGCTTGAGAATCAGCTGACTTTTTTCCAAGTTAGCGGAACTCAAATCAAACTGCTTCTGCAGCTTTTGCACGTTCAGCAATTGCAGGAGCATGCCGGCCGTGAGGTCCACCTGGTACTGGCGGGCTTGCTCAGCGGTGACGCTTTCTTTGCTGCGAGCCAAAAGAATATTGGCCTGTGACAAGGGATCGAGGAGAGTCCATTCGGCCTCGATCGCCGTTGAGCCAAAACCGACCGTTGAAATGGGCGTGCTGGTGGTCAGACCAAACTCAAGTGGGTTTATGTGCGCAATGACCTCGCGCATGACCAAGCCCGCTTTGGGACGAAAAGCGGCTTCGGCTTCGCGCACTTTGGCGCGATTTTCAGGAGCCAGAGTTTCAATCAGACGCCACTTGTCGCTCTTGCGCAAAAGTTCATAGGCTTCAGTTGCATCCAAGCTCCAGCAGGGCTGCGCCAGCAGAGTGGGAAGACTGAGCAAAATGAGGCAGACAAAAGGGTGTTTCATTTCAGGGCGGTCCTGCACTCTAGAATGCCGAAGGCTCCAGCGAGGGTCAGCAACAGCGAGGTCCAGAGCAGTCCAGTTCTCAATTCAGTTCTCGGCTGGCGATCTTCAGAGACAAAACGTCCCCCATTCAGCGAATCTAGTCTGGACTAATGTGAGACAGCTCGAGCATTCGCTTCAGGGTTCCTTCAGGAAGGTGTAGAATTGAAAAATGGCAGCCGAAAAAGGGCCCCAGGCCTACTCTTTTCCTTTGACCGAAATGGTCGCAGTCTCCCGCGAGGAGTTCATACCCGGGCGGGTTGTGCCGGCCGATGTCTTCGTCCAATTGAGCCAGGACAAATACGTCATGATCGCAAGACAGGGGACTAAGGCCGCTTTCAATGAGCTGCACATTGCCGAACGCGATGACATCGTCAGCTACTATTTGCGCAAAGAGGACTACCGCAACTGTGTGGCGCAGAATCTGTCTGTGGCGGGAATTTTGATGTCGCGTGCGGACATCCCGGATGAAGCGAAGGTTTCATTTCTGGCGCGCACGGCTGATTCAGTTTTCAAAGAAATTGGACTCATGGGTTTTCAGACTCATGCGATGGAGCACTCCAAGCAAGTCGCCGCAAACATTCGCACATTGGTGGCGGGCAAAGATGACTTGCGCGGCCTGATGTCTCTGTTGGATGGTGTTTCCAACAATCTGGTCCGCCACTCCATGGCTGTGTCTGCAATTGCCGTGATGATTGCCAAAGGACTCGATTGGGTCTTGCCGGCGACTCTTGAGAAGTTGGCGTTGGGTGGACTCTTGCATGATGTCGGGATGAAGGAACTGCCGCCTGAGCTTTTGGAAAAGCCCCGGCATATGATGACTCCCGCCGAAGTTGAACTTTATGAGTCGCACGTTTTCCGCGGAGTTGAAATTTTACGCAGTATGCCCTCGATCTCAGATGATCTTGTTTCCATGGTTTTTGAGCACCATGAAAACGCCTTGGGTTTGGGGTATCCGCGCAAAATTCGCGATTTGAAAATGCAGCCCTTGTCCCGGATTATTGCTTTGGCAGATGCTTTTGCTGATTTGACGTTGGAAAACTCAAACAATGCCAAAATGCGGACCGCCGAAGAAGCCATCGAGTACATCGAGGTCATTCTGGGCCAGCCCTACAGTCGCCAGGCCTTTCAAGGCCTCAAGCAAATTTTACAAATATCCGCAGTTAAAAAGTAAGGTCTCCAGGTCGACCCAGTCTACCGCGGCACAATAACACATTGCTCACTTGACCAGTTGCTGCCCATTTGCGAATGCTCCTAACATGAAAAATCACAATGTTTCAATGGCAGGTCTGCGGGTCGTTTTGGTCGTTGGTTTGGGTCTTCTATCTGGTTGTACTTTTCAGAAAAAGGACCTGGGATCCGAGGGCAATCCCATCAAGGTTTTCTTCACGCCGTCTGTGGATGCCAAAGTCATCGATGCCAACTCCAAAGTGATGAAAGACTGGCTGGAAAAAAACACTCCCTACAAGTATGAAATTCATGTCCCGCAGAGTTTTATTGCGGTTGTGGAGGCCTTTGGTGCCAAGCGCGCTGATGTTGCGGCCTTGAACTCGTTCGGCTACTATCTGGCTCACAAAAAATATGCAGCAGAAGCCCGTTTGACTGTGATCCGTTTTGGACTGCCCACCTACCGGTCTGAAATTCTCGCAAAAAAGGGCCGTTTCAAAACGCTGAAAGACCTCAATTCGAAAAAAATGGCCTTCGTCGACCCGGCGTCCATGTCGGGCTACATTTTACCAATGAAGTTTCTGGCGGATGAGGGCTCAAAACCGGGAGAGACTGTTTTTGCGATGAAACATGACAATGTCGTGTCGATGATTTACCAGGGGCAGGCCGATGCGGGGGCTGCATTCTATTCCCCTCCTGATGCAAAAGATGGGATTCAGGACGCGCGCAGGCTGGTGAAAACTCAGTATCCCGATGTGGAAGACAAAGTTGAAATTTTGGCACTGACTGGTGAAATTCCCAACGACCCGATTACCTTCCGAGCCGACATGCCAGAAGAAATGAAAAAGGCCGTGGCGGAGGCTTTCCTCAAGATGGTGCAAACTGACGAAGGAAAAGCGGCCTTCAAGAATATGTATGGCGTCACTGAACTCAAAGCGGCGACGGATCGCGATTATGATGGTCTGCGGGCCATGGTGGACGCGGCGAAAATCAATCCTGAAGAGGCTCTGGCCGGAAAAAAATAAGGGGTCTCGTGGACGAACCGATTCTTTCCGTTCGCAATCTCGAAAAAGTCTATCCCAATGGCACCCGTGCTCTGAAGGGAATCTCATTTGACGTGCGTCGTGGTGAATTCCTCGTGGTGATTGGTCTGTCGGGATCCGGAAAATCCACTCTGTTGCGTTGCCTCAACCGCTTGCACGACCCGACCCAAGGAGAAGTGATTTTTCGTCCCCAAGGTCAGTCTCCGGTCGAAGTGGTGGGTTTGCCAGCTGCGGAAATCCGCGGCCTGCGACAGAAGATAGGGATGGTTTTTCAGCATTTTAACATCATTCAGCGGCACTCTGTGTTGAACAATGTGCTTTACGGAGCTTTGGGACGCACTTCCAGTTTGGCAAGTCTTTTAGGGCAATTCAGTCACGAGGACAAACAGCGGGCGCAGAAATTTCTTGATCTGGTGGGGATCGGTGACAAGGCCCATGCCCGAGCTTCGCAGCTGTCGGGTGGACAGCAACAGAGAGTGGCGATCGCCCGGTCGCTGACACAGTCTCCGGAAGTGCTTTTGGCGGACGAACCCGTCGCCAGTTTGGATCCCGCGACCTGCCACACGGTCATGGAGTACTTGCGCAAAGTGAATCAAGAATTGGGTCTGACGATTGTTTGCAATTTGCATTTCCTGAGCCTGGTGCGTGAATATGCCACCCGAGTGATCGCACTGAAAAACGGGGAATTGGTGTTTGAGGGCGATCCCAAAGAGATTGATGAAGCGTGGTTTACCAAGATTTATGGCGAGGGTGCACGGCAAGTGCATATCAATTGATGGAAACCAAGGCTGTTCGTCATCAGGGTCCTTGGGTTCGTCGCTGTCTTTTTGATGGGTTTGCATTCGCCTATTTGATCGGTTTTACGATTCTTGAAGGTCTGCAAATGGACAGTGAAGCACTGCTCCCGCATCTGAGTCAGATTGTGTGGGTGGGATTGGGTCTTTCCGTGGTTGGAGCTTTGCTCAGTGCAGGTCTTGCCCAACGTCAGGTTCGGACTTTGGGTGAGTTGATCTATGCGCCACTGCACATCAGGTCACAGCACAAAGCTGTCACTTCATTTTGGGCTAGCTTTGCCGGAATTGAAACCCTTTTGGTCGTTGCGGCAACGGTCGTCGCCGGCTGGCAATTGACCGAGATCAGTTTCATTCGGCTCCTTGAGGCCGATTCGTTCTTTCATGCCATGCGGTTGTTCTCGGAATTGGCGAAGCCCGACTGGGGAATTTTGCCCAAGGCAATTTTGAAGATTGTGGAGACAATTTATATTGCTTTTATGGCGACTGCGATTTCAGTTCCGATCGCTTTTTTGCTCAGTTTTTTCATGGCGCGAAACATGGTCGGTCAATCCAAATTGGGTTATGCTCTCTATACGGGTTTGCGGATTGTGTTCAATGTCATGCGGTCCGTTGAGCCCATTCTTTGGGCGATCATCTTTTCAATCTGGGTGAGCTTTGGTCCTTTCGCCGGGATGTTGGCTTTGATGATTCACTCTTTGGCGTCACTGAGTCGCCAATTCTCGGAAATCATCGAAGGCGTTGAAGACGGACCGATTGAAGGGATTCAATCGACCGGGGCAGGCAAGCTGCAGACTATTTGGTTTGCTGTGGTACCACAGATCGTTTTGCCATTTATTTCCTTCACGATTTTTCGCTGGGATATCAACGTTCGCATGGCGACCATTTTGGGTTTCGTCGGTGGCGGTGGGATCGGCACGATGCTAATCGAATACCAAGGTCAAGCGCAGTGGCCGCAAGTCGGCACAGTGATCGTCGTGATTGCGGCCGTGGTCTGGGTGATGGACACCTTTTCGGCGCACGTTCGTGATTCCCTGAAATAAAATTCAGTCCCCAGTTCTCGGTCCGCCGGCTCGGTTCACGGAGAACCGGGGACCGAAAACTGATTTCCAATTTTCCAGTCTGTCAAAGAGCACATTGAGATTTTCACTCCAGGCCTTGACGAGGCCGAAATCGGACTCAAGTTAAATTGGTGAGCACTGGAGGTGACCATGCGTTTTCCAACTGGCTTTGTTCCTGTCCTTCCTCTTCGAAATGTTGTGATTTTTCCTGGAGTTTCTCAAATGATTAGCGTGGGGCGCCCACGCAGCTTGAAAGCTCTGCGTCGCGCGCAAGAGTTGTCGGCGACTGAAAGCACCGAAGTCAAAGGGGCCTCAGAGTCGCCACTCAAAGAGCCGGTCTGGGTGCTTGCAGTGGCGCAAAAAAACGGCGGACAGCGCGATGATTTGCATGTCGATGATCTTTTTGAAATCGGTACGCTTTGTCGTGTCGAATCCGTTCGGGGTTCGCCTGACAGTGGCTTTCAAATCGTTCTTCGTGGCATCGGGCGGATCAGGCTGACCGGGTTGGAAGAGCGCGACGGCTATTTCCATTCCATGCAAGAGCCAGTTGATGATCAAATCGATGCGAATGAGTCCACACTTCGCGCCCTCCGGGACAGTTTGAAGACACTTTCAAAAGAGATTTTGCAGTTGATTCCAGCCAACACAGATCAGGTGCGGGAGCTTGTCGACAGCGTCGAAGATCTGTCTTATCTGACATCTCTTTCAGCAGCGAATATCGAAATGCCGATCAGTGTGAAGCAGGAGCTCCTTTCGGAACCTAAGATCAAAGACCGTACGATGCGGCTTTTGCAAGTGATGCAAGAATTGAAAGAGAATCTGGGCATTCAGAGTGAAATTCGCTCCAAGCTCTCGACGAAAATTGGCGAATCACATCGGCAAAATATGTTGCGTGAGCAGCTGAAAACAATTCGTGAAGAGTTGGGGGAAGGTGAAGACACCAACTTGGTTGAGGGTTTGCGGGAAAGAATAGCCAAAGCTCAGCTTCCGCCTGATGCACAAAAACAAGCAGACACCGAGCTGAAGCGGTTGGAGCAAATCAACCCGCAAAGTCCTGAACACAATCTGGTGCGCACTTATTTGGAACTGCTGGCAGACTTGCCTTGGAGCAAATCAGCTCCAGAACATGACATTGATTTGGACCAAGCGCGGAACATTCTTGAGCGTGATCACCATGGTTTGGAAAAAGTGAAAAAGCGCATTTTGCAACACTTGGCGGTGATGAAGCTCAAAAAGACAACCCGAGGATCCATCTTGCTGTTTGTGGGCCCGCCTGGCGTCGGTAAGACGTCACTGGGGCAGAGTATTGCCGAAGCGCTCGGACGAAAATTTGCGCGAGTCTCCCTTGGAGGAGTGCGTGATGACGCTGAAATTCGCGGACATCGGCGCACCTATGTGGGAGCCTTGCCAGGTCGTGTGATCGCAAGTCTCAAACGTGCGGGTGAAAACAATCCCGTGATTCTTTTTGATGAGATCGACAAAATGGCACGCGGCTATCAGGGCGATCCCGCCAGTGCGATGCTTGAGGTTTTGGATCCCGAGCAGAATCAAAACTTTGTGGACACCTATTTGGATGTCGGTTTTGATTTGTCGAAAGTCTTTTTTATCGCAACTGCGAACTCTTTGGAATCCATTCCACCAGCGCTGCTGGACCGGATGGAGGTCATCGAGGTCAGTGGCTATACCACCGCAGAAAAAGTGGCAATTGCCCGTCAGCATCTTTTGCCGAAGGAGCTTTTGGAGCACGGGATGACAGAGCTGCAACTGTCGCTGTCCGATGAAGTGCTTCTGCGTGTCATTTCGGGCTACACTCGCGAAGCGGGGGTGCGTGAGCTGCGTCGCAAACTGGCAGAGATCTGTCGCGGGTGCGGCGAAAAGGTTCTGACGAGCACCGAACCTGTTCGCGTCTCTGTCATGGAGCTTGATGAACTTTTGGGTCATGAAAGGTTTGTGCAAGAAGTGGCGGAGGCTCGCGCCCAGCCCGGCGTTGTCACAGGTCTTGCGTGGACTCCGATGGGTGGAGACATTCTCTTCATCGAGTCATCAGTGATGCCAGGGACTGGTCAGATGACGATCACGGGTCAACTGGGTGACGTGATGAAAGAGTCGGCACAAATCGCAGTGAGTCTCTTGCGCGCGCGTTTGAGTGTCTTGGCGCCGCAGGTGGATTTTAAAAAGCGTGATTTGCACGTGCATGTTCCAGCCGGAGCGATTCCGAAGGATGGGCCTTCCGCGGGTGTCACGATGCTGGCTTCACTGGCTTCGGTGTTTTCAGGCCGAGCTGTGAACACCAAGCTTGCGATGACTGGGGAAGTGACACTGCGAGGTGCCGTGACTCCAGTCGGTGGGATTA
>Ga0209067_10001461_pt1 | contig 14541 bp, 11 predicted proteins | sample ColStrG_CSR_2013_FD_187199 | JGI IMG/M metagenome (GOLD analysis project Ga0209067, IMG submission 187199) | Freshwater sediment microbial communities in response to fracking from Pennsylvania, USA - Cold Stream Run_MetaG_CSR_2013 (SPAdes)... | ecosystem: Environmental > Aquatic > Freshwater >... | reverse complement strand
GGGCGGTGACGAGTTCTTGATCATTCTGACCGGGCAGAGCGATCAGGAATCGGTTGCGATGGTGGCGGCCAAGGTCATGGAAGCGATGGCACAACCATTCCTGATCAATACCACGGAAATCAACGCGACCTGCTCCGTCGGCGTGGCAATGTATCCGGACAACGGTCATGACTTTGATGCCCTTTTAAAGCACGCCGACATGGCCATGTATAAAGCCAAGGAATCGGGGCGCAATGCATTCCGGTTCTACGATGCCGAAATGAACACCAACGTGATCGAACATCTGCATCTGGTTTCCGGGATCCGGACGGCGTTGCTGAAGCAGGAATTCAAACTGTATTACCAGCCGCAGTTTGATCTGCAATCCGGACGGATCATCGGTGCCGAAGCGTTGATACGCTGGTACAACCCGGATCTGGGCAACATCCCGCCGAACAAGTTTATTCATGTTGCCGAACGTTCCGGGCAAATCCATGAAATCGGTACCTGGGTGATCGGTGAGGCCTGTCGCCAGGCCAAAGATTGGCAGGTGGCCGGCCTGCAGGATCTGGTGATTGCCATCAATCTGTCGCCGGTGCAGTTCCGGCGCGATAACATCGAACGTGACGTAATCAACGCGCTGGAAAAGGTGAATCTGGCGGCGTCCGCAATTGAACTGGAATTGACCGAATCCCTGCTGATCGTGGATTCGGAGCAGATCAAGACACTGCTCAACCGGATCCGCAAACTCGGCGTGCATCTGTCGATCGATGATTTCGGCACGGGCTATTCCAACCTTGGCTATTTGAGTCGCTTTCAGGTGGAACGTCTGAAAATTGACCAGTCGTTCATCCGCAGAATGATCGAAAACGCCAATGATGAAGGCATCGTGCGAGCCATTATTGAAATGGCGCACAGTCTGAAACTGGAAGTGGTGGCCGAAGGTGTGGAAAACCGTGAGGTGCTGCAACGCCTGATCGAGCTGGGTTGTGAGTACGGACAGGGTTACCTCTGGTCGCCGGCTCTGCCACCCGATGATTTTTTCCGTTTCGTCACCGAGTGGCAGAATAAGATCTGACGGGTTACAATGCCGCGTTAATTTCACTGACCACAGGTCGCCATGAATAATTTCTTTGACTCCCCCTTTGCCAGTGGTCACGATCATGTGTTTCTTGGCGAGGGCCATGACGCCAATGCGAAGAAGACATGGTCTGTCATCGTACTGTGCACCATCATGATGATTGCCGAGATAGCTGGCGGTACCATGTTTGGTTCGCTGGCACTGGTGGCAGACGGACTGCATATGTCAACCCACGCCGGTGCCATGTTGATTGCGGCTCTGGCCTATACCTATGCACGCAAATATGCCCACAGTCCGCAATTCGTTTTTGGTACGGGAAAAATGGGCGACCTGGCCGGATTCACCAGTGCGATCATTCTGGCCATGATTGCGCTCCTGATCGGTTATGAAGCCATCGACCGGATTTTTTCACCTGTGGCAATCCATTTTTCCGAAGCGATCCCCATAGCCGTACTGGGACTCGGCGTCAATATTGTCAGCGCCTGGCTGTTAAGTGGCAGCGATCATGGACACAGTCACGGGCACAGTCACAGTCATGGACACGCTCATGATGACCACAAAGACCACGACCATCATGATCATCACGACCACGACCATCATGACCACGACCATCACGACCACGAGCGTAATTCCCGCGATCACAACATGCGTGCAGCGTATCTGCATGTGATTGCTGATGCAGCCGTTTCCGTGCTGGCGATTATTGGCCTGTTGCTGGCAAGGTATTTCGGCTGGCTGTGGATGGATCCGCTGGCGGGCATTATCGGTGCGCTGGTGATTTTCAGCTGGTCGTTCACGCTGATTAGAGATACCGGCGGCATTCTGCTGGACATGAACCCCAGTGAAACCATGGGCAAAAATGTGCGCGCGGTGGTCAACGAAGCCGGTGACCAGTTACTGGACCTGCATATCTGGCGTCTCGGTCCTGGCCATTTCGGTGCAGTCGTCTCGGTGGCGACCCGTGAAGCCGGGCGCGGGCCCGCCTTTTATCATGAGTTGCTGAACCGTCATCAGGGGCTGTCGCATATCACTGTTGAAGTGCATTACGCCGGACCTGCTTAGTAAACCTGTGGCATGTAGTTGTGCAAGACGGCCACACAGCAAGTTTTATGTTGCGCGCACCAATTCAATAATCTGCTCACCGTACGTCGCCAGCTTTTTCTCGCCCACGCCACTGACCCCGCGCAATGCATCTAACGTAGCAGGATGGGCATTGGCAATATCGCGCAACGTGCTGTCATGAAAAATCACATAGGCCGGCACATTGTGCAAACGGGCCGTCTCCATGCGCCAGTTGCGCAGCCGTTCAAATAACTGCAGCGCCTCGGCATTCAGATCGGTTTCGACATAACCACGGCTGACGCTGCGTTTTTGCTTGGCTGGCTTTTGTGGCTTTTCATAACGACGCATCTGGACGCTGATTTCTCCCTTCAAAACCTGGCGTGCCGTCTCGGTCAGTTTCAGCGAGTTGTACGATTCATAGTCAACGCTGACATAACCTTGCGCAATGGCCTGGCGCAAAATGGCGCGCCATTCGGCTTCACTGCGCTCAGCACCGATTCCGTACGTGGACAGATTGTTGTGACGCCACTGCTGGATGCGTTCGCTGTCGGCGCCACGCAGCACGTCAATGACGTGGCCGGCCGCAAAGCGCTGGTCGACCCTGTAGATGGCTGAAAGCAGTTGCTGGGTGACGATGGAAGCGTCAAAGGCGCTCGGGGGATTCAGACAGACATCACAGTTGCCACACTGCCTGTTGGTGTCGGCCTGTCCGAAGTAGTTCAGTAAATGGGAGCGACGACAGTGGATGGTCTCGCACAGCGCGAGCATGGCATCGAGTTTGCCGCTTTGCAGTCGCTTGTAATTTTCATCGGCCTCGGATTCGTCGATCATACGGCGCTGCTGCACCACATCCTGCAGACCATACGCCATCCAGGCATTGGCCGGTGCACCGTCGCGACCGGCACGCCCGGTTTCCTGATAATAGCCCTCGATACTTTTCGGCAAATCAAGATGGGCCACAAAGCGCACATCCGGTTTGTCGATACCCATGCCGAAGGCGATGGTTGCCACCATCACGATACCGTCTTCGCGCAAAAAGCGCGCCTGATTCTGGGTGCGGATTTTGGTGTCGAGACCGGCGTGATAGGGTAGAGCGGTGATGTTGTTTTCATTCAGAAATTCAGCGGTTTCTTCCACTTTTTTGCGCGACAGGCAATACACGATGCCGGCATCCTGCGCATGTTCAGCCTGCAGAAAATCGAGCAGTTGATGGCGCCCGTTGGCTTTTTCAACGATGCGGTAGCGAATGTTGGGACGATCGAACGACGAAACGAACTGCAGCGCGTTTTCCAGTTGCAGCCGGGTGATGATCTCGGCGCGGGTGGCCTGGTCGGCTGTGGCAGTCAGCGCAATGCGGGGTATGCTCGGGAACCGTTCATGCAGTACCGACAGTTTGATGTATTCGGGTCTGAAATCGTGACCCCATTGCGACACGCAGTGCGCTTCGTCGATGGCAAACAGCGAGATCGGGCAGACTTCCAGTAATTCAAGACAGCGTTGGGTCAATAGACGTTCCGGGGCCACGTATACCAGATCCAGTTCACCCTGACGCATTTTCTGTTCGATGGCCAGCGCCTGCTGAAACGTCTGGCTGGAATTGATGAAGGCAGCACGCACGCCGACTTCGGCCAGCGCATCCACCTGATCCTGCATGAGTGCGATTAACGGCGAAACCACAATGCCGACACCATTGCGCAACATGGCCGGGATCTGGTAACACAGGGATTTGCCGCCGCCGGTCGGCATTAACACCAGCGCATCGCCACCATTGACAACGTGATCGATAATCTCGGCCTGGGAACCTCGGAATGCGGGATAACCAAAAACGTTTTGAAGTAATTTCAGTGCTGCCTGATTCATTCCTGCATTCCAATCATGTGAGCCTAAGGGCAGGTTGCCAATTCGAGTTGCGCCAGCCAGCTGATAGCCTGTTGCCGGGAGTCACCACACATTTCCTCTGAGGCCTGCAGTCCGGCGCAACACTTGGGTCGTAGCGGGCTGTTGAATATCATGCAACGCAGATCGGCATCGAGCTGAACGCACGGCACGCCGGCCGGCTTGCCATCAGGCATGCCGGGTATGGGCGAGGTGATCGAGGGAGCGGTGCAGCAGGCACCACAGCGGGTTCGGCAGGAAGTCAATTTCATGGGTGCGTAGTATACAATAGCGGCCTACTGTTAAGACTGGGAACGTGATGAATAGTTCAAAATTAGCCAAAACCGGACACGGATTAACTCCAGAACAATTATTTGCGAACAATCGTGCCTGGGCCGCCGACATCAAGGCGCAGGATGAACAGTTTTTCGCCAAACTGGCATCGCAACAATCTCCTGAATATTTATGGATAGGCTGCTCCGATTCCCGGGTGCCGGCCAATGAACTGCTGGGTCTGTTACCGGGTGAGTTATTTGTACACAGAAACATCGCCAACGTGGTGGTGCACTCTGATCTGAACTGTCTGTCGGTGCTGCAGTTTGCGGTCGATGTATTGAAGGTCAAGCATGTCATCGTGTGCGGCCATTACGGTTGTTCCGGGGTCGATGCGGCATTGAAAAACCGCCGTATCGGATTGGCGGACAACTGGCTGCGCCATGTGCAGGACGTGCATCAGAAACATGAACGCTATCTGGGGGAGGCATTGCCGCCCCATGTCCGGCAAAACCGGTTGTGCGAATTGAACGTGATCGAGCAGGTGATCAATCTGTGTCAGACAACGATCGTCAATGATGCCTGGGACAGAAAACAGCAACTGACCATACACGGCTGGGTGTATGGTCTGCAGGATGGACTGTTAAGTGAGCTGGGAATGAGTATCAGCGGCCCGGAAATGCTGGCCGCCAATCTGGCAAAAAGTCTGTCTGCCTATGAAAAACCGCCGCTGACGGTCAGACCGTCAATTTAGTTAAAAACAATGTTCCGCCGCCGGGAAACTGCCATCCTTGACGGCAGTGACATAGGCTTTGACGGCCGCATCAATGCTGGTTTGGCCGTCCATGAAATTCTTCACAAAACGCGCTTTTTTTCCGGGGAAGACACCCAGTAAATCGTGCATCACCAATACCTGACCGGAACAGTCCGGCCCGGCACCGATACCAATGGTCGGCATGGCCAGAATTTCTGTCAGCTGTTGGGCCAGATCGCGCGGTATGGCTTCCAGTACCAGCAGAGCGGCACCGGCTGCCTGCACGATCAATGCATCTTCCTTCAACCGATCCGCCGCAGCGCTGGATTTGCCCTGTACCTTGTAACCACCCATCTGATGGATCGATTGTGGCGTCAGACCGAGGTGAGCGCAGACCGGGATGGAGCGTTCCGTCAGAAACTGAATCGTCGGTGCCAGCCAGGCGCCGCCTTCCAGCTTGACCATCTGCGCACCGGCCTGAACCAACTGGACGGCATTCTGCATGGCCTGTTCCGGCGTGGCGTAACTGCCAAACGGCATGTCGGCTACCACCAGACAGTGCTGATTGCCACGTGCGACACTGGCGGTGTGGTAAGCCACGTCGGCGACGGTGACCGGCAGGGTGGATTGCTGCCCCTGACACACCATGCCCAGCGAATCGCCGATCAGTAAAATTTCAACCCCGCAGCGGTCCATCAGCGTGGCAAAGCTGGCGTCGTAGCAGGTCAGCATGACGATTTTTTCACCGTTGGCCTTCAGCGCAGCCAGACTGGGGACAGTGTTATTTTTACGGTCGGGTTCTTGTAAATAGGTAGCCATGGCGGAGGACGGGTTTGAATTTGAAGAAGCTGAATATTAGCGCAGAAATCGGTGCATTTGACTAAAAAGTGCGTCTGATTTTCGATTTAAGAAGTTTCCTTCAGGGCTCCGGCTTAGACATCGGCGCACTGCCGAGGTCGGTGATGCTGAGCTGGATGTCGAGATAGGACGGTGTATCTTTTCCGTTGCGTCTGCCGGCGATAAACTTTGTTGCGTAGAACATCTGCTTGAGCTGGTCGATTGTGATTTCATCGATACCATCGGCCTGCACAACCTGGATATCCTGGATAGTGCCGTAGGCATCGACAAACAGCCGCAGCCGGATCGGCAGTCCCGTGCCCTGCACGTTTGTGAGTATATTGAGATCAGGCCAGGAAACTGGAACTGCCACTTGATCCATTGCGTCAGACGGTAGGAATGTCGACCTTTCACTGTCACGGACGTCTTTTGTCTGTTGTGCGCGCTGCGCTTTGGGAGTCGGGTTGCCGATCGCACCGCTGCCTGGTCTGGTTTTTTGCGGGGCCGCCTTCAATATGGGGACAACAGACCTCTGTGCGAGCGAACTGGCGTTTTGCGCCGCATGCGAATCGCCAAGGCCGACAAATACGGTCATCTGCAATGGCTGGCCACTTACCCGCCATTGCCGCGCTGACATCACTGGTCTGATCAACACTGCAAAAAGTAGCCCATGCAGGGCAATCGATGCGGCAAGACATGCCGCCCTGGAGATATTCCAGGGCGCCAGCATTACTAATGGTGCAGCAGGTGCGGCAAATTTTGACTGATTAGCCGAGGCAGTGCCCAACTTCAATGTCACTCGATTCAATCGCTGGTTGGCAATTCCCGCCAGTTAAGGCGTTTCATGTTACCGGTAGTGCCCCAACTACCAAGCTCATTAAATGTATTCCCTTTAATGTCACCAAACGTCAGTGTGGTAATGCCATTGTTGCTGAAAAACTGATTGTCGACAATGGTGCTTGCAAAATTGACGCTTGCAATCGAGTTGTTAGAGCCATCAATCAGCGCTGACTTGCCGGTCCCGAAAGCGACAGCGTAGCCGGTACCCGTTCCGGACGAACTGCAAATATCTCCGCTCGGTGTATTGGCCACGAAAGCCACGATGCCTGTCGCAGTGGTCGGTGTGGTCGTCACGCGGGCCCCGATATTATTCGACGAACCCAGATCGATGTACCAGCCCATTGGTCCCGATGGGTTCGAACCTATTCCGGTCAGTAAATTCGTATCCGCAGTAAGGTTGCTGCGCGAAACAGGGAACGATACGCCGGTTGGCAACGTTGTCGAGGTATAAAACGAGCCTGAAAATCCGTCGGTAATTGCATAAAAACTCTCGGTCTGGCTGTTGGTGATATCCGAAGCGGCCAGCAAGCGCCCGGTGCCGACCAGAATATAGCGTTTATCGGTACTGGGATCGACCTCAGTTAGAGGACGTGAGGTAACAGGTTGCGCATTACCGTTAGGATCTTGCAATACTGCAATTTTTGTTGGTGCTGCATAGTTACCGGTCGTGGTCGTGAGGTCGAGCCGCCACACATTTCCCAACAGATCGCCCGCATAGATTGAGTCTGCGGTGCCGTCGATGTAGGCACCTACGTAGGCCGACGCATAAGTCAGACCTGCCTGATTGGTCGCAGAGCCGACTCCGGTCGATACGGCTTCCAGAAGTGCACCTGTTCTTGGATTGACGATGAAGAAGTAACCAACACCGTCGGTATTGTTGAAGCCGGAGGTGAAAATTACTACCCAGCCGTATTTTTTAGTCTTGACTACGGTTGGCTCGCCATACGAGTAACCCATTCTGCTGTCGGTAAATTCCCACAGAACATTGCCTGCCAGGGTGGTTTCACTGTTCCAGCTGCTTGGATCGGTTACATTGATCGCATAATAGCCTTTGCCGCCTTTCCCCAGTCCGCCGATCAGCACTGACTCCCAATTGGGTGTTGTGCTGCTGCTGGCGCTGGTATTGTTCATGTCAATATCGAAAACCAGTGGCGTTGCATTCACAAAATAGTGATGGGTATAGGAAGGGTCACCCAAGGTGGCCAAGCCATTCAGTGGTGCAGTGGTGTTGGTACCGTATACAAAACTGGGAATATAGGCAAACAACTCAGTTCCGCCAGTCGCTGATCCATCAAAGGCGTGCATCATACCGTCGTTTGCTCCCACATACACGACAGTATTGCGAGCCGAATAGGTGGTTTTGAAACTACCATAGCCAGGGTTGAAGCTGTCTGAATACAGGCCGTTCGGAGGTCCTACAGGGTTGACCTTGGAGTCGACGATATCACCTAAAAGGAAGGCGCGGGTGCGATAAACGCCTCCAGTCTGGCTTGTCTCCAGACTCTGGTCGCCTCTCAGGTAATTGAGGAAATTGGCTGATGATTGTGACGCTGTCGGAACGTCCGGCACAAGGGCAAATGTCGCGTAGCCTGTAGTACCACTCATATTGGAGACTTCAAATGGTGTGCCAACACCATTGACCGCAGTGATGATTTTGCGGCTGGCCTGCGATTGTAACTGACTCTGCGCATGCCAAATCGTGGCACCCCCAAAGCTCGCTCCGCTGGTACTGTACGTTACTTGACTGGCTATGACGTCCCCCGTCCAATTGGACTGCTTGTATGCAGAGCCATAGGTCAGGTTGTTTGCCGCAGTCAATTGTGCCGACGTTGTCGCAAATGCAGTGGTATTGCCGGTAAGCTGACTTGCTATTGATGCAAACGCACTGTTCAGACCTGCGACCATTTTGTCGGCCTGACCGCCACTGAAATAATTATTGGGGCGCTTGTTGCTGCCGAAGACATCGGTGTTGGTGTGCCACATGCCATCAGTCATCGGAACGGTACCAAGGCCGACTGTCAGCGTGTTCTTGGCGTTGGTTGACGCATAGGGTGAAAAGTTGGCTGGAACATCAAATCCGCCATATTTTGTGGCGAGGTAAAACTGGTTGTTGTTGACGTAGGCCTGATATTCCTGAACGTCGATCCAATACGATGTAATCGTCTGGATTTGATTTTTGGTGCCGTCGGGATTCTTGAAATCGTTTGGTCGTATATCCTTGACGTGCGAATCGTATGCCAGACCGGCAATAAACCTGGTAGCGGAGTCGCCAATCAACGCATCGCCAATGGCACCGAGGCCTTCCAGGGTACCAACCATATTGGTGGCAGTTTCCACGTTTACGGTCGTATCGGTCGGTCGTGTAGCTGTTTCATAGCTGGTATTGCCGATCGTACTGCCCGGCAGATTCGCGTCCGCATGGGTGTTCACGTCTCCGATACCAATAATGAAATTTTTCTGACAGGCATAAAGTATCGGGTCGGTCCAACTGGTAATGACCGGAAAACCGTCAACCATGGTGGCATTTGTACTGTTGGTATAGGTCGCTACATTACCCAGATTTTTGAAGTAACGTATGCCGGCATAATAGAGTTCGCTGACCGGATCATAGGTTTTGTAGGTTTTTGACGCCTCGCCAAACTTGTTCAGATAATTCATTACGCCGCTGTTGGTGACACTTGAGGCGGTCGCGTCGGTTGGGTTTGGGTTGACAATGAAAGTGCCGTCTGTCGAACTCCATTCCGGATTCGCATTCGTGATACTGCTCTGTCCGGGTACCGGCTGTGCGGGACCAACGTATTTCATACTGGCTCGCAGTACGCCACCGTCACGCTGGACTGAATTATCGTTCAAATAGCCAAAGGCGCCGAACCGCATTTTCATTGCGTAATTCTGCATCAAACCTTCGGGTTTATAGTTCGATCCATACTGGGTACAGGTGGTTCTGGATTCTGGCGTGGTAGTCCCACTGGCGAAGGAAGGATCGCACACCTTGACCCGCACATTCAGGGTGTACACATCCGTTGTATTCGCGCTGCCGTCATATGAATTCTGGCCGGTATAGTTGACCGCAGCTGTCGGGGGCGTAGCAGCGTCCAGCGTGGCTACATTGCTTCCTGATACCCAGATCTTATTGCCTCCCTTCCAGACCCGCGACGATACTGAATTAAAAGTGAATGGTGTGGCGCCACTGACATCCGACAACGGGCCGCCCGATCTGGGAATTGTCTTGTCCGGTGTTTCGCCATTGCCACCTTGCCCCGATGCCCAGGCACGTTCAAGGATGGTGAGGGATGCTGTATCAGTCGAACGATAGCCGCCGGTCATCGCCCATCTAAAGGTATCAATGGTTTGCATGCTGGCCCAGTTCAACCAGTTGCCGCTCCAAAGTTGCTTGGATGACGTACTGGTACATGCGTGCGTGCTGGCGACGCTGTCTGGCTGAAAATACGGCGTTTCAGGTGAGGTGACAGCGGTTTGATAGGTGTAGCATTTGTTCGGATCAAAATATCCCACGTATTCGACAGTGGCTGGCGTATACGGATTGCTGGAATACGGATACGCCCAGCTCAATGCGGTTGGATATTCTACCGATAACACCAACAACACATTACCGGGAATCGGTATTGAGGTGAACAACGGTTGTTCTGCCAGTGGAACCTGTGCCTGACTTGACGCGGAGGCCACGCCCAGAATGCCGGCCATGACAAGTCGCCAGCCATTTATGCTGAACCGATGGTTTAAGGATGAATTGATCATATTGGACTCCCAGATTATTTAACTCGTCTCAAAACGAGAGCGTAGACTGCATGTAAGTTTGGGTATTGCGCGGTCCTGTTACGCGCACAGTTACCCGATAAACAGGAGCGCTGTTGCCCAGCGGCTTCTTGAGCCCACCCGTCCCTCCAGGGGGAATTTTGGCTGAGCCGATGACGCACTGAGCAGTAGTGGTTGCGCCAGTTGCATTGCAGAGGCGATCAATCACGTAGCGGATCGTTACCCCACTCGTTGTGTCGGTGATATCTGCGCCAGTCATGGTCCACAGGGTGTCATTGAGCAGCATCAACGGTATTCCGTGGGGATCGGACGGTAATACGGTTGCGGAGTAATTGTTTCCGAAAGAATTCAACTGACGGGTCGAATCGGCAACAAGCGCGCCAGTTCCCTCAAATGAACCCATCGCTGCCGCGACGCCGCGTTCGCCCTGATTGACCAGATCGCGTTTAAACGCAATGTTGCCAGCCAGAATCAAGGACGAGTTAAAGGAACGAACGAGGGCTATACCGGAAATCATCAGGATCACCAGAGCGATCAACGTCACAATCAGAATGATTCCCTGTTGACGGCTGCGCGCCATTGAAGAAACTGATCTGACATGTTGTGAAGCAGGATTGAGAGCTGGTTTCATGGTTCAATTCAACAATAGTGAGTTGCGCAGCGGGATGGTCGATTCGATCGTGCGATAGCGGTAGTTCTTTTCGGCTGTCGTCAAGGTGCGCGTATAGGTGAGTGTGGTACCAAGATCGGTGAACAGTTTCAGTGGTCCGGTAGTTGCCGGAGGTGTTGTCGCCTTTTCCGGCGCAGACGTGCGCATGATCAGACCAAGCCGGATCGCCTTGATCGACAATAGCGTATTGACCGACGCGACTGTTCCGCTCTCCAGTGTCGTGTAGTCGTAGCCTGTAGTTGCCGGATCAACCCAGATATGCACCAGACCATCACCCACATTATCTACACCATACAGCGCATGCAATTCAAATACGCCATCGGCAATCGGTGTTGATGAATTGGCGGTAGCGCCGCTCTGCAGCAGATCGTACTGGTACAGCACGTTATTGTTGCCAACACCCAGCAATTGAAATGGCGGAATATTGCCGTTGACGTTGCCGAGATTCATGACCAGTCCATTGTTTGAAAAATTCGTCAGATCCTGTGTGCTGATCGGATCGGCATAATAGTTGCCAGACAAAGGCAATGCAGTAATACCTGCACCACCGACGAAACCGGAATCAATCTGTTCTATCATGCAGGCGCTTGGAACTCCCCCCCCGTTTTGGTCGACCGTCAGTACCAGATCGTTCGGATTGAATGATACGGTATTGATCAGGTTAAGTTTGGTTGACGTTGCGACACTGGAAAACGGTGTGGCCACTTCACCATACCCTGCTGAACCAGCCATGGTGATAAGAACATCGGAATTACCACTGCTCATGTTGTTGGTGGTCTTGTTCTTGGCAATGATGACCGGTGCCAGTCTGAAGGTGCCCGACAGGCTGGCGAACGGCGCAGCCAGAGTGCCGGGATAGGGCAGTATGACGCCAGTGCCGGCCAGATTGGCAAACAATTTACAGCCAAAGGTTTGCTGCCAACTCTGCGAAAAACCGGAACCGGCGCTGCGTATCGATTTTTCCAGTTGATACATTACGTAGCTGCCCGACTGATTGACATCGTTGGCCGAAGTCATGGTGCGCTTTTTACTTTCGCTGGACCAGATAATGCCAAAAATGGCGAGTGACATGACCAGGACGATCACCATGACAACCAACAGCTCAATGAGAGAAAAGCCGCCGGTTCGATTGATATTGGTTGGTGGATTCTTCATGTTGGCATGGCTACCTGAGTTAAGTATTGGCTGACCGGCGCGGTGGTAGCGCGCGTCGGTTCCCGCCAGGTAATCGTGATGGTGACAACGCCGTTTGCATCAGCAGCACTGATTGTTCCTGTTGCATTGGGCAGTCCGGAAATCGAGGGGGTTTGCAGACGTGTTGTCCAAGCAGTGACTGTGGCCGTTGGCAGCGTCAGTGTTTTCTGGGTCCACATGGTTGAGACGATTTCGTTGGCCATCAGGGCGGCGCGGACGCGGTCTTCGGCGCTGTACGAATTTTTTGTCGCTGTGACCTGCAAACCGACCAGTCCCAATATGGCAAAGGAGAAGATCAGCAAAGAAATCAGTACTTCAATCAGCAACACGCCTGACTGGTTGGTGGGTTTTTGTGGAAATTTATTCATGTCAGCATCCATCGGGATTCGTTGTCGACAATGTTTTGCTCTTGTCGCACATGCGAACCTGGCCCCCTAAATTGACCTGTAATTCGAATGTGCGATTTGCTCCGGACTTCGCCACGTCATAGGTGATCGGACCGGTAGGAACGGTGCATGCGGCACCAAATGCCGCTGTCGTAGTCGAGTTGGCCACCAAACGTCCCATCGAGTTAAAACAAATGATGGCCGGTCCGGTGATGGTCACGCCGGAGGCCAGATTGCCAAAAGAGCCGCTGTCGACAACCGGTGTATCGACAGTTTCCGTGGAGACGATAGGAAGAACCTGAATGTACCAGTTGGTGCCGTTGGCAACGGCACCTGCATTGGCAGTCGGTGCCGAGCTGGTCAGTACGAACACGGTTTGGCGGCTGCGGCGCAGCGCTTCGGTCTGTGCGGTACGCAAACCATTTTGGATCGATTCGGCGACACTGCGCGCCTTACTGTTGGCGATCGTGCCCGATAACATTGGCACACCCATCAACAGCAATATGCCGAACAGAGTCATGGTCATCATGAGTTCGACCAACGAAAAACCATGAGCAGGGCGGCGCATTAGCATGTTGTACTCGGCTTCATGATCCAGCAGGCGTAAGTGGAACCACCCCAGACCGAACCAACCGTGGACGATTGGGTATTGGTGTTGTTTACGGAGTAAACAAAGCCCGACGTGGCGTTCGCTCCCGTTGCTGTAATGGTATAGGTTGTTGCAGTCGAAACACAGGACATTGTAAAGTTTTTCAGTGTGGGCATTGCTCCCGCGTCACATGGCGACGTGATCGTACTCGACACATCGATGTAGGTACGGTTGTCCTGATAATACAGCTCCATTGCCGCCTGAATAGATGACAAATTAGTCGTAGCTTCAGTCAATTTACCCTGCAGAAGATAGTTGTTGTAAGCTGGGACGGCAATTTTTGCCAAAATTCCAATGATAACAATGACTATCATGAGCTCGATCAGAGTAAAACCGGCTTGCAATCGAGCGAACTGCTTTGTTGGTTTGATGCGCATGTAAATGTCTCCGGAATTAGGCTGTCAATGATTCGTCGGGTGCCAAGCCTCACCAACCTGGCGAATCACGCCAAACATTTGATTCAATAAAAATAGTGGGCAAAATGTGGCAATGTTTCTCACGTAACAGAATACCTGTTACTGGGAAACAATAAAGTCCGTCTGTCCGGTAAAAATTACCGTTGATAACTTTTAATCGGAGATTTTGGTGGGTCAGATCGAATTAAATGTCAATTCGATAAACAAACTGATATCCGTCTGTATTAAAAATGACAACCTCAGGCCAGTTTATGAATTGCCTGTGCCCCGAGCGAGGCAATCAGCAAACGCGCCGGACCGATAGTCGGAATGATGATGTCAGGTGAGATTTCGAGCAGGGGTATCAGCACGAAGGCACGTTGATGCATACGTGGATGCGGCACCGACAGGTCGGGTGTATCAATGATTTGTTGGTTGTACAGCAGTACGTCACAATCGAGTGTTCTTGGCGCATTCTGATACGTGCGAATGCGGCCAAAATTCTGTTCCAGATTTTGCAGCGCAAGAAGTAACTCATGTGCACTGAGTTGGGTGTGCACTTCGACCACCGCGTTGACATAATCATCGCCGTCGGCGTCGATCGGTGCCGTTAGATACAGGCTGGAACGTTTGCCTGACCGAGTAGCGTTCATAGCTCCAATCGCCTCCATGGCGGAACGAATGGTGTCTTGCGGATCGCCTAAATTGGCGCCCAATCCAATGTAGGCGAGTGCAGACATCGTTGTTGACTTAACTGGTAGCAGCCGGT
>Ga0209067_10001460_pt1 | contig 14542 bp, 12 predicted proteins | sample ColStrG_CSR_2013_FD_187199 | JGI IMG/M metagenome (GOLD analysis project Ga0209067, IMG submission 187199) | Freshwater sediment microbial communities in response to fracking from Pennsylvania, USA - Cold Stream Run_MetaG_CSR_2013 (SPAdes)... | ecosystem: Environmental > Aquatic > Freshwater >... | reverse complement strand
CGGAGGTTTTTCGTGCAGCAGGCCGATGGGATCGGCTTTGTCGACGCGGAATCCGTGGCGTTGCGATTCGATGTGAAACTTGTAGAGCGCGCCGTGGGTGGCGCCGGGAACAAAGCCTTCCCAGATACCGGACGAGCCACGCGGGCTGAGGCGATGCGCCTTGGAGTCCCATCCATTGAAACTGCCCACCACGGAGACGGATCGCGCATTCGGCGCCCACACGCTAAAAATGGCGCCTGCCTTTCCATCGTGCGAGGCGAGGTGCGCGCCCATCTTGTCGTAGATGCGGTAATTGCTGCCCTCGTTGAAGAGGTAGAGGTCCTGGTCGGTGAGAAGCTGTGGGGAGGCGAGAGTGGAGTCAGGGCTCATAGCGTTCTGAATGTTGTGCGCCTTAGTTTACAGAATGGAGTCTATGTCCGCACGCGCCGCAAAGCGAATCAAGACGCTGAGTTCTTTTGGGTTGATGTACATTATTGTTTGAGTAGTGTACATAGCATGTTATGCTTGACCGTTAGGAGTCCTTGAATGGCGACCGTCAGAACCCGAGCACACAAGCACTTCCAATTGGATGCGGTAAAGATCAAGCGTGCGCAAAAGGTCTTTAAGGCAAAGACTGAAACCGAGGCGATTGAGCGTGCTCTGGACTTTGCGATTGATGAACATGAAAAAAATCGCTTGGTAGCCGAGGCACACGATAGATTTCTGAGGAGCGGTATCGAGATCAAGGACGTATATGGAAGGTTGAGCGACTAGGTGCAGTTCGCCCTTTTTGACAGCTCCCTATACATTGCCGCCTTGCGGCGTAGAGACCAGGGAATCCTTACTTTGCGGCGATTGGATTCCGGTTCCCTGGTATGGCTGAGTGCGGTCGTGCTCGAGGAGCTTTATGCAGGGGCGGGGGAACGTGGTCGTGCCGTTGTTGAGCGCCTAGAGCGGGACTTCGACCGAGCGAACCGAGTTCTGGTGCCGAACTTGACCGACTGGACTCAAGCGGGCAAGGTGCTCGCTCGACTGGGAGCCAAATATGGCTACGAAGAGATTGGACAGGTGCGCTTGACCAACGATGCGTTGATCGCAATGAGTGCAGGCAGGCTGGGCATTCGGGTGATCACAGCGAACGAAAGGGATTTTAGAAGGCTCGCCGAATTTCACCTGTTTCAATGGCAGGTAGAGAAAGCTTAGTCTGCCGAGTTTGTCCGGACCATAGGGTCGTGTTCCAAAATCCCCACATGCTATTCTGATTCTCCAGCCATGCCATCCCTGCGCGTCATCCTGCTTTGGCATCAGCACCAGCCGTTTTACAAAGATCTGGTCACGGGCGAGTACCGGCTGCCCTGGACGCGGCTGCATGCCCTGAAAGATTACTACGGCATGGTCAAGCTGCTGGATGAGTTTCCCCGAGTCCATCAGAACTTCAATCTTGTACCGTCGCTGATGCTGCAGATTCAGGATTATGTGGCGGGCACGGCGCAGGATCCGTTTCTGAGCGTGGCCGCCAAGCCGGCGAAAGATCTGTCGGAAGAGGAACGGCGCTTTGCGCTGCAGTATTTGTTTCAGGCCAATCCGCAGAATGTAATTGGGCGTTATCCGCGGTATCAGGAGTTGTGGCAACGCTTCCGTGAGCACGGCGACCATCCGGAGCGCGCCGAGCGCTATTTTCAGGCGCAGGATTTCACGGACTTGCAGGTGCTGTCGCAGATCGCGTGGTTCGACGAGTTTTTTCTGGAGGAGAAAGATATTGCCGCGATCGTCGCCAAGGGCCGTGGCTATTCCCTGGATGACCAGAAGTTGGTGATTGCCCGCGAACAGGAATTTCTTGGCCGTGTGCTGCCTGCCTACGCCGACGCCGCCAGGAAAGGCTCGATCGAAATTTCGGCAACGCCGTTTTATCACCCGATCCTGCCGCTGGTGTGCGATACGAACGCGGGCGCGACATCTTCGCCGGGATTGCCGCTGCCACAGAAGCGATTTCGTCATCCGGAGGATGCGCGCGAACAACTCACCCGGGCCCTCGACTTTCACGAAAAAGTTTTTGGCGTGCGGCCCAAGGGGGTGTGGCCATCGGAGGGCAGCGTCTCTGAGGAAGTGCTGGCCATCGCGCAAAGCGTCGGTGTGCAGTGGATGGCTACGGATGAAGGCGTCCTCGGGCGCAGTACTGGAATGTTCTTTGCCCGTGACGGCAATGGACGGCTGCCGGCGCATCTGGGCGAAAAACTCTACAACATTCATCGCTACGAAAAAGGCTCGGCGGCGATGCACATGGTATTCCGCGATCACACGATCTCCGATCTGATCGGTTTCGTGTATTCCGGCATGCCTCCGGCGGATGCCGCGCAGCATTTGCTCAACAGCATCAAGGATGCGGCCCGGCCTGTGCTGGACAAGGGCCGCGATGCCGTCGTCTCCGTGATTCTCGATGGCGAGAATGCGTGGGAGTACTATCCGAAGTCGGGGCGCGAGTTCCTGCGCCGTTTCTACGACAAGTTGCAGCGCGAGCCCGGAGTCGAAGCGGTGACGGTTTCGGAGGCCATCGCGCGGCACAAAGATTTCGGCAAACTGACCTCGCTTGTGCCGGGATCGTGGATCAATGCGAACTTCAACGTCTGGATCGGCGCGCCGGAAGACAACCGCGCCTGGGATTATCTGAGCCATGCGCGAGAGTTCTACGCGCAGAATGCGGCGCGGGCCAGCGAAGCGCAGCGCAAACTGGCGTTCGACGAGATTCTCATCGCCGAAGGCAGCGACTGGAATTGGTGGTACGGGCCTGAGCATCACTCGGCCAACGACCGCGATTTCGACGAACTTTATCGCAAGCACCTGTCGAACGTTTATCAGGCGTTGGGCGCGGCTCCTCCGGATTATTTAGCGCAGCCGATCTCCGGGGCCGAGGTTCGTCCGTCATTCGTGCCGCAGACGGCATACATTCATCCGCGGGTGGCGGCGGACAAAGTGCGCTATTTCGAGTGGATGGGCGCGGCGGTTTATACCGCGGATCAGCGCGCGGGTGCGATGCACGGCAAACAGTTCTTGCTGGACTCGGTCTACGCAGGAATCGATTCGACGCACGTTTATGGGCGGCTGGATTTCTGCGACAAAGTTCCGGAGGAAGACTTCGAGATTGTGGTGAACCTGGAATCGTGGGCCTGGGCGGACTCCAAGCCGCGGCGTGCCGTCCGCGTGGATGCGAAGGTGTCGGGGCATGTGCTCAAAGAATGGCGAGCCGAGAGTGCCGACGGGAAGGTGCTGGTTTCTTCAGCCAAGCCGGACGACAGCGCGAAGCTGGCGCTGCTGCGCAATTTTGAGTTCAAGCTTCCGCTCATGTGGTTGCTGGCGGGCCCGGAGAGCGCACCTGCGGCGCCCAAGCAAGATACCAGCCGCGCTCCCACTACGAGCAGACTGCGCCTCCGTTTTAGCTTGTGGCAGAATCGGCTGCCGGTGGATTCGTTGCCGCTCGAAGGCTGGATCGAATTGCAGGTTGTCAGCGAAGGCGAGCTGCTGTTCGGGGCGTGATTCTCGCTTTACACGTAGCCCCGGACGCCTTCGTCTGGGGCGGCTCGCTGCGCTCGCGGGGCGGACCCTTCGACTTCCCTCAGGGCAGGCTGCTTCCGCCCCTACGTTATTTGCGCGAAAAATGCCTTCGTTCACTTGCCCACCCAATTCTCGATCCACTTCAGATACTCCGGACTTCCATCCGTAATATCCACCGCGACGCATTCGGGCAGTTCGTAGGAGTGCAATTCGCGGATCACGGCCTGAACGCTGCCAAACACTTCCGCGCTAGTCTTGATCAGCAGCAACCATTCACCGCATTCCTCGACCTTGCCCTGCCATTGGTAAATCGACGTGATCTGCGGCACGATGTTGACGCAGGCCGCTAGCCGGCGTTCCACCAGATTGTGCCCGATTTTGCGGGCTTCTTCTTCACTGCCAACGGCGCAGAGTACGATTTGTTTGCCAGTCATATAAAATCCGGGTCGGAAGGCGCTGGCGAATTCTGAAAAGCCCGGCGCCTAAGGGAACGATTCATGCTAACGCAAATCAAGTTTGGCACATCGGGTTGGCGGGCGGTGATGGCGGAGGAATTTACCTTCGCCAACGTGCAGCGCGCGGTGGGAGGCATCGCACGCTATGTGGTTTCGCAAAAGCCGCAAGGCGCGCGGGTGATCGTGGGGCGCGATCCGCGGTTCCTGGGCGAGACGTTCTGCGCGATGGCGGCGGAAACTCTGGCCGCGCAGGGAATCACTCCGTTGGTTGTGGCGGAGCCTGCTCCCACGCCTGCATTTGCCTATGCCGTGATTCAGAGCAAGGCGGACGGCGTAATCAATTTCACGGCCTCGCATAATCCGCCGGAATACAACGGGATTAAATTTTCCACGCCCGACGGCTGTCCGGCGCTGCCTGAGGTGACCAAGAAGATCGAAGCCGAGATCGTGGCCGGCGACAGCGCGCCTCCCACGACTGCAGCAGCCTCGGCCGAGAAGGGCACCCTCGATCCCAAGCCGATGTACCTGAAGCGCCTGGGAGAGATCGTAGATCTCGAAGCGATTCGCAAGGCAGGCGTGCGGGTGGCTTTCGATCCCATGTGGGGCGCAGCTCGCCAATATTCCGACGAACTGTTGCGCAGCGCCGGCGTCAACGTCGCAACCGTGCACGATTACCGCGACGTTTTGTTCGGCGGGCATGCGCCCGAGCCGGACGATCATCTGCTCGAAGACTTGCGAATCAAAATGCGCGAGACCGGGGCGCAGATCGGCATTGCCACCGATGGAGACGCCGATCGCTTCGGCATCGTCGACGCCGATGGAACTTTCCTCCAGCCGAATTACGTGATCGCGCTGCTGTTCGACTATCTGGTGGAAAGCCGCGGCTGGAAAAACGGTGTGGCCAAGTCGGTAGCTACCACGAATCTGATTAATGCGCTGGCGGAAAAGCACGGCGTCGAACTGCATGAAACTCCCGTGGGATTCAAATACATCGGCGAACTGATCATGCAGGATAAGATCGCCATCGGCGGCGAGGAGAGTGCTGGGCTTTCCATCCGGCATCATGTTCCAGAGAAAGACGGCCTGCTCGCCGGACTCTTATGCTGCGAAGCTGTGGCGCGGCGAGGCAAGTCACTGGGCGAGCAGTTGAAAGCGATCAGTAACCAGGTTGGTTCCTACTATCCGAAGCGGGAGAACTTCCGATTGACCCCCGAGGTGAAGGGGAAGTTTACTGAGAAGTTACGGCTGGATCCGAAGGACTTCCTCGGCCACTCGGTGAGCAAGGTCGTGCGCACCGACGGGTTGAAGCTGTTGTTCGACGATGGATCGTGGGTTTGCTACCGGCTGTCAGGAACAGAGCCAGTGGTGCGCGTGTACACCGAAGCCCGCAGCGAGCGGGGCTCGGAGAAGTTGAGCACTTCGGCGAAGAATTGGATTTTCGAGTAAAGCTTCCCGGTGAAACAATTTTCCAAAATCGTCAGGTTCCCGCGTCGCGAGGATGGTTTGCGCGCGATGGCGGAACACGCGCCCCAGGCGGAAGCGCTGGCGGCTACGTGCATCGCGCGCTTGCGTCCGCTGGCGACGCGGATTTACGCTCTGCGCCGCCGTATTGCCACTGGATTTGTGGTGGTGCTGGCGGCTGCGCTCTTTGCGCATGTCATGTTGGGCGCCAACGGGATGATCGTTTACAAGCAGAAACGTGACGAATACGAAGCCCTGAAGAAACAGATCGAGCGTGTGCAGGTGGAGAACGACCGCTTTACGCAACAGATTCAGGGTCTGAAGAGCGATCAGAAATCCATCGAAAAAGAGGCGCGGGAACAGCTCGGGTATGCCAAGCCGGGCGAGTTCGTCTACGTGGCCACTCCCGCGGCAAAACCTGCGCCGCCGCCCGCCAATCGCTCCACGAAAAAATAAGGCTTCCATTTTCTTCGGCGGCCGTGGCTTCCTCCGAGTGGCCAACCTATTTCCTGCCCTGACAAACCGCGCTGATCCTTGTGGTATAGTTCGTCAGATTCCCAATCGAGCGCGAAGCGGGAGTTGTGTGTTCCCATCTTCGCCTGAGTATGTTTGCGGGTGGGGCCGCAAATCTGAATTCAAAGGAGAAGTAGTCATGAAAAGAGTGCTGCTGATCTGTCTCGCAGTGTGCTTTGTGCTCGCCCTGTCGGCGATGGCGTTCGATGACATGGGAAAGAGCGCGACCGTCAACGGATGGGTGACCGACGCGAAGTGCGGGGCGAAGGGCGCCAACGCTGGTGGCGAAGCCTGCACCAAGAAATGCCTCGCCGCCGGGGAGAAGATGGTCGTCGTCACCGACGGTGATCAGAAGGTGTTGGCGGTGGAGAATCCAGACGCTCTCAAGGGCCACGAAGGACACCACGTCACCGTGACCGGCACGATGGGGAAGGACTCCATCAAGGTGGCCAGCGTCAAGATGATGTGAGCGTGTCGTCTGCGGACAACTTCAAAGGGCGGCCTGCTGGCCGCCCTTAACTTTTGATCGTAGTATTTCCGCTAGCGAACCACGCCCTCTAACGGCGAACTCGCGGTCGCATACAACTTCCTCGGCATGCGGCCGGACAAATAAGCCTGCCGCCCTGCCAGCACTGCGTTTCTCATGGCCTCAGCCATCAGTACTGGATCTTGCGCGTTGGCGATGCCGGTATTCATCAGCACTGCGTCGGCGCCGAGTTCCATGGCAATGGCTGCATCGGAAGCTGTGCCCACGCCTGCGTCCACGATCAACGGCACGCCAGTGATCATCTCGCGCAGGATGCGAATGTTGGCCTGGTTCTGAATGCCCAGCCCGCTGCCGATGGGCGCGCCGAGCGGCATGATCGTCGCGGCTCCGGCATCGAGCAGCCGTTTCGCAACCACGATGTCATCCGAGGTGTAAGGCAGAACCGTGAAGCCCTCCTTGACCAGGATGCGCGTGGCTTCGAGCGTGGCTTGTACGTCTGGATACAGCGTGGCCTGATCGCCGATAACTTCCAGTTTGACCCAATCCGACAGTCCCACTTCGCGGCCGAGGCGCGCCGCACGGATGGCCTCGTCGGCGGTGTAGCAGCCGGCGGTGTTGGGCAGCAGAAAATATTTCTTGGGATCGATGTAGTCGAGCAGCGATTCCTTGCTGCGATCGAGATTCACGCGGCGCACCGCGACCGTGACCATCTCTGCGCCACTGGCTTCGAGCGCACGTGCGGTTTCCTGAAACGATTTATATTTCCCCGTGCCAACAATCAGCCGGGAGCGGAAAGAACGGCCGGCAATAATCAATGAGTCCGACATGGAAGTATTGTAATCAGCTGAGTCGTATAATGCACAATCTACGAGCCTGAATCGGAGTTCTGAGGTGATGTATGAAAGCGAATCTCCGGGCCTCTGAGTTTTTCCTCGTTTGCTTGTCCATCGTACTGCCTTTCGCGGTTCGCCCCGCTCAATCTCGCGCGCAATCAGGCGGCGCACCAGCGCAGGCCGATGCGTCTCCGCGCTCCAATATCGAAATTGAGAAGTGGACCAAGCCCGAACGCGGTTGGCTCTATGTTCTCGATCCCAAACCCGAGGCGGGAGGACCGGGAGGACGCATCTGGCTCGTCGATCCGGAAACCGCCAAATTGATGGGAAGCATTCACACCGGCGACCACGCGGATTTGGCGCTCTCGCCGGATGGAAGCCGACTTTACATCGCATCGGTAACGGATGGAGATATGAGCGAACTCGCGGTGATCGATACCGCCGCGGGCACGGTTGTCGAAACGACCACGGTTCAGGACCGCGCACTCACCGGCGGACTTCCGCCATTTTCAACCATGGCAGTCTCCCGCGATGGATTGGCGCTGCGAATCCTGATCGACGCGCCCAAATCGACAGACGCAGATTCTTTTCTCCTCGCCACGCTCGACACCCGCACCGGCGACTTTTTGCCCAAGAGCGTGCACCTGGGGAACTGCGGCCCCGGCCGCTTCATTTCTCACGAAACCGCGGATCACTTCGACGTTCTCTGTCCCAGAACAAACCGGGTCCGGCTGATTCGTGTGGACGCCAACTCTGCCGAACTCCAAAACGTGGACATCACACTTCCCTGGGAGAGGCGAGCCGGTGTGGCCGAGGCGATTGAGGCTCCCGGTGCTCAAGACATCGCGATCATCCGCGGAGACGGCGCCGTTGTTAAGATGGCTCTCGACACCCAGGGATTTGCCGACACCTCGGCACGTAGGATTCTACCCAACCGCATTCCTCCGGCTGCTTGGCCGACTTCGCCCGACGGCAACAAGGTCTATCTCGGATACAACAGCAGTTACGACCGCTCCTCCGACAACCGCTTTTACCTGGATTACGGCCGGCCGCCGAATGTTCGACCCGATAATGCGATGGCGGACCAATTCCATGTGCTCGACACACGCACCTGGAAAAAGATCGGCACGATCAAGACCAAGATGGCTTTCTGGAGCGCGGTGACTGCGAATGACGGCAAGACGCTTTACGCGATGGCTCCGCAGAAGCACAGCATTCTAGTAATAGACACAGAGAAGGTGCGCCAAACTCACGTCCTTAGAGTTGGCGGAGCGCCCGCGCTCGCGATCGTCGCACCTTGAACCTGAAGGATTCCCCGAGAGAGGCTCTATCTAGGAAAGTACCAGAGAGCGTGCTACCGTATGCGGCTATGCGTACTGCACCCTGCGTAGTGTTCATTGTTTCTGTTCTCTTGGCTCACATTTCAACTGGGCAAACGAGCTTTGCTGAGCGCCGGCAGCGGGCTGCTGCCGAATTTCACGATGGGATAGTTTTGCTGCACGCCAGTTCGCGTGTCGATCTACTTGACGATGGATTCCACCAGGATCCTCACTTCTACTACTTCACAGGTCTGGAAAATACCGTGGGTGCGATCCTCGCCATTGAGGGCAAGTCGAGGGAAAGCTGGCTGTTCCTGCCATCCGCCCCGCCCTACTTCAAAGCTGGATTGAAGCCCGAAGTTCGCGCGGGGGCAGAGGACGCGAAACGATTGGGCGTGGAACACGTCGTCGATTGGAGTGACTTGACGGCCTTTCTGTCGAGTCGCACCTCGCAGGGAACGGTTTTGTATTTCGCCGCCGGCGAGGACGGGTCCCGTGAACTTCCCCAGCCATTGCTCAACTCCAAGGCTCCTGAGGCGCCTCTGTGGTTGCAGATTGTTCTGCAGAAATGGCCGACGTTTGAAGCCAAGGAGGCCACGCGTCGAATTGAAGCGCTGATGGAAGTGCAGGACGCGGAGGAGATTGGTGCACTGCGGAGAGCTGCGAAGGCAACCGTTTCCGCGCTGATGGCCGGGATACAGACCATTCGTCCGAACGTGTCGCAACGCAGTGTCGAAGTGGCGGTCATCAGCGCCTGTTGGAATCAGGGCACGCACGGAGTGGACTTCTGGCCGTGGGCGATGGCAGGAGAGAATGCGGTGTTTCCTCACCCCTTCTTCTCCGGTGCGCGGTATGACCATCTGAACCGCACCATGCTTGCGGGCGAACTAGTGCGGCTGGATGTGGGCTGCGAATGGGAACATTATCAGGGAGATCTGGGGCGGACGGTGCCGGTCTCGGGTCATTACGACGACGCGCAGCGGGAAACGTGGACGATATTCGTCGCCGCGTATAAGGCTGGCGCGAAGGCGCTGCGTGAGGGAGTGACTGAGGATCAGGTGTTTGAAGCGTGGCAGAAGGAGTTGGCTAGCCATCGAGTGTCGGCGAAGAGTGCGCTGGCGCAACATGCGATCGATTCGTGGACGGATCGCAAGAAGATTCCGTTCTGGCAAATCCATACAACGAATCTGACGGAAGGCTATGTATCGGGGGCGCTGCGGGCTGGAACCACAATCAACTTCGAGCCAATTGCATCAGTGGATGGGCAGGGATTTTTTCTGGAAGACATGTATCTGATCACGAAGGATGGGGCGGAGATACTTACGCCGGGCGTGCCGTATTCGGCGGAGGAGATAGAAAAGGCGATGCGCGAAGCTACGGCACCGTAGCCGCTTCGGCTTGCGCGTAGAGGTCGTCGATCTGGCGGCGGTAGCGTTCGTCGACTACGCGGCGGCGGAGCTTGAGCGTGGGCGTCATGATGCCGCTGTCGGGAGTGAATTCGTCGGCGACTACCAGCACGCGCTTCAGCTTCTCGAAGCGGGCGAGGTTCTGATTGATGCCTTCGACGATGCCTTCGTAAAGCGCCTGCACCTTGGGATTTGCCACCAGTTCTTCCCGTGAGGAGAAAGCAACATCGTTCGTCCGCGCCCATTCTTCCAGCGCTGCAAAATTCGGCGAAATCATGACAGCAGGGAACTTCCGTTTTTCACCGAGGATCGCGGCGACCCCGACCAGCGGACTGAGCTTGAGCGAATTCTCGATCGGTTGCGGGGCGACGAATTTTCCGCCAGATGTCTTGATCAGATCCTTCTTGCGATCGGTGACGGACAAATAGCCGTCGATATCAATTTGACCGATGTCGCCCGTTTTGAACCAGCCATCCGAGAGCGCCGCTTTCGTTTCGTCGGGGCGATTCCAATATCCCTTGAACACTGACGGGCCGCGCACCAGAATTTCCCCATCTTCCGCAATGTGCACTTCGAGGTTGGGCAGAATTTTGCCGACTGTGCCGATGCGGTGCGCCAACGGTGTGTTGACTGCGATCACCGGAGACGTCTCGGTCAGTCCGTAGCCCTCATGAATGCGAATGCCGACTGTGGCGAACCATTCGGCGAGTTCGCGGCCCAGAGGCGCGCCTCCGGAGATGAAGGTCTGAACATGCCCGCCCAGGCCTTCGCGGATCTTGGAAAATACGAGCAGGTTGGCGAGTTTCCAACTTTGCGAGTGGGGAGTCTGCCCGGCGAGGATTTCCGGCTTATACCTGCGCCCGACCCGCAGCGCCCAGTTATAAATCGTGCGCTTGAGTCCGGCCTTGGTTTTCTGCTCGGTCTGCGCATAGATCTTTTCGTAAACGCGCGGAACCGCCACGAACAGCGACGGCTTCACTTCAAGCAACGCTGCCGGCAGGCGGTCCATGAATGGGCAGTAGGCCAGCGTGACGCCGTGATAGAGCATGGAGAAATCGACGTGCCGCGCGGTGATATGGCACAGCGGCAGAAAAGAAAGGCTGATCTGTCCCGGCTCCATGCTGAAGCCGAGAAGCGAGCAGGTGATATTTGAGGCGATGTTGCCGTGGGTCAACATCGCTCCCTTTGATGTGCCGGTGGTGCCCGAGGTATAGACGATGGTTGCTAAGTCGTCGGGGTCGACGTCGCGAGCGCGAGCCTCCAGCTCCGGCCCCAGGTCTTCCGGTCCCTGAAGCGTGATTTGGTTCATGGTTACGCACTTGGTGGCCGACGGCGCGATGCCGCCGAGTTCGAGCGGATCCATGACCACGATGTAACTGAGCTGCGTTTGTGGAAGGATGGAGACGATCTTCTCCAGCAATCCTGCGGAGGAAACGAAAATCGCGCGGCACCCGGAATCGTTTAGAGCGAAGGCCGTCTGCTCGGGCGTCAGAGTCGAGTAGAGCGGCACTGTGACCGCGCCAAGCAGCAAGCTGGCCATGTCGGCCATGGGCCACTCAGGGCGGTTCTCGCTGAGAATGGCGACGCGATCTCCGGCCTGTATGCCCCAGGCGTGCAGCGTGCGCGCGACGCGACAGACGCGTTTCCCGAACTCGCACGAAGAGACCGGTAGCCACTGGCCGTTCTCGCGGAACAGCATCATGCGATCGAGATTGCGTTCGACCGCTGCGAAGTAAATGTCGTTCAGGGTTGCAATGCTCATGGCTTGCTGGGAGCCCGGCCCCGGCGGACACACGGGTCACCGTCAGGGCTCCGAACAGAAATGTACTGTTTTCTTAGGAGCTTGAGCAATGACGAAGATCACAGCCTTGGGTACTTCCGGGTTTACCGGCAAGCCTCGGCAAGGATATGCTTGGGATCACAAATCTCCGTGGGGAGGGTTCCATGCAGGGAAGACGCTCAGGGGTTCTGGCGGCCGCGTTGCTGCTGACAATGACGTCCGGACTGATCGCCCAAAACAAAACCGCACAAAGCAAAAAGGAGGGTTCGTCCATGCCGAAAGTCGGCGACATGGCACCAGATTTCACGCTGAAACATTTCGACGGTAGCGACCTGAAGGATGTGAAACTCAGCGACTATCGCGGCAAGAAGAATGTCGTGCTGGCGTTTTACATCTTCGCTTTCACTGGTGGTTGAACGCAGCAAATGAAAAACTTCCAGGCGAATCTGAAAGCTCTGGAAGCAGCCGACACCCAGGTCCTGGGTGTGAGTATGGATAGCGCCTTCGCCAACAAAGCCTTCGCCGACCAAATTGGAGTCACGTTCCCCCTGCTGAGCGATTGGGGCGGCAAAGTAACCCACGAGTACGGAATCTACAAAGACGAATATCAGGCCCCGCGCCGCGTGAACTTCCTGATCGGCAAAGACGGCAAGATCATGGAAGAGCAGGTGGACCGGGACGCGATCGATCCAAAGAAGATCGTGGATGCCTGCGCCCGGCCGCCGATGAAGAACTAAGCCCGCATTGTCATCCTGGGTGGCAGTGCCGGCGCCTCCAGCAGGTACACGGGTCCTTCGCTTCGCTCAGGATGACACTGCATTTTTGATCCATTCGTAACTGCGCCCCGCCGAGGCACTTCCTGCCCGAGGAAACTAAACCGTCTCTACCGGGTTTACATCAGACGTGAGTAAGATCGATATGCACTCCATTGGTGCATTGGGGCGATTTATGAAAACAAGCAAGTTATCGGTGTCGCTGCTTCTACTGGCGAGCTTTGCGTTTCTGCTGCAAATCTCGACCGTTGCCAAAGCGCAAGACGAATATGACGATCAGGGACAAGACCCTCCGGGCCGCGTAGCGCGGCTGAATTTTTCGCAGGGCTCGGTGTCGTTCCGGCCCGCGGGCGAGGACGACTGGGTCACGGCTGTGCCGAACCGTCCGATGGTGACGGGCGACGACCTGTGGACGGACGAAGATTCGCGCGCCGAAGTTCACATCGGCTCCGCGGCCATTCGCATGGCAGCGCGGACCGGCATCACCTTCCTGGCGCTGGATGACAACACCACGCAGATCCGGCTGGCGCAGGGATCGATGATTGTGCGTGTGCGTCACGTGGACGACGACGATAACTACGAGATTGACACGCCTAACATCGCCTTCACGCTGCTGCAGCCCGGTGAATACCGGGTTGACGTGAGCGAGGATGGAAACTCGAGCGTCACGACGGTGTGGCATGGCCGCGGCCGCGTGACTGGTGGCGGATTCACCTATACCGTGGTCGCAGGACAGTCGGCTACCTTCAATGGCAGCGATCACCTCGACTACGACTTGGGCCAGGTTCCGGACCGCGATCGCTTCGACGACTGGGCCTTCGGGCGCGACGACCATGAAGACCGCGCCGACTCCGCGAACTACGTTTCGCGCGAGATGACTGGATACGAAGACTTGGACGATTACGGCGACTGGACCTACGTTGCGGGCTACGGTCCGTGCTGGCGTCCGCGTGCCGTGGTGGTGGGATGGGCTCCGTATCGCTACGGACACTGGGCCTATGTTGGCCCGTGGGGATGGACCTGGGTGGAAGATGAGCCCTGGGGCTTTGCTCCGTTCCACTACGGACGCTGGGCATTCGTGAACAGCGGATGGTTCTGGGTTCCTGGACCGGTGGTCGTGCGTCCGGTCTGGGCTCCGGCGCTGGTGGCCTTCGTGGGCGGTGGCCCGGGGTTCCGCTTCTCGGCAGGCGTCGGCGTGGGATGGTTCCCGCTGGCTCCGGGAGAAGTTTATGTCCCCGGATATCGCGTGAGCCGCACGTATGTCAACAACGTGAACATTACCAACACGACGGTGAATGTCACGAAGGTCACGAACGTGTACAACACGGTGATCGTCAATAAGACTGTGGTCAACAACATCACGTATGTGAACCAGCATGGGAATAACGGCGTGACGGTGGTGTCGCACGACACGTTTGTGAATGCGCGCCCGGTTGCACAGAACCCGATGAGAGTAGAGCCGCGGGAGCTTGCGGCAGCTCCGGTGAGCCACGTCGTTGCGGCCGAGCCGGTGCGTACCAGCGTTGTCGGCGCAGGCCATCCCGTAACGGTAAGGCCCCCGGCGACGGTCCTTGCCCGGCCGGTGGTTGCGGTGAGAACGCCGCCGCCTCCGCCGCGTCCGATCGAGCAACGGCAGGTGCAAGCGGGTGGACACTTGAACCAGCAGGCTCTGGTGCGTCCGGCGGGCCCAGCCCAACCGGCGCCGATGAATCAAGCGAAGCCGACGGAACCGGGTTTCCGGCCGTTTACCCCGGCGAATAATAACAACAACAGCAATCCCAACAGCAACACGCAGGTCCGGCAACTGCCGCAAGCGCAGCCGAAGACCTACGAGCAGCAGGGAAGCGCGCAGCCGGAAAATCGGAACGCACAGCCGGAGAATCGGAATCCACCGCCGCCGCAAAATCGGCCTCCGCAGCCGGAGAATCGCGGCTTCCAACAACCGCAACCGAGGCCTGCGCCGCAGGAGACGCATCCGCTGGTCAGG